>Ga0182014_10000012_pt1 | contig 165049 bp, 136 predicted proteins | sample 612S2DmetaG_FD_120489 | JGI IMG/M metagenome (GOLD analysis project Ga0182014, IMG submission 120489) | Permafrost microbial communities from Stordalen Mire, Sweden - 612S2D metaG | ecosystem: Environmental > Terrestrial > Soil > Wetlands > Permafrost | place: Sweden: Stordalen | collected... | reverse complement strand
GCGTGCCAGGCCGCATCGCGGGTGGTGGACCTTGATCATGAAAGCATCTGGATTTCCTACTGCCCGATGGCCTTGGACGGCCCCGAACCTGGTCACCTCGGCTTGTTTAATTCGCATCATCGGTTGGCCGCCCCAGTATCGCCGTGGGAGCGGCTCAAAATCGGCGGAGGCGTTCCGCCCATCCTGACGCGGCACGGCTGGCTGATCGTCTATCACGGCGTCAGCGAAATCGAAAAAGCGAGCCACGACGAACACCAACTGTGCTACTCGGCCGGGGCGATGGTGCTCTCGAAAGAGCATCCACAGATGATTCGCTATCGTTCGGCAGAACCGGTGTTGACGCCGGCGCTGCCGCAGGAATGCCACGGTACGGTACCTCATGTTGTGTTCCCCACCGGCATCGACCGACGCGACGATCTCGGCTTACCGGACCGCTTCGACGTTTACTACGGGATGGCCGACTACCGGATCGGCGTGGCACGCCTTGACCTGCCGGACGTCTTGCCGCCGGACGGCATTGCTGACTCACCAGAAGCAAGAGTGTAGACGCCCACACGCACTGTCCCGAATTGTCTCTTGCTTCAATGACGTCTCTGCCTTCCGAAAATGAGCACTCTTGCCCAGACGAATGTAGCGCGGCGAGCTAACCTCGAGGTGTGCTTCCAGTTGCGCTAAGTGGCCTCGCGTGGATCACCGCTACGCCCAATATCCTGGCGAGACCAAGACTAGAGAACAGCTCAAATTCAAGAGGTAGGCAGGAACTGTATGACCACGGATTTCATAAATAACGGAGGGCAAGGAAAATGGCGAAGACTATAGGGATTGATCTTGGCACCACGAACTCGGTTGTTGCTGTCGTGGAAGCCGGTGAACCTAAGGTTATTCCGAACGAGGAAGGCGGCCGAACAACACCGGCGGTGGTTGCTTCACGAAGACGGAGCGACTGGTCGGCCAGGTGGCCAAGCGGCAGGCGATTACCAATCCCGGGAACACGATTTTTTCAATCAAGCGCTTCATGGGTCGCCGCTACGATGAAGTCGAAGAAGAACTGAAGATGGTGCCATTCAAAGTGGACCCAGAGGCTGACCACGTCGTTATCCTCGCGGAAGGCAAGCGATACACTCCGCCAGAAGTCTCGGCGCTGATTCTTCAAAAGCTGAAGAAGGCGGCTGAAGATTACCTGGGCGAAAAGGTCACCGACGCAGTCATCACCGTTCCGGCGTATTTCAACGATGCGCAGCGGCAGGCAACTAAGGATGCTGGCAAGATCGCCGGACTCGACGTCAAGCGCATCATCAACGAACCCACCGCGGCGGCACTGGCCTACGGCCTCGACAAGAAGAAAAGCGAGACCATCGCGGTCTACGACTTCGGCGGAGGCACCTTCGACATCTCGATTCTCGAAGTCGGCGACGGCTTAATCGAGGTAAAGTCCACCAACGGCGACACACACTTAGGCGGCGACAACCTCGATCAGCGCATTGTGGACTGGCTCATTGACGAGTTCAGGAAAGACGAAGGTCTCGACCTCCGAGCCAAGGGCAATGAGATGGCCCTGCAGCGTCTGCGCGACGCTGCCGAGCGCGCCAAAATCGAACTTCCCACGACGATGGAGACGGAGATCAATCTTCCATTCGTCACCGCCGACGCCAGCTTTGTCTGGTTTTCGTCAATCCGGACTGATCGTACCCCAGTTCGCGAACGCGGGTAGCGATTTGCCCATAGACTGATTCGGTGAGCCGAGAAGAACGGCTGAGTATCCAGAGGTATTTCCGATCAGGTTCTCCGACGATCGCGTAGCTGTAATCGGGCGCCAAGTCGATGATCCAGTAATTGCCTGAGAACAGCCAGAAGAACGTGACTTTGAGCTTGGCATTTGTCCTTTTGTCCACGACATGAGCCGTGCCCTTTGACCTCTTCACCTGTCCGTCCGCTTTTCGACACTCGTTCAGAACCTCGATCTTGCCGCCGGAAAGAGCAGTGTAGGTTGCGGTCACATCGGACGCGCAGTCCTTTTCGAACCAGGCGGGATACCGTGCGACCTCATACCAGCGGCCAACATACCGTGTCAGATCGACGTGAGGGACCGTTTGCAGCGATGCCTTCGATCCCGCGAAGGCCATCTTGCCGACGACGACAGCAACTCCGAGAAGCAAAAATGCACCTGTTCGCATAGATGACCGACTTAAGCCACCAGTATGATTTTCCCGATCCCACCCTTTTCAGCCATCGGGTCCGCATACCGGATATCTGACAGTTTGAATTCTCGTCGGATGGGAATCGAGAATTTGCCGGCTGCAACCTCGTATGCGAGTTGTTCAAGTCTTGGAGAATCGGGTTGGGCAAAGATTTCCTCAACGCGCAGATCGCGCCCGTTGGCCGCTTCGGGCTTGCCTAGAACGGTTGCGAGGACTCCATTCTTTTTGATGTGTGGGATGAGTGAGACAATGACGTCGTGCCCAACCGTATCGGCGACGGCGTCGAGTTCCTTTAGGCTGGCGATCTCAGCTTCGCTATCCAAGGCCAGGATTCTGTCGGCACCGAGACCTTCTGCCTCTTTCTTTTGCGTGGAGCGCACTCCCGCGATCACATGTGCTCCATGTTGTCGAGCCACATGCACAGCGGTGCGCCCGACTCCTCCCACGGCTCCGGTGATCAATATTGTTTCTCCGGATCGGGGTCTTATCCCCTTCTCGATGAGTTGAGCTCCAGTGAGGACAACGAGAGGAAGTGCTGCCGCCTGCTCAAAGCTGAGGCCCGAAGGGATGAGAGCCAACTCGTCTGCCTTGCACAGAACATATTCTGCATACGCATGATTCACGAGACCAAGGACACGGTCGCCGATCTTTCTGGTTTTGACTCCGTCTCCCAGGCCGACAACTTCGCCTGCAAGGTCACGGCCCAGGATTGCGGGGAACTGCAAAGGCATGAACGCCTTGAGTTCGCCGCGACGAAGTTTCCAGTCGATGGGGTTGATGCTGGTCGCCGACATTCTAACCAACACCTCTCCCGGTCCCGGTTTAAGGTCAGGGGTGTCCCCGTAGAAGAGTTGGTTCACGTCACCGTAGCCGCGCACTAGGACTGCTTTCATGGGCAGGATTCCTCTTCCTGGAGTTGCTTTTGCCTTGATCGATATTTAGTTGTGGTGTTCAGCAGATCGAGTATCAAGCCTCATGCCTGAGATCGGCTGATCAATTCTGATCAGTATTGCGAAGGCAGTTCGGCGACTCTATGTAAAGAACCAACTAGGCAATATGGTAAAGACTCCGGTCGGTCTGTTTGAGAATTCAGGATTGTTCGACGGGGTCGTTCGCGATCTTTACCGCCAAAGGGTCCCTCCAGAAGGACCGTCTGGGAAATCTCATCCGACAATAACCAAGACGTCGCACGAAAGGACGGCATTTGATGGACGCACCACACTTGTTTTTCTTTGGCTGTTCGCTTGCGCTTTTTATGGTGTACGAACTCGAGGAAGTCGTTCTGGTCGGTGCGTGGGAAAAAAGGAACATGGCCTATTTCAGCACACGTAACAGCAAACTGACGCCGTATTGGGCTTTCGTCTCAACGGCGTCGTTTTCCGGCGCAGCAATGTTTGGCGGACGGTGCAGCCGCTCGTGGATAAGTACCGCGAAATCGTAAAAAATCCGCTCTTTGAACAAGACCTTTCTAAGCTCGAATTGATGCGGTTCGCGCCGATGAGCTTACTCAGGGTGCCGAGTTTGTCCTGTCACGTAATCCAGAATACGGAACCAAAATATCGAGGGATGTCTGGTTCCTCCCCATGTGGCAACCCTCGGAAGGAAGGTCCGTCAGTCTGTATTACACATTCGATCAGGATCATGTGTATTTCTTGGCGCTGCAACCTGCAAGCGAAGATGTAGAGGAGTGAGAATTGAAACCACTGCCACCACCGCACGTCCCCGGCAAGACCGAATTTGAGCGATTCGACAACCCCATGAGGAAAGTGCTCACAGTCTCGAAGCAAGAACTCGTGAGACGGGAAGAAGCGGAAAGGCACGACCGGGATAGCAACAAGAAAAAGGAGCCGAAGAAATCTTGACTGTTCGTTTAAGGTTTCTCAGGCGGACGTGGAGCGTGCAACTGTGAGCAGCATGTGATCCAGTTCAAGAGTGCCCCGACAGCTACCCCTAGCAAGAAGATGCCGATTGCAACGAGACGATCCATAGCAGGTACCTCTCTATGCGCCCTGGCCTCGGCCCAGAGGCTTGTTGAACTCATTTGCTAGGGCTTGCGCTGCCGTATGAATCACGCGCAGGCCAGCTATAACTCGTGGATCAGTAGTCTTCTCGAAAATTCGGTCACACATGCCCATGATGACACTGAGTTTATTGTTTGCGAGATGAGCCAATGAACATTCGCTCGCGCATATCGGTGGCTTGTTCATTTACGAGAACATATAGCAGAACTGCGGCGCGAGTTGGTTCCGAGGCGAAATCCATTACGAAAGCGGAACGATATCCATGAGAGGCCATGACCGTTGTCTGCAATTCGACACGATCCGGCAAGGCGAGCAGATCACCGAGACATGCAATCTCTGTAAACGGGACTTCGTGGCAGCTCCGAAGGCCAATGAAAGAACGGACGACGGGATTCTGAGATTGCGTGCCCAGTTCAAGGCTCACAACTGTGAGCCCCAGTCATCAACGCACTGTTAGGACTTGCAATTGATCTTCAGTCTAAGGGTTTATTGATGTCGTCAATGATTGACCTCGCCGCCTCATGGATCGTTCGCAGACGAGCTACCGCCTCTGGGTCAGTTGTATGGCTGGAAAGTAGTTCACACGCCCCAATGATGACAGCTAATTTGTGGTTTAGGACATGAGCCAGCAAACATCCTTCTGCGTGGCATATCGACATTCTGCTCATTGCTCCGCCGATCTGCCACCCTCATCCCGGCAGGCAGTTTAGCAGAAACTATGACCTCTAGCCACGTTAATCAACGCACTGTTAGGACAGCACCTGATTCCAGCGTCCCGTCCTACAGTCTTTGTGCTAAGTATATTATTGCCTCCTAAATCTTTGATTTCACAAGACCGCACCCAAGGGGGTCTCTCGACATCGGGTACTTCGCCGCATTCCAACTCGGGATTCAACCTTCACCGAAATGGCTGAAGAAACCGAACAGTTTTCGCGTGCGCTGGTCACATTCTGCGGCCGCGCGGTTTGCTATACAGACGTTAAGGACCTCCCGAATCCCCTCCGATTCCGAGTCTCGGACACGAGGGGATTTGCATGCGCCGCTACAGCCGTTTCGTTCAGACTTCAATCTGCAAGATTTCCCGCTTTACTCTCTTCCGAATATTTCTGTTTCCCCTGACTTTCGCGCCAGCCGTTCTCGCGCTCGCGATCCTCGGCCTTGCGGTCGCCTGGGCGCAGGACGCGTCGACAGGCGCGCTCCGTGGCAGCGTGCTCGACGCGCAAGGCGCGGTCGTCACGAACGCGGATATCGTCGCGATCCGCATTGAGACAGCAGTGCGTTATCACACGGCCACCGATGTCGCAGGCCGGTTTGTGATGGACCTTTTGCCGCCAGGGAATTACTCGGCGCGCGCGGAAGCGGAAGGAATGTCGCCGCAGATTTCTCCGGTGATTCGCGTGGAAGTAGGCGCAGCGCAGCAGTTGGCGTTCAAGCTGACTGTAGCCGGACCGAAGGAAACCGTTACGGTGTCAGGCGAGCCACCGCGAGTGGAGACGAGTCCGACGGCGGTTTCGTCGGTGCTTGATGAGCAGGCGATTTCGAGTATTCCGCTGAACGGGCGGCGATTTACCGATCTCCTGCTGCTGACGCCGGGAGTAACGCAGGATCCGCGCGGGCTGAGTTCGGGGGCGAATGGCGATCTGTCTTATGGCGGGATTCGCGGGTACAACACGAGCTATCTGGTCGATGGAGCGGATAACAACAACGGATTCTTCGCACAGGCACGGGGACGATATCGCTCGCCCTACCAGTTCTCGGACGAAGTGGTCGCGGAGTTCCGCGTGTCGTCGAACAGCTACGGAGCGGAATCGGGGCGTTCGGGTGGTGCGGTGGTGAACGTGGTAACCAAGTCAGGATCGAACAGTTGGCACGGAAGCACCTTTTATTACCTGCGCGATAGTTCCATCGGAGGCGCCGCGCCGCCGTTTGCAGGCTTCAATCCGAGCAATACACAGCATCAATTTGGCGGCACGTTCGGCGGGCCGATCGAGCGCAATAGGATGTTCTTCTTTGCCGGATACGATCAGCACATCTATCACGTGCCGATGGTGGTGGAGTTTCTGGACGGCTCGACGGCAGTGGTGCCGGTGTTTCCGGGAGATTACGAGAAGTTGACGGACTGCGTCAGTCCGGCCATTGGCGGATCTGCCTGCGATCAGGCGATTGTGCCGGGTTGTCCTCCCGCTAGTTTGGGAGGTCCACCATGCGTTTCGCCGAACGTGCCTTCAGCGGCGGCACAACTTTCGACGCAAGGAGGCACATTCCATTCCAAGCTGTTGGGGAATGCGGGATTCCTGAAGCTTGACCGCGTATTGAGCCAGCATGAACTGCTGTCTGCGCGGTTGAGCACGTCGCGCTACTACGGAACCAACAACGTGTTCTTCCAGCCTTCGAGTCCCATCACCAACGATGCGCTGAGCGGCAACGGCGAAGAAGACGTGATGACCGAGAGCGCCTCGCTTTCCCTGCTGAGCAGCCTTTCGCCGCGATGGACGAGCCATCTGCGAGCGCAGTTCTCGCGCGACCTGGAGCAGTCTTTCCCGAACACAACAGCTCCGAAGACAGAGATCTACAACTGGCTCGACGATATGGGCCAGTCATCGATCCTGCCGCGACAGACCCGAGAACACCGGCTGCATCTGGCCGAGACCGTGAGTGTGAGCCGTGGCCGGCACGAGTGGAAATTCGGTGGCGACGCGATGCGGACGTGGGATTACAACTACTTCCCGTCGCTCTATAGCAGCGAATACATCTTCGACTACATTTGCGTGGATGCATGGCAGTTCACGCCGGCCGCAACCTGCGGGAGTACTCTGGAGCTGACGCCGCTGCGGGCATGGGCGCACACGGTCATGCCAAGTTGGAACTTTGACGCCGGCAGTTGGACTGGTCCGCCAGCCAACTTAGCGCGATATTACGTGCAGAATTTTGGCAATCCTATGTCGCATCCAGACAGCAGCGATTACGCGGCATTCTTGCAGGACACAGCGCGGCTGACGCGGCGCTTGTCGGTAAGCCTAGGGGTGCGCTATGACCTGCAGACATTCGTCATGCCCAAAATGGTTGGTAATTCGCTGTGGCCGCTGGCGGGGTGGATGCCGGAGCCGGACAAGAACTTCGCGCCGCGAGTCGGACTGGCCTACGCGATCGGCGACCGTCGACCGGTTGTTGTGCGGGCGGGGTTTGGGGTCTTCTACGTGCGCCTCCCGCAGGTTTATCAGTCAGCGGTGATCAATGACAACGGGGTCACGGATGAGTTCTTATCGCTCGATAATACGGATTATTACCAGCACAAGGTTTTCCCGACTTACCCGAACGTTGCGGTGAATTGTCCGCGAGGGCCGGTTCGGTGCACGCTGCCGGCATCGTGGCAGCAGTACGCGACCAACGAAGTGGCGGCGTTCGGCCCGAACTTCAAGACGCCGCGCGCGGAACAGGGCAGCCTGCGCCTGGAGCGGGAGTTTGCAGACGGGTTCACCGGAGAACTTTCTTATCTGTATGTGCATGGCGTGGACATGATTCGAGCACGGGATGTGAATCTGCCGGCGCCGACGTTTTACAGCTATCCAATCTACGATGCGACGGGTACGGTCTTTCAGAATGCGTTTTACAACGTGGAGTCGTTTGCGACTTGGCAAAACACAGGGAGCATCAGTTGTCCGTATCCGCCATGCATCAATCCGCTGGCGCGGCCGATTCCGCAGTTGGGAGCGATTGACCAGTTTGAGAGCGCGGCATCGAGCGTATATCACGGGTTGACGGTTTCGCTCCAGAAGCGAATGTCGCGCGGATTGTATTTCCGGCTGGGGTATACCTGGGCACATTCGATCGATGACGGGCAGGACGCGCTGGTGGCGGGCCAGCCAGCGACGGTGCAGAATTCGTACGCAGCGAACAGCGAGCGAGGGAACAGCGTGACCGATCAGCGGCACCGGTTGACGATCGCGGCGGTGGAAGAACCGCACTCGTTCGATGCGAAGCACGGGGTTCTGGCAGCGATTCTCGATCACTGGAAGATTTCCGGCGTGATGACGTATGGGTCGGGGCGTCCTGCAAATGCGGCGGTTTCGGGCGATCCGAATCAGGATGGGAACACGGGCAACGACCGGCTGGCGGGGTATGGCCGCAATGCGTTTCTTGGGCCCGACTACGCGACCATGGATATGCGGATCGGCAGAAAGATTAAGCTGGGCGGACATCTGCGCCTGGAGCTTACCGGGGAAGCGTTCAACCTTTTCAATCGCGATAACAAGCGGTACAGCATTTCCGATAGTGGTTTTTACAATTCGGCCGGGCAGTTCATCAAGTACACGCAGTCGCCTTTGGGAGGGCCGTCCTATCCGGCTTATTATCAGCAACCTGCGAACTTCATGAAGACGACCAATGCGTATGCACCGAGGCAGATGCAAATGTCGATGCGGCTTGATTTTTAGGGCATGACTGAATTTCATGCACATTCTCCTTGACTTATGAGGGGAAGGCTTGCCATAACTAACTGTCCCGTCCGGGCAAGTAGGGAGGTGCGGTCACATTGGCTGAAGTACGACTTCAAGAGGGGGAATCCCTCGAAAACGCACTTCGCAGGTTCAAGCGGAAGGTACAAACCGAGGACATAATCAAGGAAGTAAAACGTCACTCGTTCTACCTGAAGCCCGGCGAGAGAAAGCGCGTAAAAGAAGCGCTGGCGCGGAAGCGCAGCCGTAAGAAAGCTCGCAAAGAGCAGGATTAAACAAAACAGAGAAGGGGCCGTTACGTGAGGGGGCGGCCCTTCCTCTTCACTCCAGTTCTGCGACGCAAGGCATTAAGCAGTAATCCATGCGGTGCACATCGCATGGCGGGCCGAATCCATCGGGTTAGCACGAGGGGGACATACATCTCCTGCCCACGAAGCGAACCGGAATCCTTTCCCCCGGGTCTCCCGTGATGTGCAGGGGCGACGGGGAATGGAGCGCCTCTTCCAATGGAATTCCAAGACAGAATTTTGAAATGCGTGGATTGTGGCACGGAGTTCGTGTTCACAGCCGGGGAACAGTTGTTTTTTCACGACAAGCAGTTCAAGAATGAACCTAAACGTTGCAAGAACTGCAAAACAAAGCGAGTTGCCGTGCTGGGGTCCGGGTCGCCGGGGCATACGTACGCGAAGACAGAAACTCGGACAAACTGCTCGCAGTGCGGTAAGGAGACGACGGTTCCGTTTCGTCCCACGCAAGGACGACCGGTGTTGTGCCGCGAGTGTTTTCAGCAAGCGCGGCGCGTCGCGAGCGCCTGACCAATCACCGCAGAGAGATTGCGAGTCCCGCCGCCATTCAACCGGTGGAGCGGCGGCGCAATTGCGTCGGCGGAACGGAACTGCGCTGACGAAGTTGTTGGCGGTCGGCGTGGCGGATGAGCAAGGCCTCGATCTGGCGGACGAGATCATTGGTACCGAGAGGCTTTACTAGCATCGAGTCAGGTTGCCCGTCGGTTCCGTGTTCGCCATCGATCTGTACGCTGGACGGGGGATAAGCCGTCAGTAGCGCGGTCGCTGGATCGTAGCTCTGGCGGCGGGCGGCGCGAATCACTTCCATCCCCGCCTGTTCGGTTTCCATTCGAAGGTCGCTGATCACCATGTGATAGGTGGCGGACTCCAGTCGAGCAAACGCCTGTGCCGTAGTCGCTGCCGTTTCTACCTCGAATCCATGGAGTTCCAGAACGGCCTTCAGGGTCAAAAGGACGGCGAGATCGTCATCGACAAGTAGAATGCGCCGTTTCATTTTGCACCTCTCTAGGAAAGTCGAGATGCAGCGTGCGAGCGGGAACCGCGAACAGCCTGCCGACCATTGCCGACGCCATCCACTCGGTTAGTATAGGAGAGTGGCGCGGTTCTTCATAGAGAATTTTGGCTGTCGTGCGACCCAAGCCGACGGCGCGGCGCTGGAGCGTCAGTTTCTGGAGCGGGGGCTCGAACGGGCTGGCGCGGCGCGCGATGCGGAAATTGTGGTGCTCAACACATGCACGGTGACGGAAGGCGCTGATAAAGATGCGCGTGCCTCGATCCGGCGGCTGCAGCGGGTCAATCCAAATTGCCGGATTCTGGTAACGGGGTGCTATGCGCAGCGGGCTCCAGAGGAACTGGCCGCGATGCCGGGCGTGACCTGGGTGGTGGGGAATTCGCACAAGCACCAGGTGGCAGAAATTGCGACGACGCAAGATTCCCTGACAAGAGGTTCGTCAGGTGGTTTTGTTCCCTTAGCACACCTTTGGAGAGTTGCCGAAGGGCACGTCGCAAAGGACGCGATGTGTGACGCACCCGCGGGGCAGCCAAACAAACCGCTGAACAACGTCGTTGTCGGCGACATTTTTGCCCATACCGAACTGATGGCGGCACCGGTGTTTAAAGCGGCGAATGAGCGCACACGTCCCAATCTGAAAGTGCAGGATGGATGCGATAACCGGTGCTCGTTCTGCGTGATCCCTTATGTGAGGGGCCAGAGCCGGTCACTGCCCGCGGAGCGCGTGATCGCGGAAGTGCGGACTCTGGTCGAGGCGGGCTATCGCGAAGTGGTGATTTCGGGGATTAACCTGGGGCGGTGGGGACGGGATCTGGGAGGCAGTTCTCAGTTCTCAGTTGTCAGTTCTCGGTCCGTCGTTGGTCGGCGGTCGTTCGTCTTTGGGGGAGCAGAATCTCAGCCGCTAGGGTCGATTCGCGAACGACGACCGACGAACGACCGACGATTGGTTCGCCTGATTCGAACCATTCTCGACCACACTTCTCTTGAAAAACTCCGGCTCAGTTCGGTTGAGCCGATGGATTGGAGCGATGAACTCATCGAGTTGGTGGCGTCCTCTTCGCGGATCGCGAAGCATGCGCACGTGCCGATGCAATCGGGGAGCGATCCTGTGCTGCGGCGCATGCACCGCAAGTACCGGCCCTGGCACTATCGGGAGAAGATTCTGAAGATCCGTGCGGCGATGCCGCGGGCTGCCATCGGAGCTGATGTGATGGTGGGGTTTCCAGGTGAGAGTGCAGCGGAATTTGACGAAACGCGGAGCATGATTGAGGAACTGCCTTTTACGTACCTGCACGTGTTCACGTATTCGGCGCGTCCGGGGACTCCGGCGACCGAGCGGCAGGAGCAGGTGCCAGTGGGACTAGCGCGGGAAAGAAATGGCGTGCTACGCAAGATCGGGGCGGCGAAGAAACAGGCATTCCTGCGGTCGCTGGTGGGGACGGAAGTGGAAGCGATTACGCTGCAGGCTGGCGGGCCGGATTTCACCGAAGCGCTGACGGAGAATTATCAGAAAGTCAGAGTCGCTGGGCGTTTTGATGCCAACCGGTGGATGCGATTTTGTGTCGAAAGGGTGGAGGGGGAGATGCTAGTAGTGCGACCCGGCGGCGCCTGAAATCGCCGTAGTAACTCGGGAGTATACAAAAGCAACAGACACATTGACCTACAGCCGATTGCGCGAGTAACATAAGCCACAATTCCAAAATGTCCATCTTCTCCAAACCCATGTCGCGCTCGATGCTGCGTTCAGCGATGAGTTGTTTGCTGGCGGTTGTGTTCCCGGCGCAAATGCTGGCTGGGGAATCTCCGTCGGCGATGTTGTATACGAGTGGTTCGGCATGGGTGAACGGCAGCACGGTGCCGAAAACGGTAGCGATGTTTTCGGGCGACATGCTGCAAACGCGTTCCGATTCGACGGCGAGCATCCAAAGCAACGGATCGATCGTAATGGTGATGGCGGACTCGCTGGTGAAATTTGAGGGACCCGCGGTCGAGATCGAACACGGTGGCCTGCGGGTAACGACATCGCGTGGGATGGCGGCGCGCGCCGGGGATGTGACGGTCAAGCCTGCGGGCGCTTCCTGGACCGAGTTTCAGGTCATCGATGTCGACGGGCAAGTGCAGATTGCGGCCAACAAGGGCGATGTTACGGTGCAGGACACTCAGGGTACGACGACCGTGACGCAAGGACAGCAGACGACGCGGGACGATGCCAACGACACCGAGAAAAAGAAGAAAAAGCGGCGTCGCGGTGCGGGAACAGCTACGGCGGCCAAAGGCGGAATCATGAGTTCGCCATGGGCTGTTTATGGCGGGACGGCTGTGATTGCCGGGGTGGGTGTGTGGGTGTGGCTGCGGGACGAAGGACCGGTCAGCCCGTCTTGCCCGTCGAATCCCTGTAACTGAGTGGCTAAGATAGGTTCTGGGGTGGGCGACTGAATCGATGTCGCGCTACGTTTCCTACCGAGATTTCGACTGGGTCCTAACGGGCTTCGTGCTGGCGATCTGCGCGCTGGGCGTGGTGCAGATACACAGTGCCACCGAACATACCAAGTTCGCGGGCGCCCATATCAAACAAATCTATTGGATTTTTGGCGGGCTGGGAGCGATGTTCCTAGTCAGCCTGCTCAATTACCAAGCGCTGCTAGGACAAGTCCACTGGATGTACATTGTGGCTCTTGCGTCCCTGATTTCCGTGATTCTGTTCGGGCAGAAATACCTGGGGGCGCGGCGCTGGATCAAGATGCCGGGAGGAGCGCATTTTCAGCCGTCGGAATGGGTGAAGCTGATCCTGATTCTGTCGGTGGCAAAGTATTTCTCGGATCTGCAACAGCGGGAATTGTCATGGCCCGATTTCATGAAAGCGGGCGCGATTGTAGGTTTCCCAATGTTGCTGGTGCTGGCGCAGCCGGACCTGGGCACAGCACTGACCTATCTGCCGGTGGCGATCATGGGATTGTTTCTGGGCGGGTTGCGCTGGAAGCAGGCGCTAATCGTCGTGCTGATCCTCGCGTTGCTGCTTCCGGTGGCGTGGATCAAAGTTTTGAAACCGTATCAGAAAGAGCGCTTAACAAGTTTTCGAGACCCGGATGCGGACCGTCAGGGCTCCGGGTATCAAGTAAATCAATCTCTCATCGCGGTGGGTTCGGGCGGAATCTGGGGAAGCAAGCAGGGGTCGCAGACCCATCTGTCGTTTCTGCCGGTGCCACAGACCGACTTCATTTTTGCCGCGTTTGCCGAGGAACATGGGTTCGTAGGAGCTTTGGGTCTCCTGCTGTTATACTTTATTGTGTTGATGCGTTTGACGCAGAATGCGCAAACGGCGCCCGACCGCGCTGGTGCGTTTCTGGTAATGGGTGTGGTGGCTGTGCTTAGCTTTCACATCCTGGTCAACGTCGGCATGGTGGTCGGGTTTATGCCCGTCACCGGGATACCTTTGCCGTTGATGAGTTACGGTGGGTCTTCTGTTCTTTTTATGTTTCTGGCGCTGGGGATGGTTATGAACGTCCGGATGCGCCGCTTCGTGAACTGAGACGGTCGGCAGAGGATGGGCGCCCTCGAAAACGGCGCCAAGCGACAAGATTAGCAAGAAACAAGATTACGAAGGCCCTCGCGAAAAAGGAGGGCAGATAACCGGCGCAGAAGAAATGGAAGCCGGACAGGATTGAAGCCGGTCAGGCGGGGAACGGCCCCCTTGGGAGTGGCCACAGGCCTGACAGAGCGGCTCAACGCGATCAGTGCAGAGATTTAAACAAGATTCACTGCAATGCAGCTCCCGACGCGAGCGTCGGGAGCTCGCTCGTTCCTACCCGGAGCGATGCTGAACGCCCACAATCCTTCCGTCGGTCTTTTGCTTCTCGTCCGGTAAGCAACAACCGGAGTAGCAATGAATAAGGAATTGTTTGTATCGGCCACACCCCATGAGACCAAAGTTGGAATCACGGAAGACGATCAGTTAGCGGAAATTTACCTCGAACGAGAAAACGAGTACACCTTAGCAGGATCAATATATAAAGGCCGCGTGACGCGCGTGCTGCCAGGCATGCAGTCGGCCTTTGTGGATATCGGACTGGAACGCGACGCGTTTCTATATGTTTCCGATTTCATGGATCTGGAACAGCAAGATGAGGACCTGGATGAAGCGATCCCGGCGAATCGTCCGGTGAACGGCGGCGGGCAACCGCGCCGGGCGGAAGCCGTTGCAGCGGGCGCTGAGGCGGCGCCGGTGGAAAAGGGAAACGCTGCCGATGAGGGCGACGAGTTCGAATCGTCCGCAGCGGAACCGGGGAACGCCGTCGAGCCACCGCGCGATGGCAGGGACTTCCGCGGACGCCGCAGACGTCGCGGACGCCGCGGAGAGAGCGGGGACCCCGGACGTCCGGCAGCAGCCGACCACAGCGAAGTTCGAACTGAGCAAAGACCTGACTCACGCTCCGAACAAAGAAGCGATCAGCGAATCGACACGCGAACCGATCAGCGCGGCGATCGCGCTGGACGGTTTGAGCGTGGTAGCTCGCGCTTCCAGCGTCCCGCTTTCCCGAGCCGACCGGGGCGCGACTACGACTACGGACCGCCGCCAGGATATCAACCGATCGTCCTGCCGGGGGAATCGATCTCCAAGTATCAGCGGCAGGCGCAGAATGCGGTTCCGGCAGGCGAGAGTGCCTCAGAGGTAGTAGCCGAACCGACGATCGCAGCGAATTTTCCCGAAGACGAGCCTATGTTCGCGGCGCCAATTTCCGAGCCACTGCATGAACAGAATGAGCCCGTGGCACCGACGGAAATGCGCGAGACGACGAGTGCATCGGAAATTGCACCGGCAGCAATTGCGGAATTCAGGTCTCCGATGCAGACCGAGTCCGCTCCTGAGCAGGATGAGGACGAGACAGCGGAAATCGTGCTTCCGCACGAGGCGGACTTCGCGTCTGCGCTAGGAGTGGCGCAGGAAACGCCGGCGACGGAAGAGGCGGCGAAGCACGTCCGATTCGATGCGAGCCATGGCCACGTCGAGGAGCAGGAAATTGAGGAAGAGGAAGCCGATCTGGCGGCCTATGGGGATGATGCTGAAGATGACGACAGCTTCGAAGAGGTAGAAGAAGAGACACACGCCCCGGGAACAGAATTGCTGACTGCCGCTGCGGCGGAGGCCGCTCCCGCTGCGGGCGAGACTGCCGAGGCCGGCGGCGACGTTCCCGAAGCGGTTTTGGAAGCCGAGGAGCGAGAGGCCGAAGAACTGGAGCTCGAAGAAGCGCAGGCGGAAGCGGAGGCGATGCTGGAAGCCGAAGCAATTGGCGACGGCACGGTTGACGCCAGCGCGGAAGTTCGCGCGCCCGCGCCGGAAGCAAGGTTGCTGCAAAGAGCGCGCCGTGCTTCCCCGGATTTTGACCGTCAGCGTCGTGGCGGACGGCGGGGCGGTCAGCGCCGGCGTTTTCGCAGCCGCGAAAACCAGGTTGTGCCGCAGATCAGCGAACTGCTGAAAGAAGGCCAGGAAATCCTTGTCCAAATCGCCAAGGAGCCGATCGGCAAGAAGGGCGCGCGCATCACGAGCCATATCGCGCTGCCCGGGCGGTTTCTGGTTTTCATGCCCACTGTGAATCACACGGGCGTGTCGCGCAAGATCTCATCCGAGGAAGAACGGCAGCGGCTGAAGCGCATTATTCAGAGCGAGCGCGAGAACGGTGGCGGCGGGTTTATCGTGCGCACCGCGGCAGCGGGTGCATCGGACGAAGAGTTGCGGGCCGACATTCGCTTCCTCAAGAACCTGTGGAATGAAATCAAATCGCGGTCCGAGGCGGGCAAGTCTCCGGCATTGATTTATCACGACCTGAACGTGGTGGAGCGCGTGCTGCGCGATCAGGTGAGTTCGGAGTTCTCCATCATCTGGGTCGATACCGAACAGGAATACGAGCGTATCCTGCGGTTTGCCAACCGATTTCAGCCGGCGCTGGTGAAGCGCGTGAAGTTGTATACCAAGGAGACGCCGCTGTTCGAGCAATTCGGCCTGAACGAGGAAATCAATAAGGCGCTCAAGTCGAAAGTTTGGTTGAAGAGCGGCGGCTACATTGTGATCAACCAGACCGAAGCGCTGGTGGCGATTGATGTGAACACGGGCAAGTACGTGGGCAAGACGTCGCGGCTGGAAGATACGATCGTGAAAACGAACGTCGACGCGATCCGCGAGATTGTGCGGCAGATACGGCTGCGCGACTTGGGCGGCATCATTATCATCGACTTTATCGACATGGACGAGCGCCGTAACCGGCAGAAAGTGATGCAGGCGCTGGAAGAAGCTCTGCGCGGGGACCGGGCACCGTCAAAAGTGCTGCAGTTCAATGATTTTGGCTTGGTGGCAATTACCCGCAAGCGCGTCAAGCAATCGCTCGAACGCACGATCGGTTCTCCGTGCCCGTATTGCCAGGCGACCGGTTTTGTGAAGGCGGTGAATACGGTATGCAACGAAATCTACGTCGAAATGCGCAAGATTTCGCAGCACCTGGAGCACAGCGACGTGATGTTGCGGGTGAATCCGGACGTTGCCAAGGCGCTCAAGACAAACAACGCGCGCCTCCTCAATGAAATGGAAGAGCTCACGAAGAAGACGATTATTGTGAAGTCTGATCCGGCGCTTCACCAGGAGCAGTTCGACATTCACTAGATGTTCGCAGATTACGGTTCTAGGGGACGGGCATTTGGGCTCGTCCCTTTCTTATTTCCTGCGGGATTCGGGTTGAGGGAGTACTGCTACCCGCCGAAGACAAGCTTTTCAACCTCAATCGAACGCGCACGAAGTTTTTCGAGCGAAGCGTGCAAGGCGGAGTTGGTTTCCCCGGTGGTCTGGGATTGGTCGGAGCTGGAAGCGAGGCGGGCCAGCGCTTCCGGCATACGTTTAGCAAGATGGAAAAGGAGGGCTAAGGAATCGGCATGGAGCTTCCAGATTGTACTCGCGCGCGGCGAGCGCTTGAGTTCTTCCATCTCCGTTATCATGCGGGCGGTCATGGCGACAATCCGTAAGGTCATGCGCGCGGCATCAGCGTGCGGGCCGGGCTGTTCAAGATAGTCGGCGGTATAGGCCGCAACCTCGGCAGGGCTCAGCATCAGGTTGAAATAGCGCATTGGAACAATCTGACGGAACTTCGGATCGGCCACACGCACGAAGACGCGAATCGATTCTTCGACGCGGCGGAGTTTGGCTTCTTCGACGGACAGGGCCTGCGCTGTGATGGTGGTGGGAACGTATCTGGCTTCAAGCGCTGGAGCGGCCGCCGCGCCTCCTCCACCAACAGCATGCGCGGACCGCGCTACGGCAGGGGCGGATGCGGGTTGGGAACGGCGGATGGGCGGCCTGCGCCCCAACTCTTTCTTCAGGCGCGAGACGCGGCGGAATTTCTCCAGGGCCGCGGCATAGTCGACCTTTAGCAAGTCTTCCTCGTTCAAGGCCGCGACGTGGTCCACCGTGACCTCGACGCCATCGACCGTGCTCAAAATGCTGCCGCCCAGTTCCGCGAGCTGGCGGGCAAAATTCTTAATCTCCTCCGCGGCGGCTACAAACTGCGCATGGAAGCGGTCGCCGAACGCGGCATTGTAGGGAGCCAGCGTGGCTAAAACCCCGGGATGATAGATGGATTCGCCGAGCGCGGATTTCAATTCGCGAACCCGGGAAATGATGCCGGACTCCATGAGCGTAGAGAAATCGTGAAAGCGGTTAGCCTGGTCGAGTAACGGGCTAAATTCGCGCAACGACTGCACGTGCTCTTCGGGAAGAACCGGTACATCGGACTCGGAGAGAATCTCAAGCAGGGCAATTTCAAACGGCGAAAGAGGAATGGAGCCGTCCAATCCATAGCCGCGACGCTCCCACTGCCCCGGGACGCGCGGGTGACGGAAAAGGAAAGTGGCGACGAGATCAGTCTTGTCGCGATTAGAGGCAGAGTCGTCGCGATGACGAGCGAAGTAGCGCAACAACGCCTCTGCTACTTCCGGATCGAGGTCGGGAGTCAAACCGAGCCGAAGCATAGCAGGAGTGACGGCCATGTCGAGAAGCTGGATCCAAAGATGCATTTGCTGGAGTGTGGATTGCACATCCTCGGTGTGGCTGATCGCATCGGTGGCCAATTCGGCCGGGGCGGGGAGCTGTCCGCCGAGTTGCTCGCTCAAAATCCGCTGGTAAAAGGCTTGAACGGTAGCCAGCAGAGCGAGTTCCCACTTGGGATCCTCAATCAAATTTCGCTCCTTCGAGACCGATCGCCATCGGAAAGACAGGCGTCCCTTAAAGTAAAGCCGAAAGTAGAGGGGGGCGCAATTAATCACGTGGTTACCGAAGTCGTGGCACCATTACGCAACGGCCAGCCGGGCAGTGCAGGTCCGCGCGATTGCTGAGCAACTCCGTGTTATTGAAACACGACCGTTTTATTGCCGTACAGCAGGACGCGACTCTCGACATGCCAGCGTACCGCACGCGAAAGCACGACTTTTTCAATGTCGCGACCCTTCTGGACGAGGTCTTCGACTGTGTCGCGGCGGTGGATGCGAGCGACATCCTGCTCGATGATGGGTCCGTCGTCGAGTACTTGCGTAACGTAGTGAGCGGTGGCGCCAATGAGTTTGACTCCTCGCTGGAAGGCTTGATGGTAGGGCTTGGCTCCGATGAAAGCGGGGAGGAAGGAGTGGTGAATGTTGATGAGATTTTGCGAGCCCCAGTTTGCAATGAACTCGTTGGAGAGAACCTGCATGTAGCGGGCGAGCACGACGAGGTTGCAGTTGTGCTCGCGGACTAGGGCGAGTTGCTTCTGCTCCACTTCGCGCTTGTTTTGCTTGCTGACTGGGCAGATGAAATAGGGAACATGGTAAAAGTCGGCGATGCGCTGATTGTCGGGATGATTAGAAATGATCAGCGGAATTTCGCATTGTAGTTCCCCGCTTTGATGGCGGTAGAGCAAGTCCTGCAGGCAATGGTCGTACTTGGAAACAAAGATGGCGATGCGCGGGCGGTCGGTGGAACGAGCGAGGCGCCAGTCCATCTCGAAATCGCGGGCGATCGGAGCGAAGTGCTCGCTGAACTCGCCGAGATTTAACCGGAAGTTTGCAACGTCGAACTCGACGCGAGTGAGGAAGAGGTTCGATTCTTCGTCGCCGTGTTCGTCGTTGGACAGGATGTTTCCGTGGTGGCGGAAAATGAAATCGGCGATCGTGGCGACAATGCCTTTGCGGTCGGGGCAGGAGACAAGCAGAATGGCGGAGTTGTGCATTACTCAGTCTTATAACACGCGAGAAAGGAACACGGCAGGAGGTGAGATCAAACTACGATCTTCCTTGCTGCGGAAGAAAAGGCATTACGGCGATTATCGAGCTCTTCTCTGGTAAAGGGGCTGAACTGATCATCCCAAACTTCTTCCACGAACCTTTCGACTTGCTCTGCTTGAAGAGGTGTCTTTCCAAAGTCGGAAGCCTTTGCGATTTTGTTTTCGCTCAAAGAGGCCTCCCTGTTGTACTCGTCCTCGGGGCATCCAATTGCCAACAACCCCTCTATGTCTTCGCTGTCGAGAGCAGCCTTGATTTTACGAAACAGAGACCAAGGTTTCATCGTTTCGATTCTGCCACGTTTACTTTCTTAGCGCCTTTACGATCTCCCGCGCGGCATTGGCACCCGAGCCGCCGTTTAATCCTGTGCCCGGATGCGTGCCGCTGCCGCACATGAAGAGCCGCTCAATCGGGGTTCTGTAGCGCGCCCAATCGAGCAGCGGGCGCATGGTGAAGAACTGGTCAAGCGCTAATTCGCCGTGGAAAATGTGGCCGCCGGTGAAACCGTAGGTTTCTTCGAGATCCTTGGGCGTGATGATCTGGTGGCGCAGGATGGTCTGTGGCAGATTGGGCGCGTACTCCGCGATGGTTTTCACGACGGTTTCGACGAGCGCGGTGCGCTGGTTTTCCCAATCGTCATTCTTCAGCTTGTAGGGAGCGTACTGCATGTAGATGGACATCACATGCTGGCCTGCCGGGGCGAGCGACGGATCGGAGAGCGACGGGAACGTAATTTCGAGGTAGGGCTGGCGCGAGAAGTTCCCATACTTCGATTCGTCGAAGGCTCGTTCCAGGTAGTCAATCTCGGGGCTGATCTGAATCCGGCCGTGCAGCAGGTTGGCATTGCCCTTTAACTTGAGCGCTGTGAATTCGGGAAGGGCGGAGAGCGCAAGATTGACTTTTGCTACCGTGCCCAGCGCGCGATAGTTCTTGATCTTCTGCACGAAGTCCGGCGGCAGGTGGATAGGGTCCACGAGTCGCATCAGCGTGCATTTGGGGTCGGCGTTGGAGACGATCGCCTTGGCTGTAATTTCCTCGCCGGATGTGAGAACGACTCCAGTGGCGATGCCATCTTTCACGCGGATCTCCGCAACTGCGGCATCGGTGCGAATTTCTGCGCCTGCTTCTTTCGCGGCGGCGGCCATGGCCGTTGTGATGGCGCCCGCGCCTCCGATGGGGAATTGAACGCTTCCCGCTGGCGTGGGATCGGCGGCGGCGCGTAGCAGAAGGACCAGAGCGCTGCCTGCGGACCACGGGCCGAGAAATGTTCCGAAGATACCGCGCGCGGCGATAGTGGCGCGCAGAGACTCGGTCTCGAAAAATTCCCCGACAAGATCGGCGACAGCCATCGGACCCCAGCGTAGGACTCGATAAAGATCCTTCTTGCCAAGGTTGCGGATGGAGCGACCGGTCTTCAGCAGTCCCCAGAGATCGCCGCTTGAGGGGTTGTCGATATTCGGGGGCGTTAGGGCGAGCGCTTCTGCGATGACTTTGCCGATTCTGCGGAGGGCTACGGCGAAGTCTCCATAGGCAGTGGCGTCTTTTGCCGACCATGGCGCAATTTCCTCAGCCGCTTTTTTCGGATCAGAATAGAGCACGAGCGCTCGGCCATCGGGAAGCAAAGAGACCGTGCTGACTTCGGGCGTGGTTAACTTCAGACCGTGACGTTCAAGCTGCATGTCGCGCGCGACATCGGGGCGCAACGGGCCGGCTGCGTGCGTTAGCGTTGAGCAGCGGAAACCGGGATGAAGTTCTTCTGTGACCGCCGCGCCACCTACTTGTGAACGGCGTTCGAGCACCAGTGGCTTGAATCCCGCTTTCGCGAGAAAGAACGCGGTGACTAGGCCGTTGTGTCCGCCACCGACGATGATGATGCCGCGCGTCTCAGTCATGGCCGTGTCTGGCGATCAGGCCGCCTTTCCGTCTTTCAAAATTTCGAGAGCGGCTAGACGGCCGGGCGCGCCCATGATGCCGCCACCGGGATGCGTTGCCGATCCGCACATGTAGAGATTCTTGATGGGCGAGCGGAATTGCGCCCACCCCGCGACCGGGCGCAAGAAGAATAATTGTTCGAGCGAGAGTTCGCCCTGGAAGATGTTGCCCTCGCTCAAGCCCCATTCGCGCTCGAGATCGAGCGGTGTGACGACCTGGCGGTGCAGGATGATGTCTTTAATGTTCGGCGCGTACTCGGCGATTGTATTGACGACGTTGTCGCCGAACTTTTCTTTCTCCGTGTCCCAATCGAGTCCGGGCGCGAGCTTGTAGGGCGCGTATTGGACGAAGCAGGAAAGGATGTGCTTGCCCGGAGGGGCAAGCGAGGTATCGGTGAGCGTGGGGATCACCATGTCAATGTAGGGATGCGACGACCAGTGGCCGTACTTCGCTTCGTCGTAGGCCTTCTCCATATACTCGACGCTGGGCGAAATCGACATTGCACCGCGAAGATGGGTACCCACTCCGGGCAGGCATTTGAACTCGGGCAAGCGGTCGAGCGCCATGTTCACCTTCCCGGACGAGCCGCGGAATTTGTAACGCTTCACGCCTTCCATGAATTCATCGGGCAGATTGCCCGGCTCGATCATCTTTGTGAACGTGAGCCGTGGATCTACGCTGGATGAGACCACGTCGGCGTGAATTTCATCGCCGTTTGCAAGGGCCACGCCAAAGGCACGACCGTTCTTGACGAGAATCTGGGCGATGGCAACTTTGGTACGAATCTCGGCTCCGCCTTCGCGGGCTGCGCCGGCAATGGCGTTTGAGATAGCGCCGGTACCGCCGCGCGCGAATCCCCAGGCGCGGAATGCGCCGTCAATTTCGCCCATGTAGTGATGAAGGAGAACATAGGCTGTTCCGGGCGAGCGAACGCCGAGGAACGTTCCGATGATTCCCGAGGCCGACATGGTCGCTTTCAGCACGTCGGTCTCAAACCATTGGTCGAGGAAATCGACGGCGCTCATGGTCATGAGCTGGACCTGGTTGTATTTATCTTCGCTCGGCATACCTTGAAAACGGCGGCCGATGAAGAGCAGCTTCATCAGTTCACGCGGGTTGAGCGTTGACGGGTCGGGTGGAATCATGCTGAGGATCGGTTTCACAAAGCGGCACATGGCTTGCATCGCTTTGCCGAACTCGTCGTAGGCTTCGGCGTCAAGGCGCGAGTGGCGCGCTATCTCGCGGTGCGTCTTGCCGTGATCGTTCACACGCCAAAGGTAATCGCCGCTGGGCATGGGCGTGAACGTGCCGTCGAGCGGAAGAATCTCGAGACCGTGGCGCGGGAGATCGAGGTCACGAATAATCTCCGGGCGCAGCAGGGAGACTACATAGGAGCAGACGGAGAATTTGAAACCGGGGAAGACCTCCTCCGTGCAGGCCGCGCCGCCCAGGACATGACGCCGCTCCAGCACGAGAACTTTCTTTCCGGCTTTCGCCAGATAGGCGGCGTTGGTGAGGCCGTTGTGGCCTCCTCCGATGACGATGACGTCGTATTTGTTCGCGCTTGAGACGGCTGCCATAGATTGACGCGTACGATCCGCGCTGTTGGGAGAAATGACGGGCCATTCTATCGAGAACCATTCGTTTTGTCTCTATTTGTGCGCAAACACTGACTTGCAGTCAGCCTCCGAACTTTCTTGCTGGTGGCAGGCGTGACTGCATATAATCCAGCTTTCGGAATTTCAGGTTTTTCCTGCGTCTGTTGTGTAGCTTGTGGTGAACAAGAAAAGCGATTACCACGGGTACACAGGGGAACCCATCGCGAGGCTGCCTTGCCCATTGGAACTGCATTTCACGAGAGAACGCTCGCGCTCTGCCATAGCCTGAATTATCGGGAGTGGTCAGGCTACTACACGGTCAGCCTGTATGAGGTGCACCATGAGCACGAGTACAACGCGATCCGCAATGCTTGCGCGCTGATTGATATCTCGCCGCTCTACAAATACCTGATCACGGGCAAGGATGCGACCAAACTGGTGAATCGCGTGATCACGCGCGACATCACCAAGGTTGCAGTGGGACAGGTGATTTATGCGTGCTGGTGCGACGAAGAGGGCAAGGTGATTGACGATGGGACTCTTACGCGGCTCGAAGAAAACAGGTATCGGTGGACTGCGGCCGACCCGAGCCTGCGGTGGTTCCGGCAAAGCGGCGTGAACATGGACGTTGAGATTGAGGACATCTCGGAGCAAACGGCGGCGCTCGCGCTGCAGGGGCCGGCTTCGGCGAGGCTGCTGAAAACCGTTGCGGACGCCGACATTGTTAATCTCAAGTATTTTCGCAAGGCGAGCGGCAAGATCGCCGGCGTGCCGGTTGATATTTCGCGCACCGGATACACGGGCGACCTCGGCTACGAGATTTGGATGCCATGGAACGATGCTGTGAAGGTGTGGGACGAGTTGATGGAAAAAGGCAAACAGTTCGATATCCATGCGGCGGGAATGCTGGCGCTGGATGTGGCGCGCGTGGAGGCCGGGTTGCTGTTGATTGAAGTGGACTACAGCAGCTCGAAGAAGGCGCTGATCCCATCACAGAAATATTCGCCCTATGAGCTGGGCTTCGGGAAGATGGTGCATCTGGAAAAAGAAACCTTCATCGGCAAGCGGGCGCTGGTTGAGGACAACAAGCGTGGCGTGGCGCGGCAACTGGTGGGGCTGGAAGTGGATTGGGTGGAAGTGGAAGAGCAGTTCGATAAGTTTGGATTGTCTCCGGCGGCGCCCAGCCAGGCTTCACGCGTGGCCGTACCGGTCTATTCTGGCGACCGCCAGGTCGGAAAGGCCACGACAACCGCGTTTTCTCCGTTACTGAAGAAGCTGATTGCGCTGGCCAGCGTGAGCACGGAATATTCGAAGCCGGGGACAAAACTTCAGATGGAGTTGACCATCGAAGCGCAGCGCAGGAAGACTACGGCGACGGTGGTGCCGCTGCCGTTCTTCAATCCGAAGCGGAAGACGGCGACGCCGGTATAGGAGTGACTTCGCTTATGGAGTGCGGTCGCTCTGGAGTTCCGAGCGGCTCTTCCATTTCCAGAATAGATAGCCGGGCACGCCCGCTGCTACGATCGTTGCGCCCCAAAATGCCTCGGCGGGGCGCGTAATGATGGTATTCAGCGTCCAAGCGGCGCCAATCAGAACGTAGATTCCCGGAAGCCATGGATATCCTGTGCAACGATAAGGACGAGGCAAGTCAGGTTTCTTCCAACGCAATACGAACAGTCCGATGACGGTGAGCGTGTACGACAGTACCATGCCGAAGATCACGTATGTGTAAAGCTGGTCGTAGCGTCCGCTCATGGTAAGCAGCGCTGCCCAGACGCCCTGGCCGATCAGGCTGAATGCGGGTGTGCGCCACTTGGGATGCACGACGGCCATGCGTTTAAAGAAAACGCCATCCTGCGCCATGGCGAGATAGACGCGCGCGCCGGAGAGAGTGCAGGTCGCCGCCGCGCTGAAGCACGAGATCGCAATCATGGCTGACAGCCAGACTGCGGCGCCCGGCGAGAACAGAGCTGCTGCCGCTGCGTGGGCAATGGTTTCGTACTTCGCAACCTCGCTCAACGGCATGGCATAGACGTAGGTCATGTTCATGGCGAGATAGATCGCTCCAACCACGAGGACACCCAGCACCATGGAGAGCGGCACGTTGCGGCGCGGCTCTTTCACTTCGCCGGCAACCCATGTGATGTAAACCCAGCCGTCATAGGCCCAGAAGACCGCGATCAGTCCGACTCCCATTGCCGAGATCAGTTGGCCGGGGGAAAGACCCATGCTTAATCCGCCGGGCGCGTGTGCGGTGAAGTTCGACCAGTGCCCTTTACCGATGGCGAAGCCGAGGACCACAAAGATCGTCATCGCCGTGAATTTGGTCCACGTGGAAACGTTCTGCAGAAGAGCGCCCCAGCGCAGGCCGACGACATTCACCCAGGTAAGGATGACGATCAGGGCAAGCCCTACCAGATGTGCGCGCGAGAAAGAGATGCCAGCGATGGAAAAAACAATGCGCGTTTGCGAAATGGCGGGGACGATGTTCCCCATGTACGCAGCCGATGCGACCGAAAGGGCGGCGATGGTTCCACCATTGGCGACGGCAAACAACATCCATCCGTACAGAAATGCGACCAGGTCGCCGTAGGCTTCGCGCAGGTAGATATACTGCCCGCCGGAGTCGGGAAACATGGACCCGAGTTCGGCGAAGGCTACACAGGCGCAGAGCGAAATCAGTCCCCCGAGCACCCACACCAGAAAGAACAGCGCCGGATTCGGCAGCGGAGTGGCAATATCTTTGGCGGTAAGAAAGATCGACGAGCCGATAATGCCGCTCACGAGCAGGAGGACGGAATCGAGCAAGCTCAGCCCGCGGACGAGACTCGGCTGCTCGGCGGAGTTTTCTTTAGTTTGGGCCGGGATCGAGGAAGTGATTTCCATCAGATGGTCTTAAGGTGTTTCCACATCCATCACCCCATCGCCAGTTCGTCCGGAGATTCGAGCGGCGTTCCGCAACGGCGACAGATTACGGCCGAGCAATCGCCGCAGGTTAGCGGATCGGTAACTTCCGTCGCACACACCGGACAGTACAGAACAACGGCCGGTTGTTTGGCTTCGGGCGTGGGTTTCGGTGCGATCTCCATGAGCAGGGAACTCTAACACAGATTTTAGACCGATTTGCTGTGGGCGTTTCAGGGCTGCCACGCTGCTGGAGGGTCATTCCGGCGGTTTACGCAGAATTAACTCGTCCCCCGATGGCGGCAGCGAGAAGGGAAACTGCCAGATCTTGTCTTTCATTCGCACCTCGAGGATAAAGTCCTCATGTTCCTTCCAAGGGCCAATCCATTTATTCCTAGTTCCAAAATAGACCCAGCCATGCGCCTCGGGATTACCGGGGTTGAGCGTTGCCGACTCGAGGTATTGTGAGGTCAGGAATTCGATGAATTCGGCTCCTTCCTTTTCGTAGCTCTGCAGGTAGGCCGTTTTTTCATCTTTTGCCCCCGGATTTTTCTTGATCTGCCGCTCAGTTTCGAATACCAGCGTGTCCAGATCGTTCTGGAGGCGATTTTGAAGTTCTGACGGATCCAGATAGCCCTCCACGATTCCGTGATGGCTAACGAAATCTAGGCGCAAGTTGGCATCATAGTCGAAGTTTCCCTGTCCTTTGTAGGTCACGCTGGTGTACACGCCAAACACGTGATAGAAGCGGCGGCGGCTCTTGATGAGTTCCTGGGAATCTACCAGCAAGGTGATGGCCAGATCTTTGTCGCTCATTGTCCAGCGAAAGCGGCCGTCTTCGCCGCGTTCGAACGAGCAACCGGGCGCGCCGGCAGTCCAGCGCACGGAGGGGAACTCGGTTTTTTTTCTGGGATGGGCAAACTGTGAAGGGAGGATGGCGCCGACGAGCAGCGCCAGTCTTAACAGGGAAATTCGCGAACTACGCATTGACCGTGAGTGTATCGCTTTTGCGGGGGGGCGTCACCGACCCACGCGGGAGCGAGCTTTGCAGGGTCCAGCGGAGAAAATATGTTAGATTGGAAATTGGTGAGGGCGCGTAGCTCAGGTGGTAGAGCAACGCCCTTTTAAGGCGTGGGTCGCAGGTTCGAATCCTGCCGCGCTCACCAAATCTAATGAGCAGATCCGGGATTTCGCCTGCGGCTTCCGCTTCGCTAACGCGTGCAAAGTGGCTCAAGTTCGAATCCTGCCGCACACACCAAATCTTCCGACTTGTCATTGCCCGCTGGCAGGGGGTACCCTTTCTATCCCACAATGAGTACGATCCGTTGCAGCGCCTTGCTGTTTGATCTGGACGGCGTGCTTATCGACTCCACCCCAGCGGTCTCGCGCGTGTGGGGTCGCTGGGCCGTGGCACATGGTTTCGATCCAGACAGAGTCGTGAAAATGGCGCACGGGCGGCCGAGCCGAACTACTATCCACGATCTCATGCCCAACGCCGACGTACAGAAAGAAGACCGCGAGGTTGAACGAATGGAAATTGAAGACCTCGATGGAGTCGTTGTGCTGCCCGGCGCGCGCAAGTTGCTGGAGAGCTTGTCTGCGGATCGCTGGGCGATCGCGACTTCCGCCACGCGGGGGCTGGCGGAAGTGCGGTTGCGCGCGGCGGGCCTGCCGATTCCGAAGACGATGATCACATCGAGCGATGTGAAGATAGGGAAACCTGATCCCGAGCCTTATCTGAAGGCAGCGGCGACGCTTAATTATGCGGCTTCGGATTGCGTGGTCGTCGAGGATGTGCCCGCCGGGATTCGCGCCGGGAAGGCCTCTGGTGCGCGCGTGATTGCACTCCTAACCACGGCCGGTCACGGGGAACTCGAAAACGCCGGCGCCGATTGGATCGTGCGGAGCTGCGCGGATATTGTTGGCACTGTCGATCAAGCCGGTTTGCTTTTGACGCTCTGCGGGTGATTCTCCGGTTGTTGCTGAGTTCGATATTTGCAGCACTTCCGCCGCTCAACTAAAATGCTCGACTTGTGGGAGGTTGCGGCGATTCTGGTTCTAGCGACGGCGATGTTTTGCTGAAGGCGATCCTCACAAGTGTTGTTATCAATCGCAAGACGAAGAAACGCAAAACAGTAAAATCGCGCAAAGGCAGGGATTCGTGATCATCGGTGTTCCGAAAGAGATTTATCCCGGGGAACGGCGTGTTGCCTTGGTGCCGCTGGTTGTCCCGACGCTTGCCAAGGCGGGCTTCGAAGTTCACGTTCAGTCAGGCGCAGGAGTCGATGCCGGCTACCCCGACTCGCTGTACGCGGAGAAAGGCGCAAAGGTCGTCGCCGAGCGCGCGTCTGTGTTTGGGGCGGCGGACATTATCACGCAACTCCTTTGCTATGGTTCGAACGACATCAACGGAAGACAGGATGTGCCGCTGTATCGGCGGAATCAGATTCTGGTCGGGTTTCTGCGGCCGTTCGGATCGAAGGAAGTGGTCGAGGAGATTGCGCAAGCTGGCGTAACTTCATTTTCAGTTGAGTTGATGCCGCGCAGTACGCGTGCGCAAAGCATGGATGCGCTTTCGTCGATGGGGACGATTTGCGGATATAAGGCGGTATTGATGGCCGCCGACTGTCATCCGCGCATTTTTCCCATGATGACGACCGCAGCGGGCACGATTACACCGGCGCGCGTGTTCGTCATCGGCTGTGGAGTAGCTGGATTGCAGGCGATTGCGACGGCTCGACGGCTGGGCGCGGTCATTTCCGCGTACGATCTGCGGCCCGCTGCCAAGGAGCAAGTGCAGAGTCTGGGCGGACGTTTCGTCGAGTTGCCGATCGAGGCGAAAGATGCGCAGGATGCTCGCGGCTATGCCCGCGCGCAGGATGAGGACTTTTACCGACGGCAGCGCGAATTGCTCGGCAAGGTGGTTCAGGAAAGCGATGTGGTAATTACCGCGGCAGTGATTCCAGGGAAAAAATCGCCTGTGCTCGTGACCGAAGAGATGGTGAAGGGAATGGCGCTGGGTTCGGTGATTCTGGATCTAGCTTCCGAGCGCGGCGGCAACTGCGAGATTAGCGAAACCGGCAAGACAGTCGTGAAGCACGGGGTCACCATCATGGGGGCAATCAATGTGGCCTCGGGCGTGCCGTATCACGCCAGCATGATGTACGCTCGCAACCTCACTGCCTTTTTGACCTACGTTGTTAAGGAGCAGAAGTTGAACCTGAATCTGGAAGACGAGATTGTGCGCGAAACCTTGCTGACCAACGGTGGCGAAATTGTGCAGGCACGAGTCCGCGAATTTCTTGGCTTGCCGGCGCTCGCCAAACAGGACTGATGAGACATTTGTGACCGAGGGACTTCGCAGGGAGGAACGATGAACAGCAGTTCGAACCTCATCGACGCTTTATTCATTTTTGTGCTGGCGGGATTCATTGGATTCGAGGTGATACGGCGCGTCTCGCCGCTGCTGCACACGCCGTTGATGTCGCTGACTAACGCTCTGGATGCGATCGCCGTGGTAGGCGCGATCGTGCTGGTCGGTGAACACAAGAGCCAACTGGCAGCCATTTTCGGTTTCATTGCGGTGGTTGCGGCTACCAGCAATATCGTGGGCGGGTTCTTGATTACCGACCGCATGCTGAAGATGTTCAAATCCAGCCGTCCGGCGACAAAACAATGAGCGCAGAATTTGCGGGCGGCCAGGTCATCATCGAACTTCTGTATCTCGTTGCCAGCGTCCTGTTCATCCTCTCGCTGAAATGGATGAGTTCACCGACGACAGCGCGCCACGGCATCTGGGCGGGCGAAGTCGGGATGGTGCTGGCGATTGTCGGCACACTGCTGCGCAAGGGCCTTCATGATTACCACCTGATCGCGATCGCGCTGGTGCTGGGCGCGATCATCGGTGTGCCTCTGGGGCGAGTTGCGATGACCGCGGTTCCGCAGCGAACCGCGCTCAGCCACGCTTTTGGCGCCCTCTGCGTGACCCTGGTAGGCTCGGCCGAGTTCTACCTGCGCGCACCGGCAATTTCCCGCTTCATGATGTCGGTGCTCTCGGTGGAAGTCATTCTGGGCGGATTGACGGTCACAGGCAGCTTGATGGCGGCGGGGAAACTGCAGGAGATCCTGCCGCAACGTCCTCTGACTTACAAAGGACAGAATCTTGTCAACTTCCTGCTCCTCGCGGTCGCGCTGGTGATTGCGGTTACGCTTGTGCTCCACCCCGAGCGCCAATCGTTATTCCCGTTCATGGTTTTGCTGGCGCTTGTGTTCGGCGTGCTACTGATTATTCCTATTGGCGGCGCCGACATGCCGACTGTAATCTCGCTGCTGAACGGCTATGCCGGCCTTTCCGCCTCGGCGATGGGCTTCGTGCTCGACAGCAAGCTGCTGATTATTGCGGGCGCGCTTGACGGATCCTCAGGCCTGATTCTCTCAATCATCATGTCGAAGGCCATGAATCGGTCGTTTACAAACGTGCTGTTCGGGGCGTTTGGGCAAGTGCAGACTTCGGCTGTGGCGGGCGAAGTGAAGCCGGTTCGCAGCGCCACGCCCGAAGAAGCGGCCGCGATTTTGTCGGGCGCAAACCGCGTGATTATTGTTCCCGGTTATGGCATGGCAGTAGCGCAGGCGCAGCATAAAGTCCGCGAGCTTTACGACGGCCTGACCAAGCGCGGAGTGGACGTCAAGTTCGCGATCCACCCGGTTGCCGGACGCATGCCGGGCCACATGAACGTTTTGTTAGCGGAGGCGGATATTCCCTACGACCGCCTGGTCGAAATGGACGAAATCAATGGGGACTTCCCGCAAACAGATGTAGCTCTCGTGATCGGCGCCAACGATGTCACCAATCCCGCGGCGCGATCGGATACCTCCAGCCCAATCTATGGCATGCCTATTCTCGACGTGGATAAAGCGCACACGGTAATGGTGATCAAGCGCAGTATGAACCCCGGCTTCGCCGGGATCGATAACCCGCTTTACTATCTTGATAACACGCTCATGTTGTTCGGAGATGCGAAGGCATTTGTGGGAAACATCGTGCGGGAACTTGGCGGCGTTCACAGCTAGCTCACTTGCTTGCGATGTGGGGAGCGAAAACGCGGCCTCGACTTGCAGAATCCTGACGGACGTCAGTCTCGCGAGGGAAGATTCGCGAGACTGGCCCGGCCAACTTTCAGGCGGCCTTTTTCATCTGCCTGAGCTTTGCCCAACGCGCTTTCTGAGCGAGAGAAATTCTCCGGCGTCCTGCAGCGGAGAGAACGCGCTTCACCCGGTGCGAGGAACTCGCATGGATGGTTATGCCTGAACCCCGGGTGAGCTTCTCGAGAACTGAGATCGCTTCCCCAAGTTTCTGGACTTGATGTTGTGCTTCCCGGCGTTCTTCACGAAGCCGGATAAGCGCTTTAGCTATATTGGTCATTTGAAATACCCCCCTCGGGTAACTACCGTCGGCCATTGTATTACTAGGTGGGCTATCCTGCCATAATTAATTAACTGCAGACAAGTAGGAGATCGAGAAAAACAAGAAAATGGCCGGCAAGAATGACCCGGGGATAACATGGCAATTGAGAACCGCACGTCCGGCAGGTTCACCCGAGGGGCGGCAAGAGGCTGGAAGAACCGAACAGGAAAAATGCGCCGACGGCGAGGCTGTAAATCGCCGTCAATGCAGTAACCACAACCTGTAAGCGCGGCAGACGCGAACTGGCTCCGAAAATTCCTACTGACAGGGCCGTCATAATGGTGTTCATTACAAGCAATCCGGCAATGAACATCGCCAGTCCGAGAAACCCCTTGCTGACCCCGCCAAGATTGGCCGCGAGCAGGAAAATCATCAGCTGGCTTGGAGTTTCAGCTCCGAGGCCATGCACGAGGCCAATCATGATTACGGATTTGGGACTGTAATTCGAGGACTTGTCTTCCGGGGCCGGGTGCTCGTGGTCATGCCAATAGTTCTTGAGTTTCCAGTGGAGCCAGCGCGCCGCTTTCGCCATCAGGTAAAAGCGGCTTTTAGGGGCGGAGTTTCCCTTCGAAAGCGACCCCAGAACGTAAATACCCAATACCAAGAGGGTGAGGCCGACGAGCCTCTCCGCGATCCGATCCATGCCATGCGGAAGCGAGAGTTGGAACACAATGACGGCAGTACCGAGAGCAGCTACTGTCGCCGCGTGTCCAAGCGCGTAAAACAGGCCCAGTCGCATGCCGCGCCAGCGGTCATTCTGCACGCTGGTGATGTCTGTAATGGCGGCGATGTGGTCGTAGTCAAATCCGTGATGGAACCCGAGAATAGCCGCCGACAGAAGCGCGAGTTGAAGGCTGTTCGGCGTGAGAGTCATGTGCTTGGAAGGTGCTCCGCAGTCCTTCATTGTTCCACAGGCAGCCGGGAATCGGAAATCGGAAATCGCTCTCCGAATTTCCCTTGGGGTCCGAAATCCCTCACCGGGGAGTAGCGCGGTCTAAAATGAGTCAATCGCGCACGGAATCAAAAGCGGCTACAATAACCGAATTCGAGACAAAATTGGAGGGAGCTGTGAATTCTCAGCATCGGTACATGGCTGCGTGGTGCGTAGGCTGTATGTTGCTTACGGCCGCTCTCTGGGCCCAGGAAGCGGATATCTCCCAACCCACAGGAGTTCCCCAAGACTGGTCCGACCACAGCATCGTGTTTACTCTCGATGGACTTGCCCAGCACCCGGAGCTGATCTATCGGGAGCCTCGCATCCTGCACCAGTTGATCCAGCGTTTTCAGGCACGCGGCTCCAATGTCTTGCGGGCAGTCGAACCCGAAGCCGTGTTCCCCGACGCCGACGCCCACCATCGCGACTGGAGCTATGCGTTAGGCAAAGGCCATGTTTCTGCAGAGATGTATCCGGCGAAGTGGACCTTCGATCCGAATGCTCAACCCAGTTGCGCGAATGATTATGTGGTGTTCGGTCTGGCCACGGCGGGTGCTGCGTTGGGCCAGGCCAATCTGGTTGCATTCAACAACCTGTATACCGGTACCGGCGGATTGTGCACGACCGGGCCGAGCGTGTACTTTGCCTACAGCGTAACCACGGTGACCGGGGGAAAGGTTGTAACTTCTCCGGTAATTTCGCTGGACGGGACCAAGATCGCTTTTGTGGAGAGCCTGGGGACTGCGTCCATTTTCCATGTGCTGACGTTTACGCCTGGGCAAGGCGGAGTCACGACCGCGGCCACGCCAACGGCGATGACTTCACTCACCTATTCCAGTGCCAATACGACGACTGCGTCTCCGTGGATTGACTATAGCGACGACCTAGTCTACTTGGCCGACGACAACGGCGTTCTTTATAAGATCACGGGAGTTTTTAAGGGGACGCCAACACTGGTTACTTCGTCGCCGTGGCCAATCACGGTTTCCAGCGGTTCGCGCCTCAGCCCCCCCGTACTCGACAGGTCACGCGGCCTGCTAATGGCTGGGGGCAGGAACGGCGACCTCTACGAGATCAACACGTCAACCGGCGCGGTCTCGGTACTGATCGTCGGTTCCCATGGCGCCCCAGGTGGGGGCGTGGTGCCGCCGCCCATCGTTGACGTTACTAACGGCACGACATTCGCGGTCAGCGGCAATGACGGCACCTCAGCGGTTCTTGTGCAGGCTGATACGGTGACTCTTACCCAGTTGGCAAAGGCCCGGATCGGTGTGGGTGGAACCAGTGGGACCACCATTAATATTTATCAACCCGCACTCAGCAACGACTATTACACGAGTCCGTCCAGTGGAGCGATCTACGTATGCGGGACTGGAACCGGGACAGACACATCGCCGTGGGCGTACTCGTTTGGTTTTACCGGACGGACCATGCTTACAACCACGGCGTCCACGAACCACCTGGTCACGTCCGCTGCCGCCACGTGTACCTCATGGACGGAGTTTTTCAACCCGAATATCGGCACTAACGGAACAGATTTCTTTTTCTTCGGATTGACTGCGGGCTGCCCGGGCACGGGCAGCACGGGCTGCGCGGCATCGCTGACAACGACTTCCCCGACGCTCACGACCGAGCCTGTTGACGGGGGGCCCAGTGGAATCGTGGTCGACAATTACAGTACGGCCGGACAAGCTTCCAGCATCTATTTCACGGGTGAAGCAATCGACACGGCTTACAAACTCACGCAGAACGGGTTGAAATAGAAACCAAGGGCCCTGGACAGGCTCATGATTCTCAAACCTACCGCAGGGTCCTTATCCCGCTGATCGGCGGGGAATTCTGTCCGGTTCGTAGCTACTCCCTGGTAATTTCCCAGCCATTGTCTCTCTTGCTTAGGAAAATCGTGACTTTGGTCGGGTCCGCGTGGTAGAAAGCGGCTCCGAATTTGTCAATCAAGGTCGAGCGTTCCCAGGTGTTGAAAGCCTTCACGGCAGGTCCTGAGGCGTCAAACAGGTCCCCTGCCTTGGTGGTTTCCCATTTCCAGGAGTAATCCACCGACGCTTTCAATGGGCTCAGCATAGTGACCTTTCCAACCTCCACGAGCTTACGCTGTGCCAGTGGCACAGTGTACTCAGTCCCGTCGTTGGTCTTCTTTTCCTTCACGGCCGCGACTGCCGTCAACCATTCCTGTCCGCTGGGCGTTAGCGACACGGGAGTTTTTCCCTTCTGTCCCTTTTCGATCTTGAGATACCCCGCCTTCTGCAGCAACCGATAGCGTGGATCGAGGGGCGTCTGATCTTCAACCGCTCCGGTCGAAAAGTGCAAGGTCGCGGGACCCTGGCGTTCCATTGCTGCCAGTATGATCGGACTGACTTCAGCGGTGGTAAGTGTCGTTCGGCTCCACAGTACAAAGTAAAGGGCCACTCCGGCGATCCCCACAATAAGGGTAACCATCAGAAGTAAAGGAAGAATGGAAGAACTCTTTTTTTCCAACTCCAACTCTTGCTCGAACATGACATCCTCCATGAACGGCGTTGCGCGCACAGGACGAACTGCTCTATCCCAACTCAATTTTGCGCCCGGAACTGCCTTGGCCCTGTGACGTAGCTCACACAGCGAGGTTGGAAAGTCACTAACCATTCACCTGTCCCCCCGCATGGCTAGACAACTATTTGCAAGCAATTGCAGCTGCGGTTGAAGCCGGTTGAAGTTGCCGGCTACTTAATCACCGAAACATACTGATGCCAAAAGACTTAGTTTGTGGAGACACTGGAAAGACAATTGCGCCAGGAGACGGCATGTTGAGTTTCTGCCCGAAGGCGATGGAGGGAGGTGTCGAGGCACCTGTGGGCGAAGGGACTCCCGGCGAAACTTCTTTTCTTAGGCGGGGTGCCGCGATATTGTTGCTGCTGACCTTCAGTTGCCCCCCCGGGCGGTCGTCCACGATCAGGCCGCTGCGCGTGAATCCGCACCGTATTTCGCTCTCGCGATCAGAAATCGACCTGAGCCGCGCGCCCGCGCACGTTTCCGAACTCGCGCCTACGATGCCGACATTGGCTGTGCCTAGTTGTGAGAGCGTGCAGCCGGCCGAGGCTCTGCTCACTCCCGATCCTCTATTGCCGATTGCGCCCGATGGTCCGCTGGTGCGAGTCAGTTTTGTGATTGGTCCCGACGGACGCGTGCACAGTCCCTTCGTGCTTTACAGTGGAGGCAGCAATGAAGATGCCGCGGTACTGCGCGCAGTGCGTGGTTGGCGGTACCGCCCGGCGCTCTGTAACGGCGTGCCCACCGATTCGGAAGTGCGCGTACGATTCAGCATCCACGAATGAGCGAATTCTCCTACAATAGATCGCGATGAGGTTGCCGTGAGCGACGAAAACAAGCCAGTCGAATCGGACGAAAAACCTACCGGAAGCAAGGAGATCGAAGATTTTTTTCAACGCCTTCCGGCCAATTTCCGTTGGCCAAAGCCAAATGCCGATGCGGTAGCGGCGGCGGTAGAAGCCATCCAGCGAATGTCTGGGGGCGCGGCCGTCGCACAGGATCTGGCCTCGATCAACGATGCCGCCGACCTGTCGAACACGTGCGGTGCCTGCGGCGGGACTTTGCCGACGACCGCGCGTTTCTGCGTGTGGTGCGGACTTGCGCGGGACGGTTCCGGGCCGGCTGCGAATCAGCAGCACGTTCATCATCACTATCATCATCTCGTACCTACCCAGAACCCGTCATCGGTTGCGGCCGCAACCGAGACTGAATCATCGGGTCCTCGGGGCCGCGCCTCTGGCTCTCCGGGCCCGGCGCCGGGAGGCCGCGCAGAAATCGCTGCCCGCCAAGTCGCCCAGGATTGGGCGCAGGCCTGCAATACGCGGCACATCGATGACCTGGTCGAGCTCTATGCAGCGGACGCGACCTTGATTCGATCCAGCGTTCCGCCCGTACGCAGCCTGCCTGCCATCCGCGAATTTCTCTTGTCGATGCTGGAAGCCGGGTTGGGTGAAGTTGAACTGGAATCTTTGCGGCTGGAAATGATGGGTGAGATTGCGATGGACATTGGCCGCTGCAAGATGCTGGTCCCGGTTGCGATGGGGAAGCGGCGCGAAGAGCGCGGGAAATATCTCATCGTGCTTGTCCGCCAGCCTGTCGGCACGTGGAAGATTCTGGCGGACTGCTGGTCTTCCGATCTGCCCGTGACCGCGCCGCCCGAACCCGCGCACCGAAAAGGGGGCGAGCCCGCCCCACCGGCTCAGAAACGCCATTAACTGCCGTCCGCAGTTGTCTGCCGCAGCGGCGCAAAGAAAACCCCGATCCTTGGGGATCGGGGTCGATTGATGAGACGACGCTAGTCCGCCTAAGGTCGCCTAGTTGGTGCGTGGCGTAAACAGCTGCCGATAGCTCAAGCTCTCCACGTCGCGGAACATGGGTGTTCCGGGGGGCAAGCCGTACGGATTTTCAAAGTCTACGTCGAAGATGAAATTTCGTACGGGCACGCCATATACGGAATTACAGCACTTGTAAAACCCGGTGTTGTAGGTTGAATAAAACAGGCTGGCCATTGAGCCTTTGTAGTTCTCGGTGACTCCACCAGAACCCCAATTTTCAAGCAAATGAAGGTAGTTGTGAATGCCTCCGTCCGTGCCTGTGTCGTCAGCCTGGCCAGGCCAGCCACTCGTCGGGTAAGTGAACGTCATGTTCTTCCCGGCGGCGATTGCTACGCGATAGTAAGTGCTGACGGTAGGCCGATTCCCTACGTTTGTAGGCGAGTTGTTGCCGGTTGTGCCCAGCATGCTGACTCGGTCGTCCCAGTTGTTTGACAGGAGGGTGACTGCATCGGCGATCACAGCCGCGGCGGCCATTCCAGGTTTGTCCACTCCGGTTGTCCAGGTTGTGTCGGCGGCATTGGAGTTGTAGTCGCCCTGGATATACACCGGATTCTCCGAGGCCACTGTGAATCCGCCGTTGTAGGTTGATGTGGAGCCGTCTGGGTTGGTGATAACAATCGGGCTGGGGTTCAGCGGCAGGTTGCCAAGCGATCCATCCACCAACTTCAAGACGTGGCGCGCGCCGCTGACCCAGTTCTTGCGGGCGGTTCGGCCACATGATTTGATTCGATTATTGGCGTCGCCAGCTGCGTCCGAGCCATAGGCATTGGGGTTCGGGTTCGTGCTGACGATCAAGGTATTCAGGTTCTGGGCAGCACTGGCAACGGTACCGTTGAAACCCAGCCCCAGGTTATACGCGCCCCATTTGTCGTCCAGGGTATTTCCATTGTCGTCCTCGGGAGAAACCAACTGTCCCGTCATTCTTGTTTCCAGCGTGCCATCGGGCACGCCGTTGACACTGGAAGAGTTAATCGTATCTTCAAGCCCTGAGTCCCCGGTCTTTGTGTTCAAAGGGTGCGAGGAGGCCGCGTTCGGGCTCGGGAGCATGCCGCGGCGATCGGAGAAATAGAGAATGTAGCCGTTCTGTGCAGCGGAATTCACATTCGTGCCGCTCGTGGCACCGCTAATCGAACCCGACAACCAGCGCTTCAGGTTGCCCACGTCGATTTCGACGGCGTTCATCACTCCGTTAGTCGTGCAACTGTTGTCGGTGTTTCCGTTGACGCCCGACCAGTCGATGTCGCGGGGCTCGCCTTCGCGTACATCGTAGAAGTTGATGGGATACCAGTTGTACATGGTGATGCTCTGCGGAGTCGTTGCAGAGGTAGCGCTCGGAGTAACGCCAAACGCCCAAACCCCCGCTTTCCCGGTTGTTGCTGAGGTGCCTGATGCCGCTAACGCCAGCGTATCCGCGGGCAGTTGGGGCGGCCGGCCCGGGGTCCATGCCAGACAGTTGCTCGTGCCGACGGCCCCGCTCCAACTGGTGCAGGCAGGAGCATAAGCGTTGATGGGAACACCACCGCCAGTAAAAGTGCCGGTGGAAAGAGCGGTGAGCGAGCCTGCCGGGCAGGACGCCGCGGTGCACATGGTGGCGAGGGTGCCGGGCGTAGTGTTGCGATCGGCCGGTTGTTGGAGGATCAGAATTGCGTTCGGATTGATCGGGTTCGAAGTCCCAGTCGCAGGCACACCCGCACCATTGGCGGTGGGCGCAGTGACGCCGCGAGCAAATCCCAAGGAAAGCCACTCGTTAGTTACGGGGACCCAATTGCCAGACGTCTTGTCGAGGTATTCCACGCGCAGCCAGCCATCAACCAGGCTCCAGGCATCGTCAGTCGCATAATTGTAGGGCGTCAGGGCACCCGAAACGGTGGGAAGAGCGGGATTGGGAGGAGCGTAGTAGGGATATAGGGCCGCATATGCGCCGGTCCAGGGGCAGAGGAGTGCGGACGGTACCGGCGGTACGCTGGTCGAAATCACGTTTGAAGGTGGACAAAGACTAATAGTCGGCGTGCCGGGATTACTCCAGAGGAATGGCTGGGTGGCAGGATTGGGTGCGGCAAAGGCAACGCCCGCTGCCGAGGCCATCGCAGCCGTCCAAGTCAGCGGTAGTACGCCCCAGTCGTCTGCGGAACAGGCGGTGCCCGCGCACAGGGACGGACTGGGCACGGCATTGGAAGCCGAAGCGAAGTACAGGTTATAGCTGCCCGCTGACGGAGTCCCGAAGTTAGCGGCAACGTAGTTACCCGCAGCCATCTTAACTCCCCACTGCGTTGCGGTGGTCGAGGTCTGCGCGACGTTAGCCAAGCGGACGTTTTGCGAATCGGAAGCGCCGGTGCCGTTCTGGAATTCCGCCGGATCGTCGCTCAGCAACACGCGAATCTGTGCCATGTTGTACTCGCGCGATTCACCGAGCAGTGAGGTGGAACTCTCGCCGCTTCCATCTTGCACGCTGCCCGAGGTGGGCGGCGGGCGGCGAATGATTTCGTAGGGGAAGGTGGTTCCGCTGACGAAGGGCATGGACAGTTTCTTAGCGCCTGTTCCGGTCTGCCCGGAAGTCTTGTTTCCATAGTTCCCATTAATGACCATGCCGTTGGCGCCGCTCGAGCCGGTCGACCAACCATTGAAAGCAGTGCTATAGCTGGACTGTGGCGGATTGCCGCCTAAACCCTGCACGCTGCCATCCCCCCAGGGACTACTGGTGCTAACGCCGGCCATGGCCGTGCAAGAATTCGAGGTTGTGGAGGGCGCCACACTCGGGCTGGTTTGGCTGCAAGCGGTGGTACTGCTGGAGGTGGGAACATAGATGGTGCCGGGCTTGTCGCTTGGAAATGTATTGGGCAGGACGGTGCGAACAATATTGCCGTAGGCCGCGACCTTGCTCTGAAAGGTCACGAAACTGCCACCATTCGCGAACGGGTAGAAGTCGCCGTTGGCGTGCACGGGCCCCGCGAAAGTCATAGGGGAGCCCGGGAAGATGGAGCAATCGCCATCACAAAACATTCCGAACTGAAAGACTGGAATGAGTGCGACCTGCGCCTGGCGGGTCATGCTGACTTCCTGCGCGCCGAGCGTTTGTGCCGTGATCGTCATGTTGACCGGAATGATCTGTGCATACAAACCCTGGTTTGGTCCGGACGTGATATTTCCCCAAGTATGCGAAGGTTCTGAGGTCAGCTGCAAAGCCGTGCTGCTGCTGCAATTCACCGTGCCGCCGGGTTGCACCTGATAGAGCGGAAATGTGATTCCGGTCAAGGTGGGCGTCAGGCTGTTGATGCTGCAGATATCCGCGACGGTGGGGGCCTGCGCGCTCTTGAATACCGCACTCAGGTCGGAGTACATTTTTTCGATGCCACCTTCGGCGGCATGATAAGCCAGGTTATTCTGCAGATCGGTCGCTCCCACCTTGCCTTCGGTGTTGACCATCATCATCAGACCAATCGCCATCCCCGACAGCAACAACAGCAACAGCAAGGACGCAATCAGCGAGAATCCCTTGGTGCGCAGTCTGGCGTTCTTCATAAAAAATCTCCCCTTGGTATCGTTCCCCATAGCGTCGCTCCCCATTGCGTTACCCGCCTTCGCCATCCTCGCCTTTAATTGGGATAGTTGTTGATGTATGTCAGATTGCGGGCGCTTACAGATGTCTCCAAATCCAGAGTTTGATAACCCTTTCCCATGCCGTAGCCGGATCCCTGCAGCGAGCTGTCGATCGCCATATTCTGAACGTTGATCTTGGTGATCTGGTTGGGAAGAAGCCCGGCGGAAGCCTGGCTGCAGCCATCCGTGCTAACGCCATTGATCGGATTCGCGGCACTAGCGCCGGGATTGCTGCAGCCGACCGCCGGCGTGTTCGTGCTGGCATTGAAAAGGTCGTAAGTGAACTTCATGTAAGCAACACTTTCCGCCACCGGCATTGGGGTGTGTCCGCTGATCTGCCGCATCAGGCGCGTGGGAGTGACGGTGTTGTCGATGTAATAGGTGATCACCAGAAGACGCGATGCGAACGCGGTGGTGAGAGGACTCGCCACGTACTTGCTAGCCAAGGTCTGAGGGACGGCCGCTGCCTGGTTCATATGCAGCTTGTCGCTGGCGGCGAAGGGAACAGTGAAAGTGGTTTGCCCGGAGCCGTTTGTGCCTTGAGTAGTGGCGCCCGTGACTTCGGCAACCACTTGTGGGCATGGCGAAGTGTTGCCGACGCAAAACAGAACCAGATCGCCCGCCGTCAGACCCACTGCTGTATCGTTCAAGTTTTGGACAGTGGCGCCGTTCGCGGTGCAATTGGCGCTCGTGGTGGTGGGTTGTGTGAAGACCACCGTCGTTGCACTTGTGATGGCGGCCGTGTAGCAGTCCAAATAGAAAGCGGGATCGGTGTAGACGACTGTGACCGTGTCGGTCGGCTGCCCCGAAAGGGTTGGGCCGGCATTGTATCCCGGCACCAGGCCGTAAAGATATGGCGTACCGCTCTGATTCGGATACTGTACGCCGTTGGTTGTGCTGGGCGGGAGGTAGCACTTCGTCTGATCACAACCGAATATCGGGATAGTCGAGGACGTGGGCAGTTGAATCTCCGCGCCGTTGCCGAGGCCTGCTCCGGCCAGACTTAGGTCCTTAGTCAGCATGTTGGAGGCGGCGCGAAAATCCTGCTGCATCTCGGCGCGCTGCGAAACTATCCAGGTCGCCCCTACACCCTGGACGTACAGCTGCACGGCGGCGCCGACCACGACCGTTCCGAGCGCGGTAGCGACCACCATTTCCAACAAGCTGAACCCTCGCTGACGCTTTGTTGAGCGATTGCGCATAGCCCCCTCTTACTGAAACTCTGAAATATACGAACTCAAGATGTATGTCTTCTGCGCCCGTGTCTGTGGTGTGGCGTATTGCACGGTGATGGTCACGTTGCGCAGCGTTGCATTCACGGCCGAGAGCGCAATTGAGCGCTGGTAGCCGGTCAAGGGGATGTACACATCATCTGCGGTCCCGAAGATTCCATCCGGTCCGGGATCGTGCAACGTTTGGCGCTGGGCTGAGGTCGCGTCGTCTGCTGTCCCGTAGATTCCATCACTTCCGCCGCTGTAAATCTGCTGCAGTCCGGTCAAGAAGATGCCGCACGTGGCGTCGCCAGTGACGGGGCAATTGGTCGAGCCCACGTTCTGGATGTCATCCCAGCCGATCTGCGTGGTGTTGCGCGCGGTGATGATGCTCTCGTAGGCTTCGTTGGCAAGTTGTTTGGCGATCATGTCCTCCTGCGAGGTTTGCGTAGTAGCCATGGCCAGCCCGAACACGCCCAGCAGACTTACCAGACCAATGGTCAGCACAGCCATCGAGACCATCACTTCGACGAGCGAAAAACCCGCCTCTGCATTCGTGCGTGCTCGAAGAATCTTTTTTTGCTGGATCATTGCCGCATCCATTGATAACCTCCTCCGCTCTTGGCATACAGGCGCCAGCCGTGAATGCGGCCAGTGCCACCCCACAGGGTGATCGCCCGCGAACTCAAGAGGTTTCCCGATTGCGCGATGTAGACCACGCCGCCGTCCCAACTGCCCGAACAATTTCCCGTCCCGTCCTCGGCGTTCTGCGCCGAACCGTCCGGGCAGAAATACACGGTCTGCACTCCTGCGGTGTAAGCATCGGCGGCGAAGCCCAAATCAATTGGGTAAAGGGAAGAGTTATAGTAGCCGTCAGGGGCTGTCAGGGCAGTGTTGGGAAGCCCAGTTTGCGCGAGGAATTTCACGTCCGTCGGAAATTGATAGGTCACGGCACTCTGCTGGCCGCTATAGCTCGTTCCCCCCGTAGGCAACACCGGCGCTACTACGATCGTGTTCGGCGAGGCCGTGCTTGAAAAAGTCACCGAGTACGACGTGCGCTGCGCCACCGCGTTGTCGCGCGCCAGCCGCATCGCTCCCAGAGTGGTGTCATACGCGTTGATCACGTGCTGCTGATTCAGCAACGGCACCAGCGTCATGACCGAGATCACGGTCACCACAATGCTGATCGCGAGCGTGATCACCATCTCTACGAGGCTGAAGCCGCTAACTGTTTTGCGGTTATGTTCCGCATTGATTCTCATTTTTCGTCCCCACCTGCTGAGCAGGCAAAAGTCGATGCTCTCAGCTCGCGCCTCGGGAGCAGTCGGGCAGGGGATAGCCACCGAATACACGGCCGAGTAAGTCGATGTTAGGAACAGGTGGCGGCCGCGTCAAAGTACCGGGGTACATCGGCCTTTCGGTCCCTGGCCTTTCGTAAGGTAATCGCGGGAGAGTTACTTGCGGGCCAGTACGAACCTGTGGGCAGACGGCGTGCGCTTTGGACGATTGGCTGGCGCGGACTGGCATGGTGTCTCTCCGCGCCGACACCGAATCACCAATGTTTTTCCGTGACGCAGGTAACTTGTGGCGAGCGCTGATTTTCTCTTACGATCCGAGCATCATGGATTTGCGCGCGCTGGTGGTGTGCTCGGACCAGAAGTCAACGAGCCTGTTGACGACGGTTTTGTCCGAGAAGGGGATGGTAGTAGAAGCGACGCCGTCGATCTCGCACGGATTAAAGCTGCTGGGCGAGGAGCGCTATGACGCCATCATTTTCGACTATCGCGCCGACCAGACCTCAGAAGAATTTCTTGCGCGGCTGCGGCAGTGTCCCAAGAATCGCGCCACAGTTTTGATCGCCATCGTAGACGCTGAGTTCAACACTCGCCCCATTTTCGGGCTGGGCGCGAACTTTGTGCTGTACCGTCCGCTCTCGCTGGAGCGCTTGCGGCTTAGCTTGCAGGCGGCTCGCGGATTGATGCGCCGCGAACACCGCCGTAGTCCTCGTTCGCCGGTGCGATCGGCGGTTAACGTTTCTTATCCGGGTGCCCCCGATCTGGGTGGCATGCTCAACGATCTGAGCGACGATGGCACTTCCATCACAACCGGCGGGCGCCTGCCCAAAGCCGGCAGAGTCTATTTCGAATTTGCGCTTCCCGGTCAGCAGCAGTTGGTTCGGTTATCAGGGGAAGTTGCCTGGCAGGATGCATCCGGACGCAGCGGCATCCGTTTTCTCGATGTGCCACAAGCCTCGCGGCGACTGATTCGGTCGTGGCTTCAGCAGAAAGATGTGCAACAGCAAATGAAAGGGATACAGAAGTTGCCCGCCGCAACTGCGCCGAGCTCGCAGCGAGGCGAGATGAAGGGTCCCGCTCGGGCAGGGACTGCCGGCAACCGCCGCGGCGAAGCTCGGATTCCGTGCGCGATTGGAGCTGAAGTGTACCGGCTGGGCACGAGCATTCCTAACCGCTGCCGGCTTTCCGATATCAGCGAGGGCGGCTGCTACGTTGAGATGCCATCGCCGCTTGCGGGGAGATCCCGGGTGGAAATCGTGGTCCGAACAGCCGACATGAAATTCAAGATCCAGGGGCAAGTATTGGCTACCCACCCTGGATTCGGCATGGGCGTGCGCTTCGTGTTTAGTGATCCGGCTGAGCGCGGGGAAATTCTGCGTCTGCTCGGAGTGCTGGCGGCGGGTCCGTCGCTTGACGAACAGCCCCGCTAGACTCAGTGCCTTTCCTCCAGCACCGCTTTCCGGAAATATTCCAGCGAAAGTTTCAGTCCGCTCTCCAGATCCATCTTCGGCTCCCAGCCGAGCAGACGCCGGGCCTTTGAAATATCCGGCCGCCGCTGCTTCGGGTCATCCTGCGGGAGAGCTTCGAACTTAATTTTGCTGGCGGAGCCGGTTACGGCAATTACTTTGCGGGCGCACTCGAGAACCGTGAATTCCACCGGGTTTCCCACGTTTACGGGTTCGTGTTCCTCGGACTTCGCCAAGCGCAGAATTCCGTCTACTTCATCGCTTACATAGCAGAAGCTGCGCGTTTGGCTGCCGTCACCGAAGACGGTAAGATTCTCACCGCGTAACGCCTGCCACATGAAATTGGGGATGACGCGGCCATCATGAAGTTGCATGCGCGGACCATACGTATTGAAGATGCGTAGGATCCGCGTATCGACTTTGTGATAGCGGTGGTAGGCGGTGGTCACCGCTTCCGAGAAGCGCTTGGCTTCGTCATAGACCGACCTCGGCCCTACAGGGTTGACGTGCCCCCAGTACGATTCCGGTTGCGGGTGGACGAGCGGATCGCCGTAGCATTCCGACGTCGAGGCCATCATGAATTTTGCCCCGCAGCCGCGAGCCGATTCGAGCGCTTCGAAGGTGCCGTAGGATCCGACGCGCAGGGTTGCAAGGCCATGTTTGGCGTAATCCACCGGGCTGGCAGGACTGGCAAAGTGAAAGACGTAGTCGAGCGGTCCCCAATCCGACGGCTCACAGACGTCTTTTTGCAGGAACTCGAAGCGCGAATCGTTGCGCAGATGGGCGATGTTTTCAAGGCGCCCGGTCAGCAGGTTGTCAGCGGCCACTACCTGGTAGCCTTCGCCTAGCAGTCCATCGCACAAATGCGAACCAAGAAAGCCCGCTCCACCGGTCACCAGCGCGCGTCGCGAGTTCATCGTTTCAGGGCCGCCCGTTATGGGCCGACGCACGTGCGGCGTGTGTTTCTTCGCGCAACGCCGGCGGACGGCCGACACTGTAGTAGGAGAATCCGTGCTCGGTCATAACGGCCGGATCGTAGAGATTTCGTCCGTCGAGCACAATTGGATATTTCACGGCTCCGCGCAGCCTCTCAAGATCTAACGTCGCGAATTCTTCCCATTCGGTCAGGATCAGCACGGCATCCGCGCCCTTCGCGGCCTCGTACGCGTCCGTTGCGAACTCAATTCCGCTTCCGAGTTCTTCTTTGGCGCGCTCCATTGCGGCCGGATCGTACGCGCAGACCCGGCAGCCCTCGTGCAACAACTCTTGTACCAGCAGCAGCGCCGGAGATTCCCGAGTATCATCGGTCCCGCCCTTAAACGCCAAGCCGAGCACGCCTAGCTTCTTGCCGCGCAACGTCCAGAGCACGCTCCTCACTTTGCGCAGAAAGCGGTGCCGCTGCTCCTCGTTGATACGGATAACTTCCTCCAGCAGGCGGAAGTCGTATCCGCTCTCCTTGGCCACCGCCCGGAACGCCGTCAGGTCCTTCGGAAAACATGATCCGCCATATCCGATCCCCGGGTTCAGAAACCTCGGCCCGATGCGGGAGTCGGTTCCGAGCCCGTCGCACACCTGTTGAACGTTCGCTCCGACGGTTTCGCAAATGGAAGCGACGGCGTTGATGAACGAAATCTTCATCGCCAGGAAGGCATTCGATGCGTGCTTGATCAGTTCCGCGCTCTTGGCGCTGGTGATGATAAGCCGCGGAGGTGCCTGCGCGCGGTCGGGCCGAGGAATAGCGTCGGCGCGCCCGTAATACCATCCACTGGTCAGGGGTCCATAGATCTGCCGCATGACTTCCGCAGCCCGCTCGGTCTCTACTCCCACAACAATTCGGTCGGGATACAGGAAGTCTGTGACGGCCGTGCCCTCGCGGAGAAACTCTGGATTCGAGGCGATGTCGAACATCTCAGGCTCGGTGCCGTTGCGCATGATGATCGTTTGGATCCACTGGTTGGTGTAGACCGGAACAGTGCTCTTCTCGACCACGACTTTGTAGCTCTCGACTGCGCCGGAAATCTCCCGCGCCACCGATTCCACGTAAGACATGTCGGCATCGCCGCTTTCGGTGGGAGGAGTTCCAACGGCAATGAAGATGGCTTCGCTGGCGCGCGTGGCGGCTTGCAGGTCGCCGGAAAATTTGATGCGCCCTCCGCCATGCCTCTCCAACAGTTCCGGCAGGAAGCGTTCATGAATCGGCACCTTGCCTGTCCGCAGAGCCTCCAGCTTTTTCTCGTCGTTATCGACCAGAACAACTTCATGACCCAGATCCGCAAAACAGGCGCCCGTGACTAGGCCGACGTATCCGGAACCCACCACTGCTATGCGCATATGCGAGCTCTTCTCCCTATTGTTTTATTGTGCACGTCCGGCCCGTCGGCGTGCAGTTTACTAACTGTACCAGCCTTGGTTGCGTTTGAGAGCCAGATCGTGGAGATCGGGTCCCCGGCAGCGGCCAGAAATGGGACTCTAAACCTCACAAAGCCCCGTGACCGTCGTCACCGCCCGCGAGCATCCCCGGCTCCAGAATTCAATCGAGGAGGGATTTATGCCCATCCTAATGGTTGCCCTCGTTGCGCTCGCAGCATTCGGCATCATCGGAGTCTTTCTCGGTGCGGCCGTCGTTCTCGAGCAGCGCAAGATTACCGGCAAGCATCACTCTGGCAAGGCTGCCTGAAACCTCAGCGGAGGTTCAAGTTCCTGCAGGGTTAGCCCCATTGGGGCTCCAACCTCCGTCTGCCCCGAAGCCTTCATCCTTCCCTTTAGAACTTCTCGTGTGCTAGAAAGCGGTGCTGAGACGGAGCGCGAAGCTCCGGGAAGGCCCGATAGCGTTCCCAGAGAACAGGCCGCCGAAATCGATCACGTCCAGGACGTTGGTAAGGTTTTGTCCGTCGGCCTGGAAGCGCATCTTGATCCGGTCTGATTTGTAGAGGTCGGCGCCCGCCGATGCATTGACCTGAAAGGCGGGGAAAATACGCTGGCGGGTAAAGTTGATGCGGTCGACGACCTGCTGTCCGTATGTCTGGACTTCCTGGGCGATGCATTGAGAACTCAGGATGGTTGGATCGCATTGAAACTGGAAGGGCAAGCCCGTATCGTATCGCATTCCTCCCGCCACCCAAAAGCGTGGATGCACCTGATACCGAAGCCGCCCGCGCAGCGCGTGTCGCTGATCCTGCGAGTCGGGGAAATGGCCGCTGGTCGGAATACCCTGAGCGTCGTCGCCCAGAAACAAGCCGCCCGTCACTGGATACCACACGTTGCCGACCATGTAGGAATAGCTCAGAAAGCCGGAGAAGCGCCGCCAATCGGGCAGATCGATCTTGGTCTCGGCGCCGTAGATCACGGATTTCCGGAAGGAAATCGGGAAACTGATGGCCGTGTTTTGAATCTGGTCGTCGTCGGCATAGTTTCCGACATACCGCCGGTAGTAATTCGCGTCCACCCGCAGCTTGCCCGCAAATCCCTTTGTCATTCCCAGTTCGAAGTAGTTCCCTTCGGAAGGCTGGACCGGCAGACGAAAAAACGACGTAGGATCGATCGACTCGACCGCCGTCGAACTTGATAGCAGAATATTTTCGAACGACGGCGTTTGAAAAACGCGGTCGTACGAAAAATGCAACAGCAAGTCCGCCCAAGGGATGTAGTGCGAAACCGCCAGCCTCGGCTGCACGCCGTTCCGGTTCAGCAGGAGGTGATAGTGATCCCAGCGCAAACCGGCGCTGACCGTCCACTTGCCGAGCCGTATGCGATCCTGCACGAAGCCTGATTGCTCCAGGTCGGGACGGTTTGCCGCAAACGAAAAAGTTGGCGGCGTGTCCGGATCGAACTGCGTCGGATCGGTGATGGCGTAGCGGAAATTCTCGTTCAGCGTGGCGTTGTCGGTTTCGAATCCCGCCTTCCACTCGTGCCGCCCGCGAGTTACGCTGATCGTGCCGCGCACATATCCTTCGCGAAACCCGTTGTTCTGGAAGACCTCGATCGGCGTCGCATAGCCGTTCGAATTGAAATTGATTGCCTTGTCCCGCACCATTGCGTGGAGGTCCGCGACCATGTCCGACGAGAACGTGTGCTGGTAGGAGGCGATTCCCATCGTCTCAATATTGCTGGCCGTTTCCAGCTGCGATCCAAAGGGCAGCGATGGATCGAGAGAGTCGAGGTGGGGCGTTTGCTGCACCTGCTCATTGGGCAGGTCGTAGCGAGCGAACGCGTGCCGCACAATCAGGTTCAGCCGGTCCTGGGGCGTGAGGTCGCGCTCGTAATGCGCGGAGAAATCGCCCAGCGTTCCCGCGTTGGTGTAATTCTCAGGAACCACGGGATTCAAATAATGGTCGCTCATGCTGCCGCTGGCACTCGCGCCCAGCGCATTCTTGCCCCAAACGTATTGCCCTTGCGAAAACACGGCCGCCGAATCAAAACTGCCGCCCGAAAGCACGACGTTCCCGTGGACCCCCGCCTGCACATCCTGCAACGTGTTGACCTCGACCACGCCGCCCATCTTCCGTCCGTATTCGGCGGGGATTCCGGCGGTGTAGATGCTCACCGACTGCACATCGTCAGCTTCCAGTTCTGGCCCGAAACCGGGCGAACGGTTATCGGTCAGCGGAATTCCATCCACTACAAACTGCGTTTGATACTCGGAGCCACGTGGATGAAGGACGGCGTTGCCTTCGTAGAGCCAGCCCGGTTGCTCATTGACGAGATCCTGCATGGAGCGCCCGGGGACGGACGTTACACGGGTCTGGATTTCCTCCGAGCCGATCTGGCTGATGGAACCGGCCTGCTCGGGATTGACCAACGTGCTTTGGGCCGCGACGTTGACCACTTCGCCCACGGCCGACAGCTTCAACTGAAGCTTGTACTCCATAGGCACCGACGAGCGCACGCTGATGGTCTCGAGGATATTGGCAAACCCGGCCTGATGAATTTCGATGTTGTACACGCCGTAAGGAAGGCGCTGCGCGATCAGGTTGCCTTCATCATCGGTGTCGAGTGTATTGCGATAGCCATTCGCTTCGCTCACGATGCGGACCGACGTTCTGACGCCGAGCCCGGCGGGGTCCGTGACTCTAAGACGCAGTTCACCGTGATTCGCTTGGCCCAATCCAGAGCGTTCCAATCCAAAGAAGGCCATGGCCAGCATCAGACAAGCAATCCCTACCTTCCTCATCGTGAACTCCCAGGCTCCTCGGAGCCGAAGTCCAATGTGCAGCGCCCTCGGCCCGGAAATCAAGAATGCCGGTTTAGTGTAAGTCACATCCAGAGCTGGCGCTAATGCCCTAGGTCTTTACACCTACACCCTTGTAACCCTACCGATTCATGGACTTCCCCGGTAGGAACGCAGTTTGATGCCGCACTCGCTCCCTCATTCTGCTGCGAATTGACTTCGCTGGGCTTTCGCGGGACACTAAGCTAAGAGACTGTTTTCCGCTGCGCCCTTCCCGGCCAGCTGGGGGATTGCCCATGTTCCGCGTCCATTGAGGAGGTCCGAGCCGATGGCCCACGATCTCTATCCGCTTCCCCCACCAGACCTAACGCGCGTACTTGAGCACCATCTTGCAACCGCGTTTCCGCCCGACCTGGCTTTCGACCTTGTGCTCAATGAGTTGGTGGTTCGGGCTGCCGATGCGACTGGTGCCAGCACCGCTGCCTTGGCTCTGCTGCGCGGCGACGAGATGGTGTGGCGTGCGGCGACCGGGCCGCACGGTCCTGGGCTGGGTATTCCCGTCAGTACTCGCGATGGCCTTGCCGCGGCCTGTGTTCGCAGTCGTGCATCCCAGCTGTGCCACGATGCCGAGTCGGATCCTCGCGTGGATTCCGCCGCCTCGCAAAGCCTCGGGGTCCGTTCCATGGTCGTTGTGCCGGTGTTCAATGACAAACCCGATGAAATGCCGGAGCTTGGCAGCCAGCCTGAACTGGTCGGCGTACTACAGGTGTTTTCGCAGGTTCCGCGGGCGTTTTCCGAGGCTTCCCAAAGCCTGCTTGAGGAATTTGCCGGCGAGGCGTCGCGCGTTCGCCACGCCGCTGAACATCTCGTGGATCAGTTTTCTGCGCCGGCGCCTTCCGATTTTGACTTGCTGAAGTCGTTTGAGTCGACTACGCCCAACTTTCAGGAGCCTGCGACACCAGTGGCAGCTGTGGCACAGCCGTATGAGGGATGGACTCTTGTCCTCGGTACGCTGGTGATTCTGGCCGCGATCGGAGTCAGCTTTATGGTGGGATCGCGGGTTGGATGGCTCGGTTCCCGGCGGCCGATCGCTCCGCCGCCTGTGGTGGCTAGTTCTCCGTCAGTTGCCTTGGCATCAGCGCCGGCGCAGCCTGCTCCCGCCGCCACGAGCGCTGACCTTCCGCCAACGAAGCCAACAAAGGCGAAGACAAAACAGCCGGCGTCTTCCGACAAAACGCCCGACGTTGCTTCGGGTGATCTTGTCGTTTACGAGAAAGGGAAGGTCATTTTCCGCTTGAAGCCGAAGTCCCAGGCGACTGCGTCCGCCTCAAACTCAGTTCCGCATGGCGTTCCTGCGGCGCCTTCGACGCGCGATAAGGTCCGCTCGCAAGTTGGTTCACCGGTGGTGCAGGCATCGTCGAGCAAACGAATTGCTTCGCGCTCGGCTGTTTGGCTGGCGCCCAATGAGGCCGAGCAGCGGCTTCTCAGCCGTGTCGATCCGCCATATCCGGCTGATGCAATCGCTGCGCATCGTTCCGGCAACGTTGTCCTGGAAGTGAATGTTGGCGAAGATGGAACCGTCACTTCCGTTCGCCCTCTGCTTGGAGACCCGCTTTTGGCTGGCGCTGCGGCTGCGGCCGTACGAAGCTGGCGTTACCAGCCCTATCGTTCCCATGACCAGCCTTCGTCTTTTCAGACGGACGTGACGATGACGTTTCAGCTGTCCAACTGAGACGAGTCCAGCTCACCGAGTAGGATCACGCATTGAAATTGATCAGGGAATCGTGCGCTCGAAACGACGGCTTACGCGCAACGGTTCGAGAGACCCCCGTTGGTCTCGGTCCTTTAAAGTCAAAGATTTAGCGACTGGCGGGCGCTAGATCTTTGAAGAATAAGGACTTGCTTGTAAGATATTTATAAATCATAGACTTAGAAGCCGTCTAATGGCACCTCGGCGGCTAAAGCCGCGCTCAATACAATGCGGTTACCGCAGCGCTGAAGCGCTCCACCCCAGCACGCCAAAACCGGGCGCGCTGGGGACCCCGGCGCTGCGCCACCCAAAATCAAGGGCAACATCGACTTCTTTTCAGTCTGCTTGGGGGAGTGGAGCGGACACCGGGGAAGGCGGAAGCCGAGTCTCTCCGGGTGTAGAATGGCTGGTTGCAATCCCTGCTAACTCCCGTCTGAGAAAGGAATTCCTATGGCAACGATGGAAGCCCCGCCTCGCTTGCAGGTCCGGCTGCATGAAGGACCATTCAAGAATGAGCCGTTCGTCGATTTCACGCGCGAAGAGAACGTGCGGCGCATGCGCAGCGCTATCGAGAAAGTACGCGGGCAACTAGGCCGCGAATACGACCTGATCATCGGCGGCAAGCGGCTGAAGACCGCGGACAAAATCCGGTCCATTAGTCCTGCCGCGCCGTCGCAGGTTGTGGGCGTTCACCAAAAAGCGGGCAAGGATCAGGTTGAGCCTGCGGTGCAGGCCGCCTTACAGGCTTTTGGCCATTGGAGCCAAACTACGGTCGAGGAACGCGCTTCGCTCTTGTTCAAGGCTGCCGATGTGATGCGCGAGCGCAAGCTTGAATTCATGGCTTGGCTGGTATTCGAAGTTTCGAAGAACTGGGCCGAGGCCGACGGCGATGTTTCCGAGACCATCGATTTCTGCGAGTACTATGCGCGGGAAGCGCTGCGCTTTGCCAAGGTTGAACCGGCAGTTCAGTTGCCGGGCGAGCGCGACACTCTGGCATACATTCCGCTGGGCGTGGGAGCGGTCATTCCGCCGTGGAATTTCGCTTGCGCCATCATGGCCGGCATGACGCTGGCCTCGATCGTTGCCGGCAATACGGTCGTCCTGAAACCATCGAGCGATTCGCCAACCATCGCGGCAAAGTTCGTCGAACTGCTTGAAGAATGTGGAATGCCGGAAGGTGTGGTGAATTTCTGTCCGGGAGGTGGGGCGAGCTTCGGCGATGCGCTGGTTGCTCATCCCAAGGTCCGCTATATCGCTTTCACCGGCTCGCGGGAAGTGGGGCTGCACATTAATCAATCGGCGGCCAGCCAAAAGCCGGGGCAGCTATGGATCAAGCGCACGATCCTCGAAATGGGCGGCAAGGACGCGATCATCGTCGATGCCGACGCCGATATCGACTCTGCCGTGGAAGGTGTTGCCCAGGCTGCTTTCGGCTTCCAGGGGCAGAAGTGTTCGGCTTGCTCGCGCGCGATTATTGACGAGCGGATCTACGACAAGTTTCTGGAGAAGCTGAAAGGGCGTGTCGAGCGCATTACGATCGGCGATCCGGTAAGCAATCCGGGCATGGCCGCGGTCATCAACCAAGGTTCGATGGACGATATTTTGCGCTACATCGAAATCGGCAAGAAGGATGGGCGCCTGATTACTGGCGGCGCGCGCGCCACGAGCGCCGGCGAAGGCTATTTCATTCAGCCTACCGTGATTGCTGACATTCCGCCGAAGTCGACGCTTGAGCAGGAGGAAATCTTCGGGCCGGTGCTGGTGGTGATCAAGTCGCGGAATTTTGACCATGCGCTTGAAATTGCTAACGACACCGAGTTTGGCTTGACGGGCGCTGTCTATTCGAGCTCTCGCGAAAAGCTGGATCGTGCGGTGCGCGAATTCCACGTCGGCAATCTCTATCTCAACCGCAAGTGCACGGGCGCGATGGTGGGCGCGCATCCGTTCGGAGGCTTCAATATGTCGGGGACAGATTCGAAGTCTGGAGGGCCGGACTATCTGTATCTGTTCACGCAGGCAAAGAGCGTGGGAGAGAAGATCACTTAAGGTGCAATGGTTCGAACTCGATTTGCGGACAGGGTTGGCAAGGCTCCGTGTATCGGACGGCGAGTCGGGGGTTTTCGATGTTACGCCAATGATCCTTGACGAACCGCCGGAAGCGTCGGACTATTGTTGACGCGCTATGTTCAACGACCTCTTTGATGCGCTCTCATATTTGTGGTCATGGCGGTGGCCTGTAGCAGATGGGGAGGTCACTGCCGTTGATATTGAGCGGATCGGAGAAGGGCGAAACAAGACTTTCCGGTTGGCGGTGGCCTATGAGTTTTCACTCGGCGCGGACGGGCCTTATACAGGCGAATCATTTTGGCGACCCGCATTTTTCGCCAAGAAGCGAGTACAGAGCACAGCAAGAAGATTTCACCGGCGTCAGCAGGTTGCCGTCAGATACCGCCCAGGTGATCCCAGCATTAACCGGCTGGATCGCAGCGTATGGCACAAAGAACAGAAATAGCGGACAGTCGCCGTATGCAATGCTGCGCCTCCGTTTTACGGTTCCTCTGTGACCTCTATTTCATTGCCCTCTAAGTCGCGCATTACGAAGTAGCGCGTTCCTTGCCCATCCGATTCAATCGGCGTGACGCTTACGCCGCGAGAAGATAAAAGATCTATCGCCTTTCCGATGTTGGTAGCGTACAGGATCGGTCTTTGGTCCGTCTTCGAATCGCGGGGGCCAAGGATAATCGCTGTTTCATCTCGCTTTGAGAACGCCAGCGAAACACAATCTCCTGCATCGCTTGTGGGGGCCACAACCTGTTGAAGGCCAAGTTTCTCTCTGTACCACAAGGACGCAGCGACGGCGTCAGTAACGCCGATGTAAATCGGATCAGGAATCTGGAGTAGAGACATGGGCACCATTGAACCTCACGGGGTAAAGGGCGTCAACGAACAAAGGCCGCCCGCGGGCGGCCTTTTTATTTCGAGCGAAGTTCTAGTTGGCAATTCCCGCGCTTTGCGGAGCGGGAGGAACGGCGGCAGCCGCGGTTGCCGCTGCTGCTTCGTTCAGGATGCGGTGATGGATGGTGAATAACGCCAACTCTAGCCGGTCGGAGACGCCGATCTTGTCGTAGACGTTGCGCAGGTAGTTTTTGATCACCTGCTCGGTGGTGCCGAGTTGCGTCGCGATTTCCTTGTTTTTATATCCCTGCACAATGAGCGCGACGATACGCAATTCCTTGGCGGTGAGGCGGTCGCGGACTCTCAGGCCGACCATATCGTTCTCGGTGAGTTCGCTTGGTACGGCCATGTCCTGCACCCAGGTTTCGCCGCGGGCGACCTTGCGCACACAATCCACGAGGGCGGGGCTGGTGACATTGCGATAGACGACGCCGTGGGCGCCGGCCGCCATGTAGCGCTGGGCGCTTTCGCCGGTATCGGCCAGAACCACGACGCGCGTTTTGTTCTTGTTCGCGGCCGAGAGCACGGCATTGAAGTCGGAGTGGAATCCTCCGGCAATCACCAGCACGGCGGCGCGAAACTTATCGAGCGCCATGAACATCTGCTCGGCGGTTTGGGCCTGAGCGACGATACGCATCTCGTCTTCTACGGCCAGCACTTTCGCGATGCCGGCTCGGAAAATTGCCTGATTATCGGCCAGAATTAGCTTCAACATGGATGGCGCTCCCCTTACTCGTTGCGAACGAATTCATAAGAGTCGATCACGCAGGCTACGCCGCGAGTTTCTGCGGGCGCTGCTCCAGCGTGAGGTTCATCGGTCCGCACAACGCGGCCGCGGCACTGGATCACCACATCCTCTTTGCCCCCGGTGACTTCGGGCGGCAGAGCAATTTCAAATTCCACCGGCGAGCCGACTTCGAGCGAAGCGTCGGCGCGGATGTAGACACCGGCGGCGCTGAGGTCGCCGGTGATTCCGCTGGCTTCGGCAGCGGAATCCTCCTTATGGATCTTGATCGGCAGATGCAGTGGAAATCTTTTCCCGGTACGGGCTTCAGCCACGATGCCTCCTCTGCTCTCGCTCCGATGCTCTCTCTGGGAAACCAGGCAAAAAGGCCGCAAAACCCGGAACGCCCAGACCAGAGCCTGAATGAGCAGCTAGGGGCGTTATATCACGGACGAAGGCCTGAAAAGAAGGGTTTGTTACCTAAGTAATACAGTAGGAACTAGATACCCTCCCAAAGCTCGTGGGTTGCGCAAACTGACTCACGCTGCCGCCGCTGGCTTCCAGGCAGGAAGACGGAGCGATCAAGCAGGGGTATTCTCCAACCCTGGTTGCACGGGTTCCACAAGCAACTGCCGACGGCGAAGCACGCGGCGGCGCGGCGATTCCTGCAATTGCGGCGCTGCGACGATGGCACAAAGAACATAGAACAATGCCGCATTCGCGGGAATCTGGAGATTGAAGTCAAGAAAACTATGCACCAGGATGCCGATACATCCGAGCAGAGCAGCCGCAGTGAGGGCGCCGGTGGTGGTCTGGTTCCAGTCCTTTAATTTGGTTGTTGCCTGCCGGAACAGCAGCACGAGAAACCAAATGGCAATTCCGAATCCAGCAAGCCCGGTCTCGACCAGCAGTTGCAGATAATCGTTGTGCGCCTGGTTGACGAAGAGAGTCGAATAGAAACTGCGGAATCCCGGGTAGACGAAGGGGAACGTGCCGAGGCCCCAGCCGAGGACCGGCTTCCTGAGGAGCATGTGCAGGCAATCGCGATCGATGGTGAGGCGTGTGCCCCCACTGAGTTCGGCTTGCGCTTCGGTGTGAATGCTGGCTAGACGGCGCGTGAGTTCGTTGCCGCCCAGCCACACCAGGAACCCAATCACAATAATCAGGAAAGCACCCAGCAGCAGAGGCTGCTTCCAGTCGGCCTTTTTGGACCGCATGACAAGCAGGGCAAGGACCCCAATTTGCGCAACCAGCGCCAGCATCCCTCCACGGGAACCGGAGAGAAAAATGCTGCCTGCCATCAGAGCGGCGATGGCCATGACGAAAAGCTTGCGGTTTCCATCGGTAAAGCGGGTCGCCGCCAGCACCAGAGGAAAGGGGGTGAGCATCTCCATCAGGCCGGCGTAATGATTGTGGTTGACGTAGGGTCCGTAAATGGTGCCGCCCTGCTGCAAAGGCCAAATCCAGTAGAGCTTGCCGTTGGGGGAGATGCCTTGCAGGATGGCGAACGAAGCCACCAATGCCCCGTAGACCGTGACCGCCCTGAGCACCCAATCGAATTGAGAGGAACGGCGGAAGGACTGGGAAGTGACAAAGGCCAACATGCCGTAGGCAGCATAGAGCAAAAGCTGGGCGTAGGTTGCGTGCCGGTAGGCGGTTGCTCCGGTAAGCCACTGCACGAGCGCCAGCGCAAAAAATGCTGCCATGGGCCGATAAAGCGCATTGGGGGCAAGATCCAACTGGCGGTTGAGCCACTGGCGCCATCCCCAGGCAAGGAGCACGATCGCGGAACAAGCCTCCAGCGCAAAGATGGACCAGGGCTCGACGGCGCCAAAGGCAAGAGGTGCGAGCAATAAGGCGGAACCGGCCGAAGCCAGCAGGACCGAATTGGTCAGCCTGACCTTGGAGGCTTTCACAACCGGCGCGGGTTCGGGTTGGGCGGCTAGGGCGGAACTCAAGAGTGGTCCTTGCTGTTGTTGGAGTCAGGTGCAAGTTGAAAATCATCGAGCCAGAGCTTGCCCCGAATCGGGCTGCCGGCAGGGGAGCGCTCGATGGTCAGGCTTAGCAGTGTGGTGGAATCGGGCGCGGTAATTTTCGAATGCACTTCTTTCCAAAAGTCGGCATCGGTCAGGGGGGCGCTGGTAAAAAGCGGAGCACCGGAGTAAGCGTCGCGCAGGACAATTTGCGGTCCGCCCGCGCCTTGAAAATCCGCGGTCTTGTAGTAAGCGGAGAAATCGTAGGTTGCGCCGCCGTGCACCGGAATCAGTTGCTGAATGCCAGCATCGGCAATGCCCGGACCTTCGAAGGTCAGGGAAAGGGAGCGATGACCTTCGCGGAAGTCGCTCGAATCGAGGAGCGGCCGGACCCCGGTCCGGTTGACGTAAGTCCAGTCAAAACCGCCGTTTAGAACGTCGAGGCTAAAGTCACCATTTATAACCAAGTTGTCGTCCGTAGGCAGGTACGCGGAGAGGCCAAGGGTGGGAGCGGCCTCTTCCCACGCGGTCATGGCAGCGTCGGGCCGGCGAACTTGAATGAGGTAGCGGATATATTCGAAAAGACGCCAGCTGTCGAACTTCTCATGCAGATGGGCGAGTCGTTCCCAGGTCTGAATGGTACCCGCTGTTTCCTGTTTGGTCATGAGCAGCGAGAGGAATGCGAACAGGGAATCAGTGCGCCCGGGCACTACCTCTTGTAGTAAGGCGTCCGCATCGGGGCGCACGCGCCAGCATGCCTGCAGGGCGGCATCGGAAAGCGAGATGTCATTCTCGATGACGACGCGAAATTCGTGGAGCGCTCGATCGATCTGACCGTCCACGAGGAAATAATTGGCTGCTTTCCAGGCAACATCTGGCGCAGTGGGTTCGGCCGCGAGCGCCCGATCGAGCGCGGCTCGCTGGCCGTCGAGATCGCCCGTTACCTGGTAGGAGGCTGCCAAATCCAGCCAATAACCCGCATCGTAGGGATTGAGCGCCACCGCGGAACGGTAGCTTTCGACGGCCGCTTGAGGATCACCGGCGGCAAACGCCAGGAACGTTCCCAGCCGATGGCGATAATTGGCGTTGCCGGGCGAGAGCTGTACAGCGCGTTCCAGTTTCGCCAGATCGGAATGCGAAGCATAGACACTGGCGGCGAACTCTTTGCCAATCAGGAACAGGTACGCAAGCGCAAGCAGCGCCAATCCGGCGGCCAGTTGCCGGCGTTTCCGTACTGAAAGAGGAGTTGCCATGGTGCGAGTGCCAGTCCGGCTTGGCCGCGGCAGTAAACTTGCTGCCGAAATCGTTCCTCCGAAAAACCAAGTCGGGCCAAAATCCGAGTGCGCTTCGCTTTAGACTCCGCCTGAAACCGCCTTTGTTTCGGGCGGGTTTGCGGTGTCGAGCGGCTCTTCCTGATAGTAGTGCGTGTATTTGCCTTGATATTCGTAATAGTAATAGTAGTCGGGAGAGGTCAAGTCGACAGCGTTAAGGAGCACGCCCGCAACGTGAGCGTTGACCTGCATGAGAATGTCGCGCGAACGGCGGAGAGCTTGCTTTGTTGTCTGGCCCGAACGAATCACCAGGATGGTGGCGTCAGCCCGAGGCGACAGCACAACCGCGTCCGTCACCGAAAGGGTTGGGGGAGTATCCAGAACGATATGGTCGAACTGTTCGCGCAACTCCGCGATCAGGTCCCGCATGTTGGCGGATGCCAGCAATTCTGCAGGGTTGGGTGGAGGAGTGCCCGCGGGCAGAATGAAAAGGTTGGGCACGAGCGGAGAAATCGTAATCGTCTGCTGCAGCGTGGCACTGCCCGTCAGCACGTTGCTGAGACCGCTGCGCGGACCCATTCCCAGAGTCTTGTGGACACTTGGCCGGCGCAAATCCGCATCCACCAGAAGGACGCGCACTCCCTTTTGCGCGAGAACGATCGCGGTGTTAATGCTGGTAGTCGTTTTGCCTTCCTGCGGCCGGGCGCTGGTCACCATGATCACCTTGGGCGGCGCTCCCAGATTTGACAGCAGGAGGGAAGTCCGCAAGGCGCGATACGATTCGGCCATCTGCGACTGGGGTCGAACCTGAGTGACAGTTTCGACGGCTTCTCTCGAGGACGTCAACGCCAGCCGATTCGCCGCCGTTCCATGAGTGGTGGTTTTCGATCCCAGCGGAATCATGCCCAGAGAAGGCAAAGCCGAAAGAGCTTGGGCTTGTTCCGGCGTCCGGACGGTGTTGTCCATGTTCTCCAGCAGGAAAGCCAGCCCCAAGCCTGAGATGACACCAAGCACGAGCGCGAAAGAAAGGTTGCGGGGTATGTTCGGCTCAACCGGTACCGACGGGGCGCGCGCCGGCTTCAGAATGCGGAAATTGGTGGAACGCAGGCCCGCGGTGACGCCGGCTTCCTTGAGCTTTTCCAGCAGTCCTTCGTAAAGCGTCCGGTTGGATTCGACATCGCGCTTGAGCAAGCTATATTCAATGGCGCTCTCGTTGAGTTTGTTGGCTTCCTGTTTTTGTTTCTCGAAAGAGTCGTGCAGCAAATTTTCCCGTTGCAAGGCGGCCAGATACTGGCCCCGGAGATGGTCCACAGCCTTGTTGGTTTCTGACTGCAATTGGTGATCGATCTCCTTAAGTTGATTGTTAAGCTGAGCAATTTTCGGGTAGGAGGGGCCGAACTGGGTGCCGAGGTCGGCCACTTGGATTTTGAGGGCAGCCTGTTGTGCGCGCAGCGAATCGAGAAGGCCGGAGCCGCCTGGGTTTCCCGTAACGATGGCGGCGGCGATGGCATCGGGATCGGTTGACTGCGTCTGACGGTAGATTGCTTCCTTCTGCATCCGATCCGATTCCGCCAAAGTCAATTCCTTGTTGATTTCGTCGAGCTTCTCGGTGGTGATGTTTTGTTTCTCGTCATTGCCGAGGATTTCGTGTTCCTTCTGGTAGCGGACCAGCTTTTCCTGCGAAGTTTCTACCTTCATCTGCAGGTCGACGAGTTGCTTGGAAAGCCAGTCGGAAGCCTGCATGGTCGATTCGAACTTGGTCTTGAAGTTCTGTTCGACATAAGTGGCGGCGAGCGTATTGACGATGCTGGCGGCGAGCTGCGGATCGGTGCTGTTGTAATGAATCTCGATGATCCGCGTGTTAGGAATGAGCGAGACATGAAGGCCGCCGAGGAAGGCTCCCAGCACGGCGGTGGCGCGGTTGGAATCGGTTTGCAACGAATCGGCCACCAAGTTGGCTTGCTTCTGATCGGGGTGACCGCCGAACTCGGGTCGCTTGTCTAGATTCAGCTGCCGGATGACCTGCAGGGCGAGCAGATCACTTTGAATAATGCGAACCTCCGTGTCCAAATCGCCTTGATCGTAGTATTCGACGACCGGCATGGAATCCTTGAAGCTAATGAGATTCGAATCCGCCTTGTTCACCGCAATTTGCCCGGCCGCTTCGTAGATGGGCGTCTCGCGAAGGCTGGCGATGGCCACGGTGGCAAAAATGCCCACGATACAAGAAATGACAAGCCATTTGCGCTTGATGAGGACGCGCAAATACTCGCGCAGACTCGACTCCTGCGCGGGCAGCACGTTATAAAGTGCCGAGCTCAAAGGCTTCAGCAGTTCCGTCCCTTCGCTGGGGCGGAGTTCGCGCATTTCGTCGCTATTTCTAGGAACCAAAGGGCCTAATGCCATTGACAGTCCTTAACCCCAGACACCATTACGCCGATGACGCAGCGGAGCACAACAAGTTCCGTTTGAGCGTTCACCGCAAGACAAAGCGGAGTCTACGCAGAATCGCCTGATTCTAGCATTCTTAGAGTTGGAACCGGCCAAATAATCCAGCCCAGCTATTGCTTCTTCGTACTTCGGCTTTACCGCCAACGGCGGATTTACTCAGTTATACTAGCGGACGAAGCCTTGCAAGGGGCAAAGCTTTCTCCTGTCCTTTTGGAGAGATCAATCGGGGAATAGCAGATGGTGAATTGGGCGCACGAATCGATACTGGTCACCGGCGGGACCGGATCGTTCGGAAAGAAATTCGTGGAAGTGATGCTGCGCCACTATCACCCGCACCGGCTCGTGGTTTTCAGCCGCGACGAACTAAAGCAGCACGAGATGAGAACATCCGGTTTCGACGATCCCAGCCTGCGGTATTTCCTTGGCGATGTTCGCGACGTTGACCGGCTTCGGCGCGCGTTCGCCGGAGTAACAGCAGTGGTGCACGCGGCGGCGCTGAAGCAGGTCCCGGCTTGCGAGTACAACCCGTTCGAAGCGATCCAGACCAACATCATGGGCGGGCGTAACGTCATCGATGCCGCCATCGATCAGGGCGTGCGCCGTATTCTCGCACTCAGCACCGATAAGGCCGTCAATCCGATTAATCTATATGGCGCGACCAAGCTGTGCGCGGAGAAAATGTTTGTGCAGGCGAACGCCTATGCAGGCAAGAAGGAGACACGGTTCAGCTGCGCACGCTACGGGAACGTGGTGGGCAGCCGGGGCAGCGTGATTCCGATCTTTCTGGAACAGCGCCGGCGCGGGAAAATCACCATTACCGACCCGCGCATGACGCGCTTCTGGCTGACCCTGGAGCAAGGTGTGAGGTTCGTGATCCATTGCATCGAGCAGATGCACGGCGGCGAGATTTTTGTCCCCAAGATTCCGAGCATGCGGCTGGTGGATCTGGCCGAGACCATCGCGCCGGGATGCGAGGTGGAATACATCGGAATTCGTCCGGGAGAAAAGCTGCACGAGGTGCTGGTTTCCGACGACGAATCGAGACATGCGCTGGTTACCGAAGGGATGTACATCATTCAACCGGTGCATCCCTGGTGGAAATCGGAAAACTGGACCAACGCGAAGCCGCTCCCCGAGGGCTTCCGCTACTCAAGTGACACCAACGAAAACTGGCTGACGCGGCGTGAACTGGAAGAGTTGGTCGCCCCGGAAGCGAAGGCTGCGGAGGCGGTGCCTGCCTCTGCCTAGCATGAGTGCCTTACCCACAAAGTTAGAGCCGCTCGCGATTCACGGCGGCACTCCCGTGCGCGAAAAGTTGCTGCCCTACGGGCGGCAGAGTCTCGATGGCGGCGATATCGAGGCTGTGGTGGACGTGCTGAAGTCGGACTGGCTGACGACGGGGCCGAAGGTCGCAGAGTTCGAAGAAGCGTTCGCCGCGTGGGTCGAGGCCAAATTCGCGGTCAGCTTCAGTTCGGGCACGGCGGCGTTGCACGGAGCCGTCTTTGCTGCGGGATTGGGCCCCGGCGATGAGGCGATCACCACGCCCTTGACGTTCTGTGCAACCGCCAACTGCGTCCTCTATCAGGGAGCGACGGCGGTATTCGCCGACGTTTGCGAGGACACGCTGAATGTTGATCCGCGAGAAGTCTCGCGCAAGGTTTCCTCTCGTACTAAGGCCATCATCGCGGTTGACTATGCGGGCCATCCAGCAGCGCTCGCGGAACTGAGGCAGATCGCGAAGAAGCAAAGCGCTTTTCTCATCGAAGACGCCTGCCATGCGCTCGGCGCAGAGTACGGGGGAAAGCGAGTTGGCAGCCTGGCCGACATGACCGTGTTTAGCTTTCACCCGGTGAAACATCTGACGACCGGCGAAGGCGGCATGGTCGCGACTAATGATGCGCGGCTTGCTGCCACCCTGAGACGTTTTCGCAATCACGGCATCAGCAACGAAGCGCGCGAGCGGCAGGAGTCCGGACAGTGGTTCTATGAAATGGTCATGCTCGGATTCAACTACCGGCTAACCGATATTGCCTGTGCGCTGGGAATTTCGCAGTTGGGAAAACTCGAAGCCAATCTGGCCCGCCGCCGGGAAATCGCGGCTGACTATGCGGGCGAGTTCCGGGATTTGCCCGTGCTTGTGCCCAGCGTGCGGCAGGGCGTGGTTCCGGCGTGGCATTTGTATCCTATTCGCTTGAATCTGGAAGCTCTTTCCGCGGGACGAGGAGAGATTTTTCGGGCGCTGCATGCGGAGAACATCGGAGTCAACGTGCACTATATTCCTGTGCACCGGCATCCGTATTATCGCGAGCGATTCCCGTTGAACGATGGAGCTTTTCCGATCGCAGAGAAGGCGTACGAGCAGCTCATTAGCCTGCCGATGTTCCATTCCATGACCGCAAAGGATGTAGAGGATGTCGTCCGCGCAGTTCGCAAGGTGTTGACTCATTACGCAGGGAAAGGCGGTCGAACTTCGACCCTCGCGTCGAAGCGTCCTTAATAACTTCATGTCCACAATGACGGATTGGGTAGGGTATCGAGCTCTGGTAATCGGTTGTGGTTCGATCGGGCGGCGGCACACAAAGAATCTGAAGTCTCTGGGGTTGCGGCGGCTCGCTTTTTGCGACACCAACGCCGAGGCGTTGCAACAATGCAGAAAAGAGGTCGAGGGCGAACTGTTTTCGAATTACGGTGAGGCCCTCGAGAATTTCAAACCAGATCTTGTGTTGGTTTGCACGCCCCCAGTGTGCCACGTGGAGGAAGCCCTGCTAGCGCTGAGGGCTCGCGCCCATGTCTTCATCGAGAAGCCCTTGTCCCACGAGTCGAGTGGAGTTGAGATTCTGATTGCGGAAGCACGCCGCCACGACCGGAGCGTGCAGATCGGCTACAACCTGCGCTTTCATCCGGGGCTGCAGATTCTCAAAGAACTGATCGACTCGGGCAAAATGGGCCGCGTGCTCTGGTTGAACGTCGAGGCCGGTCAATACCTTCCGGATTGGCGCCCCTGGCAGAACTATCGGGAAAGCTACAGCGCGCGCAAGGAGCTTGGCGGTGGAATCATCCTCGACGGCTCGCACGAACTGGACTACATTTGCTGGCTGCTGGGACGGCCGACGGAAGTGAGTTGCCGTGCCGAGCATCTCAGCAGTCTGGAGGTCGATGTCGAGGACTCGGCGTGGATTTACATGACTTTTCCGGAACGCCGCCGGGCCGAGCTTCACCTGGACTTTGTGCAGCGGTCCTACACCCGCACCTGTAAAGTCGTGGCTGAAACCGGAACCGCGCTCTGGGATTTCACTTCGCAGGAAGTGCGCTGGTTCTCAGCCGACGAACCGGGCTGGCACAGTATTCCGTATGTGTTCGAAGCCAACGATATGTACGTTGCCGAAATGCGACACTTTCTGGAATCGCTGGGAAGAGGAACGGGGCCATTGATCGATCTTGAACAAGGACGGGATTTGATTCGGGTGGTGGAAGCAGCGAAGAAGTCGTCAAGTGAAGGACGTCCTCAACCGCTGAATTGGACGACCAGTTCCGTGGGCGGGCCGACGGTCGCGATCATTCAGGCGCGCATGGGTTCGAGCCGGCTGCCGGGGAAAAGCATGGCTGAAATCGAAGGCCGGCCGATGTTGTGGCACGTGGTGGAGCGGGTGAAGCGCGCCAGCCTGGTGGATCGGGTCGTGGTAGCAACATCAACCAATCCGGCGGATGATGCCATTGATGACATGTGCAAGATAAACGGCATCCCCTGTTATCGCGGCAGCGAGAATGACGTGCTTGATCGTTTCTACGGCGCGGCGCGCGCGGAAAAAGCCGCCTGGGTGGTTCGCATCACGGCCGACTGCCCCCTGATTGATCCAGAAGTGATCGACCGCGTCGTGCGCCGGTTTCAGCGGGGCGACCTCGATTACGCATCCAATGCAATGGCGCGTAGTTACCCGGACGGATTGGACACGGAAATATTTTCTTTCTCTGCCCTGGAGAAAGCATGGCATGAAGCGGCCAAGACCTCGGAACGCGAGCATGTGACTCCGTATCTGCGCTCGGAAAAGTTTCGTACTGCGAATGTCGAGAGCGATTCGGCATCCCTATATCAGTACTATCGCTGGACTGTCGATGAGTTACAGGATTTGGATTTTATCCGCGCCGTATACCGGGCCATGCGAGACAAGGAGGCGTTTGGAATGAAGGATGTTTTGGAATTCCTGGAAAGGAATCCCGGCCTTGACAAGATGAATTCGGAGATTGTTTGTAATCGCGGATATTACAAGAGCCTTTTTGAAGACGCGCAGGCAGCGGCAGCGCCACGGAGATCCATCGAAAAGTCGAAAGCCTGGTTCGAGCGCGCCGGCAAAACGATTCCTGGCTCATCCCAGACTTTCAGCAAAGGCGCTAACCAGCATGTCCAGGGCGTTGCGCCCATGTTCCTGGCGAAAGGCAAGGGCTGTCGCGTTTGGGATGTAGATGGCAACGAGTACGTCGACTACATCCAGGGTTTATTGCCGAACATTCTCGGCTACGCGCACGAGGAATTGAATCAAGCGGTAGCAGAGCAACTGTGCCAAGGGCACAGCTTCTCATTGCCCCACCCGCTTGAGGTGGAACTCGCCGAGCGCCTGGTGAGGCTGATTCCGTGCGCCGAGAGAGTGCGCTTCGGAAAGAACGGGTCAGATGCCACGTCGGGAGCGGTGCGCGCTGCCCGTGCCTTCACCGGGCGGGAACGAATTGCCTGTTGCGGCTACCATGGTTGGCAGGATTGGTACATCGGCAGCACGACGCGAAACGCGGGTGTACCTGAAGCCGTGCGTGCCCTGACGCATCCGTTCGTGTACAACGACCTCGTTTCGTTAGAAAACCTGCTGAATGGCCATCTCGGCGAGTTTGCCGCTGTGATCATGGAACCAGTTAACTTCTGGCCTCCCGCCGCGGGTTTTCTCGAAGGCGTCAAGACTCTTGCTCACGAGCACGGCGCGCTGCTGATCTTCGACGAGATCTGCAGCGGCTTCCACTTCGGGCTCGGTGGAGCGCAGAAGAAGTTCGGGGTCACTCCCGATCTGGCGTGCTTCGGCAAAGCGATGGGCAACGGATTGCCGATCTCGTGTGTGGTCGGCAGCGCCGACGCGATGAAGGTTTTTGAGGACATCTTCTTCAGCTTCACATTTGGTGGGGAAGTGGCGTCGATGGCGGCTGCGATGAAGGTGCTCGACGTGCTGGAAACCACCGACGCCCTGGGACGGATTGAAGCCAACGGACGCGTTCTGCAGGATGGACTCAACGTCCTTGCAAGAGCAGCGGGGTTGCAGGATCAGATCCGGTGCATTGGCTATCCGTCGTGGTCGCTGATCAAGTTTCTCGACGCCGATGGCAAAGACAGCTTGATGGTGCGAAGCCTTTTTACCCAGGAATGCGTGAAACGGGGTGTGTTGCTTCTGGCAACTCACAACATGACGGCAGCGCACGATCCGCTGGCCGTGGAGCAAACGCTCAAAGTATATGCGGAGGTATGCAAAACGCTGGCGAAGTGGTTGAAGGACCCGAATCCGGAAGATCACCTTGAAGGCAAGACGATTCAACCGGTATTCAAGGTCCGCTGAAATTCATGGTTCGGCCAATGACATTCCAGTATTGCAGCAGATGAAGCCGGGCTCACTTGTGATTCGCGCGGATGCGAATGTCTCCATCGGTACTGGTCACGTCATGCGCTGTCTCGCGCTGGCTGAGGCATGGCAGGACGCCGGCGGGTCGGCAAGCTTCTTGTCCGCTGAACTTCCGGATGCTCTTCGCGCTCGTATTACTGCGAATGGGATCCGGCTGGTGCACGTGGACGCCATCCCCGGTAGTTCCCAGGATGCGGTGGCAACGGCCGCGCAGGCCCGCCAACTTCAGAGAAGTTGGACAGTCGTGGACGGCGACCGCTTTCCCGGCGACTTCCTTGAGAACCTTCATGGCGCGGGTGTTCGCGTGCTTCTTGTTGACGACTTTGCCGACCGGGACGTGTTTCCTGTCGATCTGATCGTGAATCCCAATCTTGGCGTAGATACGCAAGAATATCGCGCACGCGGCTCGCACACTCAGGTGCTGGTCGGGCCAAAATATGTTCTGCTGCGCCGAGAATTTCACAGGGCTCGCCAAAGACGCACTGACAGTAAGGGGAACAGGGTTTTAGTCACGTTGGGTGGGAGCGATCCGGGGGAACTCACGCAACGAATTGCCGCTGCCTTGGTTTCCTGTGCTGACCTGCAACTCATGTTGGTTGCCGGCGCGGGATATTCAAAAGTAACGGCGTTGCAGAAAGTGAGTGCACCCAACATTCGAGTGATCGTCGACTCTCAAAACATTGCGGACCTAATGTCGGAGTCGGACCTGGCCGTGATCGCTGCCGGAGGGACGCTTTGGGAACTGCTCTCTATGGGGTGCGTGGTCTTGAGCTATGCTAGGAACACGGTGCAGAAACGCGTCGTGCGGTCGTTGGCGAAGGATGGCGTAGTGGTGGACATGGGCGAAACTGTCGACTTCAGCGCGGCTAGTCTTGTGTCCGAGGTGAGAAGGCTGGCGGATTCGCAGGCCCTTCGCGAACAGATGGCAGCACGAGGGCGCAGACTCGTCGACGGTTTGGGTGCTGCCCGCGTCGTCGAAGCTATGCTGCATCTCGGGGCGCACTGATGGTCAGCATGGTCCCAGTTGTCGAGGCTGACCGTGAAGAGTTTCTGTGCATCGCGGTGGACCATTTTTCAGAACTGAACCCTGCTTTTGTGCCGCAAACTGACTGGAAGCAGCGCTACTTTCCTTCCATCCTGTCGAACCAGAATTATTGTTTGCGATGGATTGTTTGCGATGGGAAGAGGGCAGGGTTCATCCTATTCGGGGTCGAAGATCACCGATTCCTGCCGAGGAAAACTGGCGCTATCTACGAACTTTATGTTCTCCCCGAATTCCGCCGACACGGCGTGGCAAAAGCGTGTGCGCTCGAGGCAATCCGGGAATTATGGACGCATTCTCCTTCGAAAATTCAGCTTGAAGTTGTCGAAGGACGAACGGCCGCGGCCGCGCTTTGGAAGTCGCTTGGATTTCACAAAGTCACCGAGCGATTCGTGCTCGAGCGGAGCGTGCCATGAAGATTGCTATCGCGCAGCCAACCTATCTGCCATGGCTCGGGTATTTCGATCTGCTCGATCAGGTCGATCAGTTCGTTCTGCTCGATAACGTGCAGTTTGAAAAGCAATCATGGCAGCAGCGCAACCGCATCAAAACTCCAACCGGGCTGCAGTGGCTCACGGTACCGGTCGTGTTCCGGGGAAGGCTTCGCCAGCGCATCGCCGAAGTGGAGATTCGCGAGCCGGACTTCTGGTGCGATCATCTGCGCGCGATTGAACTGAACTACCGCCGGGCGCCCTTTTTCGAGCGGTACTTCGGTGAGGTGAGTGAGCAGATTCGATCACACGCGGCCCATCTAAGTCTTTCGCAACTCACAACCGGAATGCTCCACTGGTTTCGAAGCACACTTGGAATCAGAACGCCGATTGTGCAAGCATCCTGCCTGGCCGTGCAGGGCAAACGCACCGAGTTGTTGGCGGAAATTTGCACGGCGCTGGGAGCAAACGCGTATCTTTCTCCGCTGGGATCGGCGGAGTATCTTCTGAACGAGTTGGCAATCTTGACCAACGGCGGTATCGAGGTGACCTTTCATCATTACGAACACCCGGAGTACAAGCAGCTTTTTCCGCCGTTTCAGCCTTATGCCTGCGTGCTTGACCTGCTGTTCAACGAGGGCGAAAACGCGCTTGCTGTTATCCGCAGTGGCCGCTGCACGCCGTTTCTTCCCGGCGAAGCCGTGTCTCATCCCAACGAAAAGGTGAGTTCGTGATGGGGCCTAGCCTTCAGATCAACAAGCGCTTGATTGGACCCGGCGCGCCCGTCTATGTCGTTGCCGAACTCTCCGCGAATCATAATCAGAGTTTCGAGCAGGCGGTTCGCATCGTTCACGCCGCGAAAGACGCCGGTGCCGATGCCGTCAAGCTGCAAACCTACACACCCGACACGATCACGCTGCGCAGCGACAAGGAGTGCTTCCGCATCAGCGGCGGGACGCTCTGGGATGGCCGCACACTCCACGATCTCTATCAGGAAGCGTTCACGCCCTGGGAATGGCAGCCCAAGCTGAAAGATTTAGCGGAGCAACTCGGCATGCATTGTTTCTCCAGCGCGTTCGACGGGACGGCGGTGGATTTCCTCGAGCAGATGAATGTGCCCGCGCACAAAGTGGCATCGTGCGAACTGGTCGATATTGGGCTGATTCAGAAAATGGCCCGCACGGGCAAACCTTTGATCATGTCGACAGGCATGGCGAGCGAGGACGAGATTGCGGAAGCAGTCGAAGCTGCGCGGGCGGCAGGCGCAACCGAGATCGCCTTGCTGAAGTGCACGAGCGCTTACCCGGCGCTGCCCGAGGAAGCCAACCTGCGCACCATTCCCGAACTGGCCCGGCGTTTCGATTCTCCTGCGGGACTTTCCGATCACACGATGGGGATTGCGGTGCCCGCGGCCGCCGTTGCCCTGGGCGCGTGCATCATCGAAAAGCATCTTTGTTTGAGTCGCGCGGACGGCGGTCCCGACGGCGCATTCTCCCTCGAGCCGCAGGAATTTAAGGCGATGGTCGATGCGGTGCGCACGGCGGAAAAGGCTCTTGGATCCGTTCAGTTTGCACCGTCGGCGCGCGAAGCCGGCAGCCGCAAATTTCGGCGCTCGCTTTTCGTTGCCGAAAATATCAGGAGAGGCGAGGTCTTCACGGTGCAAAACGTGCGGTCGGTTCGCCCCTCCGATGGCTTGCACCCCCGGCACCTGAAAGAAGTTCTGGGCCAGCGCGCCGCCCGCGACATAGAAAAAGGAACGCCCCTCGATTGGACGCTAGTGTTGCGCTGAACTTCCGCGCCCAGTTTGCATAGTGCAGTTGCTTAATGAAAATTCTCCTCCTTCATCCCGAAGACGCCTTCCAGCGTTCATGGGTTCGCGGCCAGTGGGACCTAGTTGTTGACCTGGGCAAAGCTCCAAAGTCGTCCTATGAGGACTGGAGCCGCCAACTCGGGTGTCCGGTTTTTAGCATTTTTGATCTCGCTATTGAAGTTGAGGATTTGCTGGCATGGCGCGACCTGCTGCACTTAGGCTTGAGCCGTGTAGTCGATCGCTTCGGTATCGACTGGTGGGACGTGATCGGAATCCTGTTGCAACCGGAGATGCAGGACTTGCGGCTGGTACAACGCCTCGCCAACAAGATCGGAGCCTGCGAGGCACTGACCGTGACGCGGCCATCGCCACTTGCGGAAGCGCTGCGCCTGCAATTGCGTTGCCCGCTAAGAGTGCTCGGCGCGGGCCTGCAACGGCGGCTTGTTCGAAGCGCGAGCCGCGTTGGGCGCGCGGCAGCCAATCTGAATTTCCGCCAGCTACGGCAGGTCGTTTATGACAAGTACGACGAGCGCTATCTGTTGAGGCAGAGGTTTGCCGCAAGCGCAGCTCGATCATCCGAGCCGGTAGTGCTGATCCCGAGCGCTTATTCGAACGTCACCCGAACTGCATTCCGTTATACGGAGGTATTGCCAGACCAGCAATTCTTGCTCGTGCTGGCGCGTGAGACTGGCGAAAGCTCTTTGACTCCCCGCAACGTGCAGACCGAAGCGCTCGCCGCATTCGCTAAACGAGGATGCGACCAGGATGAACTGCGGCGGCTGGAGAGCGGATGGAATGAACTTCAAAGTTCGCTTCGATCGCACCCTGAATTCTCGGTGAGCGCTCAACTAGGCGTGCTGAGCAATGCGAAGCGGTGGTTGCGTTGGGGCGTGGCGGTTCGCGATGCTTGGAATGCCGTGTTCGAACGACGTGAGGTGGTTGCGTGCCTGAGTGCGGACGATTCGAATCCCTATACCAGGATTCCGCTGCTTCTTGCGCGCCAGCGGCGGCTTCCGGCGGTCGCTTGTCATCATGGAGCTCTCGACGGAATCATGGCCTTCAAGAATCCCGCTTTTTCGACCTACCTGGTGAAGGGGGAAATGGAGAAGGATTACCTGGAGCGCGTGTGTAGAGTCGATGCCAGTGGCCTTCGCATCGGCGCGCCCTTCACGCCGATGCAAGATCGCCGGCTGTGGAGTGATGGCGCGCCCTGGATCGTTTTCTTCACCGAGCCCTACGAAACCGATCTCTGGCGCCCGGAAGCCATTTATAAGGAAATCGTGCCTCGCTTGTGCGCGGCAGCCCGGAAAGCGGGGAAGAGAGTTGTGCTGAAGCTCCATCCGTTTGAGAGCGCGCGCGAGCGCCAACGGATGCTGAATCGAGTGCTAAGCGAGGACGAGTTGCAAGTGGTGAGCATTGTCGCGGCGCCACTGTCAAACGAGATCCTGCAAAACACATGGTGCGCCGTGACCGTCGAATCCACGACCGCTTTCGAGTGCGCAAGCGTCGGAATCCCGGCCTTCCTGTGCGGATGGCTGCGACACGCGTATGTTGGCTATGCGCCTCAGTATGCCCGCTTTGGCGTGGCGCAGATGCTTGATTGTCCGGACGATCTTTTGAAAATTCCCAACAGGTTGAAAGGGGCGATTCCTCCCGCTAGCCTGCGCAACCGGTTGGTGCGCGCCATGGCGCCTGAGCAACTGTCGGAAATTCTGGGGGGTTCTCGGTCGGGCACTCTGCGATAATCTTCAGAACAGCGTGGCCGGCATAGCAACGGAGCAGCGACAAATCTTGGGCACCTCCGATACAACAATCGAGCCGCTGGATTCGCCATTACTGGCAAATCAGCAAGCCCAATTCCGCAGTCAGGTTGGCGAAATTTCGCGGCACTCCACGGTGTATTTTGCGGGCAGCCTGTTTACCGCAGCCGCCGGATATCTCTTCAAGATCTACGCGGCGCGGGTTCTGGGCGCGGATGGGCTGGGCATTTACGCGCTTGGCATGACGATTGTCGGGTTCCTGGGAATCTTCAACGGTTTGGGCCTGCCACAAGCGGCGACGCGGTTTGTTGCGGCGTACTCTGGAACCGGGCAATGGCAGCGGCTGCACGGGTTTCTTCGCCGAATGTCAGCGGTGCTGCTCGTCAGCAATGTGGCCATGGCTATCGCAGTCCTTGTCACTGGACCATGGTTGGCGCTGCACATCTACCACACGCCGGCGCTCATTCCGTACTTACCTTTTTTCGCGGCCTTGCTTGCACTGGGAGGACTGACCTCGTTTTGCGGGCAGATTCTTGCCGGTTACAAGGACGTCGCAGTCCGCACCTTGATAACGAATTTCATTGGCAGTCCGCTGAGCGTCGTGGCCGGCGTTATCGTTCTGAGCGCCGGTCTGGCGCTGCGCGGCTATTTGTTCTCGCAGGTGGCGGCGAGTGCGGTGGTTCTTCTTCTGCTTGTTTCTATGGCCTGGAAAATGACTCCGCCGCAGGCGCGGCGGCCCCCGGGCGGCGCGGTCGCAATGGAACCTGAGGTTTTCTGGTTCTCGGCGGCTGCGTTGGGCGTAAGTTTCCTGGAATTTATTTTGTCCCAGACTGATAAGGTGCTGCTCGGAGTTTTCCTTGCGGCGCGGGATGTCGGTATCTACGCGGTCGCGGCCACGCTTGTTGGTTTTGTGTCCATCGTTCTGCAGTCGGTAAACCAGATTTTCTCTCCCACCATCGCAGACTTGCACGCGCGTGGAGAGCACGCTCTGCTGAGCCGACTTTTTCAAACACTCACGAAGTGGATTTTCGGGCTGACCTTGCCGCTGGCGTTCGTCGTGATGATTTTCTCCAAACCGCTCATGCTGCTGTTCGGTCCTGCATTTGGGGCAGGCTGGGCGGTGCTAATCGTCGGTACACTCGGTCAGTTGATAAACACGGGTGTGGGCTCGGTTGGCTACCTACTGCTGATGTCAGGCAATCAACGGCGCCTGATTCGGATTCAGGCGATGATGGCGATTTTTGTAGTGGCCGTCACCCTGGTCCTGGTGAGACCATTCGGAATGCTGGGCGTGGCGGCAGCAGCGGCGTTGAGCAATGCGGTGAGCAATTATTTTTATCTGCGCGAAGTTCGTGTCGCGTTGCAATTCTCGCCCTACAACTGGACTTATTTTCGCCTGATTGTGCCCGCCATGGCGACCATTGGCACGGTGTTCGGCGTAAAGCTCGCGGTGGGCCAGCACCAGCCGCAATGGCCCTGGATTGGCGCGGCGCTGGTGGCTTCGTATGTCGTGTTTGGTGGGCTGTCCTTGATCTTTGGCTTGGATGATGACGACAAAGTGATTATGACTGCGGTTCGGGATCGGATACGTGGAGCCATCGGAAAGTGAACACCCAGAGGCAGGTCAGCTTGCCGGAAGAACTCTGCGCTGCGGCTGAACAGCGCTATGGCAAGCAATTTCCAACGATCGAGTCGTTACTGGAATTCATTCTGCATGAAATTCTTCGCGACGATGCCGAGAAGCTCGACCAGAAAGAAAAGGCAATCCTTGAGCAGCGCTTGCGGGACCTGGGTTACATCTGACCCTTACTATGCGAGCGCAGCCAACCCTTGAACAGGTTTCAAAGGACAGTCGAGAGCGTGTCCGACCTTCGCTTCGAAACCCGAACTGGCTGATTCTGCGTCACCGCCGTCGAATTGCTGAAGAGAGAATCGAGCGGTTGCCAACCGCTGGGCTAACGGTGCTGGATGTTGGGGGGCGATTGCAGCCTTATCGCCCACTGCTCGGAGTGCGCGTGAAGAATTACGTGGCGATCGACCCGCAACTGACTCCGCTGGTTAACGCGGCGGCCGTTGCCGAAGCGCTTCCTTTTTCGGACGGTCAATTCGATCTCGTGATCTGCACGCAGGTGCTGGAATATCTTCCCGAGCCGGCCCGAGCGTTGGAAGAAATCAGGCGAGTGCTGCGAACCGGCGGCAGTGCATTTATCAGCGCTCCGTCGGTTTTTGTGCGCGACTCCGACCAGGAATACTGGCGCTTCTTGCCCGAGGGACTGCGCTACCTGCTTCGCGATTTTGCAGAAGTTGAAGTGATTCCGGAAGGGAACAGTGTCACCGGCCTTTTTCGCACATTGAACGTGTTCCTGATTTCGTTTGCCAGGCCGAGGTTCCTGGTGCCTGTGCTAGCGTGGACTCTGGTGCCCATTCTTAATGTGGCTGGAAGCATCCTGGAAAAGCTGGGGGGTACAGGCGACTATTTCACGGCCAACTTCAGCGCGTGGGTTCGCAAATGACGGCCTCAACACAAACCGGGCCCGGTCCAATGAGTCAATCTGAATGATCGATCGTCTCTTCCGCCATTGGAACCGCGCAAAAGATTCCGCTGAACTTGGGCTTCGCTTCGATCGGCCGCTCGTGCTGTTTCAAAGCGATGACTGGGGCCGGGTTGGTGTGCGCGATCGCGAAGGATGGGACGAACTGCAAGCGAAAGGCCTGAACCTGGGGGAGAAGCCGTACGACTCTTACAGCCTGGAAACGTCCGGCGATTTGCAAGCTCTAAGCGACGTGCTAAGAAAACACCATGACAGCGCTGGCCGTCATCCTTGCATCGGAATGAATTTCATCATGGCGAATGTGGATTTTCAACACGGGGGAAAAAGCACGCGAGAGATTCTGTTGCGGCCCCTGACAGACGGTCTTCCCGAGCCTTGGCAACGCCCCTCGCTGATGGAGGCTTATCAGGAAGGAATTCGCGAGCGGCTGTTCTCGCCCGCATTGCACTGTCTGACTCATTTTTGCGTAGCTGCCGTTGCAAGAGAACTCGAAGCGAATGGCGAGCGAGGTCAGTTGTTGCAGACACTTTGGCGAGCCGGGACGCCTTACATCCACTGGCGTATGCCATGGGTTGGATACGAGTATTGGGACCCAGCTTTGCCGCCGGCGGAGAGATTTTTGTCCTTGGCGGATCAGCGTGCAGCCATTCACCGTGCCGCGGAAATCTACCGAGCGCTGTTCGCCGCCATTCCGCTCAGTGCGTGTGCTCCCGGCTATCGTGCCAATCAAGATACGAAGACCGCGTGGTTTGAAGCGGGAGTGCGTGTGGCTCAAGGTGGACCTGGCGGGAAAAAGGGGCCATCGTTCGACGCAAACGGCATGCTTCTGATATTCCGCAACGTGGAAATGGAACCGGCTACCGAAGCATGCGATCTGGAGAATGTCGTCAAGCAGGCAAATGATTGCCTCTCAGGCGGGCTGCCAGCGATCGTTTCAATCCACTCGATCAATTTTCATTCCACAATTCGAGACTTCCGCACGCCAACCTTGACGATGCTCAACGGTTTTCTGAGCGCGATGGAAAGTAAGTGGCCAGACCTGCTCTACGTTAGCGACGAAGACTTATGGCAGATTACGACTCAAGGCGTCTTTACTGGCGCGCTTGAGAAGATCGCGGTAGGCGTGAAAGCCGCAGGAACGGATCGCTAGCGTGCCAGAGAACCCGACAGAGACCGGGGGAGCGCGATCGCTGGTGTTGATCACCGTAGATTGCCTGCGGGCCGATCACTGTGGATTCTATGGCTATGCTCGCCCCACGACTCCGTTCCTCGATGCTCTGGCATCGGAGTCGTTTGTTGCTCCAACTGCGGTTGTCGCTGGCGCGCCGACGTATTATTCGCTTCCGGCAATGTTGGCGTCTCGTATGCCGCTTGCCTTAGGGAGGGATGTGGTTGGTCTGGCGCCAGATGAGGACACGCTGGCGACAGCCCTGCACCGGGCTGGTTACGCTACAGCCGCATTTTCGGCGGGCAACCCTTACATCTCGACGCGCTTTGGATACAACCGGGGATTCGAGGTCTTCCACGACTTTCTCGACTTCGACGCGGGCGCAACTCCGGGTCTGAATGTTGCGAATTCTCTCCAGAACGCGCGTCTTCGCCGGAGCCCGAATCGATGGCTGAAGAAGTCCGCCCAGGCTGTGGGACTCACCTACCTTTACGACGAACTCTATTTTCAGTACCGCGCAAGGATCACTGCGCCTGCGGTTGGCAGCGTGGATGACTTACGAAAATATCCATCCGCAGACATCGTTATGGAATCCGCCGAGTCGTGGCTCGCGTCGATCGATTCGCGTCCATTCTTTCTCTGGATTCACTTGATGGATCCTCATCACCCCTACTATCCACGCGCAGCCGCGCTCCGCGACTTAACTGGAAGATATCTTTCACCGGCACGGGTGCGCTACCTGAATGAGTTCTGGAACCGGTCAGACGTAGCGGTTAATCGCTTGCAGAAACACAAGGAGGCTGTTGTTGAGCTTTACGATGCAGGGATTCGTTGGGTGGACTTCCAGATCGCTCGCCTGGTGAGTGGTCTACAGCGCTCGTCCCGGTGGGACAACTGTGTGTTTGCGCTCACAGCCGACCACGGTGAGGAGTTTCTGGAACATGGCCGACGCTACCATGCTCCCGTGAGTTTGACAGAAGAGGTCGCGCGCGTGCCACTGCTCTGCCGTGTTCCGGGTATGCAAAAAGTGACGCGCCAAGCGCCACAACTGAGTTCCCAGACCTCACTGGCTTCGGGGACTGGCATGGTCTTCAGTCACCTCCATCTGGCGCCGACGTTGCTCGATATTCTGGATGTGCCGCCACCATCCGGTTTTCGAGGCAAGAGTTTGTGGACGCGATTGCAACGTGTGGCAATGCCCGATGGTCGAGATAGCGACGCGGCGGATTTGGCGATTGCCGAGTGCGTGTATGGCTGCACGAATCCTCTTAACGAACAGACCCGCTTGTCGCCAAGGCTTCTGTGCGTGCGCGAGGCGCGGTACAAGCTGGTCATACGACTCGAAGCGGGAGCGGCCGAAGAGATTTACGACATAATTTCGGACCCAAAGGAAAAAAGCCCGTTGCAGGGCCGGGAAACGGCGGAAATTCGCCGTCGCCTCTTGCTAGTTGCGATGGAGTACATCAAAACAACATCGGCCGGCGATCGTTCCGCCCGTCTGAAATTTCTTTTGCGGGACCTTCGACTAAAATTGCATTCCTAGCATCCTGTTGACTTGAGGACCATCCCATCAGCCACGAGCGCATGATCACGGTTTTCACTCCCTCGTTTGCCGACGAGAGCAATACAAACGCGCAAAATCTCACGGTGAAAGAGGTAGTCGCGCGGCTCGACCCGGCGCGGTACCGTGTCATTATGTTCAGCGCCGGCGCTCCCGATACGCGAATTTTCGGACGTAAGAACACCCAGATTCTTCGCTGGGGGAAGCATGCCAATACCCCGCGCATTCTGGTGCAACTGCTCGCCGGCGCTCCCGATGTCTACTTCTTTCCGAGAGAAGGACCCATCGACGCGGCGTTTCTAGCCGCTCGTGCGAAACTGCGCTTGCGGTCTGCGCTGGTGACGTATGTCGTATCCGGAGGGCTCGAAGCAGGCCAAGAGAGAGAACGCCCAGTTCTGTGGCGAGCCATGCGGGAATGCGACGCCCTCGCCGCCAACAGCCGCCACATGGCAGAAACGGTGCGCAAACTGAGCGGTAAGAATGTAGATGTCGTCTACGATGGCATCGACCGCCGCTATTATTATCCATGCCCGCAACCTGCGGTCAGTTCCAGAAGCAGGGGCATTCTGTTTGCCGGCTCGTTCCGAGCCTACAAGCGTGCGGATTTGGTCGTGCAGCAGGCAACCCGATTTCCGCAGTGGGAGTTCCGGTTGGCCGGAGCGGGCGAAGGAGAAAACGCGTGCCGGAAATTGGCGCAAGATGCGAACTGCCAGAATGTCCAGTTTCTCGGTCACTTGAATGCGGAGCAACTGGGTGAGGAAATGCGGCAAGCGCAGATATTCTTCTTCCCGAGCGAACTCGAAGGTCATCCACAGGTGCTCGGACAAGCGGCCGCCTGCGGACTGCCATGTATCGCTCGCCGTTCGTACAGTCCCGACTATATGGTGGACGGCGTCACAGGCCTGCTGGCCAATTCCGACGCCGAGTTAGGCGCGGCGCTCGATCGATTGATAGAAGATTCGGAATTACGAAAACAGATGTCGGCCGCAGCCATCCACCACGCCGAGAAATTCGAATGGGACGACGCGACCGAACAATGGCAGCAGATTATGGAAGCTGCGATTCTGAATCGGAAAAAACGCGGAGGCGGAGGTGTCTAGTGAGTTGAGCGGCTTGCGGGCAAATGACCGTTAAAGCACTGCGATGAGACTCGTTTGCACATACCGTGAATAGGCAAGATAAGGGCTAAAATGTTGTCCTTTTTGAGGTCAAGAAGGAAATTTCGGGTAATCCACACATGACCGGCGCGGTCCAATTGAAGCTAAACATCGGTTGTGGAACGTCGGGGATCGAGGGATGGGTGAACATCGACAATTCGCCCACGATCCTGCTCTCGCGTTTGCCATTCGGGAGAAGGATTTTTCGCACTCCCGACTGGCCACGGGGCGTGCTCCGCGCCGACGTCCGCAAGCGGATCCCCTTTGGGAATTCGTCGGTCTCTTGCATCTATTCTTCGCACACCTTCGAACACTTTACCTACGAGGAATCGCGCGCCGTGGCGCGTGAGTGTTTCCGCGTTCTCAGACCCGGCGGCATCCTGCGGATCGTCGTGCCTGACCTGGGGATTATGGTGTGCGACTATCTTGCCGGCAACGCCGACCCGATGGCCTCTCACAGATTTATTTCGCGGCTTCTTCTTACGGCGAGCGTTCGCGACATTGTGCATGCGGGAGCGCACCACAAGCAGATGTTCGACGCCCGCTCGCTTGCTCGCATGCTACAGGAAGCTGGTTTTCTAGCGCCCGAATGCAGTACCTTCGGCCGCAGCCGGATTGCGGAGATCGCGGGCATTGAGCTAGAATCACGGCGCTCCGAAAGCCTTTACATGGAAGCTGTGAGGTAAATCCCCCATTTCGCCGGATGCCCCGTTCTTTGAATCCCCGCTCGCGTTTTCTGCGGATTGGTTGCGCTTGGAAGAGCGCAGGAACCAGCCAGTCTCGCGAACACGGGATAGATGTCGGCAGAAGTTACACTGAGCGAGTCGAACCCCTGCAGGATCTTTTCGCCTGTCCGCTGGAGGGCGCGTCAGTGTACGGAGAGGCCACGGCATCGTCATGACCAGGCGGATCGCACTGATCACGGAAATCATCGCCCCTTATCGCATTCCTGTCTTCAATGCCCTGGCACGTCAGACTGGAGTGGATCTGCACGTTATCTTCCTGGCGGAAACCGACGCCGCGCTTCGAAAGTGGCGCATTTACGGCGACGAGATTCGCTTCTCCTATGAAGTTCTCTCCTCCTGGCGATTACGAACTGGAAAGCACAGCCTTCTCTTCAATCGCGGCCTACGGTCTGCCCTGATGGCGGCGAATCCGGATGCGGTTATTTGTGGCGGCTATAACTACCCGGCTTCGTGGGGATCGCTCAGATGGGCGCGCGGGCACAATGTGCGTTTCGTCCTGTGGTCGGAGAGCAACCAGCGAGACAAGAGAGCCGGGAACGCTGCCGTAGAGTATCTGAAGCGGTGTTTTGCGCGAGAGTGCAGTTCATTCGTCGTGCCCGGGAAATCTTCCTTTGCCTATCTCCGAAATCTTGGAGTAGATGAACAGGTCATCTTCACAGCGCCCAACGCGGTGGATAATCGGTTCTTCGCCGCTCACGCGGATCTGGCCCGTGCTCACGCGGCAGAACAGAGGCGGAAATGGGCACTTCCGCAACGCTTTGTCCTGTGTGGCGCGCGGCTCGTTGCTGAAAAAGGTATCTTCGACCTGCTGGAAGCTTATTCCAAACTAGAGAAGGTCGTTCGGAGCAATGTAGGCTTAGTGTTCGCCGGCGATGGTCCGGCGCGGGCAAAGCTCGTCAGGCTGGCTCAAAATATCCGCCCGGGAACAGTTTGTTTCCCCGGCTTTGTGCAACGCGAGGAACTCGCAATCCTGTATGCTTTGTCAGAGGCGCTGGTCCTGCCAACACATAGTGACCCGTGGGGTTTGGTCGTGAATGAAGCTATGGCTTGCGGACTTCCGATTGTCGTGACCAACGTCGCTGGTTGTTCGGCGGACCTCGTCGAGGACGGGGGAAATGGCTACATAGTGCCTCCAGGGAATCCAGAAAGACTCAAAGCGGCACTCGATTCTCTTATAAAGAGCCCCGAACTGAGGCGGCAGATGAGCGTGCGGAGCACCGAACGAATTCGAGAATACTCGCCAGAGGCATGCGCCGCCGGGTTGGCGGCAGCCGCACTTTCGGCTGCAAGGCAGGCCCGATGAACTCGAGGAAGCTTGCACAGTGGGCGGGCTTGGCCGCGGGCGTGGCTTTTGTTCTGTATGCCGTGTACTCCCACCTGCAGTATTTTCGAGATGTTTCCTTCCTGGGTGGCATTTTGTTGATCGAAATCATCATCGCCAGCCTTTGGAAGTACGACCAACGTTTCTTCGTATTGCTTATGATTGCGTTCGTCTGGGCTGGCATGAACGTTCCCTTCCAAGGCGCTTGGACTGGTGGCCGCTGGGTTGTATTAGCCGCCGGCGCCGTTACTGGCTACGTCGTCTGGATGAAGGTTCCGCGCAGCCATTTCAAATCGATTCATCTGATTGCTTTCTTCTGCGTGATTGCGGCTTTTGTGTCCGCATCCGTTTCGACTTACGTACAAATGGCGTCCTTGAAAGCGCTCAGTTTGCTGTTGCTCTTCCTGTACTGCTGTTCCGGGGCGCGAGTTGCTGTTTTGGGTCGTGAGGAACGCTTCTTCAAAGGCCTGCTCCTGGCGTGTGAGATCGCAACCGTAGGCACGGCCGTTTGTTATCTCGGCCTTGGCGCCGGCATTTGGGGAAATCCGAACTCGCTTGGCGCGGCAATGAGCATTGGAATCTTCCCCCTCTTGCTGTGGGGATGGTTGACGGCCGAGGGACCGGTGTTGAAGACGCGAAGACTCGCAGCCCTGCTTCTTTGTTCGTATCTCATTTTCTTCAGCATGGCCCGCGCCGCCATGATCTCCCTGATTCTTGTCACACTGGTATTTTGCGTTTGCCTTCGCCAATACAAACTGCTGGCGAAGGTGGTTGGTTTCGTCGTGTTCCTGATGGCGGTGAGTGGAATGGTGGCTCCTGCGTCCCTCAACCAAAGGCTCTCCGCTTTGGAAGATGAAGTCCTTTACAAGGGACACAAGGACGAGGGTATGCTGGGCTCTCGAAAAACGCCGTGGGAAGACTCAATCGCCTCGATCAAGCAGCATCCTCTGTTCGGCACTGGTTACGGCACAAGCCCTACTGGCGAGGATCCGGGACTTTACTTCGGGAGATTTGCTTCGAGCGCAGAGACGGTTCGTGAACATGGCAGCAGCTACATGACCATTGCAGGGTGGGTGGGGCTTCTCGGCGTCGTGCCCTTCCTGGCGCTTCTCGCGCTCACCGCATCGAATGTGTGGCGAGTGTGCGTTTGGATGAAGAGAACAACCAATTTCCGCCATTACTCCATTCCCCTGGCCATGGTCCTGCTGGCTGGCTTCGTGCATGCAGGTTTTGAAGATTGGCTCTTTGCAGTTGGGGCGTATCCGTCGATTTTCTTCTGGACCTTCGCGTTCCTGCTCGCAGATCTTATGCCGGCCACATTGAGAGCGCCTGCTTCGGCTATTTTTGTTCGCCCCGCTCACCTGCCTGCGCACTTTGGGGCAGTCGTTTCCAACCGATGATCCAGATGTTCATCAATGGACTGGCCGCGAGCGCGGGCGGGGGACTGACTTACCTGCGCAATGTGATTCCGGAGTTAGGACGGCGAGAGACCGCCGCAGCTACCGTCCTACTAAGTTCCGGCTTGCGCCGCGAATTTGGGGACCTTCCCAGCATTTCGTTTGTCGAAAACGCGGATTCTTTCAGCGTGACTCGGCGCTTCTTTCATGAACAGACTAAACTTGCAGGCCTGGTGCGGAACAGCGGTGCGCAGGTCTTGATTTCTGCCGGCAACTTCGCTCTCAGGAATTCTCCCGTTCCGCAGATTCTCTTGTCTCGAAACGCGCTCTACACTTCCGCCGATTTTGTCCGTGATATTCGTGCCCGCGGCGACTACGCGATCTGGGCAGATACATTAATTAAAGGATGGTTCGCGCGCGAATCCATTCGCCGTGCCGACGTGGCAGTAGCTCCCAGCAAAGCCTTTGCCCGCGAACTCACCGCGTGGAGCAGCAGGGAAGTCGTGGCCGTTCACCATGGTTTCGACCCGACAGCTTTCGCGGGCGATTCGGCTCCCTTGCCGGCAGAAACGCAAACGCAATTGATCCACGGCGAGGATGCTCTCCGCCTGCTATTTGTCAGCCATTACAACTACTACCGGAATTTTGAAACCCTGTTCCGGGCTATTCCCATCTTGAAGAAGGCAATGCCGGCCAGGAAAGTGAAGCTCTATCTCACCTGCCGCTTGGATTCGGGCCAGAACCCCGGAACGTACCACGCCGAAGCCGCTTCGTCGCTGGTGAGCGATTTGCGCGCCGATCAAGACATCGTCGAGCTCGGAGCCATTCCTTATCGTTCGCTGCATCATCTTTACCGTGCCTGCCACATTTACGTCACACCCGCATACGCGGAATCGTTTGCCCATCCTTTGGTCGAGGCGATGTGGAGCGGCTTGCCCATCGTTGCGTCGGACCTAGCCGTGCATCGGGAAATCGGCGGGAACGCGGCTGTCTACTTCCCACGTTTTTCCCCGGAGGGGTTGGCTGACTGCGTCCTCCAGGTTTCTAATGATCCAGAGTTGGCAGCCCAGTTGTCGCGGGCCGGCCGCGCCCGATCCAGAGAGTTCAACTGGGGAAAGCACGTCACACAGCTGCTTGATCTGGCGAAGACGCTGATCTCCACGCACTAGGGCTGCGGCTGGCGCGTTTACAATAGGGAACGATAGTATACTGACGTTTTCCAGCCAGTTCGTCAGAGCAGGTTCTCAAGGAAATGGCCGCGGCCCACAAAATCTTAGGGACTGACCAGCAAACAGACCGGCCAATCGCCCCGTCGCCAGATTCCGCAAACCGGGTTGAGATCCTCGAGTGCACTCTGCGTGACGGAAGCTATGCGGTGGATTTCAAATTCACCGAACGCGACACTATCATTCTCTCTGGCGTTCTGGCGAAGCTCGGGTTCAAGTGGATTGAAGTAGGACACGGTCTGGGCTTGGGGGCTGCTCGTGCTGGCAAAGGCTCCATGCCCACAAGCGACGAGCGCCTGATCGAATCGGCCAAATCTGCTACTGCCTCCGCGGGTTTCTCATCTGCCAAAATCGGAGCTTTCTTCATTCCCGGCATCGGCACCGCCGACGACCTGAAATCGGCTCGTGCCGCCGGCCTCGATTTCGTTCGAATCGGTTACAACGCTCCTGAGATCGAGCAGGCATATCCCTACATCGAGCTTGCGCGCAGTCTCGGGCTGATCCCGTGTCTGAACTTCATGAAGACGTACGGCGTTACGCACGAACAGTTTGCGGCAAAAGCAAAAGGTGGGGAGTCGGCTGGGGCCGAGGCTGTCTACTGCGTAGATTCCGCGGGGAGTATGTTTCCCGAAGACGTACGCCGCTACGTGAGCGCGACGCGCGAAATCTGTAACTGCGCCATCGGCTTTCACGGACACAGCAATCTGCAATTTGCGGTTGCCAATAGCGTTGAGGCGTTCCGCTGCGGGGCAACGATGATCGACGCCACGCTCTATGGTTTGGGCCGAAGCGCCGGCAACGTGCCTACCGAAATCGCCGTCGCCGTTTTCAAGAACCTCGGGATCGAAACCGGGATCGATCTTTTCGAAGTAATGGATGCAGCCGAACAGTTCATGGGCCCGCTCATGTCGCAGATGCAGCTCTACGACATGATTTCGGTGGCGATGGGCTACAGCCAGTTCCATTCTTCTTTCCTGCCCAAAGTGGCTGCGGCTGCCAAGAACCATGGCGTCGATTTGCGTCGCCTTGTGATCGCGATGGGAAAGCTGAATCCCGTAGAGCTGAATGAGCCGGAACTCGATCGCATCGCACGCAGCTTGCCGAAGGCGCCAAAGAACACTCGCAACGAGGCATTGATCTCGTTCTGCGCGTCCGGCATTTCCGAACACGCCATCAGCGCTTCGCTTCAGTCAGTGCGGTCGCTGGTTGAAGGAATGAGCGTGACCTGCGCCAAACGCCGGGCGAAACCCGTCCTGGAACTTGTGCCATCCGAAAGCCCCCGCCCCGACCTGGTTCTAGCCGACTTGGTTCTGGCCGAAGATGCGACGGTGGTTGGCCGTGTCAGGTACGGCTCCTTGCCGCTGTTGGAGCAGGTATTGGATCTCACCCGCGATAGCATAGCGTTTTATCTACTGGATCTGGACGGCGGGTCATGGGCTAGCGATCACTCGGCACTAATCCGGAATGTGGTTGGAGAAGAGCGCGTAATTCCGATTCGCTCCAAGCATCTGCGCGCCGCTTTCGAAGAGGAAATTCTGTTGTGCGTGGCACAACGTCACGGCGACTTGGGCTTGTTGGTCTATGGCAATCCGCCGATTGATGCGCTCGTTCGGTATTCTCAAATTTTCCGCAATGTTGCTGTCCGCGGAACCCTGCCGGCCAACGCGCCTCCGAATGCCTGGGAGATCGCCGATTTCTCCGATCGCATGCATCTGGATCTTGGCCTGACAGCTGCCCTTTTCCTGTGTCCTCCAAGCGCTGCTGATGCCACGGCCGTCGACCAGCTTCTATCCGCGGATGCCGTGCTGATCACCGCCGGTTACTTCCCGCGCCTCAAGCAGGATCTGCCAGATCGAACCATCCTCCGCCTTGACCCGAGCCAAGCCTACCGCGGTCAGGTGGCGCGCTGGACCGCGATCTCAACCATGGTCACCGCGGCGCAACAGGCCAGAATGGCGGCTGCGGAATGATATTTCGCGATCTTGTTGCGGATCGCATGGATGCTTCCGGTGAGCGCGTGTTCCTCGTGGATGCCGCCACGGGGCGCGAGTTCACCTATGCTCAATTTCATAAGCAAGCATGCGCGGTTGCAGTCTATCTGCGCGAACAGGGTGTTAACCCTGGCGATCGCGTCGCCACCGTGGTGCCAAATTGCTCCGAACTCGTGGTCCTTTACTTTGCCTGCCTCTACTGCGGCGCGACCATTGTGCCGGTGAATCCCAACCTAAGCGCGACCGAAGCCGACTACATCCTTGCGAACTGCCGGCCGAAGTGTACGGCGGTGAGTTCTTCGGCGCGGCAGAGACTTTCGAGCGCGTTGCGCGGTCCCATCAGCTTGTCCACTTCGCAGGATCCGGTAGCGCCGGGCACTGAGGTTGCCATTGATTTCAACCGGCTCGCGGATTCGTCTTCGTTTGTGCCGTTCAGTGAGATGAGCGACGACGATCTTGCATTGATTGTCTACACCTCCGGCACAACGGCGAAACCGAAGGGTTTGGCACACCATATGGGCCGCATGGTCCGCAATGCGATGGCACTCGCAGAAGTGCAAGAGATTGACTCCAACTCGCGCTTTTATCTCACCCTCAGCATGGCCTACATGGGGGGCATTTACAATTTGTTGCTCTTGCCATTTCTCACCGGCGCCAGCGTGGTTGTCGATCACGTTTTCGACGCGCGTTCGAGCCTGACGTTTTGGGAAAGAGCCAGGAAATTCCAGGTCAACACGCTGTGGCTTGCGCCTACCGTGCTCTCCATCCTCCTCAAAATGGATCGCGGCCGCCAGGGAGAGGACTACTGCCGGTCTTCCATCAGAAAGATGTTTGTCGGTTTTGCCCCGCTGTCTGCAAAAGTAAAAGCGGACTTCGAGGCACGCTACGGGGTCAGGCTGATCGAAAGTTATGGTTTGTCAGAAACCTTGTTCGTGACCGCTCGTTCGCGCACGAGTGACGATCCGCGCGATAACACCCAAGGCTACGTCGGCGAGTCTCTGCCGGGAATCCGCTTGCGCGCGTGCGATATCCACGGCTCCGTCGTTCCATCCGACGATGAAGGAGAGATCGAGGTTCTGACGCCCGATCTGATGGCCGGGTATCTCTCCGGAAGCGGCGATCTCCGGAAAGTAGACGCAGGAGCGTGGTTCCCAACCGGCGATTACGGCCGCATCGATCAAACCGGTTCGCTTTTCATCACGGGCAGAAGAAAAGATCTCATCATACGCGGCGGCATCAACATCAGCCCCGCGGCGATCGAAGAAGTTCTCCTGCACGCCGCTCGCGTAGTCGATGCAGCCGTGGTGAGCGTGCCTCATGAGATCTATGGCGAAGACATCGTCGCGGTCTTGAAGCTCGACCCAGGAACGAGTCTGGATTCTGTTCTCGAATCGATCATGGCCCAGTGCAAGCAGGCTTTGGCCGCCCATCAGCAGCCCTCACGCTATATGGCCATCGACGAATTCCCGCGCACATCGAATGGTAAGATTCAAAAAGTCCGGTTGCGGGAGTTGGTTTGGGAGAAGCTCCAGATCCCGCCGGTAGACACAGCATCTCTCGCCAAAGAGAGCACTCCTGCATGAAGATCATTGACCTCTCCCTGAGCCTGCATGAAGGCATGATGACGTTCCCCACACACTGGCACCCCGTCGTAGAGATCAGCATTCTCGGCCGCCACGGAATCGAAGGAAGAGAAACGCGCAAGGTTACCCTGGGCACGCACACGGGAACCCACACCGATGCTCCGCTACACTTCATTCCAAGCGGCAGGGGCATCGACGAAGTCCCGCTCGATGTGTTAATCGGAGAAGCAACGGTAATCAATTTCGCTCCCGCTCAACCGAATCAGGAGATTGGCACTCCAGCTCTAAAGGAAAAACTCGGGGGCAAGGTGCCGACGCGGCTGATTCTGCGTACGGATTGGTCCGATTACTTCGGCCAGATGACGTACTACAACAATTATCCGTACTTTTCGCAAGAGGCTGCGCGCTGGCTGGTGGATGATGGTTGCCGCCTGATCGCCATGGACACGCCGTCGCCAGACAATCCGGCCCATTCGCGCAATAGCGGGAACGACTCTCCCAATCACAAGGTTCTGTTGGGCGCGGAGGTTGTGCTGGTCGAATATTTGTGCAACCTTCGTTCTTTGTCAAAGTCAGTGGTTGAACTTATGGTCCTGCCACTCAAAATCAAAGGCGCCGACGGAGCTCCCACGCGCTGCGTGGCCATCGAAAGGTAATATTTACTGGGACCGGTCTGCTGAGCGGTCTTGCGCCGCGGAGACTCGTGTTTGGATCAAAGAGATCTTGTGATGGATGAAGACGTTTCGAATTGGATCGTGGATTGGTTTTCTTCTCGCGCCAAACTCCATTGCGGCGCGCGGGAGGCGTTGGGAATTGACTACCTGCAGTCCGGCTTGCTGACGTCGCTGGAAATCGTGGAACTTGTAAGCGAGATCGAAAATCGCTTCGGCATGCAATTCTCGGAAACGGATATGCAAGATCCACGTTTTTCGACCATCGGCGGTATTGCCGAACTTGTCACAATGGCACTCGGTCAAGCCAGTAAAGTCAACTAGGGCGGCCTTCATAAATTCGATTCCGTGAACTCTTTTCCAGATCGTGCGCCGCTTCATGTCCTTACCATCACTCCGTTTTTCCCGCACGCAGCAAATCCCGTTTATGGCACGTACATCTCCGAACCGATTGTCAACTTTGCTGACTTCAATCTGCGGTCAACTGTTATCGGAGTGTCTCCTCTTCATCACCAACGCCGGCGCCCGCTGTTGGAAGCCCGCGCCGAATGGCTCCGCTATCCCACGTTTCCGGGAAATTCCGGTCTGACGACCGCCGGCCTATTCCTTTACGGTCGTGTTCTACCGTTCATCAGGGCACTCCATCAGCGCGCCAAGATTGACGTCATTCAGGCCCACGCTGTGCTGCCCTGCGGTCACGCCGCGTTCTTGCTCGCCGAACGCCTGCGCATTCCATTTGTCGTCACCATCCACGGGCTTGACGTTTTCAACGCGTGTTTCGAACCGGGGACTCGGGCAGCCGCACGGCGGGCGAAACTGTCGAAGGAGATTTACAGCCGGGCCGCATCGGTCATCTGTATCAGCCGCGCGATCGAGAAGATTCTTGAAGACGGCATGCAGGGCCAGGTCTCGAGCTGTGTGATCTATAACGGCACGAACCCTCAGAGATTTGTTCCCGAAGAAAAGCCCATGCCTGACCGCGCCCCCGCTATCTTAATGGTTGGCAATCTTCTCCGCGGCAAGGGGCATGAGGTCGTGCTCAAGGCCATGGCTCAGATTGCGCCGCACTTTCCGAGCCTGCACTGCAGCTTGATCGGAGAAGGTCCTGATCAAACCCGTTTCGCCGCCTTCGCCCGATCTCTGGGAATTTCCGAAAGAGTTTCCTTTCTCGGTCGCCAGGATCGCGCCGGGGTTGCCAAAGCCATGCGCGAATGTACGATCTTTGCGCTGCCCAGCCGCTTCGAAGGCCTAGGCTGCGCGTATCTTGAAGCCATGTCTTGCGGCAAGGCAGTGATCGCTTGTGAGGGGCAAGGCATCGGCGAGATCATTCAGCATCGCCAAAACGGCTGGTTGATCCCGGTTGACGGTGTGCCAGAAATGACCGATGCCTTGCAACAACTGCTCGGTTCGCCGGACTTGAGGACAAGTCTCGGAGGGAATGCCCGTCAAACTATCCTCAACGGCCTTACACTGGCAGATCAAGTGCGCCGGTTGAGCGATCTCTATCACGATGTGATACACCCATGAGTGCTTCAAATGCTGCAGGTCCGTTGTCGAAGGTGAGCGTTGTCGATTTGTCGGAACACGACTTGCCGGAGCTGGCCGGCTTCGTGGCTGCACAATCCGGGCGCGCGCCCGGCGAAACGCTGTCCCGTCTGACCTGGCTGTTGCTTGAAAATCCCACCCGCAGTGAATTCGGACTTCTCGGTTGCGGCGCGCGCTCGAACCAGGACGCGCTCGTCGGCTGTATCTTGTATCTTCCTCAAATGTTCGTGTTTAGGCAGAATCCGGTGTTGATGCTGGGTTCGACCTGTTTTTACGTTGACGAAGCCCATCGCGGCTCCGGCGGAGCGCTATTTCTGAAATTCACGGGCGCCCCCAATCAAAGCCCCGTGTTTGGCAATTCTGCCAATGCGATCGCGGCGCGGCTGTGGAAGGCCCGCGGCGCAACTCCAATCCCAGACTCCGATCACGAGCTCCTGGGAGTCGTCCATTGGCCCCCCGTTGTCGAGGAACTCGCGAGGCGCCGCGGCGCTCGCCCATCGCTAGCCCGTGCCGCCGGAGCGGCGACAGCATGGTTACGCCACGTTCGCAAGCTCCGGCTTCCGCCCGATCAGGAGGGTGAACTGGCGCGACTGTTCTCGGTTGAAGAAGTTATGGAACTGTTGCGAAGGGAGTCGACGAGTTACCTCACCGCCCGCAGAGATGAATCCTACATGCGCTGGAGGTATTTTTCGGGAAGGGACCCATCGATGGCGTTGTTTGTCTTCCAGAGTCGACGAAACCAAAATCAGATGTTCGTGGCTGTCAACGAACGGCGGCGTGGTTATAAGATGCAGATTCGTTCTTTGAATGTGGTCGACATATTTCCGAAACCGGAACCCGCTGCGCTGGCAGCGATCGTTGCCGCCCTGCACAAGAAATATCGCGACCGCACAGATATGATTGTTCTGCGCAATCTGGCCGCACCAAGCCGGAATCGATTGTTGGAGGCCGGTTTTCGCAGACGCGACTTCGAGTTGCCCAATGGCTGGCTCCTTGACCGGCGCGGATTGCTGCCTACCCACGATTGCTACTTTGTTCCAGCCGATGGCGACTGGACTATCTGAGTTTGCCGGGAGCAGACCTTAGGATTGAGAAAACTGGCTCGCAGTGTCGTGCTGAAAACCGCAGCCAGCCTGCGCATCAACGATCTCGCACTGGCAGTGCACGGAAGTGCGTCCTGCACCGTGGTGGAGATGCACGAGACCCTGAGCGCGCACGCCGATCGGTTCCAGCGTCAGGTCGAGTGGGTCGCAAAGCGCTTTGCGCTCATCACGCCGGAATTGTTTGCGCGCGCGGTCGAAACCAGAACGCCCACATGGCCAGGCCCGAAGCCCGCGGTTCTGTTTACGTTTGATGATGGTCGCGAGAGCAATTACCTGATTGCTGCTCCCATTCTCGAATCCCTCGGTGCGCGCGGCATATTTTTTGTGGTCCCGCAATTCATCGGTCTCGAAGGAAATGCGGCGAAAGATTTTTACTACTCGAAAATCGATATTCGAAATATTGTGTCCGCCGAGGCCCGCCAGGACGAGATTTGGAAGCCGATGATGCCACGACAACTCGCCGATCTCGCGCGCCGCGGGCATTGGATTGGCAACCACACCCTGTCCCACGCTAACCTGCTAAGACTGCCGGCACCCGAGTGTGAGCGCGAAATCCGGGCGAGTTCCGAACAGATCGCGCTCTGGACTGGCAAGGCCGTCGATGCCTTTGCCTGGGCTTACTCGTGGGACGCCATCTCCCGCGGTTCCTGGGAAGCCATCAAGCAAGCCCATCGTTTGTGCTTTTCGCCGTGCCCCGGAACTGTGCGCCTCGCTTCCGATTCGCCTGATCTAATCTGGCGCACGGAAATCGAATCGTACTATTCCCCTGCTGAATATCAGTTCATGTATTCGGGTCTTGTGGATCCCATCTGGGCAAGAAAAAGGAGGAAGCTCAGACAAATGCTGCGGGGCACAAGTTGATTGGTCCGAAGGTCCCAAGGCAATCAGGCCACTGCCCCGCACGCCTGAACTATAATCGGGCCACCGCTCTCGGAGGGATGGTTTGCTTCACCAGCGCTTCAAGGACATCGCCTTTTGGGGCATCGCCAAAGCCACTCTTCCCAACTATCTGGTTCGTCGCTACATGCTGCCGCGGAACTCCTCAGGCGCTAGTCACGTACATCTGGGCTGCGGTCCGAAGTATCTGGAGGGCTTCGTCAATGTTGACGCGAATCTCTTCAACAAAATCGATCTGTGGCTCGACGTACGCAACGGCCTTCCATTTCCCTCGAACTCCGTAGATTCCATCTATTCCACTCACATGTTCGAGCATTTTTATCCCGACGAACTGAACTTGCTTCTCCGGGAATGCCTGCGCGTGCTGAAGCCGCGCGGTGGAATTCGCCTGATCGTCCCCAATCTCGAAAGTGCCATTCAAGCCTACAGCCAGAGCCAGAGCGCTTGGTTCGATGATTCTTTCCCGCGCCATTTCGATTCGCTCGGCGGCAGGTTTTCCAATTTTATTTTCTGCGATGGACAGCACCGCACTGCCTTCGACTTCACACATATCGAGGAAGTGCTCGGGAAAGCAGGTTTCGGCGAAGTAGAAAGATCCGCAGAAGGGAAGAGCCGCTTGTACGATGATAATGTTCCGGCATACGAACCAGGAGACTCTCGCGACTTGCCTCATTCCCTATATGTAGAAGCGTTCAAGTAACGGCGGTCGGCTATTCCTCCTGCTCTACTCGGTGTCCGGGCTGGTCTCGTGGTTTATGCTTTCGTCGGACACTCAATCAACGGTTCAAATCCATGTGTGGAATCTTCGGCATTTTGGCGGCAGATGGTGGCGTCCCGAAGGACGTTCTTGATCGTGCCACGCTGTCCCTCGCTCACCGTGGCCCTGACGATTCCGGCACATCCATTATTGAAACAGGTTCCGGGGGTCAACTCGGTTTTGCTCACACCCGTCTTTCCATCATCGACCTCTCGCCGCTCGGCCACCAACCCATGAGCGATCCTGCCACCGGCAATCAGATTGTGTTCAACGGCGAAATCTATAACTTTCGCGAACTCCGCGCGGAACTCGAATCGGCGGGCAACCGCTTCCAAAGCCATTCCGACACGGAAGTGATCCTCGCCGGGTACCGTGTCTGGGGCGAGCGCTGTTTTCCCAAATTGCGTGGGATGTTTGCTTTCGCGCTCTGGGATGCCAACCGCAATCGTCTGCTGCTTGTGCGCGATCCCATGGGCATCAAGCCCCTCTACTACTACCGCTCTGCAAGACATTTTCTCTTCGCTTCCGAAGTGCGAACCCTCCTGCAGACGAGGTTGGTCCCGCGGAAACTCGATGCCAATGGACTTTTCAGTTTTCTGGCCTTCGGGTCCGTCTACGAGCCTCGTACTATCGTCGAAGGAATTTCTGCCGTTCCTCCGGGAAACTTTATTGCGGTCGAAAACGGCGGCCTTCAGGACAGGGGATATTCGAATCCTCTCGACGGCAGAAGCGCCGAAAATAGCGCGAGCGCCGAGATCGGTGCGCCCTCCACGGACACGGTGCTGAAGGACCTTCCCGGTGTTGTCCATGATGCCGTGCTCTCGCATCTTGTCAGCGATGTACCCGTCGGAATCTTCCTCTCCGGCGGTATTGATTCGTCGAGTCTGGTCGCTGTCATGAGCCTAGCCGGAATACGCCCCGCAACCTTTTCGCTTGTTTTTCGCGAAAAAGAGTTCAATGAGGCCGAGCATTCCCGCCTGGTCGCCCGCCGTTTCAAAACCGATCACCACGAGATCATGGTTTCGCAGGAGGATGCGCTGGCCAGCCTTCCAGAGGCTCTCCGCGCCATGGATCAGCCCACCATCGACGGAATCAACACCTGGCTGGTTTCCGTAAATGCGCGGACCGCAGGCGTCAAGGTCGCACTGACCGGTCTCGGCGCCGACGAGATGTTTGCCGGCTACTCGAATTTCCGGCGCGTCCCGCGCATGGAGCAGGCCGTCAATCGTTTCGCCAGGCTGCCATCTGCAGTGCGCAAACCTGTGGCCGCGTCGCTGGCCCTGCTAGCCGAAAAGAGCGATAGAAATCGCAAACTTTCCTTCCTCGCCAGCGGCAGCGATTTCACACACCCGTACTTTCTGGCGCGCACTCTCTTTACTCCGAGTGAACTGCAGGTCCTTTATGCGGGAGACTACGAATCGGGAGAACGCGAACTCAAGAATCTGGAGCAGGCTTTGCTCGCCGCCTGCCAAGATCTCGATCCAGTGAATCGCGTTTCGTACCTCGAATCGACGTGCTACATGCGCAATACCCTGCTCCGCGATTCCGATTTCATGAGCATGGCTCACGGGCTCGAGCTGCGCGTCCCGTTTCTGGATCACGCGCTAGTGAGAGCCTGCTTCCGCATTCCGGGAAACGAGAAGTTGCGAGGCGACTCGCCAAAGGCGCTTTTGCTGACGAGCCTCGGCGTCGATCTGCCCCGCGAAATCGTGCATCGTCCCAAGCGAGGATTTGCGTTGCCATTTGAGCGTTGGATGCGCGGCGAACTACGACCACTGATCGAACAGGCACTGCAACATGAGAGCGTGCACTCTCCTTGTCTCAATCCATCCGCCATAACCGATGTCTGGAATCGCTTTTTAACCCGCCAAACTTCGTGGTCGCGCCCCTGGTCGCTGTTCGTTTTGCAGCGCTGGTGCCAGCAGAACCTTTGACGGCGCGCTTCCAATTCAGAACGTGTCCGGGCATGCGCTTCGAAATCCTCGTGCGTGCCCAAATAGCGCGGACCGCAAGGCTCGGCATTCCAGAATTTCTGGACTTCAGTCTTCAACTCCGTGGCAGCAGTCTTCTCCGGCATGGTTCGAGACGCCCACTAATATAGAAGGCTGGGTTGAAGGTCCTCTGAATCGTTCACCGGCAGCAGCGAAGCAAGCATCGGGCGCGGCGAGCCAGATTTCTCCGACGCTGGTCCGCGCATCGGAAGTCTAATTAGAAGCAATTCTTCCCGGTTGATTGTGAGCCTGTAACCAGGCTTCCGCTTGCTGGCGGGCGTTGGCCACTTGTTCACGCGTTAACTGAGTGGAAATGCCCTCGAGCAGCGACTTGCTGTTCTGGTCCCCTTTTGCGAGCGCGAGTTCGTACCAGAAATAGGCCTGCGAGTAATCCTGCCGAACTCCGCGCCCAGCCCAGTAGGCAGAGCCGAGAGCGGAGAGCGCTCGAACGTATCCCTGTTCAGCCGCCCGCTGAAACCACTCGACGGCTTGTGTGTCGTTTTGCAAAACACCGTCGCCGTTGCGATAAAGCGTGCCCAGCATAAACTGAGCCTCCGCGTCCCCTCGCTCGGCCAGTTTGCGCAGGTCATCCGGCGTCGCTGCCTGCACTTTGCTGGGGTCCGCTCCGTGGAAGGAAACCGGCAACCCGGCCGGGGAAATCTGCCGGGACTGCGCCGTGTCCTTCAAGTGGCGCTCGATCACAGGAGCGAGCAGGTAACCGAGCGCCAAGGCCGCCGCTGCAAGCGCGGACAAGATCAGTCCAAGGTGTCCCCAGTGCGAGGGCAGGGCAGGCAAGGACTTCCGCGTCACGCCTTCATCGCCTTCCTGCACGCAGTCGGAGGCCTTCTGTCGCTCCAGTTCCGGTCCCCGCTCCCACAGCGCGGTGCGCAGATCGTCGAGCGCCGTTGTTTCCTTGGGAGCAGTGTTGCCTGCCTCCGCCGCAGGCGATGCTGTTCGTTTGGTTGTTCCATCCGCGGCTGTTCCAGCTTCCTCCCCGGATGGCGTTTTCGAGGGCCCGATCGACGGTTCAATAGCCGAATATTCAGTGTGCGGCAAGTCGGTCGTCTGCGGTGCTGTCGTCTCCGTCGCATCCGGCCTTGTATTTACCGGTCCGCTATCCTTCGTCGTGACCTTTTGTTCGTTCGTCCAGGAAATTAGTTCAGCCAAGCGCTCCAGCGTTCCGGCCTCGGTATTCGAGAAGTTCCCGACATGCGGGGAGAAAACCTCGAGCAGGCCGATCACGCGGAGATCCGAAACAACGGGCGTAGCCAGAACCGAGCGAACGCCGAGTGCGCGGCAAAGCTCGGCATCTACCCGCGCGTCCGTGTCCGTATCTTCGCAGAGAACGCGCTGGCCAGTGCGCACGCATTCGCCGGAAAGACCTTCTTGCACATCCACTTCCGAACCCGGCGGAGGCGCGGGATCGCCGGCGCGCCTGCGGCACACCATTCGTCCATCGGTCAGAAGCGCAAGAGCGGAACCGCTCGCGCCCGTAAGCGTCATCGCGCGCTCGGTAATGAGCTGGCAAATGGCATCCGCGTTGTTTTCGCCGCTTTCCATATCGCGGGTCCTGATTTCGCGCACCTCGCGACGGACATCATCTAGATCTGAAAGCAGTTGTGCTCGATTCGGAGCCGCAGCCCTTGAAAGGCCCAACGCAGGGGCGGCTGCTTGATCGGCGTCCGGCGATCCCTCTTGCCGATGGCGAGCGAGTTGTTCGGCGCGTGCTTCGTGATTGGCGCAAGCTATTAGTTGGTTGACGAAGAGCCATTCCTTGAGCGCCGTCATCGCGCGATCGGGAAGCGGAGAAAATCGAATACCGGCGCGTCCGGCGTCATCGTGCCACACGACCACGCCGCCGCCGTGGACGAGACTCTTGGTCTCGGGAAGATCGAGGCAAAGCGAAACCGGATGGTTAACCTCGAGACGATCCGTACTCTGAGCGTCGGCGCTCTGCAGACCGACGCTATCCCCGGACTGAACACAGAAACCGTCTTCGTTGAGGTCGAGCAATTCGCTCAGGTCAAAGACGATCCCCGTCTGCGGCCCGTTGAAACTCACGTACACGGGAGTGTGGAGCTTATGTCGAAGGCGGCGCCGTCGATCTCCCCCGGGAAAAGACAGCGGTGGACCCGACAGTGTGGCTATGCTGCGATCCATTTACCCAACATATTACCCCAGAGGTCCAAGGTATGGGGCAGGAACTGGCGCGACGGTCTAGAGATTGGCAGCCAGGGGAGGAGCGTCGCTCTGCCTGGCAACCAGGGCCGGAGGCACGACGAGTACGCGATCGAGCGCGTCTGCCAGCGCACGGGGGAATTCCGACGTAAGGAGGTTGACGTCCAGCTGAAGATCGCGCCTTTCATAGGCGCGATAAACGACCAGCGCGCCGCGCGGTTGGTTTGACGTTGTCACCAGGTCGAGCATCAACTTCCACGACGGCTGGTTGGAGATGGCCGCCATGTGCGGCGCCTTGCTCCAATGGAAGCGACGGCTGGCATCGCCGGAGCGATCGGAAAACGGCGGAAATACCTGGAAGTCGAAGCCGTCGAAATCATTGCCGTTGAAGGCCGCGACGAGGATTCTGCGCACCTGGTCGAAATCGGCCGCTACCTTGAGTTCTTCAACCGCCCGTCGTACGGAAAGATTGTTAATAAAGATCTGACGCTGCTCGATCGTGCGCTGTGCAACACGGCGCAATTCGCCGAACTCGATATAGTTAAGATGTTGCACTCCCATCCAGATGCCGGTTCCGACCACCGCCAGCACCAGGCCCAGGGAACTGCCCGTCGGCCAGAGCAGGAACAAGCTCAACATCGCAAACACCGCCGAGACCGCGTACAGGACGATGACGACCTGCCGATGCGAAAGGCCCATCTGCAGCAGTTTGTGGTGAATGTGCTCGCGGTCCGCGGTGAAGATGGGCCGGCCGCTGATCAGCCGGCGCAGGATGGAAAGCAAGGTTTCCAGAATCGGCAATCCGAAAGAGACCACCGGAATGGCGACTGCGACAAAGGTAGGCGCTTTCTGCGCGCCCGCCAGAGCGAGCGCGCTGAGCGTGAAACCGATAAACAGGCTGCCTGAGTCCCCGAGGAAAATCGTGGCTGGATTGAAGTTGAAGCGCAGGAATCCCAGGATGGCGCCAGCCAGAGTAATGCTCATCAAAGCGCCCAGCCAGGATTGGTTTACCAGGGCAACCACAAAAAAAACGATGGTCGAAAAAAGCGCCGATCCGGCCGCTAACCCATCGAGGCCGTCAATCAAATTGAAAGCATTCGTAACCGCGACCACCCACAGCACCGTGGCTGGCAAATCCACGAACCAGGGCAATGTGTGTACACCAAGCAGAGGCAGGTTTAAAACGTGCATGCCTCCAACGAAGAGCATGCCCGCCGCGATTGCCTGCACTGCGAATTTGGTATACGGTCCGGCTCCGTGCAGATCGTCATAGATACCGAGGCAAAAAATGAGGCAGCCTGGAACGTAAATGCGCAGCAGCGTTGCCAGATCAGTCCCGGAAGAAAGGCGCGGAAATACCAGTGAGAGGCCTAACCACAAGCCCAACGTAACGGAAAAGGCCAGGAATATAGCCGCTCCGCCCAGTCGGGGAAGCGGAGTTTCGTGAACGTGGCGGCCATTCTGAGGCTTCGAAACCCAGCCCCGACGCGTTGCCGTGTCTCGAACTTGGCGGGTGGCTGCAAACGAAAGCGCCAGCGAAAATGCAAATAATCCGAAGAACAGAAGCGTCAAATCAAATTTCCCTTCTGGTTGAAATGCCTGTCATCTCAAGCCATCTTCGGAGAGAACTTTCAGTTCTCCCAGTCAGGGGACCGCACTTTCGTGGCGCTTGCCGATAGTGTGTTTTGTTTTCTGGAAATATACAGCTCTATCCTGAGGAAGAGCAATAGGAAGGGCGGGCAAATGAGTGTTGATTTTTGCGAGTCCCAGCCCGCAGAGGGGCGTTTGGCGGGCAATCTCCGCGTCCGGCTATGTTAGACTCAAGCCACGTTTCAATCCAGGAGTCTCAGAGTATGGCAGAGTGGAAGCGGCGTCTGTTCCTGTGCGCCGGAAGAGTGCTTCTTGTTGGCTTGTGCAGCCTGTGCCTGCGAGCGCAAACTCCTGTCGGCGCTGAGACCCCGCACCCGACGCCCGATCCGGCGCAGCCTGGGAGTTCGTCGTCGGCGTCCTTGCCGCCAAATTCCAACGTCAAGCTGGGGATTGGGGATTTGATCGAGGTTACTGTATTCGGGATCCCGGACCTCATGACCAAGACTCGCATCAGCGGGACGGGAGATATCTACCTGCCGCTGATCGATTATGTTCACGTCGCGGATCTGACCACCGACGAGGCGCAGGGGCTCATTCAGAAGCGTCTCGAAGATGGAGGCTTCGTCCGCGGCCCTCACGTTGCAATTTTCATCGACGAGTCGGCCTCGCAGGCCATTACGATGGCCGGTGAAGTGGGGCGTCCAGGGTCCTATCCTGCTATCGGCGAGCGGCGCCTGTTTGACCTGATCTCGGCGGCTGGAGGCCTGTCGGACAAGGCAGGCCGCATGGTGACCATCGAGCACCGTGGGGATTCAGACCACAAGGTCGTGCTGCAGCTTTCGTCGAATCTCGCCGAAGACACGCAGAACAACGTGGAGGTCTTTCCGGGAGATACCATCATCGTCTCGCGAGCCGGAGTTATTTATGTTGTCGGGGATGTGGGACATCCCAGCGGATTTCTGATTGAGGACAACACGCTGACCGTCCTCAAAGCGCTGGCGCTGGCTGGCGGCAGCACGAGAACCTCAGCCTTGAGCAAGACCAGGATCCTTCGCCAGACGCCGAACGGAGTCCAGGAGATCCCCGTCAATTTGAAGAAAATGCTGTACGCGAAGGCGCCTGACTTACCGATGACGAAAGGGGACATTTTGTTTGTTCCCGGAAGTGCTGCGAAGGGAGCAGCCTATCGGTCTACCGACGTAGCGATGGCAGTGTCAACCGCGCTGGCCGTGATCGCCGTGCACTAGGGATACGGTTCTCAGGCGGCCGCGACTCGGGGCAGGTCCTCCGACCCGAGCAATTCTTCCAGGACGGAGATGTAATTCCACGCCGTCTGCTCACGGGAGAGCTTTTCAACTATGTATTGCCTGCCGTTCGTTCCCAGTTGACTCCTGCGCGCGGGGTCTCGCGCCAGCAAGCAGATCGCTTTCTCTAGCGCAACGCTGTCTTCTGGCGGCGCAAACACGCCAGCGCGCGCTTCCTCCACAATCTGGCGCGACTGTCCCTCAACCGCAACGACAACCGGGCGCGCACACGCCATGTATTCGAGCAGTTTCGTTGGAATGACGGTCTTGAACAGGTCGGCCCGTTTCAGCATGACAAGGCAGAGATCGGCAGCAGAAATAAACGCTGGGATGTACTCGCGGGGTTGCTGATCGAGGAATCGGACATTCGTAAGGCGCCGCGCCGCAGCCAACTGAATGATGCTCTGTTTTTCCGCTCCCTCACCAATCAGAAGGAACATAGCATCGGGCAGCGTCGTCTGCAATTCTTCGGCGGTAGCAATCAGAGTTTCCAGGCCGTGCGCCATCCCCATGGTGCCGGCGTAGCAGATCAGAAAACGGTGGTCGAGGTTGAAACGATTGCGAACCTCGGTGGCAGCGTCTGCGTCAGGACGGAAGAGATCGGTTTCGACGCCATTTTCGACGACAGAGATTCTTTCCGCGGGGACGCGCCACTGCCGGATCAAATGCTCTTTGAATGCCGGTGTGACAACGACGATGCGGTCAGCATACTTGTAGAGAAAGCCTGCGATACCACCAAGCGTGCGGTGCAGCAGGGATCCTTCGCCGCCCGCGCCGACCGCAGCCAACGATTCAGGCCAGAGATCGCGGACCTCGAAAACAAAAGGCACGCGCTTCCACCGGGCAATCCACCATCCGGCCAGCGCGCACAAAAGCTGGGGCGATGTCGCGATGATGACATCGGGCTTAGCCAGGCCAACGCCGGCGATCGCAGCCGACATACAGAACGAAGCGTAGTTGCGGATTCTTTCGTGCGCCTTACGATTGGGCAGCGGCCAGAGCCACGTGCGCTCCACATGAACTCCATCGACCTGTTCCGAGTAACGCAGATGGCGCAACCGGGAACGCCACTCCGCAGGAACGACGCCTGTAGGATGGTTGGGGAATCCTGTAAGCACGGTCACGTCATGGCCCATGCGCGCCCAATGGCGCGACAGTTCGGCAGCGCGCGCGGCAGGGGCTCCCATCTCCGGCGAAAAGTATTGCGAAATGTAGAGAATCTTCACGATCAGTAATGCAGCAACTTGAAAATGCTCTTTCTAACCAGCGCTCGTCCCTGATTGGCGCGGCGTTGGCTGTAGTCGTCCCATCGATCTGCGAACTCCGCGAAACGCCGGTTTCCGGTCAACGTCGCCATCACTCGCAACTGTACGATATGCAGGCGATGATAGAAAGGGCTGGCGAGCATTTGCAAACCCGGTCCGGATTGCTCGTAAAGCGACCAGTAGCCGGTATCGTAGCGCGCCAGATTGTTGAGCAAGGTCTCGACCCCGCCATCGAAAATCCGCCGCGCGTTTGCATCGCCGCGCGCAAGCCAGAAGTCGAACACGCCCCACAGTGCCCAGATGAAGCCGTTCAAAATGTGAGTCGGCGGATTGACGAGATATTCCTCGATCCAGAGATTGTTGTCCGCGTCTTCAAAGAGAACGCCTCCGTCCGCGACGGGCATGGTCAGCGCAATGAAGGCTTGATCTGCCGCTTTCAGATATCCTTCGTCTCTCGCCTCCGCATAAGCGCGAAGAAGCAGCGACACTCCCTGGCCCTGCGCCAAACCTGAGTACCATGGCGCCTTGAGCGTGTCGCGATATTCCCAATCGAAATGGTGGTTCCAGACCCATAGGCCGCGTGGATTCTGCTCTAGATTGCCGGCCAGCCAGTTCGCGGCTTTGAGAGTTTTTTGGCGGCGCGATTCGTTGTGCGTCGCACAGAGAATATTGCAATTCGCAAGGCCCCATTGCGCAATCGCAATCGGGTTGTACTGCAGGCCGATCGCGCCGCGATAATCGAGCATGGGAATGCCGCTGGCGTCGTGGGGGCCAGCGTAGTCAGCCTTTTCTCGGAACAACATGTAGTAGGGGCCGAATTGCATGTTGGTGGCCTGGGAATTGATCTCCGGCGTCTCGTGCCAGAATGTGAGCTGGCTGCGTCCCGCGCCAAGATAGGCCGGGAGGATGCGTCGGTAGTAGCGCCAGCGCGCGGCCAGAGTCATGCGGATGGCCTCGCCGCTGGGCCGCATGCGGCCGGAATGGGTTTCTGGTTTGAATCAACTTCCCAGAGCGTAGCGACCAGGTCATCCTGCCTTACGGCGATCGTGGTGGCTGCGAGATAGTTTGTCGTGTTGTTGCCATCGGGCAGGATGGCGTTGCCGTACTGAAAATAGCGCATTGGCAACGAATCTTTTTCCCAGCGTGCCTGCGTCTGCCAGTTCGTTCCGTCGGTCGAGCCGGCGAGATGAACTTCTCGAGTTGAGTTTACGAGGCTGGGCTCGACCATAGTCGAAAAGAAAAGCCCGTTGGCGGTACGGCAGCCGAAAATCGACGAACTGGCGAGGTCGGCGATCTTCTTGACACGCCCTGTGCGGTCAAGGAGCAGCACGTGGTTTTGTTCCAAGGGAGTGTCGGTTGAGAGGTAGAGTCCATCTTCCGCAGGGATGGCAGCCACGGCGCGGGCCTGCTGATTGCCTGACAGAACAGTTTCGATGGAACGGAGATCGCGGTCGGCGCGCAGGATCCTGCATTCGGCGCCTTCATCGCCGGTGAGGATCCAGAGGCAATCAGCCCAGCGGTCGTAAACGATGTTGTGGACGTGGCGAATGGTGCCGGCGGGAAAAGTGTAAGCGACGTGCCACGTTTGGCCGTGATCGGCGGATGCGTAAATGTACACTTCCGCGCGGGCGCGGTTATCGAAATATTCACCCCAGTAAATGTTTCCGCCGGGGACGGCGGCAATGTGGAGCGGACGCGTGCCGCGACTCACTTCATGGGTTGTCTGGAATTGCTTGCTCTCGGGAGCGCGCGTGGCGATGGCGCCGGGGACGGCGGCGATCATCGTTTTGTCATCAAGCGCTACAAGGGCATGAAAGCCGTCGCGTACGAGGCGATATGTGAGGCGAGAGCGCGAAGTTATATTTCTCCACCAGTCGGGGCGGAAGCTGGCCACAGTTTCCCATGCAGCGTTTTCCGAATGCTGCAAGTGCGCGGATTGCAGGCTAACGAGTTCGTAGCCACGACAGCCATAGAGAACGTCGCCGTCCCAGGCGAGCACGCGGATGCCGCGCCAGGCAGCGACTTTGCGCAAGCTCGCTGCGGAGGACTTTCCCGCGCCAAGCTCGTGTTCATGTGCGCCAGCTGACATCAGTTTTCAATTTTGCGCGCGAGGAATGGGCCGATGGCGAGCACGTCCATTTTCGTGCGCTGGAAGCAATCAATCCCTTCCTCGGGCGTGCAGACGATGGGCTCATTCTCGTTGAAGCTGGTATTGAGGATCACGGGACTCCCGGTCTTCTGGCCGAAAGTCTTGATCAGGTCGTAATAGAGCGGGTTCTCATCGCGCGTTACAGTCTGGAGACGGCCCGTGTCATCCACGTGATTGACAGCGCACAGGCTCTTTCGCTTGTCGGGACGAATTTTGTATACGTGAAGCATGTAGGGCGAAGGATGATCGTGTTCGAAATAATCGTGCTGCGCCTCGGCGAGAATTGCCGGCGCGAACGGGCGAAACCACTCGCGGTGCTTGATGCGGGCGTTGAGCACGTCTTTCATGTTGGGCAGACCGGGATGCGTGACGATCGAGCGATTGCCTAACGCGCGCGGACCCCATTCCATTCGGCCCTGGAACCAGCCGACGACGTTCCCTTGGACCATTTCGTTGGAGACCGCATCGAGCAGTGGTTCGCGGCCGAGGCGCTCGTATTTCACACGGGCGGACTTTAGCGCCGCTTCCACGTGAGCCTCCGAGAATTCAGGGCCGAGGTAGGCGTGATTCATCTGTTCGCGCCGCGGCTGTTGCAAGACGGCGTAATAAACGTAAAGCGCGGCGCCAATCGCCAAGCCTTCGTCACCAGCGGCGGGTTGAATCCAGGTTTGGCGGAAGGGAGTTCGGGTAAATATTTTTCCGTTGGCAACGCTGTTGAGAGCGCAGCCTCCAGCCATGGCCATGTTTTCGTCTGGCATACGCTGATGGAGGTTCTCGAGCAAGTGAAAGAAAACCTCTTCGAAGCAGTGCTGCATGGCATAAGCGAGATCCATGTCGCGCTGGGTGATTTCGCCGTACGGTTCGCGCGGCGCGCCGAAGAGCGTTTCCATCTTGTCGCTGAAATGCCGTGCCAGGCGCACGGTCCCGTCGGGCAGCACCTGCATCCCCTGATTGCTGCCGAGCGGCTTGAAGTAGCTCAGGTTGAGCCGAAAAGTGCCATTCTTCAGCGTAACGATCTTGCCGATCTGCTCCACGAATTTGTCTTTGCCGTAGGGCGCGAGCCCCATCACTTTGCCTTCATCGCCGTATTTCTTGTATCCGATGAACTCGCAAATCATCGTGTAAAAGCTGCCGAGGGAATGGGGCAGGAAGACGCGGTCGAGAATTTGGATGTTGTTGCCTTCGCAGCGCGCCATCATGGTGGAAACGAAATCACCAGAGCCGTCGTAACTGAAGCCGGCGGCTTTCTCCCACGGCGAACAGTAATAGGAACTGGCAACGTGGGCGAGGTGGTGCTCGACGTGATGTTCCTGAAATGTGAGTTGCTTCGGATCGAGGTGAAGGGCTTGCGCGAGCAGCAGGCGCACATCGCGCATGGCCTCTTTGCGCTGGCGCATTTTGATGAAGTTCAGAATTTTGGCGGGATTGGCGAGCGCGTATTGCACTTTCTTGGCTAGGTTGGCATCGCGATTTTGGCCAACCGCGACGTGTTGAACGTCGGTTAGTTTCGCGCCCACTGCATCCAGACACGCCTTCACGGCCAGCGACGGGAAACCGCCGTAGTGCTTGCGGCGGTTGAGGCGCTCTTCGGCTACGGCAAAAAGAATCTTGCCATCGTCGACGATGGCTGCCGAAGCATCGGCGTGAAACATGTTGAGGCCCAGAATCAGCATGTGCAGCTCATTCCCTTTCGCAGTGCGAGAATTCTCTTACTCCGTGATTGTTTCCCGCAAGGCCGAGGCGACAAATTCACTCAGGTTGATCGCCAACGGTTGGCCCGTCTGGCAGGCGTTTTGAATGCGCAAGGTTGCGAGCGTAGAGGCTACGATCTGCTCGAACGAAATCGGGGGCGGAATTTTGCCCTGGACCGCATCAACGAAGGCGCGCATCTCCGCTTTATGGCCTTTGTCCCGTTCCATGCGTGTGCGGGAGATTTGCTTGCGGCCATTACGAACGAGTTCAAGGCGCCGGAAATCCTCCAGCATTGCAACCGAACCGCCGCCGAAAACTTCGAGTCGCTCCTTGGAAACGGACTTGTCGCCGTTGGCCATATAGGTGATCGTGCCGATCGTGCCGTTGGGAAATTTGAGCTGCGCGACGATGTTGTCCGCGCTGTATCGACCTGGATTACCGACGCTTTGCGCCTGCACTTCGATGGGGCAAGCGCCCGCGAGAAAACAGAGGAAGTCGACGAAGTGGCAGACTTCGCCAAGGATGCGGCCTCCGCCCTGCTCGGGATCGTTGACCCAATGATCGGCGGGGATATAACCGGCGTTCACGCGATAGTGCATGGATAGTGGCTCGTGGATTTCTGACAGGAAGTTCTTCAGCTGAACGGCCATCGGCGCAAAGCGGCGATTGAAGCCGACCATCAGTAGCGGAGTTGGTGGCGCTGTTCGCTCGGGGGATGAAGCAAACTGCGATGCAGCTCGAACGAGCGATGCAAGTTCACTTTCCATCAGGCAGAGCGGCTTCTCGCAAAATACCGATTTGTCCGCGTGGATTGCGGCGAGCACCTGGCGCGAGTGAAGGTGATGGCGCGTGGCGATCAGAACCGCGTTGACTTTTGGATCTTGCAGGATTTCGTCTTCGGAATTCGAACAGTAGGCGAATCCAAACTTCTCGGCGGCGCTACGACTGCGGGGGCCGGTCGCATTCGCGACTCCGACAAAGGCAACTTCGGGAATCGCTTTCAGAGCGGGAAGAAGCGTGTTCTGCGCGAAATTGCCAGCTCCGAGCGCTCCGAGGCCCACGGCACTTTGCTTCCGAGAAGCGGTCGATGGGGCGGTGGCGATGGCGATTCTCTCCAATAAATGCGGTGGCGCGTACGTTTCCGCTTCCGGGTAGGTAAGCAGCACCGCGAGCGAAGGCTCTCCCGCGCGGCCCATAATCAGGTCGTAAGCGTGGGTTGCCTGTTCGATGGGGAAGCGGTGAGTGATGAGCGGAGACAGGTTGAGCTTGCCTTCGGCTAGGAAGCGGAGAAAAACTTCCATGTTGCGCGTCTCGGTCCACCGAACGTGGCCGATGGGGTAGTCGCGGCCTTTTTGCTCGTAGGCGACGTCGTAACGGCCGGGACCGTAGGAGCGGGAGACGCGAAAGTCGAGTTCTTTTTCGTAATAGAGCTTGCGCTGGAGTTCCATGCCAACTGTTCCCACCGCGCACACAATGGCGCGATCGCGTGCGACTTCAGCGGCAAGATTGACGGGATCGCTGGACGGCGTCTCGGCTGTGATCAGAACTGAGTCAACGCCTTTGCCGGCAGTTTTCTGAAAGCAGAGATCGCGAAATTCGTACGAGTCGGTGGCGGCCGCATCGCATCCGTCCTGGATGGCAAGGTGGGCGCGTTGTTCGACCAGGTCCATACCGAAGGCGCGGCAACCTGCGGCCTTCAGCAATTGCACTGTGATCTGGCCGAGAAGGCCGAGGCCGATTACGGCGACGGTATCGCCCAGAGAAACTTGCGCTGTGCGGATGCCGTGCAGGCAGATTGCGCCGACGGTGCTGAAGGCGGCTTGTTCGAAGGAGACGGGAAAGGGCACCGCGTGATCTTCGCGGCCTTCTTTATGTTGGGCTGCGCTGGCGGGAGGGGTCGCCGGAATCTTGGCGACGAGCAAGCGCGGGATGCAGGCGAATTCGCCGTGGACTGCGTAACCGGCGCCAGCGCAGGCGACACGCTCGCCTACGGCGACGTCGGCAACACCATCGCCAACAGCGATCACGGTTCCGGCGCTGCTGTAACCTACCGACTGCGGCTGATCGAGGCGCCGGCGTACTGTTCCCATGGTTGCGGCCAATCCATCGCGCTGCAACTTGGCAAGCACATCACGCACGAGATCGGGGCGAGACTTGGCCTTGGCGAGCAGATTCTTGCGCGCGAACTCGGCTGAGGCGCGCTCGGTTCCGGCGGAGACGAGCGAAACGGCGGTTCGCACGATCACGCAGCCAGGGAGCAACTGCGGAGCCGGAACCTCGGTGACGTTCAATTCGCCGGTGCGAGCGTCTTGTAAGAGCTGTTTCATGCGGTGGCCAACTGCGGCGGCGCCTGCGTTGGCGATTGTGCGAGCGTCTTTTCGGCAAATTGTCGCGCGACGCCGTCGAGAAAGAGTTGCATCCAGGTCTCAAGCGTCAGCAGTTGCCAGATTTGCATCGACCAATCTTCCGCGCCGCGGCGATGCTGGTCGACGTATGTGCGAACGGCTTCGGGCCGAAACAGGCCGCGCTTGCGGACCTGAGACTCAGACAGCAGATCGTCCACGACCGGACGCAAATCGTGCGCCAGCCAATAGTCTACCGGAGCGGCGAATCCGGCCTTCGGCTGCTGCAAGACTTCCTGCGGAAGCATGGTGCGCATAGCTTCGCGGAAGATGTGCTTGGTTACCGGACGCCATTTGCCTTTCAGCTTCCATTCGGGCTTGACGTTCCATGACACAAACTCCGCCAACTCGCGATTGAGAAAGGGCACGCGCACCTCGACTGACGACGCCATGCTCATCTTGTCGTTGTAAGTGAGGTTGAGCGTGGTCATGAAAATCTTGGTGTCGAGATAGAGCATCTGGTTGAGGAAGTCAGCGTCGCGGACTTTGGCGAACGCGGCTTGATGTCGGTTGGACGGATTGAGGCCGGTCAGCTCTTGAAGTGCCGGCGCGTACAGGGCCGCCTTTTGCTGCGCGTCGAGATAGGTGCAGTTGCGGATGAATGCCTCAGCGGGGTCGAGCGCGGCGCTGCGCGCCATCTTCTTGGCCAAACGGATGGAGCCTTTCATGCTTGTGCCGCGCATGCTGGGGAGCGCGAGCGCAGTTTTCTCGGCCGCGGAGCGGGCGAACTCGGGTACGCGGCGAAATTCTTCCGCCAAAGCGTGCGCTGCGTGCTTGCGGTAGCCGGCGAAGAGTTCATCGCCGCCAACTCCTGAGAGCAGGACGGTGGCCTGTTTGCGCGCCTCGCGGCAAACGAGATAAGCGGTGATGAGCGCGGGATCGGCAGTCGGTTCGTCCATGTGCCAGGTCAGGCTGGGGAGGAGGCCGACTACGTCGGGCTCAACTACGATTTCGTGATGTTCGCAGCCAAGCTTTTGTGCCAAGCGGCGGGCAACCGCGGGATCGTCGATGGTGGTTTCGCCTACGCGATACTTCTCGGGGAATGTAATCGTGTAGGTGCGAACCGGCTGCTTACGCGCCATGGCGGCGACGATGCTTGAGGAATCGAGGCCTGCGCTGAGGAAGGCCCCGATGGGGACGTCGCTAACCATTTGCTGTTCGACCGAGGCGCAAAAGCGCTCGCGGATTTCCTGCTGCACGTCCATCTCGTCGCGCTCGAAGCAATGATCCTCGGGCGGGAAGGTCAGGTCCCAGTACTGCTCGATCTTGAATTCGCCGCGGTGCCAGGTGGCGAAATGTCCGGCTTCGATCTTGTGAATGCCTTCGAACATGGTCGCTGGGTCGGGAACCCAGAGAAAGGTCAGATACTGGTGCAACGCCTCCATATTCATGCGGGCGTCGATGCCGGGAACCTGGAGCAGGGCTTTGATCTCGGAGGCGAATGCCAACTTGCCACCGCGCGCGCAATAGTAAAGCGGCTTGATTCCGAAGTGGTCGCGCGCCAGAAACAGCTTGGGCGATGAGCCGCGCAGATCGCAGATGGCAAACGCGAACATGCCGTTGAGGCGATTGAGGCAATCTGGGCCGTACTCTTCGTAGAGGTGAATAACGGCTTCGGTATCGGTGTGCGAACGAAAGCGATGGCCTTTGGATTCGAGTTCGCGTCGCAAATCAGCGAAGTTGTAAATTTCTCCGTTGTAAGTAATCCAGACGGATCCGTCTTCGTTGGACGTTCGTTCGTCGGACGTTGTTTCGTTACACATGGGCATGTGGCCGTCGGGCGAGCGGTCGAGAATGGCGAGGCGGCGACTGCCGAGACCGATGTAGGTTCCATCGGGGAAACGGCGCTCCCAGAGCCCGAAGTCGTCGGGTCCGCGATGCGCCTGGACGGCGGTCATGCGGGCCAGCGTTTGGGTATCGCTGGAATTACCGCCGGAATTTACCAGGCCACTAATGCCGCACATGAATCAGGCTGCCTTCCTCAAGGTGCGCAACTCGTAGATTTTCGCCTTAATGTGGAAGAACTGGACGCCCTGAAAGACGCAGTAAATGAGGCCGGGAACGCCATCGAGAAAACCGAGGCGCACAAAATATTTGTAGAGAAAAAACAGAACGGGCGATCCAGGCAGTCCGAAAAAATGGCGGCGAAGCCAGCGGCGGCGCTCGGCTTGCGTTCCCGAGAGTGAGGGCCGAACTTGGTCGTCGTTCTTAGTGCCATCGAGCCAGACGCGGGCCTCCCAGTTGGAATATTCGTTGTGCTTCTGAATGTAGCGGTCGAGGGACTCGACGTTGTGATGCACGAGCGAATGCTGCAAGCGTCGCGTTCGTCCTTTGACGATGACGTGCTCATGCACTTCCATGTCGGCCATCGCGGTGGTCTGGTCTTGCAGACGGCATTCGAAGCGGCCGAGGCCTTTGCGGAACAGGGAGAGCTTCCAGAAACTGGCGCCGCTATGGCGCAAACGGCGGCCGAGAAAATACATCTCGAGGGCGATGTAGTAGCCATCGAATCCCCGGCTGTCGATGGCGCTGCGAATTTCGGCGGCAAGTTCTGGCGTTAGAACTTCGTCGGCATCGAGGAGGAGAATCCAGTCATAGGTGAGCGGCAGCGTGTTCATCGCCCATTGGCGCTTCTTAGGCCAACCTCCGCGATAGTGAAACTGCACCACTTTCGCGCCGTAAGATTCGGCGATGCGGGCCGTTGCGTCGGAGCTTTGCGAGTCGATGAGATAGATTTCGCCGACCGACGCGAGCGATTCGAGGCAGCGAGGCAAGTTGCGCGCTTCGTTGCGCGCGGGAATGATCACGCTCACGGGGAGCACGGGCGGTGCAGGCCGCGTCAGGCTCTTAATCTCAACTTCCGTTTTCGTTTCGATCACGCGAATTCCAGTGGAGGTGCGAGTGCAATTATCTTAGCCTGTCAGGGGCGTTCGAGGCAGAGATTTTCAATTGGAACGCGCAGCAACCTGCGAAAAGTCGTGGCCTTAGATTCTTGGTGGAATAAGAAACCCCACCCAAGCGGAGCTTGGGTGGGGCAACCCTCATGAGCCAATTTGCTACAACTTACTGCACGGCGAAGATCAGGTCGTCGTGATCGTTGTAGGAGCCTGTGGTGCACGAGGACGCGCTGCCCTGATAACGGAACTGCGCGCGCACGGCTTGCAGACTGCCCGTGGGAAGCGTGAAGGTGGCCGACAAGCTTTGCGCTCCAGCTTTAGTGGGTGTGATGGTCTTGATGAACACCCAGTTCGGGCTGGTGGCGCTGGCCGAGTAGTAGAGGTCGAGAGCGTCGGAGGTGTAGCCGCTCCAGGCCCAGATGGTTGCGGTCACGGTCGCAGTTTGGCCGTGCGTGAGGTTGCCACTGGAGGACGAAACAACGATGCGGTCGTTGGACTCGTCGGAGTGGAACGTTCCGGAGTTGCCGTCGGCGCAGGAGCCGTTGATGGTGTTGGGATGATTGGGTTCGGTGCCGCCCGACATGGTGCCGCGTCCGAGCAACAGGGACGGACCCGAATCGCAGGATGAGCCGGTCGCGGTGCAAGCGGGAGCTTTGTAAGTGGAGTTGTAGACCGCGGTCTGCGCGCCTCCGCCAGAGGAAGTCACTGTCAAGGCGATGGTCGTGCTGTGGACGAGCGAGCCGGAAGTTCCCGTGACCGTGATGGTGGCGGTTCCCGTGGTGGCCGTGGCGGACGCGGTGAGCGTGAGCACGGAGGTCGCGGTGCCGTTGGCCGGCGGAGTCACCGGGTTCGTGCCGAAGCCTGCGGTAACGCCGCTGGGCAAGCCGGTCGCGGTCAGAGTGGTTGCTGAGCTAAAGCTGTTCTGACTGGTGATGGTGATGGTGCTGGTTCCGTTGCTGCCTTGTGCGACCGACAGAGATGCGGGCGAGGCGCTGATGGTGAAGTTGGGACTCGCCGCGGCATTGACGGTGAGGGCAATGGTGGTGGTTGCCTGCAAGCTGCCGGAGGTTCCGGTGATGGTCACTGTCGCGGTGCCGGTGGTGGCGGTGCCGCTGGCGGTCAGCGTGAGGACGCTGGTTGAGGTTGTGGGATTGGTGCCGAACCCGGCGGTTACGCCGCTGGGCAAGCCGGAAGCGGCGAGCGTAACGCTGCCGTTGAATCCGTTGATATCGGTCACGGTGATGGTGCTGGTGCCGTTGCTGCCCTGGGTGATGGTCAAGCTGCTCGGTGAAGCCGAGAGCGTGAAGCTGGGCGTCGAGGATCCAGCCAGCAGGTTGATGAGGCCGGTTGTTTTCGGACTGCCCCAGCCGGTTACCAGGTCGTAGCCGGTCACGGCCGAGTAGCTGCCCGACGTGCCGCTGGTGATGTCGTGGAAAAGGTTGCTGTAGGTGGTTCCGCCAGCAGCGGCTTGCGGGTAGATGACCGGATTAATGAAGCCGATCGTCTCACCGTTGGCTGCCGCCTGTTGATTGGCCAAAGCCAGATAGCCGGCCCACATAGGCGCCGCAAAGCTGGTTCCGCCTAAACCCGTGCTGCAACTTTGCTGGTCGGCACAATAATAAAAATCAAAGTTGGCTTCGGCGGAGACGTCCGGACCGTTGCGCAAGGTCGTGGACCCCTTATTCGATGAGTTGATCACGCCCGATATCTTCTGCCACGAAGGAATCGGGATCGAGTCCGGCGAGATGCCGCCGCCGCTATCGGCCCATGCGGTTTCGGCACTCCAGGGACCACCCGCGCCGGAAGTTGTCAAATCCGTGCCGCCGACGGCGACGACGTTCGCATCGTCCGCGGGCCAAGCCTCATTCGACGAAGACCAAGTGGAACTGTCGCCAGAGGCGACAAAAAAGTTCTGGCCTTGCGATGCCATCTGCTCGAAGTAGGGATCGAGCGTGCTGGCGTCCGCTGGTGTCCAGCCCCACGAGCAACTGATCTGCTTGCTCAAGGGAGCGGACGTGGTCGAAACCATGGCGCTGATACAGGCGGTATCGCTGAAATTTCCAGTGCCATTGGCTTTTACGTTGCCGCAGACATAGTTGTAAAGCATTGTGGATCCCGGGGCCATGCCCATCGCCTGCGTCATGTCGATGGTCTGCTCCGTGTCGTCACAAGCACTGCTGCCACCGCTGCCATAAACGCACGTCGTAGCATACCCGCCCGTGGAAACAAGGGTGGGAGTGTAAGGTTCTGTCTGCCCGACGTTGCTGTAATACTTACTCAGGTCCGCCAAATCAGAGCCCGCGAGTTCGAAGAGGGCGATGTTCTGGCCCGAGCCGGTGAGCGCCGTTCCCTGATAATAGGCGGCGCGCATGTCGCTGCCCAGGAAAGAGCCCGAAGGGCCGGACCCGGTGGTATTCGACTTGACGTCCGTTTCAGCGATCCCATGCGCTTTCGCATAGTCGCTCTTCTTGACATACAGAGGATGCGGTTTGGAATCGTTGTCTAATCCAGTGATGTGCCAGAGTTGGAACGGCAAGTCTACGGTTGGTTCGTGGTCTGGAGCGTAGAAGGAACGGTCCTCGGCGGGATCCGTATAGACGCCCAGGGTCACGTGGAGTGCCTTCTCGATATTCGCAACTGTGCCGGTTAGCTGCAGATCCCTGCCATCGCGGGTTCCGCCGACGATTTCAAAGCCGCTCGCTTTCGCGAATGCGACCAGGGCGTCCCAATCTGCCTGGCTGGGGCCAAACCTTTCGGTGAATTCCTGTGGCGTGATGAAAAGCTGGTAGAAGGGGCTGGTGGGATCGTAGAGTTGCTGCAGGAAAATTTGCAATCCGGCGCGGTCGCGCAGGGGAAGAACCATGTCAAAGTTGAGGGTCTGGTTTGCCTGGAGCGGGCCAACCAAGTGCGCCTGGCCATCCGCTACTTCATCGCGCACATGACGCGTCAGCGGTAACTGTGGTGCTGCTTGACAAACGATGCTCGCGACCAACAGGATCGCGACTAAGGTGAGCGAGACTGCAGAGAATCTTCTAATCATGAATCCTCCTAGTAAACGTCGCTTGTGAATTTGACCCTTCAGAGACCGGTTTTCAAAGCGAAAGCCTCTCTGTGTCGAAGTGGTGACGCAGATTCTATACGTTGTCGGCCTTGCTCGTGTTGGAAAATTGCCGGTGATACGAAAATCGGAAATGCATGAGGCGAACGGTCGTAAAATAGGCGTATGACGACGCTGCGGGACATTCTGGATGAGCGCGTGGTGGAAGGGGATCGGGCGCTTTGGGAGAGGATTGATCAGGGGACAAGTACGCGCGGCGCGATCGAGGCAAGTTCGCCGGATGACACGCGAGCGGGCGGCGGGCGGATTCGGTGCTTTGCTTGCGGGCATTGCTGTCCGATTGCCGAGGGGCAGCGCGGGGTTTGCAAGGTGCGATTCAATCGGGGCGGGAAGCTGTATGTTCCGTTTGGATATGTGGCGGGAGCGCAGTGCGATCCGATCGAAAAGAAGCCTTTCTTTCATGCTTTACCCGGAGCTCTGGCCTATAGCTTTGGGATGTTAGGGTGCGATCTGCATTGTTCGTATTGCCAGAACTGGGTGACTTCGCAGGCGTTGCGGGATGAGGAGGCGGTTTCTCCGATTGAGGAAGCGAATCCGAAGTTGCTGGTGAAGGAAGCGGTTCGCCACGGCGCGCGGGTTATGGTTTCGACTTATAACGAGCCTTTAATTACCAGCGAATGGGCGGTGGCGGTTTTTCGGGAGGCGCGCGCGGCGGGATTGCAGACGGCTTATGTCTCCAACGGGAACGGGACTCCGCAGGTGCTGGAGTATCTGCAGCCGTGGATTGATTTTTATAAGGTGGATTTGAAGTCGTTTGACGACCGGCATTATCGGGAACTGGGCGGGCGGATTGAGCCGATTCTGGAGACGATTCGGGCGCTGCATGGCATGGGGATTTGGGTAGAGATTGTTACGCTGCTGATTCGGGGATTCAACGACGCGGAGGACGAATTGCGGCGACTGACGGAGTTTATGGCGGGCGTGTCGGTGGATATTCCCTGGCATGTCACGGCGTTTCATCGGGACTATAAGATGAGTTCTCCGGAGGACACGCGGGTGGAGGACCTGGTGCGGGCGGCGGCGATTGGGCGCGCGGCTGGGCTGCGGTATGTGTATTGCGGGAATTTGCCGGGACGTGTGCGCGGGCTGGAGGATACGGCGTGCCATCAGTGTGGCGAGATTTTGATTCGGCGGCTGGGATACCGGATTGAGGAGTATAGGCTGACGGCGGAGGGATGTTGCCCGGGTTGTCAGGCGGCGATTCCGGGGCGATGGGCTCGGGAGTTTGATGGGCAGATTTCGGGGGCGCCCTTTCTGCCGCGGCCAAGGGCGGGATTGGTTAGAATTTTGACGCGATGAATGGCGAGCTGCGAGGTAAGCGGGATTAGAAGAGTAGGGATGTTTCGTTTGCGATTGAGCTTCGGCCTTGCGAATCTCAATCGTCGCTCAACATGACTGGTTCTACCTAATTGATTGTACCTTTTGATGCGGACGGTCAAAATCACGCGGGTGATAGGATGCATTTGTCTAACGTTAGCTCTTTGTGTGGGGTGCTCGCCTCGAGATTTCCTTACGCGGCGGCTGGCGGGGGATTTGATCTCGCAATCGGAGGCGTTCAAGCTGCCGCAGACGTTCTGGCTGACGACGGGTTTGGTCTCGAACAAGGAGTTTAATTCTCCGGAGTCGATGGTGCTGCAACGGCGGGGATGGATTATTGGGACGCAGCAAAAGTGCCCGGTGGGATTGGAGCCTCCTCCGTGCTGGGATGTGGAGCTGTCGCCGCTGGGAGTGACGGCGATTCGGCCGCTGATTGGAAGCGAGACCCAGCGCGGACCGTTCGGGATTGAGGTGGCGCAGCGGACGCTGGAGGGGATCACGGGGATAAGCAAGGCTGGGAACTTTGCGGATGTGGAGTTTTTGTGGCACTGGGCTCCCCTGAACCAGGTGGGGGCGGCATTGTATGACGGCGGGGTGCGGTATCGGTCGATGGTGGCGCTTCGGCAATTCGATGATGGATGGCGGGTGGTGAATGAAGGGATTCACAGCAACCAGACGATGGACGAGGCGCTGCGGAACGCCGAGGCTATGGCGCCTTAGTTGGGGGAACTGTTAGTCCTGGGATGTGTTCCCCACCGTTGCAAAGATCGCATTGGTGCGACGGCCTCGGTAACCTCAGCGGTTAAACAGGCGGCTGAAAAACTCGATGGTGCACTTGATTTCGGGTGGCGCAGCGCTTCAGCGCTGCGATTTAGAGTTACACGTTGATTTGTGGCTTTAAGGCCGCCGAAATGGCGGAACGGGTACCGCAGCGCTGAAGCGCTGCGGCCACCCAAACCTATTTCCTGGAAAGACGGCATTCACGATTTGGAAAGACAGGATTGACTATGAAAATTGCTAAGGATGTTACGGAGTTGATTGGAAACACGCCACTGGTGCGGCTTAACAACGTGACTCGCGGAATGGCGGCGGAGGTGGTGGCTAAACTGGAAAGCCAGAATCCTTTGGCGAGCGTTAAGGATCGCATTGGGGTCAGCATGATTCTGGAGGCGGAGCGGGCGGGCAAAATTCATCCGGGGACGTCGGTGCTGATTGAGCCGACCAGCGGAAACACGGGAATTGCATTGGCCTTTGTGGCGGCCGTGCGCGGGTACAAGCTGATTTTGACGATGCCCGAAACAATGAGCATGGAGCGGCGCGTTCTGCTGCTCGCGTTTGGCGCGGAAATCGTGCTGACACCCGGCCCCAAGGGAATGAAAGGGGCGATCGCGAAAGCCGAGGAACTGCTGGCAGCGACACCGAATGGGTACATGCTGCAACAGTTTGACAATCCGGCGAACCCGAAGATTCATGTGGAGACGACGGGGCCGGAGATATGGAATGACACGGATGGGCGCGTGGATTTTCTGGTTTCGGGGATTGGCACGGGCGGGACGCTGACGGGAGTGAGCGAGTACATCAAGCCGAAGAAACCGTCGTTCAAAGCGATTGCGGTGGAACCGGCGGACAGTCCGGTGCTTTCGGGCGGAAAACCTTCGCCGCACAAGATTCAGGGGATTGGGGCCGGGTTTGTTCCCAGCATTCTGCGGACGGATTTGATTGACGAGATCATCACGGTCACGAATGACGAAGCGATCAACATGGCGCGGCGGCTTCCGCTGGCGGAAGGGTTGCTGGTGGGAATTTCATCGGGAGCGGCGGTGGTGGCGGCGCTGAAAGTTGCCGCTCGGCCGGAAAATGCGGGTAAGCTGATCGTGGTGATTTTGCCGTCGTTCGGAGAGCGGTACCTGAGCAGTATTTTGTTTGAACATCTGCGGCAACAGGCCATGGCTCTTCCGACGGTTCCGATGCCATGATCAGTTTCGTTAAATCGGTGCGAGAAGATATTGCCGCGGTCTTTGAAACGGATCCGGCGGCGCGGTCGTACTTTGAGGTGCTGTTCTGTTATCCAGGACTGCACGCGGTGTGGACTCATCATGCTACGCACTGGCTGTGGCGGCATGGGTTTCGATTTCTGGCGCGCTTTGGATCGCAAGTGGCGCGGCTGTTTACGGGGATCGAGATTCATCCGGGGGCGGAGATTGGGCGGCGGCTGTTCATCGATCACGGGATGGCCGTGGTGATTGGGGAAACGACGATCGTGGGCGACGACGTGACGCTGTATCAGGGTGTGACGCTGGGCGGGACGGGCAAGGAGAAAGGGAAGCGGCATCCTACGATCGGGAACAGCGTGGTCGTGGGATCGGGCGCGAAAATCCTGGGGAACATTACGGTGGGAGATAACTGCCGGGTGGGGGCGGGATCGGTGGTGCTACGGAACGTGCCGGCGAACTCGACGATTGTGGGCGTGCCGGGGCACATCGTGCTGCGTGACGGGAAGCGGGTGGTGATCAGCGATCCGAAGGAGATTCAGGATCCTTTGTCGGAAGTGATCATCAAGCTGGCGAAAGAAGTGCATGAGTTGCGCGAGAAGTTTCAGGAACATTCGCATGAGGCGCTGGGGGCTGAGCCGGATTTGAGCATTGATGAAGAGACGCCGTCGGTGCATGCGACGGCGCAGCAGTTGTTTGGCGAGGATTATTTGGATTACCAGATTTAGGCTGCCGAGCTTCGCTCCGCTGGACAGCCGAAACCGCCCCAGCCTGCGAAAAGCGCGCGGTCTGGGGACCCAAGCGGGGCGACTGTGCCTCCGCACGCATCGATTCCTCCGTGGGCCGGCGGAGGGCGACTGGCGCTCCATTTCGGCGATTGGAGAGACCGTCGTTGGAGCGGATTGGATGTATAATCTTCTTATGCGTCGCCTTCTGACCTTCGCGGCGTTTCTCTTTATTCTTTCGGTAGTGCCGGTCTACGCCCAACATGGAGGACATGGCGGGGGCGGCACCGGCCATGGCGGGTTCAGCGGCGGCAGCCACAGCGGATCTAGCGGGCACGCGGTGGTGGTGGGCCATAGTGGCGGCGGCTTCATTGGTTCGCACGCGGCTTTTACTGGCGGTGGTTTTGCCGGTGGCTCGCGCTTTGGCTCAGGCACACACCCCGGAGTTGGCTCGCGTAGCTTTCGCGGGCATCGCTATGGGTCTGGCTACAGATTCAGGAACCGGTGGGGATATGGGTATCCTTATTATGGCTACCCGTATTACGGATACTACGATCCGTTCCTGGACTCATGGTGGTGGGATTCGGGCTCATCGTCTGATCAGGACTATGCACAGCAAGAGCAGATGGCTGAGCAGATGAACGAGGAGAATCTGGAAGAACAGCAGATGCTGGACCAGCAGGATCAGGATGCTTACGCGCCCCGTGCGCGCCGCGATCCTCAGCCGAGCCGGGAAGAGACGGCGCGCAACGATCCGGCTACGATGCTGGTGTTCCGCAATGGGCAGCAGAGGGAGATTCAGAATTACGCGATCGTCGACGGGATGCTGTGGAACTTCACCAAGTCGCGCACCGAACGAATCCCCCTGGCGGTGCTCGATATTCCCGCCACGGTCCGGGCCAATGACGATCGCGGCGTCGATTTTCATCTCCCGGGTACGGGAGAAGGACAGTAGTGACGGAAGCGGCTAAACTGGCCGCTCCCCCTCATTTCCCCCTCTGATGTATTTCCCTCCGCGGGAAACTTTTTCCCGCAGCCTGCTAGGGGCTGCCTTCCCGCGAACCAGTTTTTCCCCAGGGACCTTGCGCCTGCAAATATCCCTGTGCCTGCTGGAGCAGTTTCCGCTCACCGCTATAGGCCATCAGTCGGCCAGCCTCGCCAGCCGGAACCCAGAGTGCCCGCTTGACCTCGACCCGCATCTCCTCCGCAAGGTGGTTGATCTCCCCCGATACGTAGCGCATCAGATAAAAACTCACGATTTTGAAGACGCGCTGGCGATCACCCCAACTCCGGGTGTAAACGTACTTGGTGTCCCCGAGTTTTGTCACCACTTGCGCGGTGATGCCGGTTTCTTCGTAAACCTCCCGAAGCGCGGTAGCCTCCGGTTTTTCGCCCGCGTCCACCAGACCCTTGGGTAATGACAAAACGGTGCGGCCAGTCTTGACATCGGCTTTCGTGGCCTCTGAGTTTTCTTTTTGCGGCTCGATCAGGGCAACATGCCAGACCTCGGAGATCCTGTGCAGCACCACCCCGCCTGCCGAAATTTCCCGCGCCATTGCGCACACGGTCAACAGTCCCCGAGCTTAACCGTTTCTTCCAGGATGTGCTGCCATGCCCGCTCCACATGCCGCGCCTGCGTGTTAGTTTGGCCGACGCACAACCGAAGCGTGAGCTTGCCGTCGAGCTTGGTGTGCGTGAGATAGAGGTCCCCGCTGGTATTTAAGCGGTCCATCAGAAGTTGATTGGCGCGGTCTCCGGAACGTAACCGGAAGCACACGAGGTTGAGTTTTGCAGGCGCCGCGACCTCGAAACGCGCATCGCTGCGCACCCACCCGATGAACTGCTGCGCCAATCGCACGTGCTCGCGAATATGTTGCTGCAGGCCCTCGACGCCATAATGCCTTATCACGAACCAAAGTTTCAGCGAGCGGAAACGCCGCCCCAACTGGATATGCCAATCGCGATAATCAATCACCGCGCCCGATTCCGTGGCTAGATTGCGCAAGTACTCAGGGAGGATCGAGAGCGTTTGAATCAGATGCCTGCGGTCGGCCACATAAAGGCAGTTGCAGTCGAAATTCGTGAACATCCACTTGTGCGGATTGAATGTGTAGCTGTCGGTAAGCTCGACTCCGTCGTGAATAAAGCGAAACTCGGGGCAAACCGCAGCCGTGCCGCTCATGGCCGCGTCCACGTGCAGCCAAAGTTTGTGCACGGCGGAAATGCGCGCAATCTCGCGCACCGGGTCAATCGCACAAGACGAAGTCGTGCCCACCGTCGCGCAAATGAAGCAGGGAACTAGCCCAGCTTTGATGTCGGCGACGATCTGCCGCTCAAGCGCATCGGAGCGCATAGCGAAGTCGCCGTCCACCGGAATCTGCCGCAAATTGTCCGAGCCCATGCCGGCAATCTTCATCGCTTTCTCCACTGAGGAGTGCGTCTGTGTCGAGCAATATGCAGCCAGCCGTCCATCGCAGCCTTTGCGGTTGCTCGTGAACTGTGTCACCCGCTCGCGCGCAGCCAGCAAAGCGCACAACGAAGCGCTCGATGCGGTGTCCTGAATCACGCCGCCGCCAGCGCCGGTGGAAAGAAATTTGTCCGGCAAGCCGAGCATCGGCACCAGCCAATCGAGTACGTGCGTCTCCAACTCCGTGCACGCCGGACTCGTCGACCAGAGCATCCCCTGCACCCCCAATCCCGAAGACAGCAAGTCGCCAAGAATCCCCGGCCCCGAAGCGTTTGCGGGAAAATACGCGAAAAAGTTGGGCGACTGCCAATGAGTAATGCCCGGCAAGATGATGCGGTCGACGTCGGCGAGAATTTGGTCAAACGCTTCTCCCTTGACGGGCGGCCCAATCGGAAGCTTCGCGCGAATCTCGCCCGGTTGCACACGAGACAGAACCGGGAAGCTTTCAATGCGCGCATGATAATCGGCAATCCAGTCCACGACCGCATGACCATAGCGGCGGAACTCTTCGGGAGACATGTGGGACGAATCGGAGTTAGGCATAGAGCAGCATAGTGCATTTGTAATTGCTAATTGAACACCTGGGGCGCTCTTGCGCTCTTCAATTACAGATTACAAACTACCAAATCACAAATGCCTTCATTTCGTGTCAGTCAACCTGCCGTAATAAACCCGTGTGTTGTACTCAAACTCGACTGTGCCGTCCTGAGCGTGGGCGCGAAAGATCCGCTCCAATTCCCGCATCATCGGTGCGTAGTTGGGATGACCTTCGAGCGGAGCATACGAGGAAGAAAGCAACCGTCCCGCGGTGCCCTCGTAGTCGAACCGCTGCCCGTGGTCGAAAACGCGCTCCCCGCACGGTAAGGGCGCGAAGAACTCGTGAATGATAGCCGTCGTCCTTTCGTGTCGCACTTCCGTGTAATCAGTGCCATAGGTAAGCAGCAGTTGCTCGTAATCACGCAGAAACGGGGTTGTGCCGGTGCGCCTCTCATTCCAGATCAACACGCACCATCCGTCGGGCTTCAGAATGCGGACGAACTCTGCGCGTGCTCGCTGCAGGTCGAACCAGTGTGCCGCCTGTGCCGCCGTAACGAAGTCCACCGAACCAGATTCGAGTGTCGTTTCCTCGGCCGTTCCTGCAACCGATACCAGTCGGTCGTAGGCGGCAAGTTCGCGATTGCCCATCTCGCGCATTTCTACATTGGGCTCAACCGCAATAACGGAATTTCCGTTTTCCAGAAGCAACCTGGCAAACAGTCCCGTACCCGATGCTATGTCGGCGACCGCGTGGCTAGGCTGGAGGCCGCACTCGCTACGCAACAGTTCGACCACCTCCGGCGGGTATCCTGGGCGGTAGCGAGCATAGTTGTCCACCCGATCAGAAAAGCGCGCGGTAGGCGACTTGCTCATCGCCATCAAGTGTAACCCTACGCCCGCGCCACTTTCACGCGATACAATCTTTGTTTCGCTTCGATTAAGCCAATAGTCAATACAAAAGGGGTTTCATGAAGGTTCTCTCAGGTGCCACATTGGTCTTTGTCCTGATCGCTTCCAGCCTGCAGGCATTTGATCGCACGCTCGATCGCGCAACCAAAGACCAGCCGGAAGGTCCCGTCATCAGCGGCTTTCGCGACGTCGCCGCCGAACAGGAAATCGAAAGGAAATTCATGGCCGTGCCCGATCCCAAGCTGGCCGAAGCGCATTTGCGGACCCTGACGCAAGCCCCGCACATCGCCGGTTCTCCCGAGGATAAAGCGACCGCCGACTACGTCGCCGGAAAATTCCGCGAAGCGGGCCTTGACACCACGATTGTCGAATACAAGGTGTGGTTCAACTATCCCAAGCAAATCCATGTCGACATGACCGCTCCTGCCGGCGTTGAAATGCACGGCCCCCACCCCGAGCACGTCGACGACGACCCGTTTCAAGACGATCCCCGCATCACACCTGCCTTTAACGGCATGTCTCCCTCCGGTGACGCCGAAGCCGATGTCGTCTACGCCAACTACGGCACTCCCGAGGATTTCGACAAACTCAAACAGATGAACGTTGACGTCCGCGGCAAGATCGTCATCGTACGCTATGGCCAGAATTTCCGTGGCGTGAAGGCATTCGTGGCGCAGGAGCGTGGAGCCGCAGGCGTCATCATTTATTCCGATCCGAAAGATGACGGCTACTATCGTGGCGACGCCTATCCCAAAGGGCCGTGGCGTCCGGCGAGCGGCGTGCAGCGCGGGTCCATCGGATTCATGTTCCAGTTTCCCGGGGACCCGACGACGCCTGGCATCGCTTCCACGCCATCGCTGGCGGATTCCAAGCGCATTTCCCCGGCTGATTCTGCGCAACTGCCGCGAATTCCCGTCACGCCGCTTTCTTACGCCGATGCTTCGCCGATCCTTGAGCATCTCGGCGGGCCGCCTTCGCCGCGCGAGTGGCAGGGCGCGTTGCCCTTTACTTATCACGTTGGTCCGGGGCCTGCGAAAGTCAAGATGCATCTGGAGCAGAACTACCAGTTCCGCACCATCTGGGATGTGATCGGCAAAGTTCCGGGCGCTTCGTCGCCCAACGAGTGGGTCGTCGCGGGCAATCATCGCGATGCGTGGGTCTATGGAGCCGTCGATCCCAACAGCGGCACGGCCGCGCTGCTCGAGACTGTGCACGGCATCGGCGAGTTGCTGAAGTCCGGCTGGAAGCCAAAGCGCACGATCGTGTTCGGAAGCTGGGACGCCGAAGAGGAAGGACTGATCGGCTCTACCGAATGGGGCGAAGATCATGTCGAGGATCTGTCCAACGCTGCCGCGTACTTCAACATGGATGTCGCGGTCTCGGGCAAGAAGTTCGGCGCATCGGCCGTGCCGAGCCTGAAGGAATTTATCCGCGAGATCACGAAGGCCGTGCCTTCGCCGCAAGGCGGAACTGTCTACGATGCGTGGAAGAAGGCGAACCAACCGAAGGAAGGCTCGTCCCATGCGCAAGAGAGCAGTGGCAGCAGTTCCCGCATGCCGGTTTCCGGACTGCACAGCGATGTCCCTGTCGGCGATCTCGGCAGCGGATCCGACTACTCAGTTTTTCTCCAGCATCTGGGCGTGCCCTCCACCGATATCGGTTCCACCGGGGAGTATGGGGTGTATCACTCCGCCTTCGATAATTTTTCCTGGTTCAAGAAATTCGGCGATCCCGACTTCCTCTACGAGCAGCAAATGGCGCGCGTTTACGGACTGGAAGTCCTGCGCATGGCTGATGCCGACGTCCTTCCCTATAACTATGAAGACTACGCCAAGGAAATCCTGATCTATCTCGACGCGGCCAAAAGCAAAGCGCAAGAAAAATTCGGCGACAAGGCTCCTGACTTCGCCGCGGCCATCGATGGTGCGCGCCACCTGCAGCAGGCGGGCGCCAAGATCCTGCAAAAGCAACGGAAAATCCCTCAAGATACGGCCCGAATCAATGCTAAACTTCGGGATGCTGAAAGGGCGCTGCTGATTCCAGAGGGACTGCCCAACCGCCCGTGGTATCACCACGCGATTTACGCGCCCGGCCAAGACACTGGCTACGCAGCGGTGGTCATTCCTGGAGTCAACGAAGCGATTGATCGCGGCGACCTTGGCCGCGCCGAGGAACAGATCGCTGTTCTGGCGGCCGCGTTGAATCGCGCGCTTATCGTTCTCGACCAGTATCGCTAGTCGGCCTGCCAGGGGTGGCAGCCGAAATCGCACGCTGAAATGACATTGGCTCAAAGCTATGGCATTGGCACGGATCATTTCGCATTCTGTCGAGTGTTCGCAAGAACTCGCGGCCAGTCTGGAGGAGCGCGGATACGCCATAGAAATCGTGTCTCCCGATGCCATCCCCGGCCACGCCGCCGATCTGGAATTGCGTGTCGAGACCAGTCCCGACAATGTATTAACGGCGAGAGTGCAGACCCACAACGGTCTCCGCTCCGCTGCGCTCGATTTTGTCCACTATTTGAACCCGCCCATGCCGGACTTCCGGCGCAGGTTCCCTGAAGCTCTCGAGTTGTCTCCAGTTCGTCAACCCTTTGTTGCCTCCAGCCTCCAGCCAGCCGCCGTCGCAACAGAGCAAGCCGCTCCACCCGAGCAAGCGCCAGCCCCCCCCTGCCTTGTGCCCGCAGCACCGGTCGTTCTCGCCGATGCCACACCCGCGATTTCGACGCCCTCCGCTGATTTCAGCTTCCCACCCGTCGCCGTCGAAAGTGCGCAAGCGACCCCACCCGAGCAAGTACCGGAACTCGCCCGCCGTTTTTGGCCAGCGGTCAAAGTCATCATCTCCAGGCTCAACGCCAAGCCCCGGTCCGTGTCAACCTGGGAGCCGAAGCGAGTTCCTCGGCCGGAACGGTGGATGCGGCGTTTTGCCGTAGCCGCAGCCGCTCTGGTGCTGGCGGCTTCGCTTCTGAGCTTGGGCAAAATGCGCCCGAGCGATGCTGGCGTCGTTTCCAAAAGCCAGGATCCCGGTCACGTCCCGCAGACGCAAGCCAGTCAGGTCCAAGCTGGCCACCCGCGAACCGGTCCGGCGCAAACGGATCGGTTGCAAACTGGGGACGACGACAGCAGGCTTTCCGCTTATCTAAATATGGCGGCCGATCCGCCGCTAGCCACATCGGGGATTGACCATTCGGTCGTCTCGGCCGTTGAGACCGGCAAGCTCAAAGGGAAAAAAAGCCCCGCGTCCAGAATCTCCGTGGCGTCGTCGGTCAAATCCGCAACCCTTAAGCCCCGCCGCTACCCGCGCACTCACCGAACCGATTTGGTCGCGCCCAACACAATTACCTATTTTGATAGGCCCGGCGCCAAGCCGACTGTGGTCAAGCCAGCGCAGCTGCGTCCCGCGCCTTCGCAGAAGCATGGCAGGGTGGTCGCGGCCGGCTCGGTGACCGCACTGAATGTCAAGGCCGCCCCCAAAGCAGGACCCGACAAATAGCGACATTCGATTGTGCCAGTCCCCAGCCCAATGTTCGCCAATCCAATGTTCCCGAGTGCAATGAACGCTCAGAGCGCCATCCTGCATGTCCTTCACGATCTGCCCACGGCAGCGACGGCGACCTTCCTAGCGCTGTTTCCCATTGTCAATCCCTTCGGCGGCATTCCACTCTTCTTCAGCTTGACCTCCGACTTTACTCCCTCCGAGCGGCGGAATACCGCGCTCAAGACCGCCTTCTACGTGATTGCCATCCTCGTCGTCTTCATGCTCTTTGGCCGCTTTGTCCTGAGCTTTTTCGGAATTTCACTGCCCGTGCTGAAGATTGCCGGCGGCCTGATCGTGGCCAACACCGCGTGGGGCATGGTGACCGGTTCCAGCCGTATCACGCACGAGGAATCGAGCGAAGCGCTCACTAAAGAAGATATTTCCCTCACCCCGATGGCCATGCCGATGCTCTCGGGTCCCGGTTCGATCGGCGTAGTCATGGGCCTGGCCGCGCACGCCGACAATCTCCTGGCCTACGTAGGAATGATTCTCGGCATTCTCTCGATCGGCGTCACCGTGTATCTGTTTCTTCATCTCGGAGGTCCGCTGGTAAAACGCCTGGGCCCCGGAGCCGTAGGCGCCATCGCCCGCATCTTCGGATTTCTGATCCTCGCCATCGCCGTGCAGTTAGTGTGGGACGGCGTCGCCGACTTCAGAGGGTGACGGCTTCAGCGCTACCTAATCTGGGTACCGCCCCCCCACCCCCCCCGCCCCCCCTCCTACCCGGTCTATTGGAATCAAGACTTTAGCGCACTTTCATTTGCAAAGTCTTGAACCCAAAAGTCTTATTGGCAAAGTATTCGGAAATAAGGAGTTAGTAGAGATCCTTCGCTGCGCTCAGGGTTTCGGCAGCGGGCTCCCGCTTCGCTCACGCCCGCTAATCGCCTCAAATTGTCAAAGAGCACTGAAGATGGTTTTGGGGCCCGGTTGCATACTCTTCGGACGAGCACACTCTCACCTTGCCCCAAATCAGAAGATCATCCTCACATAGGGCGAGGCCGGAAGTCTGTGACGCGGGCACTTGACATGTTGGGGGTGAAGGAAGGGGGCAAGGTATTCGCCAGACCGGATGGTCGTTGCTCTATAGGCGGACAAGAATGTATGTACAGAATAATCTTTGAAATACCGATCTGTACGTACAAGCTCTGTAGATAGAAGAAGCAAAAGAAATTAGCCGATTTCTGGGGGTGAAAAGGGGGCTTGACAACGTGTGCTATGGGGCCCTGGCAAGGGCGGGCCGTCTGCCCTCAACCACGTTCCGGACGCAGTTCGGACTTTGGCGGTTTCCGGGCCCCATGACGAACGTGAAGAACCGCGATTACGCGTTTTGCTTCGCGGACGCGGTAATAGACGAGGTACGGGCTGTGCACTACTTTACGGACGGAGGGCCGCTTTCGAACCACACCGCCCATGCGGGGGAATCGAGCTAGTAGTTCAACGTGCGCAATCAGGGAGTTGCCAAAGCGTGAGGCGGCCTGCACGTCATCCTTGGCGATGTGGCCGATGATTTCGGCGAGATCGTTCAGCGCCCTTTGCGTGTAGAGGAGGCGGTAGTCCACTTGGGTAAGAGACGTCGTACTTCTTCCGCTGGTACCGTGCGGCCGGCCTCAGCGTCCCGCATTCCTTCGTCAATGGCGGCGAGGGTTTCCGCGTCCTCATCATCGACGACGGGAGCGGGGTTTTCTAAGTCGAATTTTTTCGGCTTCGCCATGCGGCTATCGTAGCACGAACAGCCCGCCCAAGCGGAGGTGGACGGGGCACTACAGTTACTGCCATCGCGTGGCTTGGTACAAGATGGGTTCTTTCAGGTGATCCTCAGAGATCCCGAGATCGATGAGCATCACGCATCGCAGGAATGCATGTAGACGCTTGTTTAGAAGAAAGAGCTCCTTATTGCTTTTCGCCACGAGAGTTCCCTTCGGGTTGCCGAGGTGAGTGTAGTAGTCACGTGTTTGTATCACTTTGTTTGTAAACTCTGCTCGGTCCCCCACTAATTTGTGTGCGAGGTCTGAGCTGATCATGTCATAGGTCTGTTTAATAAGTTGGTCCACCTTTGCCCGTCTTGGGCGTTTTCCACCAAAACGTATGCGGCCGAACCCCTCAAGCGTTTGCGCCAGCGTCAAGAACTCCGTTTCGGTAAAGATGTTACTCTTCCGCATCATGCTCAGCATGTTGAGTTCAACGAGCTGCTGATCGCGAGGTACAGCGAGCCACTTCATTAGCGCGCCGGCAGCGCTCTGCAACGGACACCGCACGCAAGTCTGAAGATTAACCTTTTCTTTGCGGAGGCGCATCTTTTGAACAACCCAACCGTCATCGTCACGCTGAAAGAGCTGCACGTGTTTCAGGCCAACCGACGTTCCGAGAAACAGGGTAAAGAAGTTCTCAAAGCGAAAAGCAAGTGAGGTGAACCAATCGACCGACTGAGGGCGATTGGGGACGATCTTAATTCTTGGAACCGACTTAACAGACACTGCTTTCATCGGCCTGGTGCTTCCCGTTGCAAAAACTTGACACGTCACTTCGGCTTGAAGCTCATCGCTGGTAAATCGAAACACTTCCTTGGCTTGCCAGGGAACGACGTGGGTTGTGTTTTGCTCGGCTAACTGTGAACTCCAGGGCATAGGAAGTACTCGGTGGATCTTTGTGAAATAATACGCGGCGCCGTCTATGGACATTGCCTCCGACGATTCCAGGTGCAATCCCATTACAGTTCTCATCGCTCTGTAGAGCTTTCTCTTTACCTGTTGTCGGCTCGAGAAATCAGTGAGGCCTCCGCCATCCAGTATCACGGAATTGAGAAGTGTGCATCGTCTGTCTGTCGTGAGCCCACATATCGCGTTGACCTGTTGGAGGTCAATTGTGCTGGTCATTTCCAACATGCTTGCGCGCAGGGCTGCATCGTCAAGATCGGCGTAAATCGGCGAGGGTTGTATCTCGACTAGCCCTTTGCGGGACGATAGAGTACCCGTAAACTTCTTGTCCTCCTGACCAAGTATCCAAAATGCACCGATTGTCTAGAAGCTTTCATCCACGCGATACTTGCTCATAGACAAAATAATAACGCCACTAGATGCGGATTCTCCGAAGGGTGGCCCAGCTTGGTGCGTTCATCCGCGCTCGCGACGGTGCCCCTTCCAAGCTCCGCTTGGGCGGGGACGTTGGTGCTAGCATAACCGCATGGCGAAGCCGAAGAAGCTTGATCCGGAGAATCCCGCTCCTGTCGTCGATGATGAAAACGCGGAAACCACGGCCGGCCTCCACGCCTACCAGGACGCTCTGGTTCGCAAGGGACTGGAAGACATGCGGCGAGGCCGCGTTGTAAGCCATGAGGAAGTCGTAAGACGCCTCGCAGGGCGCGAAGCCCTTTAAGTATGTGTGCGAGAACTCCGACTTGGCAGGATTGGCATCCAAGTCTTTGACTTAACAAAGACCGGAGGGAGGGCGGTAGGGCGAGAAGTCTACGCTCCCGTGCTTCGGCTCATGGGCTTGTTGAGCTCGTCCGCTAGTGCTTCCGCTGCCATATGGATCACACGCAGGCCAGCCGCAACTTCTGCGTCGGTAGCATGTTCGGCAAGTCGGTCGCACATCGCTATGATAACGCTTAGTTTGTTGTTTACGACATGAGCCAATGCACATTCGCTAGCGCAAATGGGCGCTCTCTCCATGTATCAGAGCGTATAGCAGAACTGCGATGGAGTCTGATCGATATTGACCACCGGTTACGAAAAGCGGAATAGCAACGCAGTCATAGGACAGTGCCGGAATTCCCGCTAACTTGATTCCAACAGACCGGGGTGGTGGGTACTTCTTTGAGGCCAGTTCTAGCGCGAGCCGCTGGCTTCTTTCGCTGGGATGGGCTCTTTTGCCATGCAGCGGCCGACCAGTTCGGCGCAGGACTCGATGAACTTCTGCTCGGCGGCATCGAAGGTGTTGGCAAAATAGCTCTCGATGCACAACTCGGCGGCCAAGCGGTTCTTGACCACGCGGTCCTTAACAAAGATCGGCACCACGATGTTGGATTTCACCATGTCGGACCCGAGGTAGCGCGGATCGGCCGGAACGTCGTTAACGACTACGGTCTTTCCGGTGGAAGCTGCTGCTCCGCACAAACCCTGATCGAGCGTGATGCGCGGAGTGGGCTGAAAGCTGCCCGCGTAAGGGCCTACTACCAGCGCGTCGAAATGGGGCGGCTCCATCAGGTAGAAGCCAACCCAGTTGTAGCGCGTTCTTTCTTCGTGAAGGCGATTGGCAATGTGCTGCAGCAGAGGCTTCACACCGTTGTGGGAACGGCTTGATGCCTCGAATTCTTGCAACAGCTGTTCGTGCTTGGACATTGGATTCGGAATCGTTGGTGGTGCCAGTCCGCCTCCCGCAGGGGCTAAAGCCCGCAGTTTAGCGGGTCTTAACGGCGCGGCCGAAGCCGCGCCCTTTCGAAGCTGTTTCCAGCGGCGCCGTTGAAGCAGCGCCCTTTCAAACCCGAGTTACTTGATCGTAACCAGTTTCTCGACGAGTCCAGAGTAGTCTTTTTTCTCCAGACCGTGGACTTCTTTGTTGTACTCGTCAACTTTGCTCGAGTAATTCATGGAGCAAAATTTTGGGCCGCACATGGAGCAGAAGGCTGCGGTCTTGTAGCCCTCTTCGGGCAAGGTTTCATCGTGCATGGAGCGCGCGGTTTCGGGGTCGAGCGAGAGATCGAACTGTTTCTCCCAGTCGAACTTGTAGCGCGCATAGCTGAGCGCGTCGTCGCGGTCGCGGGCTCCGGGACGATGGCGGGCAACGTCGGCCGCGTGCGCGGCGATCTTGTAGGCGATGATTCCGTCTTTCACGTCTTTTTCGTTGGGCAGGCCGAGATGCTCTTTGGGCGTGACGTAGCAGAGCATCGAGGCTCCATACCAGCCGATCATCGCGGCTCCGATGGCCGAGGTGATGTGATCGTAGCCGGGAGCGATGTCGGTAACGAGCGGGCCTAGCGTGTAGAACGGAGCCTCGTAGCAGAGCTCGTTTTCTTTCTCCACCTGCTCTTTGATTTTGTCGAGCGGAATGTGGCCGGGGCCTTCGATCATGGTTTGCACGTCATGCTGCCAGGCGATTTTCGTCAGCTCGCCGAGAGTTTTGAGTTCGGCGAATTGGGCTTCATCGCTGGCGTCAGCGAGGCAGCCGGGACGCAGGCCGTCTCCGAGCGAGTAGCTGACGTCGTACTTCTTCATGATTGTGCAGATGTCGTCGAAGCACTCGTAGAGGAAGTTCTGCTTGTGGTGATGAGCCATCCACTGAGCCAGGATCGCGCCGCCGCGGCTGACGATGCCGGTGATGCGCCTGGAAACCATGGGCAGATACTGGATGAGCACGCCGGCGTGAATGGTCATGTAGTCGACGCCCTGCTGCGCTTGTTCTTCGATTACTTCGAGCATGACGCTGGCGTTGAGGTCTTCGACGCGCTTGACGCGCGAAATGGCTTCGTAGATGGGCACGGTGCCGATGGGCACAGGCGAGTGGCGCAGGATGGCTTCGCGGATTTCGTGAATTCCGCCGCCGGTGGAGAGATCCATGACGGTGTCGGCGCCGTAGTGGACCGAGGTGTGCAGCTTTTTAAGTTCCTCTTCCACGTTGGAGGTGACGGCCGAGTTGCCGATGTTGGCGTTGATTTTGCAAAGCGAGGCTACGCCGATCGCCATCGGCTCAAGCTCGGGATGGTTGATGTTGGCGGGAATGATCATGCGGCCGCGGGCAACTTCGTCGCGGACGAGTTCGGCGGTGATCTTCTCGCGGCGTGCGACCCACTGCATTTCCTCGGTGACGACGCCCCGGCGAGCGTAGTGCATCTGGGAGAAGTTGCCGTCTTCATTTTCGGCGCGGCGCTTGGCCAGCCACTCCGCCCGCGGCTTGAGAGCCAGGTTGAAACCGTCGCCGTTTGAGTCGTTTTCGGAGTTGCCATTCGAGCAGTTATTCGCGCCGTTTGCGGGGTTGCCGTTATCTGCGGACATAGGGATACCTACCATCCTTCACTGAATATAGGGAGAATTATACGCTGCGAAATGGGGCGAGCCTGACGGGCCGCCTCTGATTACGCACCAGACGCCGGCAAATGTCTGTGTGGCTAATGGCGAATCGCCAAGTGCTGAAGGATTGCTTTCTCAACCGCCGCTAGATCCGTCGCAGAAAGAATCCCCATCTTGCCGCGGAGCCTTTGCTTGGACACAGTTGAGACCTGGTCGGCTTTGGCTTTACTCTGCGCCTCATTATTGAGGGTGACCAAAGCTTCACCGGGATAAAGATTCGTTGTCCTGCTCGTGAAGGGAACCACAACCAGACGGTTTAAGGCCGCATTTGCAGCATTATTACTGACTATCAGAGCAGGGCGAGTTTTGCGAATTTCGCCGCCGACCGACGGATCAAACGATACCCACCAGACCTCACCCCTCCGAGGATACATCGCCAATTATTCCTTCCGACCATTCTTCGGCTTCGCGTTCCCCATCAACATCTCTGGCCATTGCCAGGTACCCCTCGAGCAGTCCGCCTGGTCCATTCATTTCAAGTTCCTCGATCCGATTCAAGACAGCTTCGCTGAGTTCGTCGGGGAGAATGAACCACGTCGCGTTGCCGCGGGATTGCGGATTGCCTACGCCAGGGCCTTCACCACCGTTCCAGCGAATGCCGATTCGATCTTGGCTCTCCCAGTTCACGCGCGCTACGGACCAGCCTCCGGGCCCTGAGTTGTAGAGGGTTTGGACGGAATGAACTATTCTGCGGGGGGCTAAAACGGTTGCTGGCTCAACGTAAGCCATACACGTAATCTCCTACGTATATTGTACATACGTTACGGAATTTAATCAATACGTAACGTCTTATGTATAATATCTTCGTATAAGGATAATTTTATCAATGTCTTGCCTGCCTTCGGCGTGTTCTGGATCACTTCCCGGTGTTATCCTCTTGGCTGGCGACAAATTCCCGATATCACTTAAAACCTGACTGTCCATTCTGATTTCCACTGGTTACTTGCTTAATATGAGGTAGGCAAAATACACCGCAAAGAGCCAAAGGAATATTCCAAGACCGCGAAGGAAGACGGGATACCAAGATTTCGATGCAAAGATTCTCTTTTTTACTTCGTTCCCGCTCGACCACTGCTCGATTCCTGAATATCAGAAACCAACCACATAGCCCGAAGCCGAGTATCGGGGTAATAAATCCGGCGATCGCCGCGACTGCCTGCATTACCTTCATTGCCTAAATTGTCCCACCACTTCAAATGAAGAGGCGAGCGTCGCAGAGTTACTGTTGTAACATCCCGACTGCACTTAGAATCCGAGCGGTTCTAGTTTCTGAGTGTCTTACCCGTCTTCAGCGTGTACTGGATTCTCTCCTGTGTTTTCTTTTCTCCGCAAAGCGACTTGAAGGCTTCGCGCTCCAGGTCGAGCACATACTGCTCGCTGATGGGCATGCCTGGCGTGACATTGCCGCCGCAGATGACTTCGGCGATTTTGGTGGCCAGCTTCAGTTCGTGATCGCTGATGAACTCGCTTTGGCGCATCATGTAGGCTCCCAGTTTGAGAGTGGCGAGAATGTTCTCGCCGGGAGCGGGAATGTCGGTGCGCATTACGGGAGGTTCGTAGCCGGCTTTGACGAGTTCGAGTGCGCGCGCCTTGGCGTCGCTCAGCACGCGCTCGCGGTTCATGGTGATGCGATCGGAGTTGGACAAGAAGCCGAGGCCGCGCGCTTCGTACGCTGAAGTCGCAACCTTTGCAGTGGCAACGGTTTCGAATGTTTTCTTCATTGCTTCCATCAGTTCAACCGAATCGCCGCGGCCGTCGGGACGAATCGAAGCCGCGCTGTCAACGGCCCGCAGCAACATTTCTTTGCAACCGCCGCCGCCCGGAAGCAGGCCGACTCCTACCTCGACCAGGCCCATGTAAAGTTCGGCGTGAGGCTGGCGCGCAGCTGCGTGCAAGGAAAGCTCGCAGCCTCCGCCTAACGTCAGGCCAAATGGCGCGCTGACGACGGGTTTTGGGGAAAATTTAATGGCCTGCGTCATTCCCTGGAATTGGCGGATGGCCATGTCGACCTCGTCCCATTCTTCTTCCTGGATCGACATGAGCAACAGCATCAGGTTGGCGCCGACGGAGAAATTCTGGGCGTCGTTGGTGATGACGAATGCGTCGAAGTTGTCGCCCGCGCCGCCCGGTTTCAGCGTTTGCAGAATGAGCGAGATGATGTCGGCGCCGAGGGCGTTCATCTTCGAGTGGAACTGGATGCAGCCTACGCCGTCGCCCAGGTCGATGAGCGAAGCGCCGGAATTTGTCTTCACTACGCTGTTGGATTTTTTCGCGACTTCGACCGACCAGACGCCATCAGCAACAGTTACCGGTTGCCAGTTGGCAGTCGCCAGATCAAAGTAAAGTTTGCCCGAGGCGGCTTTGGCGTCGTCGGCGTACCAGGATTTTTTGCCTGACGCGAGCAACTTCTCCACATTGGCGGCAACTGGGCGGCCTTCTTTTTTCATGCGATCAACGGTCGCTTCCACTCCCGCAGCATCCCAAAGCTCGAACGGCCCCAGTTCCCAGGCGAAACCCATGCGCATGGCGCGGTCGATTTCGACGATGGAGTCGGAGATCTCCGGGACGCGATTTGCCGAATAGGTCCACAGATCGGAGAGGGCGGTCCACAAAAATGTTGTAGCTTTGTCGGGCTTCTGCGATGCGCCGCCTGCTCCATCCAAGCCGAGCAGCATGCGCAGGCGCGGGGCCGTCTCCTCGACGTTTTTGGCCATCTCAAGCGCGGCAAACTTCGGCTTTTGCTGCGGACGGTATTCCAGAGTCTTCCAGTCCAGCGCCAGCCGCTGGTCGTCGCTGCCGCCAGCGGATTTCGCCTTCTTGTAAAAGCCGCCTTTGGTCTTGTCGCCGAGCCACTTTCGTTCGACCATCTGGCGGAAGAAGTCGGGGATCTGCAATTCGCTGCGTTCATCGCGCACGTTCTGAGTCATGTTCCCGACCACGTGGCCGAGAATGTCGAGCCCCACCAGGTCAATGGTTCGGAACGTCGCCGAGCGCGGCCAACCGACGGCTTGCCCGGTGAGCGCATCCACTTCTTCAATGCTCAGATCCAATTCCTGCATCAGGCGCATCACGTTGAGCACGGAAAAAGTTCCGATGCGGTTGCCGATGAAGTTCGGCGTGTCCTTGGCAAACACGACGCCTTTGCCGAGTTGCACGTCGCAAAAATGCGCAACCGCGTCAATCAACGCGCGATCGGACTGCGGCGTGGGAATCAGCTCGAGCAGCCGCATGTAGCGCGGAGGATTAAAGAAGTGGGTGCCGAACCACGAGCGGCGGAAATCATCCGAGAATCCCTCGGCTATCTTGGCCACCGGCAATCCGCTGGTGTTAGTCGTGACGATTGCGCCCGGCTTGCGAATCGCTTCCACTTTCTTCAGCAGGCTGCGCTTGATTTCCAGGTTTTCGATCACGGCTTCGATGATCCAGTCGACGTCGGCCAACTTCTTCAAATCGTCGTCAAAATTGCCGATTGTCACCAAACGTGAAAGCGATGCTTCAAAAAAGGCTGCGGGCTTCGATTTTCTAGCCCCGTCAAGTCCGGCGGCCGCGATCTTGTTACGCGTTGGGCCGTCCGCATCGGGCGGAACGATATCCAGCAGCAGGGAAGGCACGCCGGCATTTGCAAAATGCGCGGCAATTCGGGCGCCCATGGTGCCCGCGCCCAGAACGGCAACTTTATTGATCCGTTTCATGAAGGCACACTCCAATCCGTTAAGTAAGGACGCTTGCCAAAATAATCTACAAATCTTCTATGGCAGTTTATCTACCACCCAGTCGTTTTCGCCAGCGTTGACCAGAATTATCTCGGAGGGTCGACGGGACAAGGACCGGGACGACCCGGATTTGGCTGCCGCCGCGCCCGATCCCGCGGCTTCCCTCAAGCTCACCAGCACTACAGGAAAGCGATAGCGGCCGCGGGTGCGCCGCCCGGCGCCGATTTCAAAAGCGCGGTCCGTTGCGACCGAAAAAAATTGCTCCAGTGCGGCGGCGTTTTGCGAGTGCCGTATTCCGTCGCTCACGAGCACCATGCCGTCGTTGAGGTCTCCCGCCTGCCATGCGTGCAGGAAGCGATTGGCGGTGGCGAGGGCGACGACGTAGTCTGGGTCGGAGACACTGGCTGGTTTCTTGTGGGCTCGTCCCCAACCCGTTGCCGTGAGCAGGAAAACCGCGAGCACGAAAATCAGGACCGCAACTCGTATCTTCATGTAGGACGCTTGTCGCCGCCAAGGGTGCTGGCCGACGCGATCGCATGTTTGTCGTCTGATCCCGATCCTCCAATTCTGAGCCGGACGGACTTTGAGTACCGGCCTGTCCATTGTGCTCGGGCCACTGGTCAACTTCAAGTGCCGAGCTGTTTGTGGCATGGTCGGGGCTATGAAATAAGCCCGGGCACTTGTATCCTTGAGCCTGGCTTCCCGGCCTAAAGTGTGTGCGTGAGAACTGGTCCGTCCCTCCGGGACTTGATGGGCCGGCACTTCGTTCCAGCGCAAATCACGAAGACGAGTTCTCACTTACACACGAAAGACCCGGGTTTCATGCTTTACCCAAGCCAGTTAGAATGCTAGTATGCGCTGCTAGCGAAAGGAGACGCATGAGTTCGCCCTACGGGCTTCAGATCACAGAGAACTGTCTCATCTGCAAGCTGCGTCAGTCCGGCTTCTTTTGCGATCTCCCCAAGCCGTCCCTGGAATACCTGGAGAGGATCAAGTACGCCAGCGCATATCCGCAGGGGGCAGTCCTATTCGTGGAGGGGCAAGCGCCACGCGGCATTTATATCGTGTGCGCCGGCCGCGTAAAGCTGACCACGACTTCGCGCGATGGCAAGACGCTGATCTTACGAATTGCCCAGGCCGGTGAGGTGCTCGGCCTGCATGGCACAGTTTCCGGCAAGCCCTACGAACTCACGGCCGAAACGCTCCAGCCAAGCCAGCTCGATTTCGTCAAGCGCGACGATTTCCTGAAGTTCCTGCAAAGCCATGCCGATGCCTGCCTGAATGCCGCGCACCACTTGAGCCAGAATTGCCAGACCGCGTACGAAATGATCCGCTCGCTCGGCCTCTCTCATTCCGTGTCGGAGAAGCTGGCGCGCCTGCTGCTGGAGTGGGCGAGCGAAGGCGAACAAACCAAAGATGGCATTCGCATCAAGATTGCGCTGACGCACGAAGAGATTGCGCAACTGATTGGCACTTCGCGGGAAACCGTGACGCGCGTGCTGGGCGAATTTCGCGACAAGGAACTGGCTCAACTTCGCGGTTCCACGCTGTTGATTCGCAACAAAGGCGCGCTGGAACGGCTGATCGGCGCGTGAGCCAATCGCCATTCGGAGCTGGATCAGGTATCAGGTGTTAGGTCTCAGGGCCTCGATATTTTTCTGAGACCCGACGCCTAAGGCCTGCGACCTCAATCCCCGGTCTCTTCTTCGCGCTGCCCAGACTGAGAGAGTCCCGGCGAGGGTGGCCTAAATTCGGCCCCGGCGATACAGTTCCCTTCCAATAAGCTGGTTTATAATCAAAAATTACCTATTCGAGCTTGGAGTTACCTGAAGAAAACCTATGATTCGACAACTGCAAAATGCGGGCCCGACTCTGAAGTATATTCTCTACGGCCTGCTGCTCATCATCTGCGGCGGTATGGTGATCACGCTCATCCCCGGTGGTTTCGGCACCAGCCTCGGCATCGGCGGGCCGCGCGCCGGCGTTCTGGCCACGATCGGCGACCAGGAAGTTACCGCGCTCGAAGTGCAGCGCGAAGCGCGGGCCTTGATCCAGCGCCAGGGCGCGACCGCGCAGGCCAGCGCGCTCATGCCCTTTTTTGCCGGCCAGGCAGCGCAACAATTGATCAATGAAAAGGCGCTGGTCGCGGAAGCGCACCGCATAGGCCTGAATGCCAGCGACGAGGAATTGCGCGACGACCTCGAACACGGCCAGCTGGGCGTGGAGCTTTTTCCCGGCGGCAAGTTTGTCGGCCAGGAACAGTACGAAGATTTCGTGCAGCGGGTCGGCATGACCGTTCCCCAATTCGAGGGGCTTGAGAAGGAATACATTCTCATTCGCAAACTGCAGGCGTTAGTTTCTGGGGGCGCTCTTGTCTCCGATACCGACGTTCGCGATGAGTTCGAGCGCCGCAATACCAAAGTCAAGTTCGAGTACGCGGTGATCACCGAGGCCGACATCCTGAAAGGGCTGCACCCCACGGACGAAGAACTCAGGGCCTTTTATGATCGGAACAAGGCCACGTATAACAACTCCATTCCGGAAAAACGGCAAATCAAGTATGCGCTCATCGATTCCGCGAAAATTGGAGCCGCCATTCCGGTCACGGAGCAAGACCTGCAGGCTTATTACGACCAGCACCGTGACGAATACCGTGTTCCCGATCAAGTCAAGGTACGGCACATTCTGATCAAGACTCCGCTGCCCGGGCCCGACGGCAAGGAAGATGAAAAAGGCGTCGCCGAAGCGCGCGCCAAAGCCGAATCCGTTCTCAAGGAAGTCAAAGCGGGTGGTGACTTCGCCAAGCTGGCCGAGCAATATTCTGAAGATCCCGGCAGCGCCAAGAACGGGGGCGAACTGGGCTGGATTGGGCGTGGCCGTACGGTGCCGGAATTCGAAAAGGCCGCCTTCTCGCTCGCCAAAGGACAAACCAGCGACCTGATCAAGAGCAGCTATGGGTTCCACATCATTAACGTCGAAGACAAGCAGGAAGCTCACCTCAAGATGCTCGCTGAAGTCAAAAGCGAGATTCAGGAAAAAGTGAAGCAGCAGAAGGTTACTCTTGCCACCGAAGGGGCGGCCAATGGCTTGCTGAGCGCGGCCCGCACCGAGGGTTTCGATCACGCCGCTTCGTCCAAGGGGCAGTCCGTGGTGAGCACGGAATTCTTTGGCCGCAACGATGTCCTTCCCGGACTTGGGCCCAGCCCGCAATTGATGGACGCCGTGTTTAGCGCCTCCGACAAAACGCCGCCCGATAGCGTCCAGGTGCCGCAGGGCTATGTTGTTTATCAGGTGCTTGCGATCAAGCCTCCGGCGACGCCTACGTTCGAAGAGATTCGGCCCCGTGTCGGGACCGAATTCAAGAACCAGCGCGCCAGCATGCTGTTGCAGCAGAAAACGCGCGAACTCGCCGACCGCGCCAGGGCCGATCACGATTTGAAGAAAGCCGCCAAAGATCTGGGTGCGACGATCAAGACAAGCGATCTGGTTGCACCCGATGGCCAGGTTCCCGACATCGGCACCATGAGCGGCGCGGCCAGCGCGATTTTCGCGTTGAAGCCTGGCGAAATCAGCGGGCCGATCCCGGCGAGCGCCAATGGCGTGGTGGCACAACTTCTCGAAAAGCAGGCGCCCACCGATGCGGAATACGCTGCGAAGAAAGACGAGATCCGCCAGTCTCTTGCCGAAGCGAAGCAGAACGAACTGTTCGAGCTGTTCGTGAGTAACCTGCGCAAGGACATGGAAAAGTCGAACCGGATCAAGATCAATCAGGACGAGATGAAACGGCTGACGCGTCCGGGGACTGAAGAGGGCTCGTAGACCCGCGAGATTTTCGAACCGTGCACGTCGGAACAGATCTCAGCTCTTCCGCACGAGGTCTGGACGAAAAATGTTTTCCTGAAAGCTGAAAACTGAGAGCTGTTCTTGATGCCATTCTCGCGCGCCAGCGGAATTCTGCTTCATCCCACATCGCTCGCTTCGCGGGGCGGGATCGGCGATTTTGGCCCGGCCGCGTATGCGTTTGCCGACTTTCTTGCCTCCGCGCGCCAGGGTGTCTGGCAGGTTCTTCCCCTTGGCCCACTCGGATTCGGAAACTCACCTTATTCTTCGCCCTCCGCCTTTGCGGGCAATCCGCTGCTGATCAGCCTGGAGCGTCTTGCCGATCGCGGCTGGATCGACCACGCACGGGTCGAGGCGCTGCCCTCCGCCGCCGAAGCGGTGGACTACGCTGCCGTTTTCCACCAGAAGTTGCCTCTGCTTTTTGAAGCGGCCCACACCTTCCTGCGCGCCAGTTCGGCCCAGGCGCGCTCTCGGTACGAAAGTTTCGTCCGCCAGAACCACTGGTGGCTCGACGATTTCGTTCTCTTTGACGCGCTGCGCGCCCGCTTTCACCTCGAAAGCTGGAACCGGTGGCCCCGCGATTTGATTTACCGCGATCCTGCAACGCTTGAGAAAACGAGCGAGGAAATGCGCGACGAACTCGATGTTCGCAGCGCCGTGCAATTCTTTTTCTACGAACAGTGGCGTGCTCTGCGCTGCTACTGCGCGCAGCACTCCATCCGCGTGGCCGGCGATCTCGCGATCTTCGTCAACTTTGACAGCGCCGATGTCTGGACGCATCCCGATCTTTTCCGCCTTAACGCGGAACTTGAGCCCGAGGTCGTTGCCGGTGTGCCGTCCGACTTTTTCAGCAGGGAAGGCCAGCGCTGGGGCAACCCGCTCTATCGCTGGGAGGTGATGAAAGAGCGGGGCTATGCCTGGTGGATCGACCGCTTGCGCTGGGCTGCGAGCAACTTCGATTACATCCGTCTCGATCATTTCCGGGGTTTTTCGCAGTTCTGGGAAATTCCAGCGGGCGAGCCGACGGCCATTCACGGCCGCTGGGTCGACGGCCCGAAAGACGATTTGTTCGTAAAGGTTCGCGAAACCCTCGGCGGGCTGCCTTTCTTCGCCGAAGATCTTGGCTACATCACGCCCGATGTGCATGCGCTCCGCGAACGCCTGCAAATTCCGGGTATGGCCGTTTTGCAGTTTGGATTCGGCGACCCCGGTGCGCACATGCACCTGCCGCACACGTTTACTCGTGACAAAGTCGTCTACACGGGCACGCACGATAACGACACGCTGCGCGGCTGGTGGGCGTCAGGCGCAACCGACAAGGAGCGCGAGCATGTGGAGGCCTATCTCGGCCGCTGCGATGACGGCATCAACTGGGCGATGATTCGGGCGGCGCTGGATTCTCCTGCCAGCCTCTCGGTCATCCCGTTGCAGGACGTGCTCGGTTTGGGCAGCGAGGCGCGCATGAACGTGCCGAGCCTCAGTGGCGGCAACTGGCGTTGGCGTTTCCCTGCGGAGATGCTGCGTCCGGAGTTGGCCGCAAAGCTGGCGCTTCTTGTCGAGGTCTCTGACCGGCTGCCAGCGCCGATCGAGGCAACCGAGGAAGATTGGGCGGCGTGATTGTTGTATCCTCGCTGTTCGGAGAAATTCGCGGATTTTTCGGAGCGCCGCCTCGTGACCGACCCTATTATTCGTGCCCAGGCTGTCGAAAAGTTCTATCTGCAGCCCGATGGCAAGCGCATTGAAGTCATTGCGCCTGTCGACCTCGATGTCGAACCCGGCAAGATTATTGCCTTGCTCGGTCCGTCCGGATGCGGCAAGTCAACGCTGCTGCGTATACTTACTGGCCTCAGTAAGCCCTCCTCGGGCGAGGTGCTGTGGCACGGCCGTCCCATCGCCTCGCAAAACGTGGGCGTGGCTATTGTTTTTCAGAGTTTCGCGCTTTTTCCGTGGCTCACAGTCATCGACAATGTCGAGGCTCCGCTCGAAGCCCGCGGCATTCCCGCGCTCGAGCGGCACAAGCGCGCCTTGCGCATCCTTGACACGGTCGGCCTCGACGGCTTTGAAAGCGCCTATCCCAAAGAACTTTCCGGAGGCATGAAGCAACGCGTCGGGTTTGCCCGTGCTCTGGTCGTGGAGCCCGAAGTGCTTTTTATGGACGAGCCTTTTTCCGCGCTCGACGTCCTGACTGCTGAAAACCTGCGCAATGAGCTGCTCGAACTCTGGCTCAGCAAAAAGATGCCGACCAGCGCCATCTTTATCGTCACCCACAATATTGAGGAAGCGATTTTGCTCGCCGACCGCGTGATTGTGCTGGGCAGAAATCCGGCGCGCATCCGCGCCGATTTTTCCGTCGAACTGCCGCAACCCCGCGATCGCAAATCGCCACGCTTCGTCGAACTAGTCGATTACGTCTACAAAATCATGACGCAGCCCGACCTGGCGCTCGCCCTCCCGGGAGCGCACGCTACCCAGCAAAAGCCCGCCCGCCAAAAATACCAGATGTTGCCGCACGCCCGGGTCGGCGGCATCGCGGGGTTACTCGAACTGCTGCAAGACCGGGGCGGCAAGGAAGATCTCTACCGTCTGGCCGAAGACCTCATCATGGACGCCGAAGACTTGCTTCCCATCGTCGAAGCCTCCGCGCTGCTCGGTTTCGCCACGCTCAAGGAAGGGGACGCCGAAATCACGCCTGACGGCGTTCGATTTGCCGAGGCCGACATCCTCTCCCGAAAAACTCTTTTTCGCCATGCTGCGATTGGCCACGTCATGATCCTGCAGCAGATCGACAGCATCCTGCACGCCAAGACCGACCACTCTATTTCCGAAGAATTTTTCTACGACATTCTCGATGAGCATTTCAGTCAGGATGAGGTCGAACGGCAGTTTGAAACGGCCATGAACTGGGGGCGCTACGCGGAGATTTTCGACTTCGACCGCGAATCGCACCGCCTCATTCTGGCCGAACCGGTCTCCGAACCGCATGCGCCCACGGCCCCAGTGCAGCCTTGAAGGATCCAACGTTGAAGCGTGCAACCCGTCCCGAAAGACTCCGGCTTCGCACTCCGATGCGCTTCTGGACCATGCTGCCGCGCCCGAGCGCGGCCAGCCTGCCGGATGCCGTCATGTTCGCGGCTGGCCTCGCACTTTTTTATGGGATCGTCGAAGTGGGCCGCAACTGGCTCGGTCCTTACCGGCCGCAGGTTGAAATCAGCCGCAGCCTGTCCGCGCTCCCCGTATACGCCGGATACTCGCTGCTGCGCATCGCCTTTGCCTACGTGCTCAGCTTGATTTTCGCCATCGTCTACGGATACATTGCCGCCTACCGCCCGCGCGCCGAGCGTTTCATGATCCCGCTGCTCGACGTTCTGCAATCGATCCCGGTGCTCAGTTTTCTTCCCGGCGTCATGCTCGCTATGGCCGCTCTGTTTCCGGGACGCCAGCTCGGCGTCGAACTAGGCGCTGTCCTCCTCATCTTCACCGGGCAGGTGTGGAACATGGCTTTTAGCTTCTACGCCTCGCTCAAGAGCATTCCTCGCGAGATGCGCGAAGCCGCTACGATTTACCGCTTCAACTGGTGGCAGCGCTTCCTGCAGATTGAGTTGCCGTTCGCCACCATTGGTCTGGTCTGGAATTCCATGATGTCGGTTGCCGGCGCGTGGTTCTTCCTGATGGCTTGCGAGCAGTTCAGCGACTTCCGGTTGCCCGGCCTCGGCTCGTATCTGCAGAGCGCCGCCGATAACGGCGATACGCGCTCGATTCTCCTGGGCATCGCGACCATGATCACGGTTATCGTCGTCATGGATCAGCTTCTATGGCGGCCCGTTATCGCGTGGGCGGAGAAATTCAAGTTTGAACAGGTCGAGAGCACCAGCGCCCCAACTTCCTGGGTACTCGATTTTCTCCGCGGTTCTCGCGGCGTCGCGTACATTCGCAAGCGTGCCGTCCGTCCCCTGCGCGAACAACTCATTCATTTTTTTGCCCATCAGAATGAAACCCGCGTGCAGCCGGACTCGCAAAGCCCAGCGGCATTGTGGCTCTGGCGCGTCGTCGGCATGGCCGCTCTTGCAGGAATCGGCCACGCTCTCGTCCGTGTCGTACTGATCCTCACGGGCCTGGACCGCGCCGAATTTCATCAAATCGGTCTTGGTCTCGGCGCAACCTTTCTTCGCGTCAATGCCGCGCTCCTGCTGGGTGCACTCTGGACCATCCCCGCTGGTGTCGCCATCGGCTTCAACCCGCGCCTGGCGCGCATTGCGCAGCCGCTGGCGCAGATCGCCGCCTCGGTCCCGGCTACGGCGCTGTTTCCGGTCGTCCTCCTCATCCTTATTCGACTCGGCGGAGGACTCGGCGTCGGCTCCATCGTTTTGCTTCTCCTTGGCACGCAGTGGTACATCCTGTTCAACGTGATCGCCGGAGCCATGGCCATTCCCACCGACCTCAAAGAGGCCGCCAGTGTGTTCGGACTGCACGGCTGGGAGCGCTGGCAAAAACTGATCCTTCCTGGCATTTTTCCATTTCTCGTCACGGGCATGATCACCGCTTCCGGAGGCGCATGGAACGCCAGCATCGTGGCCGAGTATTTCCACTTTAAAGGCCGCACTTATTCCACGGTGGGAGTCGGCGCCATGATTTCCGCTGCCACCGACGCCAAGAACTTCAATCTGCTTCTCGCGGGCACCATCGCACTGGCTGCCGTCGTCGTCACCACCAACCGCTTGCTCTGGCGTCGCCTCTATCGGCTGGCTGAAACTCGGTTCAAGCTGGAGAGCTAAAGCCCGGTAGGTCACACTGACCCACTCACCAACCGGACCCACCTTATTTGAACCCGGCCGTGCAGCACTGATAGTCTTGCTGGCTATGGTCGAGGAGAACTATCGCCACCATTTCGACGACTACACGCGCATGGCCGAAGTCGCGATCTACGCCATTCTCGCCATTCTGCTCACCGTCACGGCCGTTGCCGCTCTCGCCGATGGCGCCATGTCCCTGTGGAGCGGCATCCGCACACTGTCCATGTCGGCGCAGGCCTTCGATGTTCTCGACCATCTTCTCTTTGTCCTGATGCTTGTGGAAATCCTGCATACGGTCAGCATTTCGATCCGCTCCCACATCCTTGTTACCGAGCCGTTTCTCGTCGTCGGCCTCATCGCGTCCATCCGGCGCGTGCTCGTTATTACGCTTGAGGCTTCCACCCTCACCAAAGGCGCTGCCTGGGCGGGGGAATCGGAGAGCATCTTCCGCGCGTCGATGATCGAGCTCGGCTTGCTCGGCCTGCTGATTCTGGTGCTGGTATTTTCGATCACGCTTCTGCGCCGATCGGCGGTGGGCCCGCAAGAGTCAGAAGCGAGAAGTTAGAGGACAGCAATTGGTTACACGCCGCGTGCGGGATGATCTCTGGCCGCCTTACGAGACAGCACGGAGAAAGTGGCAAGGGAACTGACAAGCGAGATGGAGTAGGCCCAAAAAACAAAGGACCCGCCGAAGCGGATCCCGAATCACGAGGAAACACACAACTGTTGCACTCAAAGCAGAGCTGGCTACGGACCGGAGTCTTCGCCAACCAGAGCGGGATTTACGCCCGGCTGATTTTGCGCCGCAAGGCTCCCGCCATGGCCAACAGGCCCGACCCCAGCAGTCCCAGCGTGCCTGGCTCCGGAGTCGAGTTGAGGGTCGTTCCGCCGAGGTGGACGCCGCCGGAGTGATCGATCTTCTCCTGGTTCCAGTAGGTGTAGATCGTCTGGGTCGTCGTTCCAGTGGCCATATGGCCGTTATAGAGCTGGCCCTTGAGACTGCCCGTCAGTTCGTACTCGTGGAAAAACTTGCTCGATGCGACCAGCGTCCAGTCGATCGGTCCCACGAAGTAACCGTTGAAGATCATCCCTTTATCGCCCTTCGCCGTGCCCCACTTGCCGGTCACGACAAAGCCCGAAACACCCTGGCCACCCGCAAATGTTCCGTTCCCGAAGACGGTGCCCCCGGGTTGCGCGGGAGTGAAAGCTCCCGTCCAGAAACTCACCGATCCCAACGCATGTCCCTTGCCCGCTTGCATTCCGTTGACGCTCTTCAGCTGCGATGCATGGGATGTTATGCCGCTATTCAGGATGATTACGGATCCAAACTGATTGGTAAGGTCGATGGTGTCCGCTCGAGCGGCGACCGGTAGCGCAACCACCAGAAGTGCGAGCAGCACGGTACACACAACTCGTCTCATTTGTTCCCTCCACAGAATAACGGGTGTTGCGAAATACTAGCCGGATTGGGCTAGTTACGCAATCACGAAAATTAGACGTTTTAATACTTTGTCCCAAGGCAGTCGGACGCCCGGGAGCCTGGCACTAAGACAAATCAGGGGGAATTTGCCAACCGTAGTGTGACATCTTATTTCTGTGGAAATCAAGTGAGCTGCGTCACGTCTCTCTGTGATAGATCCCGCAATGCTGAAGAGATAAGCTCCTTGTGTGTAATAGTTTGCGAACTTAATGCAAAGACACGGCAAATCGAGCTGCCGCAGGCACTTCGGTTGGCGTTCTCAGCGCCCGGTTTGGTATTGAGATCATAGTGTGGAGACCATCCTCGCTAAGGCACCCCTACGGCGGGTTCCCCTCCCTTTACTAAATCGACTCCTCCATTAGAATAGGGAGTTCCCGGAGGGCAGCAGTCGGTTTCCGTTCATCCGGGCCAACGCAAGGAGCTAAGTGCAATTATGCCCGCTACCGGAGAACTGATTCGCCTCATGAACTACGTCGACGACATTGCCGCCATTTTGCGGCGCGTCAACAGCTCGCTGCCTGCCGTGAGCGACGAGGAACGCACCCGACTCGCGGAATACATCCGCAAATCCGAGCCCAGCCTGCAAAGCGTGCTGACCGAACTCGACAAGGCAGGGAAATAGTGGCAGGGATCAAAACCGTTGCCGTCATCGGCGCCGGCATCATGGGACGAGGTATTGCCCACGCGGCGGCCATCGGCGGCTACCGCACCATCCTCGAAGATCTTCTTCCCAATACACTGCGCAAGGCGGAACTCGAAATCCGCGCCAACCTCGACAAAGCGGTGGAACTGGGCAAGGTCAATGCGGCTGATGCCAACGCGGCCTTCGCGCGCATCGAGTACGCGGGCTCGATCGACCAGGCTGCCCGCGAAGCGGACCTCGTCATCGAAGCCGTGCCCGAGGAGATGGAGTCGAAGATCGAGATCTTCACATTGCTCGACAAAATCTGCCGGCCCACGACCATCATCGCTTCCAACACTTCTTCGCTCAGCGTTACCGAGATCGCCAGCGTCACCTACCGCGCGAAGAAATGTGCCGGGATGCACTTCTTCAATCCGGTGCACAAAATGAAGTTGCTCGAAGTGGTGCGCGCGCTCGAAACCGATGCGGAAACGCTCGCCGCCGTCGTTGAAGTTGGCAAGCGCATGGGAAAAGAAGTGGTCGTGGTGAAGGAAGCACCCGGCTTCATCACCAGCCGCATTAACGCCATGATCGGCAACGAAGCCTTCTACATGTTGCAAGAGGGCGTGGCCAGCGCCGAGGACATCGACAAGGCGATGAAGATGGGCCTCAACCATCCCATGGGCCCGTTTGAACTTGTGGACATGGTCGGCCTCGACACGCGCCTGCACATCCTCGAATATCTGCACAAGACGCTGGGGGAAAAATTCCGCCCGTGCCCGCTGCTGGCGCAATACGTGAAAGCCGGACGGCTCGGCCGAAAATCGGGCCGGGGCGTCTTCGAGTATCCCGACGCGGGCAACGCAACTACCCCTCGTTGACGTCAGAAGGAGGGAATGGGAGAATGCCCCTCCATGAAGCCATCCAGCCTGTTTTTTGCCGTTTTCCTCATCGTTGCCGCTAGCGGATGTTTCTGCTTTGCCGCGGATGACCAACTGCTGCCGCGGTCGGGCGTTGAAGGCTTCGTCTTCTGCCCGGTATCCGCCAACGACCAGCCGGTGCCCCTCTATGTGGGGTATTGCAAGAAGCGCCAGGTTGGCACGCTCAACTGCGGCGAAAAGGTGGAGGTGCTGGCCCGGCAAGATGACATGCTGAGAATTTCATCGGGCGAGAGGGGCCCGCATGGCGTGATGCGCACGAACCTGGTTCCCGCTTCCGCCATTTCACGGCAGGCGGATAAATTTGTTCCTTTCGATAACCAGTCAGGGGTGCCCGAGCGCTCGCCGGACTGTTCGCAAATGCGGGCCAGGGAAAATGCGCCGGACGGATTCGTGTTCTGTTCCGGCGGCCATGACTCGGCGCCCGTGTATCACAGTGCCTGCCAGAGCCGCGCGTCCGATAGCGTGGCCTGCGGAGAAAAGGTCGGCGTGCTCACCCGCGCTGGCGATATGCTGCAGGTTACGGTTCCTCCGCATGGCTTCCCGCGGTACATGGAGGCCGCGGCGGTTTCGCAGCAGGCCGGCAAGTTCGTTCCTTTCGACGACGCTTCTGGCATAGAGGATAAGGGCGCGGTCGATTGCGCGCACCCCGGCGCGACTTTCGGGACAGGCGGCGGGGTTTTCACAGGGAGGGGACCCGAGCGTAATGTGACGATGCCGCGCGCGATTTCGTCGCCAAGTCCCGAATACAGTGAGGAAGCCCGCAGAAAGAAAATCCAGGGCGTGATCGTTTTGACGGTGACAGTGAATGCCGACGGAACGACCGGCAAGATTAAGATCGAAAAGGGACTTGGATACGGGCTCGATGAAAAGGCTGTGGAGGCCGTGAGCCGTTGGAAGTTCAGCCCGGCGCTCAAAGACGGTGAACCGATCGAGAAGGAGATTAACGTCGAGGTCGGCTTCCATCTGAACTGAACAACCTGTGCTCATCAACCAAGCCAGCCGGAGGGCCGTTGGCAGGTAGTTGTCGGAAAGAAGCTTGAAGCGATCCGTGCAGCTACACGATACAACTTTCCCGTGCGCGACATCGACGGCATGCTAGAGGAGATGGAGAGAGGCAAATAGCAAGACGCGACTTCAGCCTCTCGCCGCTCCGCCGGTTGGTTTGCCGATAGCGTCCGCCAGAACCAGCGTGGTTCCGCTCAAGGCTAAAATATCAACGAAATTGTTTAGCCCGCTGTCTATGTCGGAAGGGTTGGCGGCTATCATGAAGAGGTAAACAAAAACACCTAGAAGCAGAACCACAATCGCCAGACATGTTGCCGCCAAGCGTACCTTTTTATTCACGACAACACACGCGCCGCAAGCGATGAGAGCCGCGCCCGTAAGATAGGCCCAGAAAAGGCGCCCGGGAATCCATGCCGGCGTTATTGCTTCCATGGGAATGCCAGGCGCTAAGGTGGGATGCAGAAAATGGTCCACGCCGAATACTATCGCCGGTATCCCCATGAAAAATCGGCAGAGAGTTACCATGCCTGGCGCGCCTTCCGCAGGCAACCTCTTCGACTGGGCTACGGCCACCGCAAAAGCTCCGCCGCTGAAGGCGAGATCTCTCAGGGCGATGATCCAAAACAAAAGAGCGCCATGCGTCGCCACTATGTTGGGGATATGCATTAAAACGACGAAAAGCAGAAACATCCATCCCAAAAGTGTGGCCGCCAGCCGTGCCTGTATCTCGAGGATGATGCTCAGCGCTGCGGCAATAATCGCAGTGCCCACCAGGTAGACCCAAAATAAGTGCCACGGCATCCAGTGCGGAACGATACTCGCGACCAACTTTGTATTGGTGAAATGCTGGGTGGCGAATACTCCCATCGGGAGGGCATAGAACAAGCGCCCGAAGGGCACGGTTTTGTCGAGCCCGTGTTTTTGCGGCAGGTCGTCCTTGATAATTTTTGTTAGCCCAATTACCAAGAAAATGGCGGCACTAAAATAGGGCCAGAATACGTCCGCCCGGACGGGGTAGAGTGCAAGTGCGAAAGCAAGGCGAGTGTAGTGGAACAACTGGAAACTGCAAGTCAGCATATTCATTCCAGGATCACCGTTACACGACTCTGAATCGCCAAGGCCTTAAATGAAAAATTTTGGAGTTCAGTGCATCTTGCCAGATTCTTCGCTTACGCGTGTTTGGGCGGTGATCCAGTTTACTTCCCAGGTCTTGCCTCCATCGTCCGAAAACGATTGTTCAAAGTGAGGAGAACTCGTGTTCATGTTCGTCCAGACAAATCGAATCAAGACAACTTTGCCATTGATCGTATCCTGGGCGAAGAACTCGCCGCGTCCATTCTTGAATTCGCCGATCTGGGGCGGGTCCAGGATTCCAATCTTGCTGTTGGCCCAATAGAGACGCCACTGGTGGGACTGGGGATTGTACAGGCGCAGAGTCAGACCCTCGATGTGGCCGGTATCAGGGCTATCGAGTTCGATCGTGTCCATCTGAGAACGGCCATCCCAGATTTTGTAGCAGACACCAGTGCCATCAAACTCGGCCCAGGTAGTGGAACCCGTTAAGGGATGCAGCAGCTTCTTGAGGTGATATTTCCACGAACCAATGAGGGGATCAAAATCGTGCTGCCCGTCCCGCTGCGCGTTCATTTGTTGAGCGCCAGCTTTCGATGCGTCTGAATTCTGCTGTGCAAAACCTTGAGTGGGCTGAAAGATGAAAACCAGGCCGCACACTATGAGGTGAGCAAGAAGAGATTTGATGTTCAAAGGCGCCTCCATGAACGTCTCTTTCAATTCCATCGCGGACTGGCACGATCCCACGCGGCTGGCTGCGATACAAATCCGAAAAGGAGACGCAGGGTGCTGAGTCCTACGTCCCCTCCCAGTGCTACTAATTGATGTCCTGCTTAGCCTCCAGCTTTTTCACCAGTCCGTCGACGTAAGTCTTCTGATTGTCCGGAGCTCCGGCCAGCGCCAGCTTCATCTCTTTGGCGGCGTCATCGAATTTTCCTTGCGAGCAGTACATGCGCGCCAGGCCGGAATGCACGAACCACATATCGGGATGCTTCTGGGCGTTGTCGCGGAAAATGACAAACGCCTCATCGCTGCGCTTCTCGCCCTGCAAGCCGCGCGCATAAATGTGGAGTTGGAGCGGGGTAGCCATGCTGAGCGCTTTCTTCTCCGCCGCCATGGCGTCGTCCTTGCGGTTCATCGCCGTCAGCACCTTCGACTTGGTGATTTCGTTGTCGTAACGGTCTTCGTTCTCGATCGACTTGTTGGCGTAGATGAGCGCATCGTCGAGATCGACCTTTTCCGTGAGCAGGTAGTTCGCGGCATCGTCCCAGCCTTCCCAGGTGTATTGCCCTAACCCGCGCAGTTGTTTCTTCAGGCTGGCCTCAACCGCGGCGTGCACGTCCACTCCAACCCTGAACGGCACCGCGACTTTTTCCCACTCCAGCACGACCACAGCCGAATCGGGCTTCACGTCATCGAAGTCATAGGTGAGTGCCTCATGCATGTCCGCAGCATGCGGCTTCACGGTCACGCGCAAGGCGTCTTCAGCTTTGTTGTAGGTGAACGATCCCCACGAAGTCGAGTTCTTCGAAAAGACGATCGTCCATTCGTCGGCCGCCGGAATCATATGCAGGCCGTACGTGCCTCGGTCGAGCGCCTGTCCCTCGATGGTGACGGGATCGGTGAAAGTGATGGTAGTGTTCTCGTTGGCCCCGGACCGCCATACATCGCCGTAGGGAACCAGTCCGCCCCAAACCTTGCGTCCGCCCACCAGCGGCCGATGATAGTTGATGGTGATGTCGGTGATCCCGATGCGCTGCGTAATCAGAGCGTGCTGGCTCTGCCGGGGCAGGTCGAGAACAAATGATTGTGCCAGGCTCAAGCCCGAAAGGGCCGCCAGCAGCAGGCTGAACAGGAACACCCTCAACGGGCCTCGTAACATTCCTCTCACCATGGAAAACGCCTCCTTCGATGTGCGCTTGGCAACGCGCAACTCTCGTAAATTGTGTTGAATCGGGTCCACAGATCGTGGCCCACCCCTGGTCGGCATCTTAGACGTACGCCAAGCCACTTCGTGAGCATAACTAAATGCAATTCCGTGTCCTGGCTCCCTCCCCGGCTAACCAACCCGTTGCTTTTGCGCGTCTAACCGGCAAGGAAGGGTGTTTTTCCCGGAACCCAATCCACTCCTGTCTCGTATCAATAACAGACGGCAGCGGAGGCTTTTGCTCAACCGGCAAACTCGCTGCCGGCCACGCCCATGCGGATGCTTCTCGAAATCGTGCGCCAGTCGCTCTCCACGCTGTGGGCCCACAAGCTGCGCTCGTTCCTCACCATGTTCGGTATTGCCTGGGGCGTCGGCTCGCTGCTCCTGCTGGTCGGCCTCGGCGAGGGCTTTCGCAGCGGCCAGGATAAGCAACTCAAAAACCTCGGCCAGGACATTATGTTCACGTTCCCCGGCCGCGTCCCCGCCGTCGAAGGCAGCACGCAGTCGGGCCGTGCCTACCATTTCACCTATCAGGATTACCTCGCCATTCGCACCGAGGCGCTCTCGCTCAAGAACCTTTCCCCGGTGCTGAATCGCGAAGACATTCGCGCCGTCAGCGACTACGGTTCCACCAACGGCCAGGTCTTCGGGGTCGCGCCCGAATACAACCAGATTCGGAATGTGCCCGTCGGCCCCGGCCGCTGGTTCAACGACGAAGACAACACTGAGACCCGGCGCGTGGCTGTAGTCGGGTGGGAGCTGCTCAAAAACATGTTCCCGGGCGTGCCCGCCGTAGGCTCGACCATCCTGCTCAACGGCCTCAGCTTCGACGTGATCGGCGTGGTCAGCAAGGTTGGACAGGATGGCAACAACGGCACCAACGCGCGCATCTTCATCCCGATCGAAACTATGCGCAACCTGTTCCGCCTGAAAGATCAGAACAGCGAAGATGCGATCTCGTTCCTGAACTATCGCCCGATCACTCCGACCGGAGATCTCGAGGCAAAGCGCGAGGTCCACGAAATCATCGCGCGCCGCCACGGATTCGATCCCAAGCTCACCGACGCTTTCGACGATTGGGACACGATAGAAGACAATAAGCGCGTCAGCAAAATCTTCAACGCCATGGACTACTTTCTGGGCGTGGTTGGAGTTGTCACGCTCGGCCTGGGCGCCATCGGCATCATCAACATCATGCTGGTCTCCGTCACCGAGCGCACGCGCGAGATCGGACTGCGCAAAGCGCTCGGAGCCACGCACCGCGCCATCCTGACCCAGTTCTTCGTCGAAGGCGCGTTTCTGACTGCCCTGAGCGGAGGCATCGGCCTGGCCATCGCCACCGCGCTCGTTGCGGGTCTGGCTGCTTTGCCCGCGCCCGAAGGTTTCGATACGCCGCGCATCGTTCCGGCGTCGGCCGTAATTGCGATTCTGTCTTTAGCCGTCGCCGGCATCGCCGCCGGCCTATATCCGGCGCGCCAGGCCGCGCACCTGCCGCCGGTAGAAGCCCTGCGCCAGGAGTAAAAAGGAGATTGTGTAATCGGGTAATTTAGTAATTTGGTAATTAAAAATCGGATGCGATGCGATTTTCAAATTACTCAATTACAAATTACACAATTACCAAATTGATTTATGATCTTCGAACTCGCTCGCCAGGCCTACAACGCGCTCCGCCACAATCGCCGCCGCAGCATCCTCACCATGCTCGGCATGGCCTGGGGCATCGCCACGGTCGTGCTGCTTCTCGCCTACGGAGCCGGTTTCGAAAGCGCGCTCTGGCTCGCCTTCCGTTCCTGGGGCACCAACCTGGTTTTTGTCTTCCCGGGCCGCACCTCGCTGCAAGCCGGAGGGACCAAGGCCGGTAGCGAAATCAAGCTCACCGTCAACGATCTCGACTATCTCCAGGCCGAGGTCCCGCTGCTCAAACGAATGTCCCCTGAAGCCGCCAAGCAATCCACCGTCGCCTACGGAATCCGCAGTGGCAGCTATGGCGTAAGCGGCGTTTATCCCTACTATTCGCGCATGCGCCGCATGGATGTGCAGGACGGAACCTTCTTCACCGACCTCGACGAAAACACGCGCAGCCACGTCGCTGTGCTCGGATCGGATGTCAAGAAAAAGCTCTTCTCCGGTCAAAATGCTCTCGGTGAAAAAGTCCGCCTCGATGGCATTTCCTACGAAGTCATCGGAGTACTCAAGTACACGATCCAAAATGGCGACGAAAATATGAACGCCAAGGTTTACATCCCGTTCAGCGCCATGAGCGACCTAACTAACACTTACTATCTCAACGCCGTCGCCATGGAATATGAAGGCGACCACCAGAAAGTCGCCGACGCCGTTCGCCGCTCCATGGCCTTCCACCATGATTTCGACCCCAAGGACAAACGCGCCGTCTTCGTCTTCGACGTCTTTGCCGATCTCCTCGATCTGCGCGTGATCACGACCGGCATCAAGATTCTTCTCGGATTCATCGGACTGCTGACGCTTGGCATCGGCGGAGTCGGTTTGATGAACATCATGCTGGTGTCAGTTACGCAACGCACGCGCGAGATTGGCGTAGAGAAAGCTCTCGGCGCGCGCGGCTGGCATATCCTGGTGCAATTTCTCGCCGAAGCCCTCGTTATTACCGTGCTAGGCGGTCTCGCGGGTGTGATTCTCGCTTACGTCATCTCCTGGTCGGTCGGGTCGCTCACTCTTTGGAGCGCCTTCATTGAAAACGGGAAGGAAGGAGACATCCGCCTCACTATCGATGCCACCACCCTGATCGTTTCGACCGCTATCCTCGGCTTCGTCGGCGTAGTCAGCGGCATGCTCCCGGCCATCAAGGCTTCGCGCCTGAATCCGATCGAAGCCCTGCGGTATGAATAGAAGGTGTCAGGTCCAAGGTCGCAGGTCCAAGGTCTCAGGAAAATCGTTAACTGCGGGCGCTCCAGGTTTTCCTGAGAACTGACACCTGACACCTGAGACCTTCCTGCCTGTGCTATATTTCAGTCAAATTCAGGAGGCCCCCATGCGCCCACTTCCCGTCGCCTTGATTGGCTACTATCAGATTCTGCGAGGATTGATTTCCGGTCTATTCGGTTTGTCGATTCTCGCTTTCGGCGGTTTAACCGCCAAGCTCGCATCGTTGGCTGCCGAAGGCAATGCCATGCAGCGCTTTCTAAGCAGCTTCGGACACATCGCCGGTCTGATTGTCCTGGTTGCCGCCGCGCTTCACATTGCCGCCGGCTACGGAGTCCTCGAAATGCAGAATTGGGGACGCTGGCTGACGCTGCTCTTCTCGGCGGCTGGATTGGTGATTCTGCTGCCGTTTTTGCATGGATTCTTCCCCATGATCTTCGCCCTCATCAACGCGGCGATCATCATTTATCTCGTTCTGCCGGCGACTAAGCGAGCTTTCCGCGGCGAGGACAGCGACAAGCCCATACGCATGGCCGCCTGAGAGCTCGCGAAAAAACTCGGATTCGTAACAGGGTATCGCTTCAGCGATACCGCAAGTCCCAGGAATCAACTACCCCTTTCGGGGCTGGCCGTCGAATTTGCCACCGCCTGCTAACGGCCCCTCTCGGAGGCCGGTTTTCGCAAATCGAGAAGAGGCACCGCAACGGGTGTCAGAGGCGGGTGGGTTTTCGCGGACCCGCCCGCTCAGTACAATGTCCCGGTGGCCAACTCCCCGAAGCTCTCGAATGTCCTCGATCACTTGCGCCTCTACGACCACCCGCTGCTCGTCTTTTCCGCGCGCGAAACCAACGGCGTAATCGAGGTCCTGATCGATCTGAAAAACGCCGCCACGCCCGTGCACACCTACGTGTTCCCGATCCATGCCCGCGATCTCGACAGCCCGCAATTCGCCTGGCAGTTGCAGCGCCAGCTCTACGACGCCCTCCATGACTATTTCATTGAAATGTTCCTCCGCACTCCGCAGGACCGAGACGCAAAGACGAACCCTCCGCCATAAATGCTAGGAAGTTCTTCTATCTTATTGATTTATAAATATTTAGAGCTAAGTCCTTATTTCTCAAAGATCTGGCGGGAGCGATCCGCTAAATCTTTGAGTTTAAAGGACCGAGACCATAGGGGTCCCTCGATTGTCCCTCCGCCAACAGATCGAACTGGAAATTCGCGAGCGCGGTCCAATTCCTTTTTCCCGCTACATGGAGCTTTGCCTATATGACCCGATCGCTGGTTACTACTCGCGCAACAGCGAGCAATTTGGCAAAGCCGGAGACTTCTACACTTCCAGCGACGTTCACGCCGTTTTCGGTCGTCTCCTCGCCCGCCAATTCGAGGAGATGTGGCAAGCGCTCGACCGCCCGCAACGTCTGGAGATCCTGGAGCTTGGTCCAGGCCGTGGCCTTTTCGCCAGCGACGTCCTGGATTGGTCGCAAAAGAAATTCCCGGAGTTCTTCGCGGCGATGAACTACACGTTGCAAGAGTCGTCGCCTGCACTGCGAGCGAAGCTGGGTGAAACGCTGCATGAGCACATCTCGAGCGGCCGCGCAACCCTAGCCCGTGTGGCACAGACACTCTTGTCCGCGACCGATCCGGAGGAACGGCCGAGCGCCGCGATTCACCGCGCTTGCGAATCCGAAACGCCCGTCATCGTTTTCGCCAACGAATTCTTCGACGCTCTCCCAGTCGAAATCCTCAGCCCGCGCGGCAAGCTCCATCTCGCGTTCGAAGCCAGCCAGTTGACCGAAATCTGGTTGCCGCCAACAGCGGAGGAACTGGAGTTCCTCGATCGCTACAGCGTCCAAGCGGAAGCGCACGAGCGCATCGAGGTCCCACTAGCCGCGCAACGCTGGATGGCCGAGATTGCCACGGCCGTCCGACAGGGCTTCCTGCTGGTCATCGATTACGGCTACACGCGCAGCGAGCAGCTCGCAGGACGCCATCGCGGGACGCTCATGGCCTATCGTCAGCATTCCGCCAGTCCCAATCCATATCAGGCTCCTGGCGAGCAGGATCTGACCGCGCACGTAAACTTCACCGCCCTAACAGCAGCCGCGGAGCAAGCAGGCATGCTCCCGCAAAAGTTCGTCACGCAATCGCAGTTTCTGATGGGAATCGGCGAGCGCACACAATTCGCCGACGCCTTCGAGCAATGCCGCCTCCCGCAAGAACGGGCCAAAGTCGCCCTGCAACTCAAACATCTCGTCTCGCCCATCGGCATGGGAGAAACCTTCCAGGTGCTCCTAGCCAGCCGCGGAGTAGAACCCGACAGAACAGCCGCTCTAAGCGGCCTGCGCTTCGGTAGATAAGGTCCGATGCAAAGGCCGGGAGCCGAAGCTGAGGATCCACAATCCGACCGTACCCAAAAGTACCGTTCCCTAAAGTGCACCATTTTCGCTGCTATTTAACATTCCTGAAATATCTTTGCAGTAAACTACGCACTAAGTCGTTCGTATGGCCTCCGCTCGCTCATCCCGTTTCGCGTTGCCGCTGCAGGTGGCTGCTGTGTGCTACCGCAAGCAGAATTCGCATGCCGAATTCCTGCTCGTCAACACCAACGGCGGCAGCAAATGGACGTTCCCCAAAGGAGCCCCCGACACTCGCCTCTCCCACAGCCAGGCCGCCGAGCGCGAGGCCCGCGAAGAAGCTGGCGCGATTGGCGTGATCGAGGCGCGTCACTTCCACGTTTACATTCACTCGAAGGGCGTTTTCTGGCAGCCCAACGGCGTGCAGGAATACGCAGTCAAAGCTTTCCTGATGGATGTCCGCCAAACCCGCAAGCCGCACGAAGATTACCGCAATCCCACCTGGTTCGACGACGAAGAAGCCCGCGTAATCCTGGCCAAGGGCAGGGAAGTGAAGTATGCACGGGAACTGCAGACCGTGATTGAGCGCGCGCTGGAGCAACTGGGGACTGCCCGCATGGCCGCGGCGCGCTGAACTGCAATCCGCTTCTTGACAGGCTGTGTAACATAATGGCGGAGAGCCTCGTGAAGAACACAGCGAAACCCGCCTCGCCTGCTCCCGCCGAAAAACAACTAACCGAATTTATCTCCAAGTTCGAACCACCGATCGCGAAGCAAATACGCGCTGCGAGCCGTGTGCTGCGCCAGCTCTACCCAACCGCAAACGAGCTGGTCTACGACAATTACAACTTCTTCGTCATTGGATATTGCGCAACCGAGCGACCCTCCGATTGCTTGTTCTCCATAGCGGCTAACTCTAAGGGTGTCGGCTTGTCGTTCTACCACGGAGCAACGCTACCCGACCCGCACAAGATTCTCTTGGGCAGTGGCAACCAGAATCGCTTCATCCGTCTGGAGAGCATAGAAACGCTCTCCAGGCCGGAAGTCAAGGAACTCATGACCGCCGCCGTCGCGCAGGCGGATCCCCCCCTTCCCTCCAGCGGGCGCGGGCACCTCATCATCAGGTCTGTAGCAGCGAAGCAGAAGCCGCGACGTCTATCGGCGAAGCGCTAACTCGAATGTCAAAGCCAGAGCCTCCACAGACGAAATTCGTGAGACGATAAAAACAGCATGATTCAGCTCTCCGCCGCCGGCAAGCGCTACGGCCACAAACTCCTGTTCGAAGATGCCGACTGGCTGATCACGCCCGAGTCGCGCCTCGGCCTGGTCGGCGCGAACGGCACAGGCAAATCCACGGTGATGAAAATCCTGGCCGGGCTTGAAACGCTCGACTATGGCTCGATCTCGCGCACCAAGGGCATTTCGGCCGGCTATCTGCCGCAGGATGGACTCACGCTTTCCGGGCGCTCCATCTTTGCCGAATGCATGTCGGTGTTCGATGACTTGCATGCCATCGAAAAAGAGATGGAGTCGCTCACCCACAGCATGTCGGAACTTGACCACACGGGCCAGGAATATGCCGACGTCGCCGACCGCTATCAGCGGCTGGAGCACGAGTTCCGCGCGCGCGACGGCTACACGCTCGAGGCTGAGGTGGGCAAGGTCCTGACCGGCCTCGGGTTCCATCGCGACGATTGGACTCGCCAGACCGAAGAATTCTCCGGGGGCTGGCAGATGCGCATTGCGCTGGCGAAACTGCTGCTGCAAAAGCCAAATCTGCTTCTGCTCGACGAGCCCACCAACCACCTCGATCTCGAAGCCCGCAACTGGCTCGAAGAATATCTCGCGAGCTATCCCTACGCCTATGTTCTGATCTCGCACGACCGCTATTTCCTTGATGTGACGGTCGACCGCATCGTCGAAATCTGGAATAAGAAGCTGCATTTCTACGCCGGCAATTACGATCAATACCTCGCCGCGAAAGCCGCCCGCAAAGAGCAGCTCGAATCCGCCTACAAGACGCAGCGCGAACGCATCGAGCAACTCGAAGTCTTCATCAACCGCTTCCGCTATACGGCGACCAAGGCCAAGCAGGTGCAAAGCCGGATCAAGGAACTTGAAAAGATGGAGCGGATCGAGGTTCCGGAAGAAGAGAAAGTTGTTCACTTCTCTTTCCCGCAGCCGAAGCCCAGCGGGCGCATTGTGGCGGAGTTTAAGGACGTCGCCAAGAGCTACGTAAAATCCCCACGTGTCGAAGACCGCGAGACCCTTCGGCAAGCTCAGGGCAGGCTGTTGGGCGCCCGGTCCCTGGAACACGAGGTCTTCGCCAATGTCAATTTCATGATCGAGCGCGGCGAGCGCATTGCGCTGGTCGGGGTCAACGGGGCAGGGAAGTCCACGCTGATCAAGCTGCTTGCCGCCACCGAGCCGCTGAGCGCTGGTGAATTCAAACTGGGCCACGAGGTCCATCCCGACTATTTCGCGCAGGATCAATACAAGGAACTCGATCCCGAAGCGCGCATCCTCGACGACCTGGGCGAACTTTCGCCGTCATCTACGCAGACGCAGCTGCGCAGCCTGCTCGGCTGCTTTCTTTTTTCCGGCGATGACGTGTTCAAGCGCATTGGCGTACTCTCCGGAGGCGAGCGCAACCGCTACGCGCTGCTCAAAATGCTGCTGCACCCGGCGAACTTTCTGCTGCTCGACGAACCCACCAACCACCTCGACCTGCGCGCCAAAGACGTTCTGCTGGAAGCGCTGACGAAATACACGGGGACGGTGGTGTTCGTCTCGCACGACCGGTATTTCATCGACAAGCTGGCCACACGCGTGTTCGAAATCGGCGGAGGCAAAGTCGAGCTTTATCCCGGAAATTACGAAGACTATCTCTGGCGCAAGCAGGGCGGAGCGGCGCGGCAGAATGAAGCCCTGCAGAACGAGTTAGTCGGCGAGTTATCAGCAGCGCGTATCCCAGCCAATCGCGCGATTTCAAGCCCCCCGGCACAAGAAGGAAAGCCAGTCGCCACGCCAACCAACGGCAACGCGCCAAAGTCCGAGCCCGCCGACTCCAGATTGAAGCGTCTGAACCCTATTAAGCGCGAGCAAATGAAAAACCGCCTACGGGAAGTGGAAGAAGAAATCACCCGCACCGAAGCCGCCATCGCCCTCTGCGAATCTCAACTCCAAGTTTTCGTCGGCGCCGATGAAACCCAGCGGCAGACACACGAACTTGCCGCCAGGAAGACCGATCTGCGGAGCTTGATGACGGAATGGGAGGAACTCTCGACCATGCTCGAAACTTTGGAGTAGATGGATGGGTACGGTCAATGGTAAGATCTTTTTGCGGTAAATACCCGGGCAAACGGATCTACTCCCTCCTCAATTCCGTCGCCCGTAAAGCACTCGATACTAAGGGGTTAGGAGCCACCGTTCCGAGGAGGTAAATCCCGGAAAACGCTATGGTTGAAAGCCAATCAACAGGTCACTCCAGACCGCGTAGCACCCGGTCTCGTGCCCCAGTGTTTGTACTCGGCTCCCACCGATCTGGCACTAAGCTGCTTTACTACTCCCTGCTTTCGGCCGGAGGATTCGCCGTCTTCCCCGAGGAAAGCGCTGTGTACACAGTGCTGGCACGGCACTTCGGGGATCTCGCGGTGCGTGGCAATCGCCGCAAAATGCTCGATGCCTATTGCAACAGTGCGATGTTTCTTGTGACTGGGCTGGATCCCAAGGAGTTTGAGCAACGTGTAATGGAAGAATGCAGCAATGCCGGGGACTTGCTCCGCATCCAGATGGAAATGATGGCGAGCAAGCAAGGCGTCGAGCGGTGGGCCGAATCTACGCCGAAGCACCTGCTCTCGCTTCCGCTGATCAAGAGCCAGATTCCCGATGCCCTGGTGGTACACATTATTCGCGACGGGCGCGACGCCACGGCTTCGTTGTATCGCTCCAATCGTTATCGTCCGCTGCCGTGGGACAAGAGCCGCCACTACCTAGCGTGCGCCATGTTTTGGCGATACCTGGTGGGGAAGGGCCGGGAGTACGGCCGCGCGATGGGTCCCGATTACATGGAAGTGCGGTATGAGGAGATGGTGCAGAATCCGCGCGAAACGCTGGCGCGAGTTGGGAAATTCATCGATCAGGATCTGGACTACGACCGCATCCAACGAGTTGCGCTGGGATCGGTGCAGCACCCGAATTCTTCATTCCAGCGCGACAGCAAGGAAGCTGGAGCGAGCACGATGGGCCGCTGGAAGCGCGTGTTCACGCCGGAACAGGTGCGCAATGTTGAGTGGTGCATTGGCGACCTGCTGGTTGAGACGGGCTATAAGCTGGAAACACCGGCCGCAGAGTTGCGGGCGCCATTGTCGGTGCGCTTCATGAATTTTCTGTACCCTTTGTATCTGAAGTCCAGACAGTGGCTGAAATGGCATACCCCGGTCGCCCGCCTCGAGGACCGAAGAGGGATGACTGTGGCACCGGCTGCGAGCAGCGCCGATGGTGCGAGCCAAACCCAAAAAGCCACGGTGCGTTAACTCACGCAGCCCATCGCCAATGAAAATGAACTCGTCGGAGAGTTGGCGGCTCATTCGGCTGCGACCCCACCAGAATTACCGCCGACGAGAATCCATGACGGAAGAATTAGAGGCACGAGACGCGAGGATGTTTAAAGCTGGCTGCCGCTCTTCTCACGCCGTCGCCGCGCGTCCGATCGGTTCGGCCCGGCGCACGCGGACTTTCACTTCAACACGCGACCCCAACCGGTTGATGATGGACATAAGGCGGTCAACCGTGAACCGTCCCAGGTCCGCGTTGCGGATGCGGGAGAAGTCGGCGGCCGCGATGCCGGTGCGTGCGTGGGCTGCGCGCACGGTGATGCGCTCCCGGTCGAGGGCCTTGATGATTTCGGCTGCGAGGATCGCTTTGAATTGCTCGACATCTGCGTTCCTATGCCCCAGATCGCGAAACACATTCCCGCTTCCGCGCACTACTTCCAGCTTTTCGCTCTTCATCGCAATATCTCCTTCAATCTCTTCAAACGGTCTTTAATTAGATCGATCTCGCGCTTCGGCGTCTTGACGCCCTGCGTCGATTTCTTTTGGAACGCATGGAGCACCCAGATTTCCTCGGCGAGTTTCACGGCGTAGACAACTCGAAATGCGTCGCCCCGGAACGGCAGTGCAATCTCGAACACACCCGAGCCCAAACCATGCATCGGCTTCGCGATATCGGCCTTCCCACCCTCGGCAGCAATCGTCAAGGCCGCCAGACATATCGACCTAGCTCCTTCCGGAAACGTCTCGAATTCCTTCAGGGCCGCCCTAATCCACGAGACGGGGCGCGTCTTTCGTGTCAATGGGCTGTCCGCCACTCTAATTTCCTCCCAGTAATGTTGTCATATATGACAACGACTGTCAAGACTGCTTGTTGGATAGTCCTGATGGCACCGCGGTATCGGGCGCAGAGAGGAGACGCAGCAAGCCGCGTCTCTACACAAGGATTGTTTTGGGTTCTTACTGAGAACCGACGACGGAGAACCGAGAACTGACGGCAGAGAACTTCCTACCCGCCCGCCTTCAGCTCCACCAGTACCTGGCGCGCGATTTCCTTCAGGGTCTCGAACACGCCCACGCCCTGGAAGGCGACGGCCTCAACCACCGGCTCGTTTTTTTTGCGCAGGTCCTTCGAGAGCGTATCCACCGGCAGAATATTCGGCAGGTCGCGTTTATTCAGCTGCAGCACATAGGGAATCTTGTTGAAGTCGTATCCATGTTCTTGCAGGTTGGTCATCAGGTTGTCGAGCGCCTCGACGTTGGCGTCCATGCGCTCTTGCTGCGAGTCGGCTACAAACACCACGCCATCCACCCCGCGCAGAATCAGCTTGCGGCTGGCGTCGTAGAAAACCTGCCCCGGCACCGTGTAGAGGTGAATTCGCGTCTTGAAACCGCGAACCGTTCCCAGATCAAGCGGCAGGAAGTCGAAGAACAAGGTCCGATCCGTCTCGGTGGCGAGCGAGATCATCTTGCCCTTCTGCTGTTCCGCTGTTTTTTGAAAAATGAACTGCAGATTGGTCGTCTTGCCGCCCAACCCGGCACCGTAGTAGACGATCTTGCAGTTAATCTCGCGTGCTGCGAAGTTGATGAAACTCAAAAGGCTTCCTCAAGAACTCCGGCGTAAAGCTCGCACCCGCCACTCACGCAAGGCGCGCCTTGCCGTTCAAAATCAACAATCTGCATTATTGGGACCTGCGGTTTTTATATCACACTGGAAGGTGCAGGCGCAGGTTACCCAGGTTACTAAGGAAAAGCGGGCTCAATCAGTTCCCGCTATCGGGCGATCCGCAAGCAGATGCAAAGACCTCATCGATCATTCGACGGCCGATCAGATCATCCGAACACCCGATGCGCCTACCTCGGCGCCGGCAGCGGATAGTACCCAACTTTCGCAACCACCTTTACATTGGGACGCCGCACCCGTACTTCGATTTCGCGGTATCCCCCGATGCCCTTGCTGCTGTAGCCCAGCGTGTACTGGTTGCGCGCATCGCCAATGGCTTGAGTGTAGGCGCGTTCGATCTCGGCGGCAGCCAATTCGTTGTAAACCGAGCCGCCGCCCGTCGCCGCAACGTACTTGGGAAGGATGTCACTATAACCGAGGAGCGCGCGCGTCTTCGGCAGATGGATCCTTTGCAACTTGTCGTAAATGGGAATCGCTGCGCCTTCCAGACCGATGGCGTACACGGTGATCTGCTGCGTCAGCAACACCTTCAGGGTGTCCGCATAACTGGCAGTCGATCCCAGTTCGCGGCCGTCGCTGATGACGAAGATAATCTTCCGAGTCGTGCGGTCGCGCTTAGCCAGATCACGCGCTGCCATGAGGATGGCGTCGTTTATCACGTGCGCAACCCTGGGCGGAGTGATCACTGGCGTTACCGGCGCGCCGATCGGCATTCCATTAATAATCGGCCCCTGTGGTCCGAGCGGGCCGGACGTTACGGGAGGCCCGTTGTTTTCCCCGCTATAGCTTTTGACCTCGTTGAGCACCGCCGTCAACTGCTTGCCGGCCGAACCGAAGTCCGAGACCCGGCCCACCTTATCGCTGTAGGTATAGATCGCCACCTCATCGAACTGGCTAAAGGCCCCCTGTAAGGCGGAGAGCGTTTGTTGGACCTTCTTCACGCCCACATCCGCCATGCCAAGATCGATAATCACCGCTGCCGAAAGCGCAAAGGGGTCGCTGGTGAAAAAATTCAGCGTCTGCCTTTGCCCATTCTCGAGGACTGTGAAATCCTTTGGCCGCAACCCGTTCACCAAGTGCCCGTCGCTATCCTTGACGGTAACGGGAACCAGAACCAAATTTGCGTGCACCTTGAACGTGTAACCGACGTCCTCCCCGGATTCAGTATCCTTGGGCACGCTGCCCGCCGGCACAGTCTTGATCGGAGGCATCGGCGGTGGAGGAGTCTGACCGGTGCTCGGCACCGGAGTGTCAAAAGAATGCGGAAGTGTTTTCGACCCGCTGGTGACGTCATTGCTTGTTGAATCGGCCGCCGGTTGCCCATTCTCCTCGGCTCCCGGCCGCGGGCTCGGAGGTTCCGGGGGCGGGATCGGCCGCGTTGCCGAGGGCGCGTCCGGAATCTCATCCGGCTTTTGTTGAGCGGCCAGACCGCCAGCCAGCCACAAACTCATCCCCACAACCAGCAACGCTCTAGTTTTCATTCTCATGATTCTTTCGCCCACGCCAAATTGCCCTTCCGCTCTCGCCGCAAAGAAACGTCGCCCGATCAGCGCCAAAATATTCATTCCTCGCTTTATTCAGATGCCCTTTTCCCCCGGCCAGGTGCATCTAACGCTAACAGCCCGTTACAGGATAGACTAGCAAAGTCCCGGAATAAAAGCCGATGCCCAGAATCGATTCTCATCTTGGCGCTTGGGCCAGCCTGCTGGCCCTGACTCTAATCGTGTGCCTGACCGCCGTCGCCCAGCAGGCGCCGGCCCCGGCCTCGAATGCCCCCTCCTCGAACTCGTCGACTCCCGGCGAGCACCAGAGCGAAAGGGAGCAGCCCAGCAAAGACCAGGCCCAGCAAGGCGAGTCCGTGGAGACCCTTAAAGTCAATGTTGAGATCGTCCAGCTCTTCTTTAACGTCAAAGACAAGCACGGCGCGCTCATCCCCAAGCTGAACAAAAGCGACTTTGACATCTTCGAAGACGGCAAACCGCAAACCATCAAGTATTTCAAGGCCGAGTCCGACCTCCCGCTGACCCTCGGGATCCTCATCGATACCAGCGGCAGCCAGCAGCGCGTGCTCGGCATGGAGCAGGAAGTGGGCGCATCCTTCCTCGAAAACATTCTTCGCCCTAAAGACGAAGCCTTCGTCATCAGCTTCGACGTTGATATCAATCTCCTGCAGGACTTTACCAATTCCGTGAGTCGCCTGCGCCGCGCTCTTAGCGACACCAAGATCAATACCGGCGGAGTCAGCTGCGCCGGAGGCCCAATTGGTCCGCAGGGTCCCATTCCGTGTTCCTCCACAGGCCCTCGCGGCACCGCCCTCTATGACGCCGTCTATCTCGCCTCCCACGACGAGCTTGGCCACGAAGTTGGACGCAAAGCCATGGTCCTGCTCACCGACGGCGAGGACGAAGGCAGCCGTCTCAAAATCAAAGACGCGATCGAAGCCGCTCAGAAAGCGGACGTCATCTGCTATGTTCTTCTCATCGCCGACCGCGGCTTTTACGGTTTTGGCGGCGGCTACACCGGCGACTCGGAGATGAAGAAGCTCACGCAGGAGACCGGCGGCCGCGTCATCGATGTGGGCAACAAGATCGACAAACTGCGCAAGGCCTTCGACGATATCGCCGCCGAACTCCGCAGCCAGTACAACATCGGCTACACTCCCACCAACAACGTCCGCGACGGTAGTTTTCGCAAGGTAGAAATCAAACCGAAACAAGGCGACTACAAAATCCAGGCCAGAAGCGGCTACTACGCTGTGACTCACGAGCGAGACTAGCGAAGGCCAACGGAGCGACGGTCGCCCTAGCCTGTTTAGGCGAAGCTCGGCCCAAAGACTTGACCACTTGCAAAAAGTTCAATACAAGTGAAGCTCAGGTTCGCGTCCAACCCCGCACGCCCCCGCACCTTGCATCGATTGCGCGCGCGCTCGGGGTTACCAACCCGACACCATTTTCGAAGGAGAACAAATGACTCGGATCATCAGAATTCTTTGCGTTGCCTTGCTGGCCATCGTTGGCCTGGCTGGCTCATCCCTGCCCGCGCGGGCGGAAGACAGGTGCGACAGGGATATTCACAAAGCAGAACAGAAGCTGCGCGACGCTGTAGAAAGACATGGGGAGCATAGTAAACAGGCCGAAAAGCGCCGTCATGAACTCGAGGAAGTAAGGCACCGCTGCGGCGATCACGACGACCACGACCACCACTAGGCCGCGCGAAAAGGGGTTTTGGGTGGGGCGGCGCTTCAGTACTGCGGTAAGGGGCACCGTTTGATCCGCGGCTTTAGCCGCCGAGGCGATCGACGCTGCGGCCGCCGCGCTTGCGCTTAACCTGGGCGTTCAGCTCTGAGAAACAGAAATTTGCGCCGGAAGCTGTGCTAGCGCGCCTGCGAAAAATCCTCCACCGCAAACAATTGCCGCCCGCGCTCCATCACGCCCACGCCGATCGAATCCATATCCCGGTCCAGCACATTCGCGCGGTGGTTCGGCGAGTTCATGAACTGCCCGTGAATAAATTCCGGCGTCGGCCCCTGTGTCACGTTTTCCGAGAGCCAACTGAAATGCGCGCCTGCCTCCTTTGCCCGTGCTGAAAGGCTGGGCTCTCCCTCAAACGCGTGTTGAGCCTGCCCGTGCTCCGCCATCACCGCTGCGTGCCGCCGTGCGGCCACTGCCAGCGACTCATCCCACCGCAGCGCTGGCAAACCCTGTGCTCGCCGCGCCTGGTTGACCGCCGCAAGGAGATCTCTTTCCGCCCGCAACGCCGCCTGCCCGTAGGCCGACGCGCAAAGCATGACGCCCGCCACGACCAAAATCCAAAGCCGGGTTCCGATTCGCATTGTTCCCTCTCCCCTTGGTCAATCGAATAAAATCGCCCGGATACGATCGACCCAATACGATCAAAACCCGGCTTTGGAGTCACCGCAAGTTACCGACGTTGCGAAACCAGTCGGGTCTGTTGGTTGCGGAGTCTCGATGCCGCCTAGCGCCGGTCCCAATACGATTCGCGCCGATCGCGGTTCAGGTCGCGATATTCGCGCCGCAGTTCGCGTCGTTCATGCCGCGCCGCCCCGTAATTTCCGTAGTAAAGATCCCGGCGCAACTCCCGCCGGTCCTGCGCGATTCTTGCTTCGTCGCGCCGCATGTCGCGCCGGTCGCGCCAATAGCCATCCTCGGCGAACATCGTCCCCGCACCCATTGCCACCACCAGCAAGACACCTGCGATCACCCGTTTCATAAGCCCTCCTCCGATCCCAGTTCCTCTGGCTCCCGCACTGGGAACACTTTCTGGGCATGCAAACCCGATCCGCAGAATCAAGTTGCGGCGGCACGTGCCACGGCATTTTTAATTCAAAGCAAGAGCGTTACACATTTTTACAAGCAATTACAAAAACAACGATTCCAGCATGCGTTGGCGGTACTAGGATCAGGACATCTCATGGGCGAGTGACGCCCATTTGACTTATAGGAGGTAAGGTTATGCGAGCCTACTTCACGTTACTGATGACGCTATGGGCATACTCGGGGTGGGCGCAGGATCCTGGCATGCAAGCGGCGCAGATGGCCGCACAGCAAGCTCAGATGGCAACACAGATGGCGACGCAGGCTGCGCAGCAGGCGAACGATCAGATGATGGAAGCTGCCCAGCAAGCGAATCAGCAAGCGATGCAGAACGCTCAACAGGCCGCGCAGAACACGTGGCCATGTAATCGCGGCTTCGCGGTCAAACCCAAGTTTTCCGTGAAGCCCGGTGCGTATTCCGCGGCCGTCACCCTGAAAATGAAAGACTCGACTCGCGGCGCGGTCATTTACTACACAACCGACGGCTGGACGCCGACCGAAGCGTCAACCCGTTACACCGGTCCGATTACGATTGACTCGACGACTACGCTGCAAGCCATTGCTATCTCGCCCTACGGAGGGCGCAGCCGGATTGCCAAGGCCGTATATACGCTGAATGGAGTGCCCCCGGCGCCGCCTGCGGAGCAGAGTACGCCTGCACCTGCGAATGCCGTAACACCGCCGGGGTCCCAGAAACTCTTGCTGGCCCGAGGCACGGCTATGCCACTTGTGTTTGCCGCAGACGTGAGTTCAAAAAAAGCGGAGGTTGGCGACAAAATTTCCCTGACGCTCGCCGAGAACGTCAAAGTTGGGGATGTGGTCGTCGTCACGAAGGGAACACCGGCGGTTGCAACTGTCACCGAGGTAGATGGGAACGGAGTGATGGGCCTGCCGGGCGAAATATTTTTTCAGGTGGATTCTCTCCTCGCCGATGGCACTGTGGTAAAAGTGCGTGGCAGCGCCGCCAAAGAAG
>Ga0182014_10000010_pt1 | contig 171613 bp, 153 predicted proteins | sample 612S2DmetaG_FD_120489 | JGI IMG/M metagenome (GOLD analysis project Ga0182014, IMG submission 120489) | Permafrost microbial communities from Stordalen Mire, Sweden - 612S2D metaG | ecosystem: Environmental > Terrestrial > Soil > Wetlands > Permafrost | place: Sweden: Stordalen | collected... | reverse complement strand
GTCACGCCGATACTTGCGGCGGGTGATTTTTGTCCAGGCCATAAACTTCCCTCGAATCTCGCAAGTCCGAAGGAATCACAACCTACTGAAATCACCCAACTTCTTTTTCAGTCAGCCTCTTAGGGATAGCGACATTATGAAAGTGGTTGGCGACGGTGGCGGGCCCGACACGCAGCTCCGCATCGTGGAGGTGGCGACGCGTCTGTTCGGCCAGATCGGCTTTCAAAAGACGACGGTCGCCGACATCGCGCGGGAACTTCATATGTCGCCGGCAAATGTGTACCGCTTTTTCTCCGCCAAGTCCGAGATCAATGAAGCGGTCTGCCGGAGCCAACTCGCAGAGACCGAAGCCGCCCTCGCCGACATCGCGCAGAGGGGTGGAGCGGCCAGCCCGCTCTTGCGCGCATCCATCGTCGCGATCGAGAAGGGGAACGCACAGCGCTTTCTTGAAAATCGCAAGCTGCATGAACTCGTCGAAACGGCTTTCAACGAAAACTGGCCGGTCGCGCGCGAGCACGCGCGAAAACTGAACGAGTCGCTGGCTGAAATCATCGCGGGCGGCAATGCGAAAGGCGAATTTCACGTCGAAGACTGCGGCCTCGCGGCGATTCTCGTGCGCAGCGCCTGCATGCGCTTTTGCCACCCGCGCCTGATGGTTGAATGCGCGCAGGATCCCGAGCCGACGATTGACCAGATGATCGATTTCTGCCTTCTCGCGCTCCGCTGACGGATCGCCAGGGGCGCGCGGGATCGGAAGCGCCCGGACCGCGTCGCAGGTCAGTCGCGCTGGATTGGAAAAATATCTGCAAATAATCCAGGCCGAACCGTCAACAGACGCGCCGTCCGGCGGTAAAATCCATTGTAGCGCAAGATCAAAGCATATGCGGGAGCGTTACCTCGCCGGCCCCCACGCTGGCCGTAATCAAGACCGTGGAGCGCCGCGCAGTCCCTCGGCCCACATTGTGGTTAACCTCTTTTTCAGCCAGCTGCACTTGTCCGGCGGAGACGATTGCTTGACGCTGGGGACGATGTGCTAATTTTGTAACAGATTTGCACATACTGCATCTTTCACCGGACTCTTCGTCCGTTTTTCTGGTCTGAACGGCGCCGACAGGTTATCTGTCGAGAAAGGTGAAGAGGGGCGAAGTTCATGCTGGATTTTCGATTGGGCGGGATCACCCTGGCGGCGGCGATCGGCCTTGGCGGTTGCGGCTTCCTTCCCAACGACGGGCCGGCCTCGATTGACGTGCTCAGCCAGAAATCACAAGCGACTCCCTACGCTCTGATCAAGCTCGCGCCCGAAACGGTGGACGTTCTCGCGGCCTATGAGCCGAAAGGTCTGGCCGGCGCCTTCACCGACCGCCGCCCCGCCGCCAACATCAAATTCGGCATTGGCGACATCGTCTCGACGACGATCTTCGAGGCGACCGCCGGCGGCCTTTTCATCCCGCTCGACGCCGGCGCGCGGCCGGGCAATTTCGTCGCCCTCCCCGATCAGGCGGTCGACAATAACGGCAACATCTCCATTCCCTTCGCCGGTGTGATCCGCGCCGCCGGACGCACCAATGTCGAAATCCAGAACGAGATCGTCGACAAAATCAAGAATCGCGCAATCGAGCCGCAGGTCATCGTCAGCCTCGCGCAGCAACGGACCTCGCTCATCAGCGTCATTGGCGAGGTGAATACGCCGCTTCGCTTCGCTGTGCCCGCGTCCGGCGCCGGCGACCGCGTCCTCGACGCCATCACGCGCGCCGGCGGCATCAAGGACCAGGGCTACTCCACCTGGGTCATGCTTGAGCGCGATGGCAAACGCGCCACCGTGCCGTTCGAAAATCTGGTCATGAACGCGGCGAACAACATATATGTCCAGCCCGGCGACCGGATTTACGTCTATCAGGAACAGCAGAAATTCATCGTCTTCGGCGCCTCGGGCGCGGCGGACGTGCTCGGCAGCCAGGGCGAATTCAATTTCGACGCCTGGCGCATCAATCTCGCCGAGGCCGTCGCGAAGGCCGGCGGCATTCAGGACGCCCGCGCCGACGCCGGCTCCGTCTTCCTTTACCGCAGAGAGCCGAAAGAAGTCGCCAAGCTCCTCGGCGCCGATATCTCCCGCTTCAGCGGCGATCTCGTTCCCATCATCTTCCAGGTCAGCTTCCGCGATCCCGGCGGCTATTTCCTCGCGACGCGAACGCAGGTTCGCAACGGCGACGTCATCTTCGTCGCCAATTCGCAGTCCCACGAGATCGAGAAATTCTTCAACTTCGTGACCAGCGGAACGACAGCGGCGACGGGCGTCACGAACTCGATCGTCGGCATTCCGACCGCCGCCGCCGCCGCTCATGGCCACACGCTGGCGGCGCCGGTCGTGACGTCGACCGGAACGGTCATCATTCCGTAGCGAAGACGCGACGGGTCGGCCTGAAGGGCGGTTGCGACGATCGCCTGTTCGCGACCGGAGCCGCGCGGCGCAACGCATCATATTCGGGCGCCTGAATTTACGGCGCCCCTTTTGTGCGAACCACGCGCCGGAAGAGTCGGCCCCCCACTCTCGACCGCGCTGCGTTCAGCTCGCTTCGACCCCGGCGCGTCCTGATCCAGGGGCTCTGGTCATGCTTTGGCCTTCGCCGCGAGGCAATCCGACAGCAGGGTTTCGAAACGTCCGCCGATCTTGACGAGATCGAATGTCTCATCGGCATAGGCTCGCGCCCGTTCGCCGCAGGCGAGCCGCCGCGCGTCGTCGTCGAGCAACGCCCTTATAGCGCCGACGAAGCCCGCAGAATCACCCGGCGCGGCGACGATTCCAGACCCGGTCTTGGCGATGATTTTCGCGGCGAGATTCGCCTTTGCGGCGGAAAGCACGATGGCGCGCCCGCTGCAATGATAGGACAGGATCTTCGAGGGAACGGAATAGGCGGCGGCGTCCGGCTCGATCATCGCGATCAGCACATCGGCCGCGGCGAGCACGTCGGCATATTTCTCGAACGGCTGGAATGGCAGCAGGATCAGATCGCCAAGCCCCTCCGCAAGGCCGGCCTTGCGCAGATAGTCGATCTGCGGCCCCTCGGAGGCGACGACGATTTTGACGTCCTGGCCGGCGCCGGCGAATGTCCGCGCCGCGGTGAGGATCAGATCGGGATTATGCTTCAGGCCGAGCGTTCCCGTGTAGAGAACGAGCTTGCTGTCGCCGAGGCCCTGCTCCACGCGCCAGGCATTCTCGCGCGCGCCAGCCGTGATCTTGTCCTTCGGCGCCCAGTTCTCGATCACCGTGATCTTGTCCGCGGAGACGCCCCACGCGCCGAGCTGGGACAGGAAATCATTGGTGATGGCGACGACGCGGGAGGCCCGGCGCAGCATCTGTTTCTCGAGATGCTCGTAGTAGAGGCCGACAAGATGCCCGGCGACGGGAATTTTCGCCCCCAAAATGCTCTTGATGGCGTTGGAGTAAATGTCCTGCAGCCAGAACACGAAGGGAATGCGCGCGCGCAGGCAGAAGTCCTCGATCCGCTTCTGCGCGTCGAGCGGATTATTGGAAGCGATCATGATGTCGGGACGGAAGGCCTGCGTTTCCGCGACGATGAGATGCGCGTAGCGGATTTCCTGGCCGCGCCGGCGCACGAAGTCATATTTCATGAAGGGTTCGCCAAGCGCGATCCCCTTGATGGCGAAGCCTTCAGGATCGTCCGGCTTGCGAATAAGATCGCCTTTCGGCGTCTGGAAATCGGCGGAATAGAGATGCAGGACGCTGTGCCCGCGGCGCGCCAGCTCGCGGCTGAGTTCGATCTGGAACGGATGCCCCGAGTAATCGTTCACGACAATGCGCATGGGACGCTCCCGGATCATGGATTGGAAAGGGCGCCCGGACGAGCGATCCGCCGTGGACCGGGAGCGCCTGCGCGCCTGCGCGACCGCTCCGCCCTGGGCGGGCAGGCGGTGAGCGCTGTTTGCGGTGCGTGAGCGCCGGATATACTCCGCCGCCGCGCTGGCAAGCGCGACGCGTTGAGCGTCGCGAGGCGCCTCGAGGCGTGGCTATGAGGCGGCCTTGATGGCCGCCGAATTGCCAAGCGCCCGCTGCTCGATCCACTGATAGGTGATTTCGAGCCCCTTGCGCAGCGACTGGCTCGGCGCCCAGTTGAGCTTCTCGCGAATGAGGCGGTTGTCCGAATTGCGCCCGCGCACGCCAAGAGGTCCGGGAATGTGCTTCTTCCTGACGCTCTTGCCGGCGATGTCGCTGACGATGTCGACAAGCTGGTTGATGGTGACCATCTCCTCGGAGCCGATATTGACCGGCCCCTCGAAATCCTTCGAACGCAGCAGCCTGATCGTGCCTTCGACGCATTCGTCGATATAGAGAAACGACCGCGTCTGCTTGCCGTCGCCCCAGATTTCGATCTCGCCGCCGGAATTGGTTTTGGCGACCTTGCGGCAAACCGCCGCCGGCGCCTTCTCCTTGCCGCCGTCCCAGGTTCCCTCGGGACCGAAGATGTTGTGGTAGCGGGCGACGCGATTCTTCATGCCGTAATTGCGGTTATAGGCGAGGTAGAGGCGTTCGCTGAACAGCTTCTCCCAGCCATATTCACTGTCGGGCGCGGCCGGATAGGCCGACTCCTCCGTGCAGTTCGGATTGTCCGGGTCGGTCTGGTTATGGGCCGGATACATGCAGGCCGAGGAGGAATAGAAGACGTTCTTGATATTGCGCTTCAGGCAGACGTCGAGCATGTTGAGATTGATCGTCGCCGAATTATGCATGATGTCGGCGTCATGCTCGCCGGTGAAAATATAGCCGGCGCCGCCCATGTCGGCGGCGAGCTGGTAAACTTCATCGAAGCGCGTGTCCACGATGGACCGGCAGAATTCCTGATCGCGAAGATCGCCGATGACGAAGTCGTCGGCTTCCGTTTCGGCGTGTTCGTGGAATTTAAGATCCACGCCGCGCACCCAGAATCCTTCGCGCTTCAATCGTTTGGTCAGGTGGCCGCCGATGAACCCGCCGGCTCCGCACACAATTGCTCGCTTTTGCACTTGATCCCTCACGATTGCATTTCCGATTACTGCGTCCCCGAAATCCGCGTCTCCGACGATCGAGACGACGGCTTCGGCGCGTGGCGGCGGGGGCGAGGCCGGCTCATCCGGCTGGGTCGCCGGACGCGTGACGCCGCTTTCCGAACCGATTTCAAAAATCGGTTCCCGCATAGCTTCAGTCAGGTTTTAAAATTCTTGGGGCGCCTTGCCCTCTGCGTCAAGATCGATTGCTGCGTCAAAATCGATTGCGCAAGCCCGCCGCGACGCTTTCACGCCCCGCTCGAACCGGCGCAATCATGATGCGCAATCGTTGCGGACTCTCGACGCCGGCCGCCTAGAAACCGATCTAACGACCCTTCGCCGCGATTGCAACAATGGCTTTCGATGCGAAAGCTTAAGCGAAAACCGCGCCACGGAGCCGACAAATTGATCGTCGCGCCGCGCCCGGGCCGTGCCGAAACTTGCCCCTGCATTGTCACGCCGCCCCGATTTGGGTCCATATTGACAGCGCCCGGCCTCGCCAGGCGGCGGGGTCCCGACTGAATCTTGCTAGAATTCTGGACTGAAATCTTTGCGGACGGGGATTTTTCATGTGCGGACGCTACGCCATCACACTTCCGCCCGAGGCGGTGCGGCGTTACTTCGGATATGTCGAACAGCCGAATTTCCCGCCGCGCTACAATATCGCGCCGACCCAGCCCGTCGCGATCGTGCGCGGGCGGATCGGCCCGGACGGCGGCCTTGAACGCCATTTCGATCTCGTCCGCTGGGGCTTTTTGCCGTCCTTCGTCAAAGACCCCCGGCAATTTCCGCTGATCTTCAACGCCCGCTGTGAATCGCTGCTGATCAAGGTGAGCTTCAAGAATGCGTTCAGGCGCCGGCGCTGCCTCTTCATCGCCGACGCCTTCTACGAATGGCGGCGCGACGCGTCGCGCGCCCCGCGCCCCTATCTGTTTCAGCGCGGCGATGGCGCGCCTCTCGGACTTGGCGGCATCGTCGAAAACTGGATCGGCCCGAACGGCGAGGAGGTCGACACCGCCTGCATCATCACGACCGCCGCGAATGGCGCGAGCGCCGCGATCCACGACCGGCTGCCGGCGATCATCGAGCCCGATTGCTTCGACGTCTGGCTCGATCCGGATGAATCGACGACGGACGCCGCCTTCGCCCTGCTGCACCCACCCGCGAACGACGTCCTGCGTTTTTTCGAGATCGGCCCCGCGGTGAACAAGGCCGTCAATGATCGCGCTGAAGTGCAAAGGCCGGTCGGGGCGGAGCCGCCCGCCGATGACGGGCCCGCGGCCCCCGCGCAGCGCAATCTGTTCTGACGCGCCGCGCCGCCGCCGCATGTCGCGCCAGGCCAAATTTTGTTATCAATCCTTATTCCAACGCAAAGCGGCCCTCGAAAACAAGCGCAAAATCTGTCGCAGGATTTTAGGGGGCGAAGAAATGTTTGGCTTGTTGAAGAACTTCTGGGCGGGAAATGTCGTTCAGGAGACGCCTGCGGAATTCTCACAATGCGAGTTCGGTTGCAGAGCGACGGTCTGCCGCCAAAGTGAGTGGGAGATCTGCAAGAGCAGGATTCTGGCGGCGCAGCGCGAGATGGCCTGCGCGGAGGCGGGCCGCCAGACGGCTGCGGACCGCCAGGTCCCGCAACGCTGACGGTTCGCGCCCAACTCAGGCGGAATGGCGTGAAAGCGCCCGTGCTTGACTGAATCGCCGAAGCAGACCCGTGCAAGGCGCAAAATGGGAGGTCTGAAATGCCTCGGAGCGTTCGCATTGTTTTGGCCAGCGGCCTTTTTCTCGCCGCCGCGGCGTTTTTCCCCCTGAAAGCCTCCGCGGCGCCAATGCTTGACCCCGGCGTCGCGAGGGCCGCGGACACCGCGCCGGCCGGCGTCGAAAACGCGCGCTGGGTCTGCGGACCCTGGCGCTGCTGGTGGCGGCCAAACTATTATTACGCGCCGTACTATTACCGGCCGTGGGGTTATTATCACCGGCCCTGGGGCTATGGCTGGCATCGGGGCTATGGCTGGCATCGGGGCTATGGCTGGCATCGGGGCTATGGCTGGCATGGCGGGTGGCACAGGGGCTGGCACGGAGGCTGGCATCACGGGTGGCATGGCGGGTGGCATCACGGCTGGCGGCGATAGAGGCGGTTGCGGCCTCACGGAGCGTCGGCGCAACGAACACGGGCGGAACAGGCCGCTCGCACGCGATCCGTTCGTCGCCGGATCTTCGTGGTGATGCTTCGATGCCACAGCGCCGAAAATTCGCCATGATTTCGCCCAGTTTTCGGCTTGGCGCGTTTTTCTAGCGGATTAAGCGTGTAAATTAATTCCGACGCGACCCGGGAAAGCGCGCGTCCTCGCCATTCCGACACAGGAAACTGCACCATGCTGCGCCAGTTATTTTTGGCCTCGGTTTGCGCGCTTGCGCTCGCCGGGAGCGCCCTCGCGGCCGACCTTCCTTCAAGGGCGCCCGCCCCCGTCATTCCGCCGCCTCAGCCAACCACATGGACCGGCTTCTACGCGGGCGTAAACGCCGGCGGCTCGTTCGGCGGCAATAGCGCGGTGACGACGACCGATTATCCGGCCTATTATGTCGACACTTGGAATTCGGAACTCGTAACCTCGTCGGCTCTCGCCAACACCGTCCTCGGCCACAACAAGGTTGGCTTCATTGGCGGCGGACAGATCGGCTATAATTATCAATATGACGCCAGCTGGGTCATCGGTTTCGAGACGGATATCCAGGGCATCGCCGGCGCCAGCTCCTCGGCCTCGGCCTTCGGCGCCGGGGTTCCCGCCGACTTCCCGGACGAAACGATCGTGTCGTCGAACGTCTCGACGCAAAGCACGCAATATCTCGGGACGGTGCGCGGTCGGCTCGGCTATCTGGCGACGCCGACGCTGCTCGCCTATGCAACCGGCGGTCTTGCTTATGGCGGCGTCAAATCGAGCGCCAATATCTCGCAGGACAATCTCGGCGTCTTTGGCGCGGATCCCCAGGCATTCAGCTCGTCCGGCAATTATTCCGGCACGCGCACTGGGTGGGTCGTCGGCGGCGGCCTCGAATGGCTGTTCGCGCCGAACTGGAGCCTCAAGGCGGAATATCTGCATTACGATCTCGGACGCGCGACCTACGCGCTGAGGCCCCCGCTCACCTATTACGGCGGCTTCGCGGACGCGCTCTATGCAAGCGCGCCGCAGGCCTCGACGCGCTTCAACGGCAATATCGTGCGCGCCGGCATTTCCTATCATTTCAACTTTGACGCGCCGGCGGCGGTCGTCGCAAAATACTGATCGACCCGTTACGAGCGCATGCAGACCGCCGCGTCCCACGAGGAGCGCGGCGGTTTTCGTTTTGGCGCGCGCGCCGATTCCGACAGGTCAGTGTGGGGCGCGGCGCCTTTCGCTTCAGCCCCGCTATCAGCTCAGCGCGGCGTCGAGCGTGATCTCGGCTCTCAGTAGCTTCGAGACCGGGCAGCCCTGCTTCGCCTTGCCGGCGAGTTCGAGAAAGCGCGCTTCATCCGCGCCGGGGACTTTGCCGCGCAGGGTCAGATGCACCTTCGTGATGGAAAAGCCCTCGCCGTCCTTTTCGAGCGTGACTTCCGCGCTCGTATTCAATTGCTCGGCCGTCAGTCCGGCTTCGCCAAGGATCAGCGACAGCGCCATGGTGAAACAGCCGGCGTGGGCGGCGCCGATCAGCTCTTCCGGATTGGTCCCGGCCTTGCCCTCGAAGCGGCTGGCGAAACCGTATGGATAGGCTTTGAGGGCGCCGCTCTCCGTCGAGATCGAGCCGACGCCATCCTTGATCCCGCCCCGCCAGGCCGCCGAACCGGTTTTCTTGATCGCCATCGCCATCTCCTTCGCCGCGCGTCAATGCGCTCGCGAAGTAACGCGCGAGAGGGCGGATGGCTCCGCCGCCATTCAGCCGAAGCGATAGCCCGAAATCGGCAGGCCGAACACATGGTCGGCGTAATCGCGCACGCCGCGATCGTCTCCGGCGGCCCCCGCCGCAACCATCAGCGGAATGAGATGATCCTCGTAAGGATGGCTGAACCGCGCGCCATTGGCCTCCTCCCAGCGCTCCAGCGCCGCCGCGCGCGCGGCTGGATCGGCGGTCGCGGCGCCCGTCAGCCACGCATCGAATTTCTCGGCGACGCCGAGCGCGCGCGGGTCCGCGCCAAAGAAATTCTGCAGATTATGAAAGCTCATGCCGCTGGCGATGATCAGCACGCCCTCGTCCCGCAAGGGCGCCAGCGCCCGGCCGACGGCGATATGGCGCGCCGGATCGAGCGAATCGATGAGCGACAGCTCGACGACGGGAATATCGGCCTCCGGGTAGAGCAGCATCAAGGGAATGAAGACGCCATGATCCAATCCACGGGCGTTGTCGACGCCGGCGTCGATTCCCGCCTCGCCGAGCCGCCGCACGATCTCGGCGGCGCGCGCGGGATCGCCCGGCGCCGGATATTTCAGCTGATAGGTATGCGGCGGAAAGCCCCGGTAGTCGTAGATCAGCGAGGGCGCGGGCGCCCCGGTCACCGTCGGGCGGGTTTCGCGCCAATGCGCGGAGACCACAAGGATCGCACGGGGCCTTTCGCCCGCTGCGGCGGCGATCCCGCGCAGATAGGCCTCCATGCCCTTCCACGCATTTGGCGCGCCGGGCGGCGGATCCATGAAGAAGCACGGCCCGCCGCCATGCGGAATGTACCAGACGGGCAGACGTACGGACATGGAACCGGCCTTTTCTATTTCGCGGCGCCGCCGTCGGCGGCCGGCTGTTCGTCACGCTCGAAACCGGCGCTGATGATGAGACCGACCTCGTCGCCGATCAGCGGCAGATAGGTGTTGACGCCGAAATCGCTGCGTTTGATCGAGCCCGTCGCGTTAAAGCCGACCGTATATTTCTTGTCCAGCGGATTGACGCCCGCGGCGTTGAACTTGACGGCGAGGGTCACCGGCCTGGTGACGCCGTGGAAGGTCAGATCGCCAATGAGCCTGGCGGTTCCCTCGCCGGTCGCAACGACCTTCACCGATTTGAACGCAATGTCCGGATATTGCGCGGCGTCGAACCATTTGTCGCCCTTCAATTCGCCGTCGAGCTTGGCGTTGGTTGTCGAGACGGTATCGACCGGGATGTGGATTTCGACCGTGCTCTTTTCCGGCGCTTTTGGGTCAAGCTTCAGCGCGCCGGAGACATTGCTGAAATCGCCATACCAGGTCGTGAAGCCCATATGCGACACGCTGAAAAGAACGCGCGTGTGGATGGGTTCGACGGAATAGACGCCGGCCTGGACGGCGGCGGGAGCGGTTTGGGCCGCCTGCGCCATCGATGCGGCGAGGGGCGAGAACATGAGGGCGGGGCAAAGAAGGCGGGGAAGCAGTTTCATCGACATGAGATTGGCTCGCTCTAGGTGAGGCGCGACGGCGCCCCCCGGGGTTTGCGCCAAGTTTTAGATCCGTTCTTTTGCCGAAAAAACTGATAAAGACTTGAAGATCTTCATCTGGATTTTAGATCGTGTCCATTCCCCCTCCCTCTTTCGATCAATTGCAGGTCATGCTGGCCGTCGTCGACGAAGGCAGCTTTTCGGCCGCCGCAAGGCGGCTGAACCGCGCCCAATCGGCCATCACCTATGCCGTGCAGCGGCTCGAAGAGCAGCTCGGCGTCATCCTGTTCGACCGCGCCGCGTACCGGCCGGGGCTCACGGAAGCGGGGCGGACGCTGCTGCCCCGCGCGCGGCTCATCGCCGAGGAGATGCAGGCGCTGCGCAATCACGCCGAGGGCATCGCCGCCGGCGTCGAGCCTGAATTGCGGCTTGTCGTCGACGCCATGTTTCCGATGTCGGCGCTCGTCGATGCGCTGCGCCTTTTCAGTGCACGCTTTCCCTCGGCGCCGCCGCGCATCTTCGTCGAGACTCTTGGGGCGGCGACGCAACTGCTGCTGAACGAGACCTGCGCGATCGGCCTGCTGCTCGGCTTCAACAGCGATTTCGAGGCGCTGCAGCGGCACAAGCTGATGGACATAAGGATCGTTCCGGTCGCAGCGCCCGCCCATCCGCTGGGCGCGATCGGCCGCCCGGTGGGCAGGGAGGAGCTGCGCCAGCATGTCCAGCTCGTTCTGTCAGACCGCTCCGGCCTCTCCGGCAACCGCGACTATGGCGTCTATTCGCCGAAGACCTGGCGGCTCGCCGATCTTGGCGCCAAGCACGCGATGCTGAAGGCGGGGCTCGGCTGGGGCGGCCTGCCCGCCCATCTCGTCGAGGAGGATCTTGGCGCCGGGCGCCTGCGCCAGATCGACATTCTGGCCGACGACGGCGCCGCGGAAACCGTCATGCTGCCGCTGTGTTCGGCCTACCGGCGCGACCGCCCGCCGGGTCCCGCCGGACGATGGCTCCTCAGCCATCTCGCCGCGCGCGCCAGCATTGACGCGCCCGACTCAGAGTAAGGGCTTGAGCGCGCCGCCCTCCGTCTCCGGCACGGCGAAGCGGCCTTCCTCGGCCTTGTAGACATATTGGCTGGCCACCAGCCAACCCTTGAGCGGCCGCAGCGGCAGGATACAGGAGATCAAAAGCACCGGAAGGCTGGTGACGAGATGCACCCAGACCGGCGGCGCATAGGCGAAGTCGAGCCAGACAGCGAAGAAAACCGACGGTACGCAGAAAAAACACATGACGAAAAAGGCCGGCCCGTCGGCCGGATCGGCGAAGGAATAATCGAGGCCGCAGACCTCGCAGGACGGCCGCAACGCCAGAAAGCCTTTGAAGAGGCGCCCTTCGCCGCAGCGCGGGCAGCGGCCGAGAATCCCGGTGCGCAGCGGGCTGAGGGTCGGCCATTTCTTCGCGTCGCTCGCCTGTTCCGGCATGATTCCTCCTTGGGGCGCGTCGAGCATCCGGCCCGGCGCCGCCACGAATGACAGGTAGGGACTCCAGCGGCTTTGCGGAAGGCTTTAAGCAAGCGGCCCAGTGCGCGATGAGAAAAAGCGCGAGCGCTTTTTCGCCCGCATCGCACGCTAAACTATTGGAATCGACCACGTTCACGATTTTGGATCGATTTGATCCAAAATCATCGCGGCCTAAAGCCGCGTCGTCAGCGCGAGGAGCCAGTCCGGCGTCGCCTGCACCACCGCCGCCTCGAAGCGGCGGTCGACGCCGGTCAGGATCGCGCCGCCGGCGACGATGAGGACGACGGCGAGCGCCGCCCGGCCGAAGCGCGCCCGGCTCGCCAGGGCGCGCCGTCCGGCGAGCTTGCCGAGGCCGAAGCCCGCCGCCAGCAGGGCCAGCGCGGCGCCGAGCGCAAAAACGAACATCGTCGCCATCGCCGCCGCGAGCGATCCGCCGGACGCGGCGAGCGCGAAGGCGGCGCCGAGCGTCGGACCGACGCAGGGCGCCCAGGCGAACGCAAGCACGATTCCGGCGGCGAAAGACCCGAGAAGCCCCGCCGCCGGCAGGCGATTCGAGAGCGCCTCGCCAAAGCGCGCCAGCGGCGCCAGCGCGCGCTCGGCGGCATGGCCGAGCGCGGGGATCAGCAGCGCAAGGCCGGCCGCGACCATGATCGCCGCGGCGACCAGGCGCAGCGCGTCCGTCGCGCCGAATTCGACGCCAAATGAGGCGACGGCCCCGCCAACGACGCCGAATGTCAGCGCCAGACCCAACGCCAGCGCGACCGGCCCGCGCGGATCCTTTGACGCCGCGCCCGCGATGACGATCGGGGCCAGCGGCAAGACGCAAGGGCTCAAAATGCTGAGCAGGCCCGCGAGGAAGGCGAGGATGAGGGTCGCCACTTCAATAGGCCGCCTGAATCGCCTTCAACACATCCTCCTGCGACGTGCCCCCGGTCATGCGCGCGACTTCCTTGCCGTCCTTGTAGACAATGAGCGTCGAGCGCGGTGTGTGAAGCGCGCTGACAATGTCCGCCTGACCATCATAATCGAGCCTGAAAAACTTGATCCCGTCGAACTTTTTATCGTTCGCGAGAGCGGCGAGAGCCGTTTTCTGCGCCCGGCACACGGGACACCAGGACGCGTAGACATGGACGACGACCGGCTCGCCCGCATGGATCGCCTTGTCGACGACGGACGCCTCATAAGGCTGGAATTCGACGGCGCGCGCGGCGGGGATTAGGGCGAGCGCGAAAAAAAGCCGCGAGAGCGGCGAACAGGGTGCGGCGCATAACCGTGGCTCCTCAAGGGAGTTGGAGGGAACGCCATCTCTTCGCGCGCGGCGCGGGTTCCGTTACGCCGGTCGCGCCGGAACGCCGCTCACTTCAATGTGAAAAAGGGGGCGCCCGGCGCGGCGCCGCCGACCGCGAAAGCCAACCGGCCTTTGCGGCGCCGTTGGCGCTTCGCGTCCGATTCCGCGCCCCCGGGCGCTCAGCGATGCACCAGCACCGGAATCTTGCAATGGGTCAGCACCTTCTGGGTCTCGCTGCCGATGACCAGCGCGGCGACGCCCGTGCGCCCATGCGAGGCCATGACGATGAGGTCGGCGCCTTTTTCGCTGGCGGCGGCGATGATCGCCTCATAGGGCCGTTCGGCTTCGACCTTCACCGTGTCGACCGCGACGCCGACCGCCTTGGCCTTCGCCGCCGCCTCGCCGAGAACATGCTCGGCGTGTTCGGCGACGCGCGCCTGGAAATCGGCCGGCGGCTCCTCGATCAGCGCAACTTCGGCGCTGTAAATATGGAGCGGCGCGGTCACCGTCAGCACGGTGACGGAGGCGCCGATCGCCTTGGCGAGTTCGACGCCATGCTGAACCGCCTGTCCCGCCAGCGTGGATCCGTCGGTCGGGATGAGAATATGCTTGTACATGGATCCTCCTCGATATTGAAGTTTTACAAATCGGTCGTAAAGAGAAGTTTGATGTTCGGGTACTATTGTTGATTATCCGGCGCGTTGACGCCGATCAAACCTCCAGCGAAATCGCGCGGTATTATTTGCATATATTTTACCGCGCCATGGTTGCGTTGGCGACAACGCATTGTAGAATGGGCATAGTCAAGTTTTGCCGCCAAAGTTGCGCCGCGCGATCGAGCGCCCTACGCGCTGAAGCGAATTCTCCCGGGCGCCAACGACCCGGGTTCATTTCAGATAACCAGATTCAACATGGGAGATCGATATGATTGACTCACCCGCGTCCAGCCCGCTCCCGCCGCTCGGCGGCCTTCGCGCAGGGATCGCCAAAACTGTCGGCGCGCACTGGAAATGGTATGTCGCCGAAGGCGTCATCCTCGTTCTGCTCGGCCTTCTCGCCGTGCTGGCGCCCTTCGTTGCGGGCGTCGCGACCACGCTCTTCATCGGATGGCTCTTTCTGTTCGCCGGCGTCGCCGGATTGATCTTCACCTACAAGGAGCGCGCGGCGCCGGGCTTCTGGTGGGCGCTGCTCTCTTCCGCCGTCGCCGTGCTCGCCGGCCTCTCCCTCCTCGCCAACCCGCTGGTCGGCCTCTTCAGCCTCACCGTGGTGTTGATAGCCTATTTCCTGATCGACGGCATCCTCACCATCCTGCTCGGCCTCGAATATCGCCGCGATCTGTCGCATCGCTGGCTCTGGGTCGTCTTCAGCGGCGTCATCGACCTCATCCTCGCCGCCATTCTCATCTCGGGCCTGCCGGGAACCGCCCTTTGGGCCGTCGGCCTCATCGTCGGCATCGACCTCGCCTTCGGCGGCGCCTCGATCATCGGCCTCGCGCTCGCGGCGCACAAGGCCGAGGCCTGAACAGCCCGCGAGACGCGCTGGCGGCCAAGTCCGCGAACGCCCTGTTTCGCCCGGATCGTCCGGGCAAGCGGGCCAGGAGCGAACCGCGTCGATGGCGGGAACCCGCCATCGCGACCTCCTCGACTTATATTACGCTTATCATTTTTCTCCGCCTCGCGCCGGACGCCGATGTCTTCTCATCCAGCCGCCGGACGGCGCGGCACGACGAGCTTCGCCGTCATCGCCTGCACAACCTCGCCGCGCTGGTTGATGGTTTCGCTGCGCACCGTCACCATGCCGCGCTCGGGGCGCGAGCGCGACGGCGCAATCTCGATGATCTCGCTTTCGACATGGAGGCGGTCGTCGGGCCGCGTCGGGCGCGGCCAACGCAATTCGCCGCCCGCGCCGATGAGCCCGCCGGCGAGCGGCGCGCCGCCTTCGACCATGAGCTTCATGGTGATCGCCGCCGTATGCCAGCCGCTGGCGGCGAGGCCGCCGAACATCGTGTTTTCCGCCGCCGCCTCGTCGAGATGGAAGGGCTGCGGATCGAACTGCCCGGCGAAAGCCTTGATCTGCGCCGCGTCCAGCTCATGCGAACCGCTGACGAAGCGCTGACCGACCTCCAGATCGTCGAGATAGAAGAGCGTCGGCCCGGCGCCGTTTTTGGCCGTAGGCGCGCCGCCGCGGCTCAATGCTTTTCTCCCGCGGCCGGGCACCGCAAATAGTCGGACTGCAACCGCCGCCACGTCGCCGCCTTATCGAATTCAGCGGCGAGAGCGTCCTTATACGGGTCGTCCATGAACGCCTTCATGCCGTGCAGGATCATATATTTCGGATAATAGTCGGGCGCGCCGATCTTCTCGATCGCTGCGCAGAGCGGTCCAAGCGATTGCGGGCTCCCGGTGACGCGATTGAACGCCGCCCCGAATTGAGTTTTTCGGTCCTGCGTCAAGGTCGCAAATGTATTCATGATCAAGACTTGCCCGGCCTGGCCAGCGGTCTTGTCCGTAATCCGTTCCGCATCGAAGCGCGCATAGATGCCGGCGAGGGCGAACAGAGCCGTCGCCATGTCATACTTGCTCTGGTCGATGCAGATCAGGACACCGGGATAAAGATCAGCCGGCGTCATGTTGCTTTTCGCCGCGGCGATCGGGATGCAGCCGACGGATTGCGTCGGGGCGAGACTTCCCTCTACCCTGTAGTTTGTAATATTTCCGTGCTTTTCTTCGATGATGTTCGGCTTTTGGCCATCCTGCGCGGCGACTTGCGGCGCCGAAAATGGCAAGAGCGCGAACGCTATCGCCGCCACCATGGCGAACCCGCTTTTCGACGCCGGCGCCCCGTCCGGGCAACGCGGCGCGCCAGCCGTCTCGACCACAATAACCCCCATCTTTCGCATCGGCGCGGCACCTAGACCGGCGGCGGGTTGCGCTCGGAGAACACCGCGCGCTGGTGCCAGTAGGGCCATGGCTCCGGGCGTTCGCTGGCGGCGTCGAGCTTTGCGACCTGCTCCGGCGTCAGCGCCCAGCCGACGGCGCCGAGATTTTGCCGCAGCTGCGCCTCGTCGCGCGCGCCGACGATGACGCTCGCCACGGTCGGGCGCCGCAACAGCCAGTTGAGCGCGATCTGCGGAACCGTCTTGCCGGTTTCAGTCGCGATCTCGTCGAGCGCGTCGACGACGCGATAGAGATGCTCGTCGTCGATCTGCGGCCCGATCTCGGCGGTCTTGTGCAGACGGCTCGTCTCGGGCAAGGGCTGGCCGCGCCGGATCTTGCCGGTGAGCCGCCCCCAGCCGAGCGGACTCCACACCACGGCGCCGACATGCTGGTCGAGGCCGAGCGGCAGTTGCTCCCATTCGTAATCGCGGCCGACCAGCGAATAATAGGCCTGATTGGCGACATAGCGCGGCAGGTTGTAGCGCGCCGCGACGTCGAGCGATTTCATGAGATGCCAGCCGGAAAAATTCGAGCAGCCGACATAGCGGATCTTGCCCGCGCGCACGAGAACGTCGAGCGTCGAGAGCGTCTCCTCAACCGGCGTCGCGGCGTCGAAGCCATGCAGCTGGTAGAGATCGATGTGGTCGGTTTGCAGGCGTTTCAGCGAGCCCTCGACCGCGTTGATCAGATGGAAGCGCGACGAGCCGACGTCATTTGGCCCCTCGCCCGAGCGAAACGTGCCCTTGGTCGAGATCAGCGCGGCGTTGCGCCGCCCCTTCAGCGCTTCGCCGAGGATGGATTCGGCGGCGCCATCCGAATAAATATCGGCGCTGTCGAACATGTTGAGGCCGGCTTCGAGGCAGACGTCGACAAGCCGGGTCGCTTCCTTGACGTCGGTTGTCCCCCACGCCGCGAAAAGTTCGCCCTTGCCGCCGAACGTGCCGGTGCCAAAGCTTAGCGCCGGCACGCTGAAGCCCGATCCGCCAAGACGCCTGTACTCCATGCCGCAGCTCCTTCCGTGTTCGTGCAACTCAGGCGTATTGAGCCTCGCCATTGCCGAAAGACCAGTTCTCTTTTGCGGTCTCGACCAGATTTATGAACACATCTTCGCGACGCAGCTGCAGGCGCTCATGCAGGCCGTCCGCCACCGCCTTGTAGAAGGCGCGCTTCAGTTCGATCGTCCGCCCCGCGTTGAGCGTCACCTGGATGACGATGACGTCGTCGGTCCGCGCGACGCCAAGATAGGTCCTGTCGATGATGAAATCGCTTTCCGAATGTTCGGCGATGATCTGGAAGCGATCATTGGCGGGCACGTTCAGCGTCGCGATCATGGCCTCATAGACGATTTCGCCGACGTTGCGGCGATATTGCTCCGTCTTGCCACGGGCAAGATCGATTCGAACGAGCGGCATCAGCATGGTCTCCTGGTTCGATGGCGGCGCCTCGATCCGCCACATATAGGAATCGTCCATTTCATGGGCGAGGCAGGCGGGCGAAGCGAATTCTCCGGGTTCATTCGCGATCATGATCAGCCTCGCGGCGCCCCTGTTTACATGACATATGTCATACTATTTATATGACGATTATAATTCTATATCGTTCGCCGGATCGCCGGCGCTCGCCGCCAATCGATGCTGGCGCCGCCGAACATGGCGGGGCGGCCGGCGCCATTATGCGCCAGATCGCGCGCGGCATAAAGCGCCCCGGACCAAGTTTTCAGCCCTCCCCGCCCAATGCGCAAGGCGTCCGGCGCGCGGTCCTAGGGTGTTTCACGTGAAACACCCTGCACCGCCCCAGCGACGCCGATCGCACGCCTCTGCAGCGCGGCGCGGTAAGATGGCGCATGTCCCGCCCTTTTAGAAGATCGACCAGCCTTGACTTCCCGAAACGGCGCCAAAAATCGTGACGAGGCTCAGGATCAGCAAGATCCAGTGCCCGGTCTGCAGCGCCCGCAGCGCCGCGCCCGGATCGCGCGCGCCCCATGAATGCAGGCGCCGGTGCAGGACGAGCGGCTCAAGCACGAACAACAGCAGGGCGAAAACAGCCCAGACGAAAACCATCGCGTGCATCCACCAGAAAGTGGGATCGCGGAACCGATCCCACGCGCCGAGCCCCTGCAGCATGTATAATCCGGTGAGGCCGACGATGATAACGGCGACGCGCGCGATCCAGCCGAAGGGCCGCTCGATCGCCTCGAAGACAGCCAATCGCGCCGTGCCAAGCTCGCCGCGGCGGGCGGCGGGCAGCACGACCATCGTGACCATGGCGACGCCGCCGATCCAGATGACGACGCCAAGAACGTGAAAAGCGCGGGCGAGGATAAGGTCGGTCATCATGGTCCCCTTGGCGATCCCCTGCGGTCGCGCGCGAGCCTGAAGCTCAAAAATTCGGCCAGCGCCTCGACGCGGGCCGGGCGCGGTCCGCCCGGCGGCGTCACAAGGTAAAGACTGCCCTGCGGCGTCAGCCAATCGTACAAAACCCTCTCGAGGCGCCCGTCCGCGAGCGCATCCCTGACGATGAATTCCGGCAGGTCGGCGACGCCGAGACCGGCGAGGGCAGCGGGCATCAGCGCATCGCCATTATTGGCGCGAAGCCGGCCCTTCGGCCGCACCGCCGCTTCCTCTCCCGCCGCGTTGGAGAAGCGCCAAAGCTCCGGATTGGCCAGATAGGCATAGCCCAAACAGACATGATCGGCCAGTTCGGCCGGGTGCGACGGCCGCCCGTATTTGTCGAGATAGGCCGGCGCGGCGACCGTGTAGCGCGGCGCGGCGCAGAGCCGGCGCGCGATCAGCGACGAATCGCGCAGGAACCCGAGCCGGAGGGCGGCGTCAAACCCCTCGCCCACCACATCCACGAACGCGTCGCTGAGATGCAGATCGACGCTAATATCCTGATATAACGCCAGAAACTCGGGCAGGATGGGGGCCACTTCGCGCAGGCCAAACGACATCGGGGCGGCCAGCCGCACGAGGCCGCGCGGGCTCGATGATTGGGCCTGAAGATCGCTCTCGGCAGCCTCGGCGTCGGAAACGAGGCGCTGCGCCCGCGCGGCGAGCTGGCGCCCCGCCTCGGTCAGGGCGAGCCGGCGCGACGTCCGGTTGAAGAGCCGCGCGCCGAGGCGTTTTTCCAGCCGGGTCAAGGCCTTGGACACGGTTGGCGGCGACAGGCCCAAGTCGGCCGCCGCCGCCGCGATGGAGCGCAGGTCGGCGACTTTGGCGAAAATCGCCAGTCCTTCGAGATCGGGGAGGTTCGACATCAAATTTCCGAAACAATGACTTTCCATAGTTTCTCTTTTTTATCCCGGAACTTGCCATAGATTTGACGGGCAGGCCAGCGCATGATCGTCGCCAAGAGGGACGACACCTCGCGAGGACCAGGGAGCATTCACATGATCGAACGCAGGCATTTCAATGGCTTGGGCGGCGCCGACCACGGCTGGCTCAAGGCCAAGCATCATTTTTCGTTTTCCACCTATTACGATCCCAAACGTATGGGCGTCGGCTCGCTAAGGGTCTGGAACGACGACGAGATCGCCCCCAACAAGGGCTTCGCGCCGCATCCCCATTCGAACATGGAAATCATCACCTATGTGCGCGAAGGCGCCATCACGCATGAGGACAGCCTCGGCAATGTGGGGCGCACGGCGGCCGGCGACGTGCAGGTGATGAGCGCGGGCTCGGGCATCCGCCACTCGGAATTTAATCTCGAGGAGCAGCCGACGAAGCTGTTCCAGATCTGGATCGAGCCGACCCGGCCGGGCGGCGCGCCGTCCTGGGGCGCCAAGCCTTTCCCGAAAGAGCGGCGCGACGGGCGTCTCGTTCCGCTCGCCAGCGGCTTTGCGGAAGATTCCGACGCGCTGCCGATCCGCACCGACGCTCGCGTGCTGGGCGCGACGCTGAAGGCCGGCGAAACCGTCGAATATCCGCTCGGCGCCAAGCGCAGCGGCTATCTCGTGCCGGCCAAGGGCGCCGTCGAGGTCAATGGCGTGCGGCTGGAGACGCGGGACGGCGCCGCCATCGAGAATGAGGATGTCTTGAACATCACCGCGCTGGAAGATTCCGAAATTGTCCTTGTCGACGCCGCCGCCTGAACGAAAATTGTGGGGAAATCAAATGGCTAAAGTGCTCGTTTTGTATTATTCGGCCTATGGCCATATTGAGAAAATGGCCGAGGCGGCGGCCGAGGGCGCGCGCGCGGCGGGCGCGACCGTCGACATCAAGCGCGTGCCCGAGCTGGTCCCGCCCGAGATCGCCGCCAAGTCGCATTTCAAACTCGATCAGGCGGCGCCGGTGGCGAGCGTCGCCGATCTCGAACATTACGACGCGATCCTCGTCGGGACCGGCACGCGATTCGGGCGCATCAGCTCGCAGATGGCGAATTTTCTCGATCAGGCGGGCGGCCTCTGGGCGCGCGGCGCGCTAAACGGCAAGGTTGGCGGCGCCTTTACCTCAACCGCGACCCAGCATGGCGGCCAGGAGACGACGCTGTTCTCGATCATCACCAATCTCCTGCATTTCGGTCTGATCATTGTGGGATTGGACTATGGCTTCGCCGGCCAAATGCGGCTCGACGAGATCACCGGCGGCGCCCCCTATGGCGCGACCACCATCGCGGGCGGCGACGGCTCGCGCCAGCCGAGCGCAAGCGAGCTCGACGGAGCCCGCTATCAGGGACGGCGGGTGGCGGAGGTGGCGATCAAACTATTTGGGTGAGGCGCGGCCGCCTAGGCTGCTGACTGTATATCTTACTGAAATTACGGGTGATTTAACACTTGAGCGAATTCGCTGCAGACGAAATCTCTCGAGCGCAAACCTCGTCAAGCAAAAGCGAAGAAAATGCGCTCCTCTTGGGTACAGAACCTCTCCATTCTAACGGCCTATTTTGTCGTAGCGGTCAGATCCCTGATTAGAGACGTGGTCGCGTTTATCAAGGAGGGAATACATCACCAAACAGAACCGGAAATAGAGCCCGGCATAGCACGCGACTTCATGGAAACCATGAAAAGTATCGCCAATATAAGAAAAGAAAACAGGTCAACAGCAATACTGGTAACCAACAAATTTGCATATATCATAGATACATATTCTATATATTTGCTTTTCGAATACGTGGATGAATTATTCCACATGACACGGGTGCGTGACGCCGGTGGTGAATTCTATTTTGTTAAAATCGACACAAGTCAGCTTAAGAGTTATAATAGAAGATTTTTTTGGGAGGATTACATTAGTATAACATTCAAAGTAACTCCTGATGACGACATTCTCTCGCTTAACGTAGTACTCGGGAACAGCCAGGCCTAAAAGTCGCGCGAAGCCGTTTCTCGCCCGCATTCGCCCACGAAAGGAGGCCGCCATGGCCAGTCTTGACCGTTACGCCCCCGCCCTTGGCCGCCTGCTTCTGATCGCGCTGTTTCTGGTCAGCGGCTTCGGCAAGCTGGCGGCGCCGGCGGCGACCAAAACCTATATCGCCAGCATGGGGCTGCCCTTTCCCGATCTCGCCTATCTGGCGTCGATCGCCGTCGAACTTGGCATCGGCGCGCTGTTTTTACTCGGATTTCAGACCAGGCTCGCCGCCGCCGCGCTCGCCGTGTACTCCATCGCGACCTCGCTGCTGTTCCATCACAATCTCGGCGACCAGAACGAAATGCTGCATTTTCTAAAGGATCTCGCCATCGCGGGCGGCTTCGTGCAAGTCGCAGCCTTCGGCGGCGGCGCTCTCAGCGTTGATGCGCTAATGGCAAAGCGCGTGAGGTGAATTGGCGCTAATATGCGCTGTCGCCGGTCAGGTTCTTGACCCATTCCTCGGCTTCCCCCTCCCGCGCAGCATCGGTGGCCATGGCCCCGTATCCCTCCGCGAGGTCACGCCGAAGCACATGCGGGCGCGCCAGATCGTTCAGGAATTTGCTGATTCGACGGCGGCCAATGACGCTTTGCTGCCCCTGATATATCTCGTCGTCGACGGTAATGGTGAGCTTCTTCGACATGTCGAATCACTCGCGTGATTTAGTTAGACCTACGCAAATTGCTTGATTTTACCATGAGCTTTGCAGCAAATAGACGCGCAACAGCCGGAAATGCGAAAGGGCACTCCGAAGAGTGCCCTTTCTAATTGGGAAGCCGAGGATTCGTCCGCCAGAGCAACTGCCAATCGGTTCTCGACTTTTCGCTGGGAAACATAGGGGCTTGGGGCCTAAAAGTCAATGACGATTAACGCCGGAGACGTGCCAGCACTAATCCTGATGCTTTCACCCGAGCGGCTTGGAGCGCTCACCGCGTTAACGGGGTCGACTCAAACGGCGATCGAGCTTCACCAGGAAACGCTCCAGCTTGGCGCTTCATTGATGAACGTGACCGCGACGATTGAGATCGCTCTTCGAAACTCTGTATGCGAAAACCTAAGCCAACATTTTGGCGTGCCTAACTGGCTTTTCCAGCCGCCGGTCCCGTTTCAATGGCGAGATCCCGAACAAAAAAAGATCAACGGGGCGCTCGATAGCGCACGCCGAGCAGAATATTCCAAGCTTTCGCAAGCTGACAAAGCAGCCTTGGATACGCTTGCATATCCGAGGGGGAGGCCACCCAGCACATCGCATCTGAAGCGCTCCAAAGACAGGCGGAAGCATATACTTGTTTCCGAAGGAAAGGTTATTGCCGAACTGACCCTTTATTTTTGGAAAAGGCTGTATAGCCCTGAATACGAGCAAACTCTCTGGCGCACCTCGTTGAAAAGGACGTTCCCCCATAAGAAACTCTCGCGAGCTCTCGTGGCAACCCGCTTGGAGCAAATTTATCAGGCTAGAAATCGGCTGGCTCATCATGAGCCGGTTTTGCACAAGCGGTTTGCGAATACGATGGATGCAATGGATTTCGTGATCCAGCACCTTGAAACAGCGCATCCCAGCAACGCGACGCCACTGGCGAACCTACTGGCGAGCGATATCGCGCACGTTGCCGCAAAGGCTGCGGCCCTTCACGCCCGCCTCGATGCCTTCCGCATCGGACCGTGACACTTCGTACGACGAAATAATACCAATTTTTCAATTACTTACTTCTGGCAGCTTCCGCCCTCGTTGGCGCATAGATCCACACTAACCCTTTTACGCCTGCGCCTTCGCGGCCTCTTTCTTGCCGAACCTGCCCTTCACCTTCTCGCGAATGGCCTGGAAGAACACGTAGAGCGCGGGAATCGCGAAAATCCCGATGAATGACGCCGCGATCATGCCGCCGAACACCGGCGTCGAGACATTGCGCCGCGCCAGCATCGCCGCGCCCGTACCGAACACCAGCGGCGCGAGGCCCAGAATGAAGGCGAAAGAGGTCATCATCACCGGCCGGAAGCGCAGTCGCGCGCCTTCGGTCGCGGCTTCCAGCAGCGCCATGCCATGCTCGCGCCGCTCCTTGGCGAATTCGACGATCAAAATGCCGTTCTTGGCGGCGAGGCCGATCAGCACGATCATGCCGATCTGCCCATAGAGATCGAGCGTCAGATGCGCGACGGCGATGGCGCCGAAGGCGCCCAGGATGCCGATCGTGACCGAGAGCAGCACGGGCACGGGGATCGTCCAGCTCTCGTACAAAGCGACGAGGAACAAAAATGCGAACAGCACCGCGAAGGCGAGGATCATCGCGGTCTTGCCCTCCGCCCGCTTCTCCTGGAACGAGATGTCGGTCCATTCGCCCTTGTAGCCAGCGGGAAGCGCCTTGGCGGCGACGCTCTCCATCGCGTTCAGCGCCTGGCCCGAAGAGACGCCCGGCGCCGGAGACCCCTGCACTGTCACGGCGAGGCGGTTATTGTAGCGGATCAGCGCCTGCGGGCCGATGACGATGCTGGTCTCGACGAGACTGCGCAGCGCGATCATCTTGCCGTCCTTGCTGCGGACATTGATGCGGCTGATGTCTTCGAGCGACTTGCGGTCGGCGGCCTCGGCCTGCGCCTGCACCTGCCAGGTGCGGCCGAACAGATTGACGTCATTGATGTACATGCCGCCGAGCGAGGTCTGTAGCGCCTGGAAGATGTCGCCGACGTCGATGCCGAGGATTTGCGCCTTGTCGCGGTCGATATCGAGATAGATCGATGGATTATTGGCCGAGAAGGTGCTGTAGACGCGCGAGAGCTGCGGGTCCTGATTGGCGGCGACGAGAAGGCCGCGCAGCACCTGCGACAGCGCCTTGGGATCATTGCCGGCAAGGGCGCTCAGCACATAGCTGAAGCCGCCGCCGGTGCCGAGGCCGATGATCGGCGGCGGCGCGATCGGGATCGCCCGCGCGCCCGTGACGCCGGCGAGTTTCTCGCCGAGCCGCGCGATGATGGCGGGAGCGGAATCGGCCGGATTCGTGCGTTCGTCGAAGGGTTTTAGCGTCACGATGACAAAAGCGGCGTTCGACTGCGAGTAATTGTCGATGAAATTCAGGCCGACGACCGAGGAATAATCCGCGATCGCCTCTTCCCCTTTCAGAATGGTTTCGACCTGCTCGACGGCGGCCCCGCTGCGGCCGATCGAGGCGGCGTCCGGCAATTGCACCACGACGAAGAAGGCGCCCTGGTCTTCTTCGGGCAGGAATCCCGTCGGCGTGATCTTGTTCAGCGCGAGGATACCGAAGACCGAAACCGCGACCATGGCGAGGCCGATGATCGAGATGCGCACGAGGCGCGCGACCACCGCGCCATAGGCGTCGCGGACATGGTCGATGCCGCGCATGACCATGCCGATGGGGCCGCGGCGCGGCCCGTGATGGGGCTTCAAGAGGATGGCGCAGAGCGCCGGCGACAGCGTCAGCGCGTTGATCGCCGAGAGGAACATCGAAACGGCGACGGTGACGGCGAACTGCCGGAACAATTCGCCAGTGATGCCGGGGATGAACGCGACGGGCACGAAAACAGACAGCAAAACCAGCGTGATGGCGATGATCGGCGCGGTGATCTCGGCCATCGCGGCCTTGGTCGCCTCGGCTGGCGAGAGGTCCGGATGGCTCTCCATCTTGGCTTCCACCGCCTCGACGACGACGATGGCGTCGTCGACGACGATGCCGATCGCAAGAATGAGGGCGAGCAGCGAGACGGTGTTGGCCGAATAGCCGACGGCGTTGAGGACGACGAATGTGCCGATGAGGCTGACAGGCACGGCGATGGTCGGGATCAGCGTCGCGCGCAGACTGCCAAGGAAGAGGAAGACGACCAGCACGACGAGGATGAAGGCCTCGACCAGCGTGTGCTCGACGACGGTGATCGTCGCCGAGACGAAGGTCGTCGGGTCATAGGTGACCTTCCATTCGAGATCGTCGGGGAAGGTTTTGGCGGCCTCCTCCAGCTTTGCCTTGACCGCAGCGAGCGTCTTCAGGGCGTTTGCGCCCGGCGACTGATAAACGCCGATCAATGTCGCCGGCGCGCCGTTGAGGCGCGTCGCGCGATCGAGATTGGAGGCGCCAAGCTCAAGCCTGGCGATGTCGGAGAGGCGCAGCACCGAGCCGTCGGGATTGGTGCGGATGATGATTTTTTCGAAATCCTCGATCGACGACAGCCGCCCCTTGGTCTGGATGTTCAGCTGCAGCTGCTGGTCGTCGGAGATCGGCCGCGCGCCGATGCGCCCGACGGCGGCCTGCATGTTCTGGCTCTTGACCGCCTTGATGATGTCGGCCGAGGTCAGCCCGAGGCCGGTCAGGCGGTCGGTCTGCAGCCAGACCCTGATGGCGTAGTCCTGCGGCCCGAACAGCTTGGCGTCGCCGACGCCCGCCGTGCTCCTGAGGTCGTCGACGAGATTGATCGTCGCGTAATTGGAGATGAAAAGTTCGTCGTGCGTGCGCTTCGGCGAATAGAGGGCGATGACGCCGAGCATCGCGGAGGATTGCTTCTTGACGTTGACGCCCTGGCGCTGGACGTCTTCCGGCAGCTTGGACAGAGCCGTCTGCACCCTGTTGTTGACATTGACCGTATTGATGTCTGGATCGGTGCCGAGTTCAAAGGAGACCAGGAGCGAATAGCTGCCGTCATTGCCGCTGACGCTCTTCATATAGATCGCCTTGTCGACGCCGACGATCTGGCTTTCGAGCGGCTGGGCGACGGTCGATTCCACCACGGACGCCGATGCGCCGGGGTAAGATGTCGAGACGGAGACCTGCGGCGGCACGATGTCCGGATATTGCGCGATCGGGATCGCAAACAGCGAGACGAGGCCGGCGATGACCGTCACCAGCGCGATGACGATGGCCAGGCGCGGCCGCTCGACGAAGACGGATGAGATCATGGTTCAGCTCCGGCCCGGGGTCTTGGCCGCCGGCGCGGCGAGGACGGCCGCGCCGGGCCGAAGCGCCTCGATGCCATCGACGATGACCTGCTCGCCGCCTTCGAGCCCCGAGTCGACGATGGCGTTTGTTCCGCTCTCGCCGCCGATTTTCAGGCGCCGCACCGCCGCCTTGCCGTCCTCGACGATAAAGACATAAGTGCCCTGCTGGTCGGCGATGAGAGCGGCCTGCGGAACGAGGATTTTCTCCTCCGGCTTGTCGCCCTGCACCGAAACCTTGACCAGCTGCCCGTCGATCAGCTGCCCCTGCGGATTGGGTACGCTCGCGCGCACCAGCACGCTGTCGGTGGCGCGGTCGACGGAGACGTCGATGAAATTGAACGTGCCCGGATATTCATACTCCGAGCCGTCCGAGAAGCGCAGTTTGGCGGTGAGGCTGGCGCCGCCGCCACGGCGCTTGTCACCCTCGAGCTGCAGAAATTCGCGCTGGCTGACGGGGATCGTCACATACATCGGATTCTGGCTGACGATGGTCGTCAGCACGCCGCTGTCCGGCCCGACGACATTGCCCTTGGTCACGCTGGTGCGCCCGATCAGCCCGGAAATCGGCGCCTTGATCTCGGTATAGCCGAGGTTGATGTTGGCTGTCTGGAGATTGGCCTCGGCCACCAGAACGTCGCCTTTCGCCGTCTGCTCCTCGGCGAGCCGCTTGTCGCGGTCGGCGACGGAGCCCGACGCCTTGGCGAGAAGCGTTTCGGCCCGCTCCAGTTGCCCCGCGGCGTTGACCACCTGCCCCTTCGCCTTGACGAGGGCGCCGCGCGCCTGCGACACAGCCGCCTGGAACGGTTCCGGCTCGATGCGATAGAGCACCGCGCCCTCCTTGATGGCCTCGCCCTCCTTGAACAGAACCTCCTGCAGATAGCCGGTGACGCGGGCGCGGACGCTGACGCGCTCGACCGCCTCGATGCGGCCGACGAATTCCTTGGCCGGATTGACGGGCTGCTTTTCGGCCAGAACCGTGCCGACGCGCGTCGCCGCCGGCGCTTGGGCTTGGGCTTGGGCTTGGGCCGGCGGCGGGGCCGCTGCCGCGAGAAGGACAAGAGTAAGCTGGCCAGCGATCGGCGCGGCGAAGATCGAAAGACGCATGGCTTTCTCCAGGAGCGGCCTTTTGGTGTGGCCTCAAAATGCTGAAATTATCGGCCCCCATTGCGGGCAGCGCGTCAGACTGCGGCGAACGAGGGGCCGTGCGCGGGGCGGCGACAGAGAGCGGTGGTTGTTGAAGACGGTTTTTGCGTGGCGGCAAGCGTGCCGGGGCGGCGCCGGAAAGTCAATCTTGCGCAGGAAGCCCGGCCGCCGCGCCTTGACCGCGTCGTCGTAATGTGAGGAAATTCGTAGACTTAAAAAAAGCATTGCGAATCAGGGTTATTGTCAAATTCTGCACGAGGCGGACGGGCCGGTGGCGAATGCCCGGCTCCAAGGGGAGGAAGCCATGAGCGATCATCTCGCCGACATCCGGAAATACGCCAAAAAGCCGGTCAATGAAGCCGCCCTCGCCGGGCTGGAGAAGACCTACCGGCTGGTGCTGAGCCACGCCGATTCGCGCTATGTCGCCTGCTCCGACCCGGCCGAGGTCGAGACGGTGCGCGAGAACTTCCTCAAGAAGAAGCTCGGCCTCGCCAGCGGCGATCTCGACGGCGCCATCAAATCCGTCTGCCAGACGCTGAAGGACGAGCACAACAAGTCGCGCCTCACCTTCTATTATCTCCTCGCCGAACATTTCGACAAGCTCGGCGAGTTCGCCGCCTGACGGTGCGGTGCCCCGGCGGGTCAGGCTCCGATCAGCTTCGGCGTCTCGTCGGAGTCGCCCCAGCCGCATGACTGGCTCAAATGAACCTCCGAAACGTCGTCCCGGCTCCGTCCGATGGACGCCTTGAACGCCGACACGAATTCCTCCTTGGCCGCGACGAGACCGACCCCATCCCGCGATATGGCGGTCAAAATATCCTTCACCGCGCTTTTGACGGCTTCGTCCGCGAGGCTGAATTCCATGGCCTCGATGATGTCCCTTTCCGGGTCGCGGTCGCGCGCGCGCGCGATAGTTGCGCTGATCTCAAGATAAAGAATGCAGGACATCCATTGCCACTGCAGTTTCCAGCCAAGGCACCATTTATCCCATGGCGTGATGGAGCACATTTTCAGGCACTCCGCACGGCTCTGCGGGTTGGTGACGGGCTCTTTCCATTGCGCCAGCTTGCGAGTGACACGTATTTCTTGCTTTTCTTCCCTGATATTATGTCGCAAGTGACATTCATACAAAGCTTCATCTAGATAATTATTATTCATAAAGATAAAAATTTTGCCGTCCATCTTTACGCTCCCCGACATATCTGGATCGGCAACCTAAAACATTGCAGGTGAATATTATTGAGCAAAAGAAAGTCGCTTGCAACAACTTGCAAACTCAGGAAATAAAGGCCTCAGCTCCGCTCCTGTGCTAAGGGCGCAACGGCATTTGACGCTCTTCGACTGGATTTCGCGCGGATTCACTTTCGACGCCGCTCAAAGCAGCGGGTCGAGCATCCGCGCCACGCCCTCAATGGTGTCGCGGAAGACGGAGACGGGCTGCACGCCCTTTTGCGTCTGGTCCTGCAGCGTCTCGATCCATCTCGCGACGGCGCCGGTCTCTTCCGCGCCATAGACGATGGCGTTGGCCTCGAAATTGAGGAACAGGCTGCGCGGGTCGATGTTGACGGAGCCAACCATGGCCAAGGAATCGTCGACGAGAACGATCTTGGCGTGCACCATGCCGCCGATGAAGCGGACGACGCTGACGCCCGCCGCGGCCGCGTCGCGCAGGGGCTGGCCGCGGGCGAGATCGGCGATGAGATGGTTGGACGGGTCCGGCACATAGACGCGGACGTCGACGCCGCGGTGGGCGGCGAGCGCGAGCGCCTCGCCAAGCCCCTCCGGCGGCAGGAAATAGGGCGTGACGATCCAGAGGCGCCGGCGCGCCGAAAAAGCAGCCGAGACGATCGCGGCATAGACCGGATCGCCCGGCACGTCGGGGCCCGAAGGCGCGACCTGCACGATGGCGTTCCCGGCGGACAGCGGCGCGGTCGCCGCCGCTTCGATGCGATGGCCGGTGACGAACTCCCAGTCGGCCGCGAATATGGCGGCGTAATCGCGCACGGCCGGACCTTCGAGCAGAAAGGAGAGATCGCGCCAGCGCCGCGGGTCAGGCTCGGGGCCCATATATTCGACCGCGACATTGGCGCCGCCCGCAACCGCCCTGCGATCGTCGGCGATCAGCATCTTGCGATGGTTGCGCATATTGGTGCGGGTGAAATGCCGCAGCTGCACCGGAAGGAAGAAAGCCGCCTCGCCGCCGGCCCGGATCAGCGGGTCGAGCACGCGCTTCGAGGTATGGAACGATCCGAAGCCGTCGAGAAGCAGCCGCACTTCGAGGCCGTGGCGCGCGCGCTGCGCCAGCGCCTCGACGATGGCGAGGCCGACGGGATCGGGGCTGAGGATGAAGCTCGCCATATGGATGCGGCTCTCGGCGCCCTCGATCAATTCGATGAAACTTTTATAGATTTCGACGCCGTCGGTGCAGAGCGAGAAGCGATTTCCGCTCCGCGCGCGCGGCAGGCCGTAGCTCTCGAGCAACCGGTCGGCGCGCGCCTCGCCCGGCGGCAGCGCCGCCGTCGACAGGCCGGAGCCGAGCTGGCGCTTCAGCATCAAGGCGCCGTCGAGTTTGCGGCCGCCAAGGACGAGATAGGCCGGAATGCCAAGCCACGGGATGAGCAGGATCGCCATCAGCCAGGCCGTCAGGCTGGCGGCGGAGCGGCGCTGGCGCAGCATGCGCGGGACAATGAGCAGCGTCATCGCGACGCCCGCGATCATCGCAAAATGCGAACCGATTATCGAGTCGAGCATGAAATTCGCCACGTTTGCCCGGATTGATTGAACATGCCGCCGCGCTTGCGGCAAGCGCCGGCGCTATAGCTCGGCGAATCTTTCGTCGACCGGCACGCTATAGCCCACCGCCAGCCGATTCGTCTCATTGGCGAGGCCGATCACGGCGATGAGTTCGGCGAGTTGGGCCTCGCTCATGCCCTTCGCCCGCGCCGCGGCTTTGTGAGAGGCGATGCAATAGGGGCAATTATTGGTGATGCTGACCGCCACATAGACCAGTTCCTTGGTCAGTGGATCAAGGGCGCCCGGCGCCATCACCTCCTTGAGGGCGGCCCAGATGCGCCGCAGCGTCGGCGGATGATTGGCGAGCGCCTTCCAGAAATTATTGATCCAGTCGACTTGCCGGGTCGCCTTGATGTCCGCATAGACGGCGAGAACTTCGCTCGAAGCGTCTTTTTCTTCAATCAGCTGCGTCAATCGCCGTCTCCCGTCGCCATGCCCGAAGCCTCACGCGGCCTGCATCTCGATCGATCCGATCCGCAAAGGTCGCGGTCCTGCGGAAGTTATCGGAAATTAACCACAAAATGTTAACCCGGCGCTGATGGCGAAGCGCGTTTCCCCTATTGCCGCCGCAAAGTTCGACGATCGTTGTGCCGAGTCGGAACGCTCCCGCTCCGCCCCTTATCCGGCCCCTTTGGGTTCCGACATGCGCATGACATTCTGGTGCGGCTTCTTCCAGCGCGCCTTGCTGATGGGCCTCATTCTGCTGGCGTCGCTGCCGGCCGGGCGCGCGAGCGCGTCGGAAAAGGGCGAATTGCCGATCCCGGCGGCGACGCTGGCGCTGATGGCCGCGCATGACACGACGCCCGCCGCGCCGATCCTGATGCGCGCCTATAAAAAAGAATCCGAAATCGAAATCTGGAAGAAAAACAGCGCTGGGCGCTTCGTCTTCCTGAAAAGCTTCCCGATCTGCCGCTGGTCGGGCACGCTGGGGCCGAAAACGACGCAGGGCGACCGCCAGACGCCGGAGGGCTTTTACGCCGTCGGCGCGACGCAGATGAATCCCAATTCGCATTATTATCTCTCTTTCGACACCGGCTATCCCAACGCCTACGACCGCGCGCATGGCGATTCCGGCTCGGCCGTGATGGTGCATGGCACCTGCTCGTCGGCGGGATGTTTCGCCATGACCGACAAGGGCGTCGGCGAAATATTCGCCCTCGCCCGCGAGGCCCTGCGCGGCGGCCAGAGCGCCTTCCAGTTTCAGTCCTATCCATTCCGCATGAGCGCGCAGAACATGGCGCGCTATCGCGCCGACGCCAATATCGCCTTCTGGCGCCAATTGAAGGAGGGCTCGGACCGCTTCGAGGCGACGGGCGAGGAACTCTCCGTCAGCGTCGCGGCCGGGCGCTACGCTTTTGCGCCCTCGGCCGATCCCGTGAAGGAGGCGGCGGCGGCGGCGCGCCACGCGCAGGAGCAGTCCCGTATCGCCGCTTTCATCGCCGAGGGCAGCGCCGCCGTACGCACGACCTATTCGGACGGCGGCCAGAATCCCTATTTCGCCGCGCTGCTGAGCAAGGGCGCCAAGCTCGGCGAGGTCAGCCGCCCCGAAGCGCTCGCCTATGCCGGGATCGAAGAGGTGGTGACGCCCGCGCGTGGGATTTGCGCGAAGAAAGGACGTTGCCCCGAGGCCATCGCCAACGGGCCGGGATCGGCGCCGACGCAGGCCAAACCCGCGGACGCCGCCGCGCAAGAGATCGCGCCCCTGCCGCCGCGCATCTGGCTCGCCGCAGCGCACGCCACCCCGCTGCCGGCGACCGAGCCGCTGACGCTGGCGCCGGCGCCGCTCAGCTATGCGCTTGGACGCCCGGCCCCGGAGCAGACAGTCATCGTCGGCTCCATGCCGATTCTGCCGGCGGTCTTCTTCGACTGAGGCGGTCGCTGCGATAACAAAAATAAACTTAGCGCCAGAGTTTCTTACCCCAGAACGGCCGATTCCACATTCCTGAGCGAGTCTTTCATGTGGCCTATAATATTAACTGCATTTTGTACGCTGATTGTGACAATCATGGCAGGTTTAGCCTTGGATTTCGTTCGTAACTCAGTTCCGAAAGTCACCTATTGGGCCAGAGACGCCATCCCGATAAAAATCGACAAGATTTACGTTGGTGCATACGTGTTATCTCTATCGAACGCATCAAAGCGAACTGTCAATGATGTGACATGCAGAGCTAAGGTTTCAGGAGCGACGTTGAAGAATGGGGGGATAAGCAGTTCAAAAAATTTGGTGGTTGAAATAAATATTATCGATAACGAAATCGAATTTGTCATGCCATATTTGAAAGGTGGAGAAGAGTTTCAAGCAACTATTATTGGAGAATCTGATTTTTATCTACGTAACTCTCTTGATATAAAAATACGATCACCTAATGAATTTAAACTTAGGCAACTCGGCACCGATAGACGTCCCTTTCAGTCAAAGTTAAGCTTTCTCACCGCAGCCTCTCTGGCTACTATTATCGGTGGGATTGCATCAATAGCAGCATCTTGGATATATAATGAACGTACTACACAAGACGTTCTTACAAGAGCAGCATCTATTTCACGAATACCAAAATTGACTGAGCTATATGCTATTTCACCTGGTCGGCTTAAATTTTATAATCAGGGAGATCTTGCATTTGCATTGGCAGACGCCGCGTCAGACAGCGCAGATATAACAAAATATAGGGACTTCCTCAAATTAATAATAGATACACCAGGACTTTTGTCTGCTAGTCGAGCGCATTTGCTTTATAACTTGGGAAAGATTGAATTAATACTGAAAAATAGAACCGCCGCTGCCGACGACTTCCGCCGCGCAAATTCCGAAAATAAATCAACCCTCGAGGGAGATTTAAAGGCTGATCCTAGTTCCGAAAGCTCTATAATGACGAGTGAAAATCATTAATATTCCACCTCGGCCTAGCAAATGCGCCTAAGCAGGCGTCACGGACGGAGGCTTTCGCAGCCGATATCCACTCCGCCACAAAATGCTCTATGGTCGGGCCACGACAGCATCCCCGCTTCCGACCGAGCACGAATTTTCATGTCCGAAGAGACCCATTTCGGTTTTGCCCGCGTGCCCCTGCAGGAGAAGCAGGCCAAGGTCGACGCGGTTTTTCATAATGTCGCCAGCCGCTACGACCTCATGAACGATTTGATGTCGGCTGGCCTGCATCGCGTCTGGAAGGATATTTTCGCCGCCAAGGTGCATCCCTCCCGGCGCGGCAAATTCCGTCATCTCGACGTCGCCGGCGGCACCGGCGACATCGCCTTCCGCATCGCGCGGGCGGGCGGCGCGCAGACCGAGATCACGGTGCTCGACATCAACGCCGACATGCTCGACGTCGGCCGCGCGCGGGCGCAACGCCAAAAATTCGCGGCAAAGCTCGAATTCGTCGAAGCCAATGCCGAGGAATTGCCATTCCCCGACAATTGCTTTGACGCCTATACGATCGCCTTCGGCATTCGCAACGTGCCGCGCATCGACCGCGCCCTCACCGAGGCGCGGCGCGTGCTGAAGCGCGGCGGCCGCTTCCTCTGCCTTGAATTCTCGCAGGTCGAGGCGCCCGTGCTCGCGCGGATCTATGAAGCGTATTCATTCCACGCCATCCCGCGCATTGGCGAATGGGTGACGGGCGACGCCGATTCCTACCGCTATCTCGTCGAATCGATCGCGCGCTTTCCGGGCGCCGAGGCGTTTCGCGATCAGATCGCCGCGGCGGGGTTCGAGCGCGCCGACTTCACCCGGCTGACCGGAGGCGTCGTCGCCATCCATTCTGGCTGGAAGCTTTAGGGCCCGCGCGTGATTTTCTCCCTCGGCTCCATGTTCCGGCTGACGCGCGCGGGCTTCGTCCTCGCCCGCGCCGGCGTCTTCAGCGACATCGACCCGATGTTGATGCCGCCCGCTGCGCGCCCGCCGCTGGCCCTGGCCAAGCTGATCGCCAGATTCGCCTCCCCCAGCGGCGCGCAGCGCGGCCTGCGCAATCTCCCCGCCGCGATCAGCGCTCTGGGGCCGTCCTATGTGAAGCTCGGCCAGTTTCTGGCGACGCGTCCGGATGTCGTCGGCCCCGATGTGGTGCGCCATCTGGAGCTGCTGCAGGATCGCATGGCGCCGTTTCCGCGCGAGGTCGCGGTCGCGACGATCGAAGCGGCCTTCGGGCAGCCGATCGACCGCATCTTCGTCAGCCTCGGCGAATCGGTCGCCGCCGCCTCGATCGCGCAGGTCCACAAGGGACGCGTCAAGGACGAAAACGGCGAGCGCGAGGTCGCCGTCAAGGTGCTGCGCCCCGGCGTCGAGCGGCTGTTCCGGCGCGATCTCGGCGACATGTATTTCGCCGCGAAGCTGGCCGAGCGCTGGTTTGCGGAGGTTCGCCGCCTGAAGCCGGTCGAGGTCATCGACACGCTGGCGCGCAGCGTCAAAATGGAGATGGATTTTCGCCTCGAGGCGGCGGCCGCCTCAGAATTCGCCGAAAACTGCGCCGAAGACGTCGATTTTCGCGTGCCGGAGATCGACTGGAACCGCACCGCCAAGGAAGTTCTGACCCTCGAATGGGTCGATGGCCTGGCGCTCTCCGACGTGCAGGCGCTCGCCGCCAGGGGTTACGACCTGCCCGACCTCGGCCGCATCGTCATCCAGTCTTTCCTCCGTCATGCCGTGCGCGACGGCTTCTTCCACGCCGACATGCATCAGGGCAATCTCTTCATCGATCGGAACGGTCGCCTGACCGCCGTCGATTTCGGCATCATGGGGCGGCTTGGCCTCAACGAGCGGCGCTTTCTGGCCGAAATCCTCTATGGCTTCATCCAGCGCGACTACCGACGCATCGCCGAGGTCCATTTCGAGGCCGGCTATGTGCCGCGCATCCACAGGATCGAGGATTTCGCGCAGGCGATCCGCGCCATCGGCGAGCCGATCCATTCGCGCACCGCCGACCAGATCTCGATGGCGAAGCTGCTGACGCTTCTGTTCGAGATCACCGGCCTGTTCGACATGAAAACGCGGACCGAACTCGTGCTTTTGCAAAAGACCATGGTCGTCGTCGAAGGCGTCGCGCGCACGCTCGACCCCAAGCTCAATATGTGGGCGACCGCCGAGCCGGTGGTGCGCGCCTGGATCGAGCAAAATCTCGGGCCGGTCGGCAAGCTGCAGGACGCCGGCCGCGCCGCGCAGACGCTCGGGCGCTTCGCCGTCGGCCTGCCCGCGGCGCTGCTGCGCGCCGAAGGCGTTCTGACCCAGCTGGAAGGCATCGCGGAGGAAGGCGTCGAATTATCCGAGAGCGCCGTCGTCAGCCTCGGCGAGGCCTCGGCGCGAGGCGCGCGACTCGGTCATATCGCGCTGTGGATCATCGCGGCGACCGGACTGCTGCTTCTGCTGCGGCATTGAGGTCTTGGCCCGGTTCTCGCGCTTCCGGGGACTGAGCCGAGAATTTAACCTCAAAGTTGCAGAATTCTTCCCTTACGTTCGCCCTTGCGTTAGAAAAAAAAGAAAATTCTACGCTTGGTCCAAAATTCGACTCGCGACGAAGCCTAGAATGCAAACATGTCGCACATCCAAGCCGGATAGGCGCCTCGCGGGGAAGCTATGGCCGAATGAGCGGATTGTCGAAGAAGCGCATCCTTCTCATAATCGGCGGCGGCATTGCAGCCTATAAGACGCTGGAGCTCACCCGCCGCCTGCGCGAGAAAGGCATCGCCGTCCGCGCCGTGATGACGGCGGCGGCGCAGCATTTCGCAACGCCGCTTTCGGTCGCCAGCCTCTCCGGCGAAAAGGTCTTCACCGATCTGTTCTCGCTCACCGACGAAGCGGCGATCGGCCATATCGAATTGTCGCGCGAGGCCGATCTCATCGTCGTCGCGCCAGCCACCGCGGATCTCCTCGCCAAGATGGCGCATGGGCTCGCCGATGATCTCGCCTCGACGCTTCTCCTCGCCACCGACAAGAAAATCCTCGTCGCCCCCGCGATGAACCTGCGCATGTGGCTGGCCGCGCCGACCGTCCGCAATGTCGCAGCCCTGCGCGGCGATGGGGTTATCTTCAGCGGGCCGGCTGACGGCGACATGGCCTGCGGCGAATATGGACCGGGCCGGATGAGCGAACCGCTCGACATTCTCGCCGCGATCGAGGCGGCGCTCGCCGGCGACACGGTCTTGCCCTTGCCGGCCTATCCGCGCGCCGGCGCGCCGGCCGCGGGCGCCCTCAATGGGCGGCGCGTCGTCGTCACCTCGGGGCCGACGCACGAGCCGATCGACCCGGTCCGCTATATCGCCAATCGCTCGTCCGGCAAGCAGGGCCACGCGATCGCCGCCGCCGCGCAGGCGGCGGGAGCAAGCGTCACGCTTGTTTCCGGACCGGTGGCGCTGGCCGATCCTTCCGGCGTTACGACAGTCCATGTCGAAACCGCCGACGAGATGCGCCGGGCCGTCGAGGCGGCGCTCCCGACCGACATCTTCATCGGCGCCGCCGCCGTCGCCGACTGGCGAACAGTCGAGACGGCGCCCGAGAAGCTCAAAAAAGGGGCCGGCGCCGAGCAATCTCTGACGCTCGTCCAAAACCCGGACATTCTGGCCGCGATCGGGCGGCGCGATCGGGACCGGCCCGCGCTCGTCGTGGGGTTCGCCGCTGAAACCGAATCCCTGATCGAACATGCGCAGGAGAAGCGCCTCGCCAAGGGCTGCGATCTGATCGTCGCCAATAATGTCGGAGTGGGATCAAATGTCTTCGGCGGCGAAATGAACGAGGTGACGCTGATCGCGGCCGACGGGCCGGAGCGCTGGCCCAACCTCAGCAAGAAAGAGGTCGCTGCAAAACTCATCGCGCGGCTCGCCCGGCAGTTGAATGAGGCGCGGATATGAGCGGGCCCCTAGCGATCGGCGTCAAAGTGCTTGAAAACGGCGCCGGGTTGCCGCTGCCCGCCTATCAGAGCGCTGGCGCGGCGGGGCTTGACCTCTTCGCCGCCGTGGCCCCCGGCGCGACATTGACCCTGCCGCCGGGCGGCTGGCGCCTTGTCCCGACCGGCCTCGCTCTCGCCATTCCAGCCGATTATGAGGGCCAGATCCGGCCTCGGTCCGGACTGGCGGCGAAGGCGGGCGTCACCGTCCTCAACGCGCCGGGCACGATCGATTCCGATTACCGCGGCGAGATCGGCGTGATCCTCATCAATCACGGCGAAGCGCCTTTCGAGATCGTCCGCGGCGCCCGAATCGCGCAAATCGTGTTCGCCCGGGTTGTCCGGGCGGCGCTGTTCGAAGTCGCCGATCTCGATGCAACCGAACGCGGCGTCAGGGGATTTGGATCGACCGGACGTCTTTTGCACCAGGACGCGTGGGACCAGGAATTGATCGACAAGAAATCGAGAGACAAGGAAACGCTGCGATGATGGTGCTCTCGCACCGCGCTCTTCTCGCCCTGGCTGCGGTGGCCGACATCGCCATGCACGCCCGCCCCCTGCCCGTCGCGGCGAAGGCGCTCGCCGCCCGCCTCCAGCTGCCGCCGCGCCACCTCGAAACTCTGCTGCAGGCGCTGGTGCGCGCGCATATCCTAAAGGGTCTGCGCGGTCCGCGCGGCGGCTACGAGCTGGCGCGCGAGCGGCGCAAGATCACGGCGGCCGCCATTTTGCGCGCGGTGTTGAACGAACCAGCCATTGAGGGCGGCGCGCCGGGCGACAGCAAGCTCGTCGCCGAAGTCGTCGCGCCCCTCGTTGAATCCGCCGGGGCAGCCTTCCTGCGCGAGCTCGACACCATCACGATCGAGGACATCTGCCAGCGCGCCGAAGCCCTAAATCTCTCCGACGGGTCAGACACAGGGTCAGATTTCGCGATCTAGAGCGGAGCGGCCAATTCTAAGTCATTGGAATCAATGACTTTATCGAACTTGGATCGCTTCAATCCAAATTTTTCGTGACTTGGAGAGTTCTCGCTTCGGACTTTGTAACATTATCCGCATCTCCCGCGAATACTGGTTGGCGGCCTTAACCTCCGCCGCCACGCTCGCCAAGACGGAGACACCGGATGACATTGTCGAATGTTCTAACGATTCACAGAATGCGCGCGGCCGCAGCGCTTGCTACGATCCTCTTCATTCCGGGATTTGCGCAGACCGGACGGGCCGAGGATTCATCGGACTCACAAACGAGCATCCAGAGACTTCTCAACAATCCGGCGCAGACCCTCAAGGGTACGGCGACCCTTCCCATAATTTTTTGCCAGTTCAAGGGAAAGCCCGCTCTTTACATCCAGACCGACGCCTCCGACCCGACGGTCGCGCTGCAACAGGGCGTCAATTACGTCCCCATCCTGACCAACGCGATAAGCGCCAATCCGGGCGCCGTGGACGACATCTACGTCGTCACCAATTACAAGCAGGGCAACGTGATCCCTTCGGCCCCAATCCCGACAGGCCCGAAAAACACCGACAAAAGTTACACGCCCCTCTGGCAGGTGAGTACGGTTACGTGGAAAACCGGAACCACCACCCCGCATACCCTGAAGTCCGAAGAGGAAGTCCTCGCGGCCGCGCGCGCGGGTTTCGTGACGATAACGAAGACCAACATCGTCGTGAACTGCCCGGTCGTCTTTCCGCCGGACGGAGGACTGTTGCCCACGGTTAAAATTCGGCTGGAAAACTAGACCGCGGACCGCCCCGGCGCATCGCAGATCCGCCGTTCTTCAGAGCGCAACCCCGGATTCCCTTTCACCCGGCGGATTTGCCCTCTGAAGCGAGGCTCTTTCGATCGTCATTGCATTGGTTGTCGCACCGCCGCGCGGTCGCCGCGCAATCCATGACCGCTGGCTGCGCCGGATGATCAACGCCGCGCCGCGCAATTCCGCGTGGACCACGAAGATGCCGGCGCCGCCAGTTTTGTTACAGCACGACGACCCGCGCTCCGACGCCAACGCGCTGATAGAGATCGATGACATCGGCGTTCATCATGCGGATGCACCCCGAAGAAACGGCCTGACCGATCGTATTCGGCTCATTGGTGCCGTGGATGCGAAACAACGTGTCCTTGTTGCCTTGATACAGATAGAGGGCGCGGGCGCCGAGCGGATTTTCAAGCCCTCCGTCCATCGATTCCGGCAGGTCAGGCCGGCGCGCCAGCATTTCCTTCGGGGGGATCCAGCGCGGCCATTCCGCCTTGCGGCCGACGCGCGCCGTGCCCTTCCACTCGAATCCCTGACGGCCGACGCCGATGCCATATTGAATCGCCTGGCCGCCCGGCTGGATCAGATAGAGGTGGCGCGAGCGCGTGTCGATGACGATGGTGCCAGGCGGCTCGTTGGTCGGATTGGCGACCAGCGCCGCGGTTCTCTGGTTCGGGTTGACGTCGACCTCGAGATCCCGCTGGGCGGCGGGGCCGCCATAGCTCTGCCGGTAGGATTCCCCGCGCGGCTCGGCATCCTGATAGGCGCTGCCGTAAGGTGGATTCGGGCCGCCGTAGGAATGCGGCGCGTAGGGCCGCGAGCCGGGCGGCAGCGGATAATCCGGATAGGCGGGCAAGGGCGCCGGCGGATAATAGGGATACGCCTCGTATCCGCCATAGGATCGCCACTGCGCCAGCGCCGCCTGAGGGGCAAAGCCCGCCACCGCCGCAATTGCTCCGCTCAAGGCGAAAAGGACCAATCTTGCTCTGCGCATGCTTGAAACCCAACCTTCTTCCGGGCGGCGAGAATGACACGCGATCAGGCGGAAGAAAACGGCAAAAGGCGGGCCGACGCCGCACGGAAACGTCATGAACGATCAAACTGTCGCGAAGCTTTCGTCCAAAGCCGCGCAATCCCCGCAAAACGGGCGAAACGGCAAAAAAGCAGGGCGCGATCAAGATGATCGCGCCCTGCTTTCAATCACATTCCGGACCGTCCGGCGCGCGGCGCTGGCCGCGGCGGATCAATCCCGCTCAGCCGGAGCCGGCGCGTTCTCGAGTGGCGTCGGGGCCGCCAGCGGCGCCGCCGCGGGCAGCAGCGGTACCGGCTCCGCCTGCGGCGCCTCCTCCGCCTTTTGGGCCAGGATCAATTCGTCGCGCATCGCTGCGACGCGGCGCAACTTCGCCATCGCCGCGCCCGTGCCCGCCGGGATCAAGCGGCCGACGATGACATTCTCCTTCAGGCCTTCGAGCGTGTCGGCCTTGCCGTTGACGGCGGCTTCGGTCAGAACCCGCGTCGTCTCCTGGAAGGAAGCGGCGGAGATGAACGAACGCGTCTGCAGCGAGGCCTTGGTGATGCCAAGCAGCACAGGCGTGCCGGAGGCGGGCTTGCCGCCGGCCTCGAGCGCCTTGACGTTCGCCTCTTCGAGTTCGGTCTGATCGACCTGCTCGTTGGCGAGGAAGTCGGTGTCGCCGGGATCGACGATATCGACCTTTTGCAGCATCTGACGGACAATCACCTCGATGTGCTTGTCGTTGATGGCCACGCCCTGCAGGCGATAGACCTCCTGGATCTCGTTGACGAGATAAGCGGCGAGTTCCTCGACGCCCTTGATGGCCAGAATGTCATGCGGCGCCGGGTTGCCGTCGACGATGTAATCGCCCTTCTCCACGACGTCGCCGTCCTGCAGATGGATGTGCTTGCCCTTCGGGATCAGATATTCGATCGGCTCCGCGCCTTCCTCGCTCGGAATGATCGAGATCCGGGTCTTGTTCTTGTAGTCGCGCCCGAACTGCACCGTGCCCGAGGCCTCGGCGATGATCGCGTGATCCTTGGGGCGACGCGCCTCGAACAATTCCGCGACGCGCGGCAGACCGCCGGTGATGTCGCGGGTCTTGGCCGATTCCATCGAAATACGCGCGACGATGTCGCCGGCGCGCACGGTCGAGCCCGGATCGACGTTGATGATCGATTCGACCGGAAGCGTGTAGCGGGCGTCGCCGCCGCGCTGCAGCTTGGCGAGCTTGCCGTCCGGCGTCTTGATCAGGATCGAAGGCTTGAGCGTGGCTGAACGCTGGTTCAGCCGCCAGTCGATGACCATACGTTTGGCGATGCCGGTCGCCTCGTCGATCGTCTCCGTCATCGAGGCGCCCTCGACGAGATCTTCATAGCCGATGACGCCATCGACCTCGGTCAGGATCGGCCGCGTGTAAGGATCCCATTCCGCGATGCGCTGGCCGCGTTTGATCTGATCGCCTTCGTCGACTTTCATCCGCGCGCCATACTGGACGCGGTGGACGGCGCGCTCACTCCCGTCCGGCCCCTCGATGACGACGGCGACGTTGCGCGCCATCACCATCAAATCGCCGTCGCTGTTGCGGGCGAGGTGACGGTTGCGGATGCGGACCGCGCCATCGAAATTGGATTCGATGAACGACTGGTCGGCGATCTGCGCCGCGCCGCCGATGTGGAAGGTGCGCATCGTCAGCTGCGTGCCGGGCTCGCCGATCGATTGCGCCGCGATGACGCCCACCGCCTCGCCCATGTTGACCGGCGTGCCGCGCGCAAGGTCGCGGCCGTAGCAGGTGCCGCAGACGCCGTTCTTGGCCTCGCAGGTCAGCACGGAGCGGATCTTCACTTCCTGGATGCCGGCCGCATTGATGCGGTCGATGTGCCATTCCTGAATCATCTCGCCCGCGGCGACGATGATATTGCCCTCGACGTCCTTCAGATCCTCAGCCGCGGTGCGGCCGAGAATGCGCGTCGCGAGCGAGGCGACGATCTGGCCCGCATCGATGATCGCGCGCATCTTGATGCCGCCCTTCGAGCCGCAATCGATCGTCGTGATGATCGAATCCTGCGCGACGTCGACGAGACGGCGCGTCAGATAGCCGGAGTTGGCGGTCTTCAGAGCGGTGTCGGCGAGGCCTTTTCGCGCGCCGTGGGTCGAGTTGAAATACTCGAGCACGGTCAGGCCTTCCTTGAAGTTCGAGATGATCGGGCTCTCGATGATTTCGCCGGACGGCTTCGCCATCAGGCCGCGCATGGCGGCCAGCTGCTTCATCTGGGTCGGCGAACCGCGCGCGCCCGAATGCGACATCATGTAGATCGAGTTGATCGGCTTGTCGCGACCGCTTTCGTCCTTCTGCACGGCCGAGATGCGCGCCATCATCTCCTCGGCGAGCTTGTCGGAGCATTTCGCCCAGGCGTCGACGACCTTGTTGTATTTTTCGCCCTGCGTGATCAGGCCGTCATTGTACTGCTGCTCATATTCCTTGGCGAGCGCGCTCGTCTCCGCGATGATGCGCGGCTTGGTTTCCGGCACGACCATGTCGTCCTTGCCGAAGGAAATGCCGGCCTTGAACGCCTCGCGGAATCCGAGCGCCATGATGCGGTCGCAGAAGATCACCGTCTCCTTCTGACCGCAGTTGCGGTAGACGACGTCGATCATGTTGGAGATTTCCTTCTTCGTCATGAGCTTGTTCACGACGTCGAAGGGAATCTTGTTGTGCTTCGGCAGCAGCTGCCCGAGGATCAGGCGCCCCGGCGTGGTGTCGAAGATCTTCGAGTGGCGCTTGCCTTCGCTGTCATAGGTCCAGGCGCGGCCCTTGATCCGCGTATGCAGCGTGATGGCCTTGGCGTGCAAGGCATGTTCGATCTCGCCAATGTCCGCGTAGATCCCCTGCAGAGGGGTTTTGGTCCTGGCGTCCTCTTTATATTGCCCCGGTTCGCCGTCGCGCATCAGCGAGACGTAATAGAGGCCGAGCACGATATCCTGGCTCGGCACGATGATCGGCAAGCCGTTGGCCGGATGCAGGATGTTGTTGGTCGACATCATCAGCACGCGCGCCTCGAGCTGCGCTTCGAGCGACAGCGGGACGTGCACGGCCATCTGGTCGCCGTCGAAATCCGCGTTGAAAGCGGCGCAGACGAGCGGATGCAGCTGGATCGCCTTGCCCTCGATCAGCTTCGGCTCGAAGGCCTGAATGCCAAGGCGATGCAGGGTCGGCGCGCGGTTCAGCATCACCGGGTGTTCGCGGATAACCTCGTCGAGGATGTCCCAAACCTCCGGCTTTTCCTTCTCGACCAGCTTCTTCGCCTGCTTGACGGTGGCGGACAGCCCCTTGGCGTCGAGACGCGAATAGATGAAGGGCTTGAACAGTTCGAGCGCCATTTTCTTCGGCAGGCCGCATTGATGCAGCTTCAGGTCCGGGCCGACGACGATGACGGAGCGGCCGGAATAATCGACGCGCTTGCCGAGCAGGTTCTGACGGAACCGGCCCTGCTTGCCCTTCAGCATGTCGGCGAGCGATTTCAGCGGCCGCTTGTTGGCGCCCGTGATGACGCGTCCGCGCCGGCCGTTGTCGAACAGCGCGTCGACCGCCTCCTGCAGCATGCGCTTCTCGTTGCGCACGATGATGTCCGGCGCGCGCAGCTCGATCAATCGCTTCAGCCGGTTGTTGCGGTTGATGACGCGGCGGTAGAGATCATTGAGATCCGACGTCGCGAAGCGGCCGCCATCGAGCGGCACCAGCGGACGCAAGTCCGGCGGAATGACGGGAACCTCGGTCAGGATCATCCATTCCGGCTTGTTGCCGGAATGCATGAAGGCCTCGATGATCTTGAGCCGCTTCGCGAGCTTCTTCGGCTTCAGCTCCGTGGTCGACTGCGCGATCTCGATCTTCAGCTTTTCGGCGATCGTCGGCAGGTCCATGTTGCGCAGGATCTCGCGGATCGCTTCGGCGCCGATCATGGCCGTGAAAGAATCCTGGCCATACTCATCCTGCGCGCGCAGATGATCTTCCTCGTTGAGGAGCTGGCGGTCCTTCAGCGGGGTGAGGCCCGGATCGAGCACGATATAGGATTCAAAATAAAGGATGCGCTCGAGATCCTTCAGCGTCATGTCGAGCAGGAGACCGATGCGCGAGGGCAGCGACTTCAAGAACCAGATATGCGCAACCGGCGCCGCGAGCGAAATATGGCCCATGCGTTCGCGCCGGACGCGCGACAGCGTGACCTCGACGCCGCATTTCTCGCAGATGACGCCCTTGTACTTCATGCGCTTGTACTTGCCGCACAGGCACTCGTAATCCTTGATCGGCCCGAAGATGCGGGCGCAGAAAAGCCCGTCGCGCTCCGGCTTGAAGGTGCGATAGTTGATCGTCTCCGGCTTTTTGATTTCGCCGAAGGACCAGGACAGAATTTTTTCCGGGCTGGCGATCGATATCTGGATCTGGTCGAAAGCCTGCGGCTGCACGACCGGACTGAAGAGATTCATGACCTCTTGATTCATTGCCATCTCCTGACGCCTGGGCCAGCGCGCAATCGCCGCGGCGCCCCTGCAGGGAATAAAAGGATCGTGCGGCGCGCAACGTCAGCGCGCGCGCCGCGGCGGTTCCTTACGGATTATTCAGCGGCCTCGGCCTGCGGCGGGGCTGCGAGCTTGTCGGTCTGGGTCAGTTCGACGTTGAGGCAGAGCGAACGCATTTCCTTGACCAGCACGTTGAAGCTCTCGGGGATACCGGATTCGAAGGCGTCGTCGCCGCGCACGATCGATTCATAGACCTTGGTGCGGCCGGCGACGTCGTCCGACTTCACCGTCAGCATCTCCTGCAGCGTGTAGGCCGCGCCATAGGCCTCCAGCGCCCAGACTTCCATTTCGCCGAAGCGCTGACCGCCAAACTGCGCCTTGCCGCCGAGCGGCTGCTGCGTGACGAGGCTGTAAGGCCCGATCGAGCGCGCATGGATCTTGTCGTCGACGAGATGATGCAGCTTCAGCATATAGATGTAGCCGACGGTGACCTTGCGGTCGAAAGCCTCGCCGGTGCGCCCGTCAAAGAGCGTCACCTGACCCGAGGGGTCGAGGCCGGCCTGCTCCAGCATTTCGACGATGTCCTTCTCATGGGCGCCGTCGAACACCGGCGTCGCGATCGGGACGCCGCGGCGCAGGTTCTCGCCAATCTCGACGACAGTCTCGTCGTCGAGCGTCGCGATCTCCTCGCCGGCGTCGTAAATTTCCGCGAGCTTGGCGCGCAGCGGCTGCGCATTCTGGTCGCGAAGGTAGGAGTTGACCGTCGCCGCCACCTGCTTGCCAAGACCTGCGCAGGCCCAGCCAAGATGCGTCTCGAGGATCTGGCCGACATTCATCCGGCTCGGCACGCCGAGCGGATTGAGCACAATATCGACCGGCGTCCCGTCGGCGAGGAAAGGCATGTCCTCCTGCGGCACGATCTTGGAGACGACGCCCTTGTTGCCATGCCGTCCGGCCATCTTGTCGCCGGGCTGGATCTTGCGCTTCACCGCGACGAAAACCTTGACCATCTTCATGACGCCGGGCGACAGCTCGTCGCCACGCTGCAGCTTCTCGACCTTATCGAGGAAGCGGCTTTCGAGCCCCTTCTTCGACTCGTCGTACTGCTTGCGCATGGCTTCGAGCTCGGCCATCGTCTGGTCATTCTCGACCGCGAAAATCCACCATTGCGAGCGCGGATATTCCTCGACGATCGCGCGGGTCAGAACGGTGTCCTTGCGGAAGCCTTTCGGTCCCGCGATCGCCTTCTTGCCGATCAGCACTTCGACGACGCGGGCATAGACGTTGCGGTCAAGGATCGCGAGTTCGTCGTCGCGATCCTTGGCGAGTCGCTCGATCTCCTCGCGCTCGATCGCCTGCGCGCGCTCGTCCTTTTCCACGCCGTGGCGGTTGAACACGCGCACCTCGACGATTGTGCCGGTGACGCCCGGCGGCACGCGCAGGGACGTGTCGCGGACGTCGGAGGCCTTTTCGCCGAAGATGGCGCGGAGCAGCTTTTCCTCCGGGGTCATCGGGCTTTCGCCCTTCGGCGTGATCTTGCCGACAAGAATGTCGCCGGCCTGAACTTCCGCGCCGATATAGACGATGCCGGCCTCGTCGAGATTCTTCAGCGCCTCTTCCGAGACGTTGGGAATGTCGCGCGTGATCTCTTCCGGGCCGAGCTTGGTGTCGCGCGCCATCACCTCGAATTCGTCGATGTGAATGGAGGTGAACACGTCGTCCTTGACGATCCGCTCATTCAGCAGGATCGAATCCTCGAAATTGTAGCCGTTCCACGGCATGAAGGCGACGAGGACGTTGCGGCCGAGCGCCAGATCGCCGAGGTCGGTCGAGGGACCGTCGGCGATGATGTCGCCCTTGCGCACGAAATCGCCAACTCGCACCAGAGGCTTCTGGTTGACGCAGGTCGACTGGTTCGAGCGCTGGAACTTCATCAGCCGGTAGATATCGACGGCCGGCTTGCTGGGGTCGGTTTCCTCGGTCGCCCGGACGACGATGCGGGTGGCGTCGATCTGATCGACCTGGCCGGTGCGCCGCGCGGCGATGGCCGCGCCCGAGTCGCGCGCGACCACGGCTTCCATGCCGGTGCCGACGAGCGGCGCGTCGGCGCGAACGAGCGGCACCGCCTGGCGCTGCATGTTGGAGCCCATCAGCGCGCGGTTGGCGTCGTCGTTCTCGAGGAACGGAATCAGCGCCGCGGCCACCGAGACGAGTTGCTTCGGCGACACGTCCATGAAATCCACGCGCTCGCGCGGCACCATGACGACGTCGCCGGAATGGCGGCAAACCACCAGATCCTCGGTCAGGCGCCCGTTCGCATCAAGCGGCGCATTGGCCTGCGCGACGTGATATTTGCCTTCCTCCATGGCCGAAAGATAGACGACCTCCTCCGTCACGCAATTGTCGCGGATGCGGCGGTAGGGCGCTTCGATGAAGCCATATTTGTTGACGCGCGCGAAAGTGGCGAGCGAGTTGATGAGGCCGATGTTCGGACCTTCCGGCGTCTCGATCGGGCAGATGCGGCCGTAATGGGTCGGATGCACGTCGCGCACCTCGAAGCCGGCGCGCTCGCGGGTGAGGCCGCCCGGCCCAAGCGCCGAGAGACGGCGCTTGTGGGTGATCTCGGAGAGCGGATTGGTTTGATCCATGAATTGCGACAGCTGCGACGAGCCAAAAAACTCGCGCACGGACGCCGCCGCCGGCTTGGCGTTGATGAGGTCCTGCGGCATCACCGTGTCGATATCGACAGAGGACATGCGCTCCTTGATGGCGCGCTCCATCCGCAGCAGGCCGAGCCGGTACTGGTTCTCCATGAGTTCGCCAACCGAGCGCACCCGGCGGTTGCCGAGGTGATCGATGTCGTCGATCTCGCCGCGACCGTCGCGCAGATCGACGAGCGCGCGCATCACCGCGACGATGTCTTCCTTGCGCAAGGTCCGCACCGTATCGGCGGCGTCGAGATCCATGCGCATGTTCATCTTGACGCGGCCGACGGCCGAAAGATCGTAGCGCTCCGGATCAAAGAACAGCGAACGGAACATCGCCTCCGCCGATTCGGGCGTCGGCGGCTCGCCGGGACGCATCACCCGGTAAATGTCGAATAGCGCCTCTTCGCGCGAGCTGTTCTTGTCGATCGCCAGCGTGTTGCGAATGTAGGGCCCGATGTTGACATGGTCGATGTCGAGCAGCGGCAGTTCGTCGAATCCGGCCTCGATCAGCAACGGCAGGCTCTTCGCGCTGATTTCGTCGCCGGCCTCGGCGAAAATCTCACCGGTCGCGGGATCGTAGAGATCGGCGGCGATATACTGGCCGTAGAGATCCTCGTCCTGCACGCGCAGGAACTTGAGCCCGCGTTCGGCGAGCTGGCGCGCTGTGCGCACGGTGAGCTTCTTGCCGGCTTCGAGCACAACCTCGCCGGTCTCGGCGTCGAGCATGTCGACGACGGCCTTCATGCCTTTGAGTCGCTCCGGGTCGAACGGCTGACGCCAGCCGTCATTGTCGCGCGTCATCGGCACGGTCTTGTAAAAGGTCGACAAGATTTCCTCGCCGTCCATTCCGAGCGCATAAAGCACGGAGGTCGCGGGAATCTTGCGGCGACGGTCGATACGCGCATAGACGATGTCCTTGGCGTCGAATTCAATGTCGAGCCAGGAACCGCGATAGGGGATGATGCGCGCGGCGAACAGGAGCTTGCCCGAGGAATGGCTCTTGCCCTTGTCGTGATCGAAGAACACGCCCGGCGAGCGGTGCATTTGCGAGACGATGACGCGCTCCGTGCCGTTGACGATGAACGTGCCGTTCATCGTCATCAGCGGCATGTCGCCCATATAGACGTCCTGCTCCTTGATGTCCTTGACGGACTTCGCGGCGGTGTCGGGATCGACATCGAATACGATGAGGCGCAAGGTCACCTTGAGCGGCGCAGCGTAGGTCATGCCGCGCTGGCGGCACTCATCGACGTCATATTTCGGCGGCTCGAACTCATATTTCACGAATTCGAGCAAGGACGTGTTTGAAAAATCGGCGATCGGAAACACCGACTTGAAGACGGACTGCAGGCCCTCGTCGGGGCGGCCGCCCTCCGGCTCGTCGATGAGCAAAAACTGGTCGTAAGATGCTTTTTGAACTTCAATCAGATTGGGCATTTCCGCGACTTCGCGGATATGGCCGAAAAATTTGCGGATACGCTTGCGGCCGTTGAACGTCTGCGCTGAATGATGAGCCATGTCGCTCTCGCACCTTTGCAAAATGGCGATCGTTCCTTAAGGGATATGCGCCTTAAAGGACCACCGCCTCATCCGCGCCCAGCCTCAAGCCGGAACGACGGGACTTGTCCGATGCCTGCGCGCGGCGCATGCGCCGCGAACGAATTGACCGCAAGGTTCGAACATACCTTTCGGCAATAGATCGACGGCCCCCCGTCTCCAGGGCGCCGTCGTTTCGAAAAGCTAGATCGCCAGGGCGATCAATTTCACTTGAACTCAACCTTCGCGCCGGCCTTTTCGAGAGCAGCCTTGATCTTCTCGGCTTCCTCTTTCGTGACGCCTTCCTTGACGGGCTTGGGAGCGGCCTCGACGAGGTCCTTGGCTTCCTTGAGGCCAAGGCCGGTCACCGCGCGAACTTCCTTGATGACCTCGATCTTCTTGTCGCCGATGGCGGCGAGCACCACCGTGAACTCGGTCTGCTCCTCGGCCGGAGCGGCCGCGGCGGCGGCGCCGGCGCCCGGGCCCGCAGCGACAGCCACGGCGGCGGCGGCGGAGACGCCCCACTTTTCCTCGAGCAGCTTGGCGAGCTCGGCGGCCTCGAGCACGGTCAGGCTCGACAGGTCTTCAACGATTTTTTCCAGATTAGCCATGATGCATCCTTCGATTGGTCAATTGTTGGGTTGGTCTTTTCAAGATCAAGGCCGTCAGGCGGCGTCTTTTTCGGCATAGGCCGAAACGACGCGCGCGAGCTTGGCGGCCGGGGCGGTCGTCAGCTGGGCGAGCTTCGTCGCCGGGGCCTGCAAAAGCCCGAGCAGCTTGGCGCGCAGCTCGTCGAGCGAGGGCATCGTCGCAAGCGACTTGACGCCATCCACGTTCAACGCGGTCTTTCCCATCGCACCGCCGAGGATCACGAGCTTGTCGTTGTCCTTGGCGAAAGCGACGGCGACCTTCGCCGCCGCGACCGGATCGCTCGAATGAGCGATCAGGGTCGGCCCCCGCATCAGGCCCGAAATCGAAGCGATGTCGGAGCCTTCCAGGGCGATCTTGACGAGACGGTTTTTGGCGACCTGAACCTGCGCCCCAGCTGCGCGCATCTGCTTGCGCAAAGACTGCATCTGAGCCACTGTCAGGCCGGAATAATGCGCGACGACCACCGCCGACGTCGTCTTGAAGACGGCGGCGAGTTCCTCAACGCATTCTTTCTTTTCCGCTCTGTCCACAGTGCGTTCTCCTTGCGCGGAACCCGGACCGGAATGGCGGCGGGGCCCGCTTGGCTGCATTTGCCGCTCCCGGGCGTCGGGCCAAAGCCCGCGCCCGCAAACGGCGCTGTGCCTGTCCCCGGAGCGGAAACGCCCGATCCGGACAGAGGGAGTAGACCAAAATCGAAGGACAGCCAGGACGGACAAGCCGGCCTCGCATCCAAAATCTTGCTATTACCCCGTCTATGCTGGCGTCTTTCGCCGGAAGGATCGAACCCGAAGACCCGAACGGAACCGACGATCAAACATTAAGCTCAAGCCCATCAGATGGCCTTGAGCGCCTGCAGTCTTGGACAGGACATGGCCGGAAGGGACAGGCGTCGCCGCCTATCCTCCAGCCTCATCCACCGGACTTCGAACGCTTTTTTGCAGACAAGCTGAACTTGCAAGTCAAAGAGGACGCTCGCCGTCGCGGAAGCTATATGGGTGCGGGGCCGTCATCTCGAACCGACCCCGAACCTTCTCCTTAAACTAACTGCGCGGCGCTGCCAAGCGCCGTCTGCGGTTTTTCCTACATGTCAAGCGATAATTCGAAAATTCTCGCCCGGCCCCGGCCCGGTCCGGCCTAGACCGCGACCGTCGCAGGATCGACCTTGACCCCGGGCCCCATCGTGGAAGAAATAGCAACCCGCTGAATATACGTGCCCTTTGCGCCTTGCGGCTTGGCCTTGGCCACCGCATCGACAAAAGCCGCGATATTGGCGATGAGCTTTTCATCCTCGAAGGACGCCTTGCCGACGCTGCCCTGGATGATGCCGGCCTTTTCGACGCGGAACTCCACCGCCCCGCCCTTGGAGGCCTTGACGGCGGCGGTCACGTCCATCGTGACGGTGCCGACCTTCGGATTGGGCATCAGGCCGCGGGGGCCAAGCACCTTGCCGAGACGGCCGACCAGCGGCATCATGTCGGGCGTTGCGATGCAGCGATCAAAGGCGATCGTTCCGCCCTGAACCGTCGCCACCAGATCCTCGGCTCCGACAATGTCGGCCCCGGCGGCTTTCGCCTCGTCGGCCTTCGCCCCGCGCGCGAACACGGCGACGCGCAGGGTGCGCCCCGTGCCGTTCGGCAGGTTGACGACGCCGCGCACCATCTGATCGGCATGCTTGGGGTCGACGCCGAGATTCATCGCGATTTCGACCGTTTCGTCGAATTTCGCATTGGCCCTCTCCTTCACCAGCCGGACGGCTTCGAGGATCGGGTACAGCTTGATGCGGTCGATGCCTTCGCGGCCCTTGACCACGCGTTTTCCAATATGCGCCATGTCGCTACCCTATAATCTCGAGGCCCATCGAACGGGCGGAGCCCTCGATCATCGTCATCGCGGCGGCGACGGTCGCGCAATTCAGATCCGGCAATTTCTTTTCGGCGATCTCCTGAATCTGCGCCTTCGAGATCTTGCCGACGAAGCCGCGGCCGGTCGTCTTGGATCCCGACGTGACGCCGGACGCCTTCTTGAGAAAATAGGACACCGGCGGCAGCTTCATTTCAAAGGTGAAGGAGCGATCCCCATAGGCCGTGATGACGACCGGGATCGGCGTGCCCTTCTCCATCTGCGCGGTGCGCGCATTGAAGGCCTTGCAGAACTCCATGATATTCAAGCCGCGCTGACCGAGCGCGGGACCGATCGGGGGCGACGGATTGGCCGCTCCGGCCGGCACTTGAAGCTTCACGTAACCCGTGATCTTCTTCGCCATTGCAATTTACTCCCAAACAATGCCCGACAAGGTCAAATGAGACCTCGCGCGGCGGTTGCGGTCGTGGTGCGACGCCGGGCGACGGCGTGGCGCGCCGGGCCCTCGTCTTCCACGTCTGGTTTGAGCATCGGGTTTCTCCCGAAACGGATTCCCCAATCGGGTCCGATGCTCCAGCGGGCGGCGCCAGACGCCATCCGCTGTTCGAGGCGGCGAAATCATTCGCCGTCCGAATTCGACAGCCTCAGATCTTTTCGACCTGAGCATATTCCAGTTCGACGGGCGTCGCCCGGCCGAAGATCGACACCGCGACCTTGACCCGCGAGCGGCTCTCGTCGACTTCCTCGACCACCCCGTTGAAGGAGGCGAAGGGACCGTCCGCGACGCGCACCGTCTCGCCGATCTCGAACGAAATCGAAGCTTTCGGGCGATCGACGCCCTCGGCGACCTGCCCCTTGATGCGATCGGCCTCGGCGTCCGATATCGGCATCGGCTTCTTGTCGGCGCCGAGAAATCCCGTCACTTTCGGGGTGTTCTTGATAAGATGGTAGATATCGTCGGACAGATCGCACTTCACAAGCACATAGCCCGGAAAGAACTTGCGTTCCGAATTGATCTTGCGGCCGCGCCTCACCTCGACGACCTGCTCGGTCGGAACGAGGATTTCCTCGAACTTGGAGGTAAGGCCGCGCTGGGCGGCCTGCTCCTTGATCGATTCGGCGACCTTCTTCTCGAAATTCGAATAGGCGTGGACGATATACCAGCGCGCGCTCATCGGGACTTTTTCCGCCCTCTGTTGAATTGCGTTCAATGCCCGATACTCAGGATCAACGTCACGAAGAATCGGAGCCCCTGGTCGACAGCGACAAAAAACAGGCTGGCGAAGAGCACCATGAGAATGACGAGCCCGGTCGTGATCAAGGTCTCGCGACGAGTCGGCCAGGTAACCTTGCCGGCCTCGGCGCGCACTTCTTGAATGAACTGGAACGGGTTCGCCATCGCCAAACAAACGCCTCAATGAAGCCCCGGGATCAAAACTCTGGGCGAGGACCGGGGGCTCGCACAAAAAAATCAGGGCGCGGAGCCAGTTAGCCACGCGCCTCGAAAGGTGACTTATAAGCATTGGGACGAAGAACGCAAATCCATTTTTGCGCGCCGGCGCGGCGGCGTCGAATTTCGCCGGGGCGGCCAGAAACCCAATCCGCCCGAAACCCCACCGCGAGCGCCGCGCGAGGACGCGAATAGCCGCAGGCCGTTCTATTAAACGGCCAAATTTGTAAAGCTCAAGCCACCAGAATTGGCTTTCAGGCGCGCAGCGGCTATAACGGTGCTGTTTCGAGCGGGTGGCGCGAACAGCATTCGAGGGCTGCGGGATCGGGTGATCCCCCTCGGCGCCGTTTCCGGCCTCGCAAGGCCTCGAGGGCCGTGGGAGCAAAGCTTGTCGATGAAACAGATCACGCTGCCCGGCACCGACCTTCGCCTTTCCCGTTTCTCGTTCGGGACGGCCGGCCTATTCAACGCGAGCGGTTCGGCGCGCGAACGCGGCCGGCTGCTGGCGGCGGCTTATGACAACGGCTTCACGCATTTCGACACGGCGCCCTATTACGCTTTCGGCATAGCGGAACGCGATCTTCGCGCCCTTCTGGCGACGCGGCCCGAGGCCACAGTTGCAACCAAAGTCGGCCTCTATGCGCCTGGCGGCGAGACGCAATCGGCGCCGATGGTTTTTCTGCGCAAGGCGGCCGGACGCGCATTGCCCGCGCTTTCGCGCCCGATAATCGACTGGAGCGTCAAGCGCGCGCGCACGGCGCTCTCGGCCAGCCTGCGGCGGCTCGGGCGCGAGCGGATCGACCTTTATCTGCTGCACGAGCCTGACCAGCGGCTGATCGCGACCGACGAATGGCGGCGCTGGCTCGAGGACGAGCGGGAGCGGGTCGCCTGGTTCGGCGTCGCGGGAAACAGCCAGCGCGTGGGAGCGTTTATCGAATGCGCCAATCCGCTGGCCGCCGTGGTGCAGACGAACGACAGCATCGCAGGCCGCGAAGCCGACATTCTGACCCGCAGCGGCCGGCCGCTCCAGCTCACTTATGGTTATGTCTCGGCCCATCGCGCCGGGAGCCCGCCCGACGCAGCTGAAATTCTCGGCGCTGCGCTGCGGCGCAATCGCACTGGAAGCATTATCGTCAGCACGCGGCGGATCGATCGGTTGCCGCAATACGCTGCAATCCTCACGGCAGCCGAGGCTGAACAGGCCGGCGCTGGCGAAAGCCCGCCGCCTCTTACCGGAACCGGAGCGCGGCGATGATCCGCGATCTGGCGGGCCAGCCGGGCCAGACGCATGAAGTCGCCTGCGACGTGCTCATCATCGGCGGCGGCACGGTCGGCCTGCTTCTGGCGACCCGCCTCGCCGCCGCCGGCCGGCATGTTGTGGTCGTCGAATCCGGCGGAATGTCGCAGAGCGGCGAGACGCACCCGCTGAACGAGGTGGTTCTGCTCGGCGCGTTCTATAAAGGCGCCGAATCGGGGCGCTTTCGCTGTCTTGGCGGAACCTCGACGCGCTGGGGCGGCGCCATGCTGCCGTTCCTTGAAACGGACATGACCTTCCGCCAAAGCGGCTGGGACAGCGAATGGCCCGTGACCCTCGCCGATTTCACCGCCTACCAGGGCGAGATCGAGCGGCTCTTCGGACTGCCCGAAACCCCATACGACCGCCCGGAGATTCTGCCAGCGGGCGCTGCCTTCATTCCCCGCCTCGCGAAATGGCCGCCGTTCAAGCTGCGAAATGTCGCGACCCTGCTCGACGCACAGATCAAGGCAGAGAACGGCCCGGCCGTTTGGCTCAACGCGACGGCGACGCAATTTGGTTTCGATCCCGGCGGCCGACTGGCTTCCGTAGAGGCGCGAAGCGCCAATGGCGGGCGCCTCTCGGTCCGCCCCGCGGAGACCGTCATCGCGGCTGGGGCGATCGAAAGCACACGCCTGCTGCTCCTGATCGATCATCAAAACGACAACCGCGTTTTTGCGCCCGACGGTGTTCTGGGGCGTTATTTTCACGATCATGTCTCGACTGAGACGGCGCGCGTCACCGTGTCCGACCGGACGGCGCTGAACCGGGTGATCGGCTTCCGCTTCGAGGGCGGCGGCATGCGCAATCTGCGCTTCGAGCCAAGCGCCGGGCTGCGCGCCGCGCATGGGATTCCGGCGGGTTTCCTTCATATCGCCTTTTCGACGGAGGCGCCGGCCGGTTTCGACGTTCTGCGCTCCATCTACCGGAAGATCCAGCGGCGCGACCGGTTTTCGCTCCGCGACGCCGCCGAATTGGCCTCGGCCCTGCCCTGGCTCTCACGCGCAGCGTGGTGGCGATTCCGCGAAAAGCGGCTGCTTTTTCCCGACAATGCGATTTTCGGCTTGCATGCCATCGTTGAACAGGAACCGATCGCCGCCAATCGCATAGGCTTGTCGCCGCAGCGGGTTGATGTCTTCGGCTGTCCGCTGGCGACGATCGACTGGCGCGTGGCCGACAGCGACATTACAAACGTCGCGGAAATGACCAGGCAATTTGTCAGCGCCTGGCGCGAAAGTCCGCTCGGGCGTCTGGCGGAGATCCAGCCGGCCCCGCCAGAAGCGCTTGGCAAGGCCTTGAGCAGCTTCGGCGGCGTCTACCATCCGGGCGGGTCGACAAAAATGGGCGCGAGCCCGAAAACGGGCGTCGTCGACAAGGATCTCCGAACCTTCCGGACGCCGAACCTCAGCGTGCTGGCGACGTCGGCGTTCCCCAGCGGCGGCGGCGCCAATCCGACCATGATGCTGATGATGGCGGCGTTTCGCCTTGCCGACCGCCTCAAGGGATGACTGGCGCCGCGGGGTTCCGCGCCGTAGCGCCGTTGCCGCCTAGACCGCGCCGTCGGCGGACAGAGCGGGGCTTCCCTTGCTTTTTGATCCCGGTTATGGATTCGCCTTCGGACGTTTTCCGTCTCGCCGAGTTCCCTTAATGAAAGCCGTCCACTGCCTGAACGGGCCAAACCTCAATCTGCTTGGATCGAGGGAGCCGGAGCTTTACGGCTCCGCGACCCTGGATTCGATCGCGGCGGAACTGTCGGCGCTCTGCGCCGCGCGGGGAATCGCCCTGCATTTCCGGCAGAGCAACCATGAAGGCGATCTCGTCGACTGGGTGCAGGACGCGGGGCTGAAGGGCGAACCGATCATCCTGAACGCGGGCGCTTACACGCATACGTCCATCGCCCTTCAGGATGCGATCCGGGGGGCAAAGGCGAAGGTAATCGAGGTGCATCTCTCCAATGTTCATGCGCGGGAAGACTTTCGCCGCCATTCCTTTATCTCTCCCGTGGCGCAAGGCGTGATTCTCGGCTTCGGCGCGCTATCTTATCGTCTCGCGCTTGACGCCTGCATCGCCCTCGCCACGGCCAGCGAAAGTTGAAGAAAATGAAATATACGGGGCCGAAAGACGCCGCCCCCGCGCCAAACGGCGTGGTGGATGTCGAAATAGTCGAGACGCTCGCCAGGATTTTGACGCGACTTGGCCTGTCCGAGATCGAATTCGCGCAGGGCGACACGAAGATCCGGGTGGCGCGGCAGGTCACCGCCGCGCCGGCGCCCGCGGTCGCGCCCGCCGCGCCGGCTTCCGTCCCTGCGTCGCCCGCTGCGAGCAAGGCGCCCGACGCGCCGGGCGCGGTCAAATCGCCAATGGTCGGCACCGCCTATCTGCGCGCTTCGCCCGACGCGCCGCCCTTCGTCGAGGTCGGATCGGTCGTCAAGGCTGGCGACAAGCTGCTTCTCGTCGAAGCCATGAAGACCTTCAACGAGATCGTCGCGCCCGTCGCGGGAACGGTCGTCAGCATTCTCGTCGAGGATGGGCAACCCGTCGAATATGGCCAGCCGCTCTTCGTGATCGAATGAGCGCCGCGGTTCGGGTGAACTGACATGTTCGAAAAAATCCTCATCGCCAATCGCGGCGAGATCGCCCTGCGCATCCTGCGCGCCGCGAAAGAGCTGGGCATTGCGACCGTCGCGGTGCATTCCACCGCTGACGCCGAAGCGATGCATGTGAAGCTCGCCGACGAATCAGTCTGCGTCGGGCCGCCTTCCGCGCGCGAATCCTATCTCAACATTCCAGCGCTGCTCGCCGCCTGCGAAATCACCGGCGCCGAAGCGCTGCATCCCGGCTATGGCTTCCTCTCCGAGAATGCGCGCTTCGCCGAGATTCTGGCCGACCATCACATTGTCTTCGTCGGCCCGCGCCCGGAGCACATCCGCCTGATGGGCGACAAGATCGAGGCCAAGCGCACGGCCGCGCGGCTCGGCATCCCCTGCGTGCCCGGCTCCGCCGGCGCGATCACGGATGACGTCGAGGCGCTGGCCGTCGCCAAGGACCTCGGCTATCCCGTTCTGATCAAGGCGGCCTCGGGCGGCGGCGGACGCGGAATGAAGATCGCCTATGGCGCGGAAGACCTGCCCGCGGCGCTGGAGACCGCCCGGATGGAATCCAAGGCGGCCTTTGGCGATGATTCCGTCTATCTCGAAAAGTTTCTCGAGAAGCCGCGCCATATCGAGATCCAGATTCTCGGCGATGGCTTCGGCAACGCCATCCACCTTGGCGAGCGCGATTGCTCTTTGCAGCGCCGCCATCAGAAAGTGTGGGAGGAGAGCCCCTCCCCGGCGCTGAACCAGTCGCAGCGGCTCGAAATCGGCGAAATCTGCGCCGCCGCCATGCGCGAATTGCGCTACGCAGGCGCCGGCACCATCGAATTTCTCTACGAGGACGGCAAATTCTACTTCATCGAGATGAACACCCGCATTCAGGTGGAGCATCCGGTGACGGAAATGATCACCGGCGTCGATCTCGTCAACGAGCAGATCAAGATCGCGGCCGGGTCGGAATTGAGCCTGACGCAGGAGGAAGTGACCTTCAACGGCCACGCCATCGAATGCCGCATCAACGCCGAGCATCCGGCGACCTTCCGCCCCTCGCCCGGCACGATCAACTATTACCATCCGCCGGGCGGCCTCGGCGTTCGCGTCGATAGCGCGGTCTACGCTGGCTACACCATCCCGCCGACCTATGATTCCCTCGTCGGCAAGCTGATCGTACATGGCCGCAGCCGCAACGAAGCGCTGCTGCGCCTGCGCCGCTCGCTCGATGAATTCATCATCGACGGCATCGACACCACCATTCCGCTGTTTCAGACGCTGGTGCGCAACCCGGACATCCAGAACGGGCTTTACGACATTCACTGGCTTGAGAAATTTCTCGCCGACGGCGGCATGGACGGCGCCGCCGGATAGTGGGCCGGTCAAGGCATGATCCATCGCGGGAGTCGCCGCCGTGATGTTTGACAGGCCCCCTTCGTCGCCCGCCCGCTGGGATTCTGCCCGGAAGGCAAGACGGACGCAAAGTTCGAGGCGAAACGCGATTTGAACGTCAATAGCTTCGTCGAGCTTGCCGAGCGCTTAGGCGTCTGATCAGGCGCTCGCCCGAAGCGCCTCGGGTCGCGCTAAATCTTCGAGACGAGGTCAGCGCCGTGGCGTTCCAGGCGTCCAGCGAGTTCGAGTTCGAACAGGATCGTGCGCACCTCCCGCGCCGGAGCCTGCGACGCGCGCACGATTTCATCGACCGACACTGGCGTCGGGCCAAGCAGCTCCATGACCCGCGCGGCGACGGCCTCCCGTGATGGCGGCGCGGCGACCTCCTGCGGCGGCGTGAATTCTCCGGCGGCGGGATCATCCGCGTAGGTCGCCTTGTCTTCGCCAGTCGCCTCATTTACGATCCGCGGCGGAACGAAAGCGCCATCGAATTCAGGAAGGTCGAGCTCGTCCCAGAAGGGCGTCTCGGGCGCCGCCAGATCCGGCTCGGCGAAGCCAAGACCGTCGCCGGGCGCAAGTTTCTGCCGCGCGAGCGCTTCCAGCACGTCCTCCGCCTTGGTGCAGAAGGTCGCGCCATCGCGCAGGAGATCATTGGCGCCTTCCGCGCGGGGATCCAGCGGCGAGCCCGGCACGGCGAAAATCTCGCGCCCCTGATCGGCGGCGAAGCCAGCGGTGATGAGCGAACCCGAGCGCCGCGCCGCCTCGATCACCACGACCCCGCGCGAGAGCCCCGCGACGATGCGGTTGCGGCGCGGGAAATCGCGGCCCCGCGCCTCCCAGCCGAAGGGCATTTCGCTGATCGCCGCGCCATGCTCGATCAGGCGCTCCAGCAGCCCTGCGTGATCGGCCGGATAGATATTGCCGAGGCCGCCGGCGAGCACGGCGATGGTTCCCGTCTCCAGAGCGGCCTGATGCGCCCGCGCGTCGATGCCGCGCGCCAGCCCGGAGACGATGACATGGCCGCCCCGCGCGATCCCGCGCGAAATCTGCTCGGTGAAGGCGAGCCCCGCCGCCGACGCGTTGCGCGAGCCGACCACCGCGACTTTCGAACGGCGCAGGCAGGCCAGATCGCCGCGCACGGCGAGAAGCGGCGGCGGCGCATGGATCAGCCGCAGCAGCGCCGGATAATCCGGCTCGTAAAGTCCGACGAGGACGGCGCCGCAGCCTTGCAGTTTCGCCAGTTCCGCCTCGATCGCGGAGGCCGGCGGAATGGCGATCGGCCGGCCCGACTTGCCGCTGGCGACGAGCGCGGGCAAGGCCTCAAGAGCCGCGCGGGCGGAGCCATAGCGCCGCAGCAGCGCGATGAAGCTGCGCGGGCCGATATTGTCGCAGCGCAGCAGCCGCAGCCAGTCGAAATGTTCGGCCTCGCCGAGGGGCCTGATCGCATCGGGCCAGAGCCGCCCCGTCACGATTTGCCGATCCGGGTTTCCGTCCCGGCGCGCAGCCGCGCGATATTGGCGCTGTGCTTGAACCAGAGAATGGCGGCGAGAACCGCAAAGACGATCGCCGAAGCGACGCCGCCTTCCGCCAGCAGAAAGGCCGGTGCCAGAGCGCTGGCGAGCAACGCGGCGAGAGAGGAAAAGCGCGTGATCGCTGCAACGCCAAGCCAGACGGCGATGAAGGCGAGGCCGGCCGGCGGGGCGACGGCGAGCAAAGCGCCCAAAAATGTCGCGACGCCCTTGCCGCCGCGGAAGCCGAGCCACACGGGATAGACATGGCCGAGAAAGGCGCCGGCGGCGGCGGCGAGGACGGGCGGGGGCGGCCATGGCGCGCCGGCGCTCGAGACTCGGCTGGCGATCGCGGCGACGATCAGGACTGCCGCGGCGCCCTTGCCAAGATCGAGCAGGAGGGTCGCCGCGGCGAGATCCTTGCGGCCAGTGCGCAGCACATTGGTCGCGCCAATATTGCCGGAGCCGATCTCGCGAAGATTGGCGGTCCCGGCCAGCCGAGTCAGGATCAGGCCGAACGGAATCGAGCCGCAAAGATAGCCAAAGACGAGGGCGAAAAGGGAGAGGATCAACATCAAATCCGCGCGCCGGAGAGCAATCGACCCAGCCTAGCTGTCAGCGGGTGAGCAGGCAACCGAACGAACCTGCCGGAACGCCAAGAAGCAAGCTTGAATTCCGGCCGGACCTGACGTTTATTGAAATTAAACTTCTTTTACAAATTCGGTGCGCAGGATACGGCCGTGATCCCCGGAAATCGCGGCTCGGGCTTCGTTCGAAACCGTTTCCGGCTTGTACATCCATTTTTTCAGGAGGCAGCCTTGGCTTCAGTCTTTGTCGTTTCGACCAGCGACCTTCCCCGCGCCAAAGTCGGGGGCGTCGATGATCCCACGGTCGGGTGGGCCGGCGCTTTCGCCGCCTATGGCGGACATGGCGCAACGCAGTCGTCGACGATTGTCTATGAGATCGAGCCCGGCCATCGTCTTGGCTGGCACACGGACGCGACCGAGGAGACTCAATATATTCTCGCCGGATCGGGCGAACTGCGCATGGAGGACGGAACGACCCATCAGGTTGCGCCTGGAAGCGTTTTCGTGCTGCCGACGCCGGTGCGGCATGACCTCGTCAATACGGGGCGGGAGACCTTGCGGGCGGTTGCATTTTTCGCCGCGCCGATGTTCACGCAAACATTCGACAATGCGATGCTGCCGCCAAATGTCCACGTCCTTGGAACCCCCAACCGCGAGGGGTAGGACCGCAGCGTAGCGATCCCGCTTCGTGTATGCGGCGCCTCGACCTCGCCCAGGCGCCGCTTTGCTTATAAAGGCGTCATCCCCGAAGATGACGGCTTAGGCCGCTTTCGACCAGATTTTGCACCAGCCATTGGGACTGACCGCGCCATCGACCTGTTTACAAGCGTTCGGCGGCTCGAACAGGCGACAGTTCGCGCAGTTTTGCGCGCCTTTCGGCGAGGCCTGATAGCCAACAGCCGCCTGGGAGACCTTTGCTTCCGCTCGGCGGCCGCTCAACCCGAGAAGCGATAAGGCGCCAGCGGCGACTGCGCCGATCTGGAGGATGCTCCGCCGAGTCGCCAGCTGCGAAACTTCACGAGACGATTTATCCATCCCCTGGGCCATCTTTCAATCCTCCTTCGATGCGCGGCGTTTTGAAAACGTCCTGAGCGACAAGCCGGCGCCGCGATCGCTTTCCGGAAGCGCAGCCCAAACAGCTCATGCCGACGGCGACAGGTCAATGACTTCGCGCAATTTGCCGAAACGTACAGCCCGGATCTAAACCTCTGTTTTGCAACATCCGCAACGTCGTTTTTATCTGTGCATCCCACAATACAGCACCACGAAAAGAACATCATTGCCAATGTTGCACAAATCGAAAGCTATTCTCGCGCAATCAACTTAACGCGTTCGTACATAGTCTTTTGTGTTGTTTTCCTGCAACGCAGGAAAACAATGTGTCGCCGTCACTTGAAATTTAATTCTGACGGGGAATAGTCGTGAAGAGGCTGCGGCAGCTCGATCGTTGAGAAATGATTTTCATCGCGATGCCGCCCGTCGGGGGACGCAATATGCCGGACATCACAGCGGACAGCGGCGGCCATGCCGCGCAAGGCATGACGGAAGTCACAGGCCGGCGGGCGAATCTCCGGGTGATCGGCGGTTTCGGCGGCGTCGCATGCCTCGCCGCAACGATCATCGCCGCCGTGATCCTGATCAAGACGCCAACCGCCTCTGCCCTCCCGAGTTACGCACGCCAGACCGGCCAGCCCTGCGCGACATGCCATACGGCCTTCCCGCAGTTGACCCCATTCGGACGCCGCTTCAAGCTCGGCGGCTATACCATGGGCGGCGGCATGACTTTCGAACAGGCGCCGCCGATCGCGGCGATGGTGATCGGAAGCTTCTCCCACACGCAAGACAATCAGGATGCGCCGCCTGCGCCGTGGGCCCACACCAACAACAACTTCCTGCTGCAGCAGGCGAGCATTTTCCTTGCGGGACAACTCTACGGCAATGTCGGCTCGTTTATCCAGGGCACCTATGACGGCGCCACCCAGCATATGTTCCTCGACGCGAGCGACGTCCGCTACGTCGACTCGACCAAACTTTTCGGTTTTGACATCACCTACGGCGTGGACGTCAACAATGCGCCGACCGTCGAGGATGTGTGGAACACGACCGCCGCATGGGGCTTCCCATTCGTCGCCTCCACCCTCGCGCCCCAGGTTTCGCTGCCGGGAACGCTGATCGAGGGCGGTCTTGGCACCCATGTCGTCGGAACGGGCGTCTACACTTTCACCAACGACATGTTCTACCTCAATTTCACCGCCTACCAAAACCTCTCCCTGCAGGCATTGCAAACGCTGGGCGAACCCGAAGTCATCGGATCGACCTCAATTGACGGCGTCGCGCCCTATTGGCGCGCCGCCGTCGAATTTGACATGGGCGATCATTCACTCGAGTTTGGCACATTTGGCATGATCGCCAACACGCTGCCCGGCCGGGTCGCAGGCTTCGGCTTTGACCAAATCACGGACGTTGCAGTCGACGCGCAATATCAATGGCTTGGCGATCCGCACAGCATCACCGCCCGAGTCACGGACGTTCATGAATCGCAGAAGCTGAATTCGACCTTCCTGCAAGGCGGCTCAGCGAACCTTTACAATAACCTGAACAGCTTCAAAGCGTCGATCGAATATGTTTACGATCACACCTATGAACTGTCGGTCGGTTATTTCAACGTCTCGGGCTCGCCCGACGCCGTTCTTTACACGCCCGCCGGCGCCAACCCGTTGCTTGGCGTTCCTGACGGAGAAGGAATTATCGCCACGGCGTCCTTTCTGCCGTTCAGCAAGGGCGGCCCATCCTTCTACCCCTGGGTCAACGCCAAGCTCGGCATTTCCTACACGAGCTATCTGAAGGTTTACGGCGGGGTCAATAATTTTGACGCCCTCAATGTGAATCACAATGCGGCGGGCAACAACACTCTCCTCCTCTACGCATGGGTCGCATTCTGAAGGCGCGTCTTTCCCGGGGCCGAGAGAATCATTGTTCCGGGCCAGTTTTCTGCAGGCTGGCAGCGGCCCGGAGCCAAATCTGACTGACTGAATGCCAGATTGGGGAATATAGGCGACGACATCGTAGGTTCTTGTTCCCGTAAAAAACGCGGCGCTCCGGGGAGCGCCGCGTTTTTTTTGTTGACAGATGGGACGGCCGAGCCGCCGCGCGAGCCGAAATTCACCCGCGCACGGTGGCGGCCAGCGTTCAGCTGCGCATCACTGCACCGCTTCTTCGTGAAGCGCGAGGTCGAGCCCGCCCTGCTCCACGTCGTCGCTCACCCTCAAGCCGATCGTCGCCTTGATAATGAAGAGAATGATCAGCGAGACGACGACATCATAGGCGATCACGATGCCAACGCCGATGAGCTGGCTGATCACCTGTCCCGGATTGCCTTCGATCAGGCCGGGTGTGCCGCCATATTGATTGATTGCGAAAATCCCGGTGAGGATCGCGCCCGTCGCGCCGCCCGCCGCATGGACGCCGAAACAATCGAGGGCGTCGTCATAGCCGAGCGCCGCCTTCACCCAGGTCACCATTATGTAGCAGACAATGCCGACGGCGGCGCCGATCGCCATCGCGCCCGCCGGGCCGACGAAACCCGACGCCGGCGTGATGGCGACGAGACCGGCGACGGCGCCCGAGCAGATGCCGAGCAGGGTCGGCTTGCCGCGATGGAGCCACTCGAAGAACATCCAGGTCAGCGCCGCCACGGCGGTGGCGATCTGCGTCACGGTCATCGCCATGCCCGCCTGGACTCCGGCGGTCACGGCCGAGCCGGCGTTGAAGCCAAACCAGCCGACCCACAGAAGCGAGGCGCCGATGAAGGTGAGCACGATATTGTGCGCCGGGCCGGTATTCTTGCGCCTGCCGAGCATCAAGGCGCACATCAGGCCGGCGACCCCCGAATTGACATGAACCACCGTGCCGCCGGCGTAATCGAGAACGTGAAACATCGCGTCGCTGTTGGCGCTGTTCAGGAACCCGTCCGGTCCCCAGACCCAGTGGGCGACCGGCGCATAGACGAAAATCGCCCACAGCGTCATGAACGCCAGCATCGCCGAAAACTTCATGCGCTCGGCGAAGGCCCCCGCGATCAGGGCTGGCGTGATGATTGCGAAGGTCATCTGGAAACACAAATAGACGGTCTCGGGAATCGTCGGCGCGAGGGGGTTGGGATTTCCGATCCCCCCATTGGTCACGTCGCTCAGGATGCCCTGCAGGAACGCGCGACTGAGGCCGCCTATAAAAGGCGTGCCGGGCGTGAAGGACAGGCTGTAGGTCACGGCCGCGTATAGAAAGGTGACGAGAGCGGTGATTGCGAAACTCGTCATCACCGTGTCGACGACATTCTTCTTGCGGACCATGCCGCCGTAGAAGAGGCCAAGCCCGGGAATGGTCATCAACAGAACCAGCGCCACGGAGGTCAGCATCCAGGCGGTGTCGCCAGAGTTCGGCGTGCAATTCGTCAGCACGGCCGGAACAGCGGGAACGGCGGCGTATTTATCGCTCTCGGGGATGGCGGCGACGGCTCCCGCGCAGGCGGGCGTGGCTGGCGGCGCAGGCTTCGCCACAGCGGCGGCGGTCGCGTCCTCGGCCATGGAGGGATGAACGAAAAGGGGCGTCGCAACAAGCCCCAGGAGCAGGCCGCAGGCGAGCAGCACGCACGATTTGTTTGCAGGTCTGAAAGACATGATGGTCCCACTCCCTCCAGCTGACGATCCGGACTGTGGCTCTCACAATGCAGCGGCGTCCGTCTCTCCGGTCCGGATCCGCGTGATCTGTTCGAAGTTCATGACGTAAATCGCGCGGTCGTCGCTTCGGCCGCCGCCTGCCGCCTCTTGGATCGCGGCGACGACCTTGTCGGCGAGATGCGCTGGAACCGCGACTTCCACCTTGACCTTTGAAACGAAGCGCACGGCATATTCGGCCGCGCGGTAGATTTCGGTATGCTCCGCCCCGAACCCCTTCACCTCCGTCACGGTCATGCCGGCGACCCCAACCCACGCCAGCGCATCCCGCGCGCGGTGGAGTTGCAAGGGCTCGATAGCTGCGACGACGACTTTCATGGGATCGCTCCCAGACGCCGATTCGTGAAATTGGCAAGTTCAGCTGGCACTGTGCATCCAGCGTGATGCGAGCGAACAAGAACCGTGCCATGTCGGTGGCGCATCCGTCCGGCGCCCGAGGCGAATTGCTGAAGAGGCGCGGTCCGGCGCCGGCGCTCGGCAAGAAGAAATCGAATGGCCCGCGAGGGCCTGTCGCTTCCCCCGAGCCTCAAGAAAAGATGATCAATAAATAGGTGGAGGAGCTAATAATTAGGCGCCTTAGCGCGAGGGCGGCGGATCAGGCCTCCTCATACGCCGTCTCTCCGGCGACCAGAGTGAGCTTCACCCGCCCCTCCATCCGCGCCTCGTCGAACGGGGTGTTCTTGCAGCGCGAGCGCAGTTTTGACGGATCGAGAACATAGGGTTCGTCAGGATCGAACCGGATGATGTCCGCCGGCGCGCCGATCCTGAGCCTGCCCTGCGGGAGCCTCAGGATTTCGGCCGGGCGCAGCGTCATGGCGCCGATCAGCCGCTGCAGCGACAGTTCGCCCGAGGCGACGAGGCGCAGGCCCGCCGAGAGCATGGTCTCGAGGCCAATCGCGCCATTCTCGGCTTCGGCGAAAGGCAGCCGCTTCGTCTCGACGTCCTGCGGATTATGGTCGGAGACGATGACGTCGATAAGCCCGGAGGCGAGGGCGGCGACGAGGGCGCGGCGTTCGTCCTCATGGCGCAACGGCGGCGCCAGTTTCAGGAAGGTGCGGTAGTCGCCGATGTCGCTCTCGTTCAGCGTCAGATGGTTGATCGAGGTCGCGCAGGTTACCGGGAGGCCGGCCGCCTTGGCCCTGGCGATGATGTCGAGCGAAAGCGTGGTGGTGACGAGCGCCGCGTGATAGCGCGCGCCGGTCAGATTGACGAGGCGGATGTCGCGATCGAGCATGATCGCCTCCGCCTCGCGCGGAATGCCGCCAAGGCCAAGGCGAGAGGCGAATTCACCCTCGTTCATGACGCCCTCGCCGACGAGGTCGCGATCCTCGGCGTAATGGATGACGAGCGCATCGAAATCACGGGCGTAGGCGAGGACGCGGCGCAGCACCCGCGCATTGCGGATCGGCTGGGCGCCGTCCGAAAAGGCCAGCGCGCCAGCCTCCTGCAACAGGCCGATCTCGGCGATGTCCTCGCCGCGCAGTCCCTGCGTCAGGGCGGCGCAAGGCAGCACGCGCACGCGCCCCGTATCGCGCGCGCGGCGCAGCAGAAAATCGACCACCGCCGGCTCATCGACCGGCGGATGCGTGTCCGGCCGCGCGAGAATTGTCGTGACCCCGCCCGCCGCCGCCGCCGCCGTGGCCGTTGCGATGGTCTCGCGATGCTCGGCGCCCGGCTCGCCGACGAAGGCCCGCATGTCGATGAGGCCCGGCGCGATGACGTCGCCGCCGCAATCTATGATGCGGGCGTGCGAGGGCAGGTTTCGCGGCGCGACGTCGGGGCCGAGATCGCGAATGGCGCCGTCGATGATGAGGACGCCGCCGGGCTCGCCGCTGAACGTCTCGCCATCGACGAGGCGGCCATGCACAAGCGCCAGCGGCTGATGCGCGACCGCACGGGACGACGGGACCTGCACCGCGGCGCTTCCAGAAAGGCCGTTCATCCTACCGAATCCTCCTCACGACTATCCCCTCCGGCGGGCTGCCCCGGCGTCGCCCGAACCTGCGCAGCGGATTCAGCCATTCGGCAGATGCTGGGCCAGCGCGTCGAGCACCGCCATGCGAACGGCGACGCCCATTTCCACCTGCTCGCGGATGCGGCTTTGCGGCCCGTCGGCGACCGCCGAATCAATCTCCACGCCCCTGTTCATGGGACCTGGGTGCATGACCAGCGCATCGAGCTTCGCGTAGCCGAGCTTTTCCTCGTCGAGGCCAAAGAAGCGGAAATATTCCTTCGGCGAGGGGATCAAGCCGCCCTGCATGCGTTCGCGCTGGAGGCGCAGCATCATGACGATGTCGGCCCCGTTGAGGCCGGTCTTCATGTCGCGAAAAACGTCGACCCCCATGCGATCGAGGCCGGCGGGCAGCAGCGTCGAGGGGCCGACCGCGCGAACGCGCGCGCCAAGCGCCGAGAGCAGGAGAATATTGGAGCGGGCGACGCGCGAATGCAGAATGTCGCCGCAGATCGCCACCGTCAGACCCTCTATCCGGCCTTTGTTGCGCTTGATCGTCAAGGCGTCGAGCAGGGCCTGCGTCGGGTGCTCATGTGCGCCGTCGCCGGCATTGACCACCGAGCAATCGACCTTCCGCGCGAGGAGATGCACGGCGCCCGCCTGGGCGTGACGCACGACGATAATGTCCGGGCGCATGGCGTTGAGGGTCATCGCCGTGTCGACCAGCGTCTCGCCTTTTTTAACGCTCGAAGTCGCGACCGACATGTTCATGACATCGGCGCCGAGCCGCTTGCCGGCGAGTTCGAACGAGGATTGCGTGCGCGTCGAGGCCTCGAAAAAAAGGTTGATGAGAGTGCGTCCGCGCAGCGTCGAGCGCTTCTTTTCGACCTGGCGCGAGACCTCGATCGCTTCTTCGGCGAGATCCAGCAGGGCGTAGATGTCCTGCGCGGAAAGCCCCTCGATCCCGAGCAGGTGCCGGTGCGGGAATTTGAACTTTTGGAATGGGTCGAGCATAAAGCCATTGTCTTACAGGAGTGCGGGCGCCATCACAAAGCCTCGCGCCGGGAGTTTGCCGGGCGGGGCCGAAACTGCGCACAGATTTTGTGCATTTCGGCGCGACCGGCTGCGCCCCGGCCGAGCGCGGCGACGCCCCGATTTGACTAAGGGAGCGCCCTCCCCCATCTTCCGGCTCGAAAAATTCTGTTGCGCTGCAACCTTTGCGGGCGTGAACGGGCCGCGCAACTGGCGCGAGCTTGACTATTGCGCTTAACCATTGCGTTGCAACCGCGGACCATTCCGGTCCGGACGGGCAAACCGGGGATTATCGGTAATGAATGTCGTCATCGTCGAATCGCCGGCGAAGGCCAAGACCATTAACAAATATCTTGGCAAGGACTATGAGGTCTACCCATCCTATGGCCACGTCCGCGATCTGCCGGCGAAGGACGGATCGGTCGATCCCGACGCCGATTTCGCCATGCTGTGGGACGTCGACGTCAAGTCGGCCAAGCGCCTCGCCGAGATCGCCCGCGCCGTCAAGGACGCCGACACGGTCATTCTGGCGACCGATCCGGACCGCGAAGGCGAGGCCATCTCCTGGCACGTGCTCGAAGTTCTAAAGGCGAAGCGCGTCCTGAAGGACAAGCGCGTCCAGCGCGTCGTCTTCAACGCGATCACGCGGACGGCGGTCCTTGAGGCCATGCAGAATCCGCGCGAGATCGACGAGGCGCTGGTCGACGCCTATCTCGCCCGCCGCGCGCTGGACTATCTCGTCGGCTTCAACCTCTCTCCCGTATTGTGGCGCAAATTGCCCGGCGCGCGCTCGGCGGGCCGTGTTCAGTCCGTCGCGCTGCGCCTCGTCTGCGACCGCGAGCTTGAGATCGAAGCCTTCGTTCCGCGCGAATATTGGTCGATCGTCGCGCATCTCAAGACCGCGGCCGGCGCGCCCTTCACCGCCCGCCTCGTCGGCGCCGATGGCAAGAAAATCACCCGGCTCGACATTGGCGCGGGCGCGGAGGCCGCAGCTTTCAAGACGGCGCTCGACAATGCCGCGTTCAAGGTCGCGGAGATCGAGGCAAAACCGGCCAAGCGTCATCCGTCCGCGCCCTTCACGACCTCGACTCTGCAGCAGGAAGCCTCGCGCAAACTTGGCTTTGCGCCGGCGCGGACGATGCAACTTGCGCAGCGCCTCTATGAAGGCGCCGACATCGACGGGGAGACCGTCGGCCTCATCACCTACATGCGAACCGATGGCGTCGATCTCGCCCCCGAGGCCATTTCAAGCGCAAGAAGCGTCATCGCCCGCGAATTCGGCGACGCCTATGTGCCGAAGGCGCCGCGCAAATATACGGTGAAGGCCAAGAACGCGCAGGAAGCGCATGAGGCGATCCGCCCGACCGATCTTGCCCGGCTGCCAAAGCGGGTCGCCCGCGCCCTCGATCCCGACCAGGCGAAACTCTACGAACTGATCTGGATCCGCACCATCGCCAGCCAGATGGAATCGGCAGAGCTTGAGCGCACTACCGTCGACATTCTCGCCGAGGCCGGCGCCCGCAAGCTCGATCTGCGCGCGACGGGACAGGTGATCCGCTTCGACGGCTTCCTGAAGCTTTATCAGGAGGGGCGCGACGACGAGGAGGACGAGGATGGCGGCCGTCTGCCCTTCATGGCGAAGGACGAGCGACTGGAGAAGGAGCGCATCGACTCGACCCAGCATTTCACCGAGCCGCCGCCGCGTTTCACCGAGGCGACGCTGGTGAAGCGCATGGAGGAGCTCGGCATCGGCCGGCCCTCGACCTACGCCTCGACGCTGGCGGTCCTGCGCGAACGCGACTATGTGCGCATCGACAAGAAGCGCCTCTATCCGGAGGACAAGGGCCGGCTCGTCACGGCCTTTCTGGAAAGCTTCTTTGCGCGCTACGTCGAATATGACTTCACCGCCGACCTTGAGGAAAAGCTCGACCGCATCTCCAATCACGAAATCGACTGGAAGCAGGTCCTGCGCGATTTCTGGCTTGATTTCTCCGCGGCGCTCGCGGGCACCAAGGATCTGCGCACGACGCAGGTGCTGGACAGCCTGAACGAGATCCTCGGCCCGCATATTTTCCCGCCGAAGCCCGACGGATCGAGTCCGCGCGCCTGCCCGTCCTGCGCCAATGGCCAGCTCTCGCTGAAGCTCGGCAAGTTCGGCGCCTTCGTCGGCTGCTCCAACTACCCCGAATGCAAGTTCACGCGCACCCTCGTCGCCGCCAATGGCGAGGAAACGGCGCCGGGCGAACGGCCCGGCGTCAAGGTCCTCGGCGCCGATCCCGACACAGGCGAAGAGATCTCGCTGCGCGACGGACGCTTTGGCGTCTATGTGCAGCAGGGCGAGGGCGAGAAACCCAAGCGCTCTTCCCTGCCGAAGACGATTCCCGCCGCCGAACTGACGCTGGATCAGGCGATCGCCCTGCTCTCCCTTCCACGCGAGGTGGCGAAGCACCCCGAGACGAAAGAACCGATCATGGCGGCGATCGGCCGTTATGGGCCATATGTCCAGCACGGCAAGACCTATGCGAATATCGGCAAGGACGACGATATCCTCGGCATCGGCGCCAATCGCGCGATCGACCTCATCGTCGCCAAGGAAAGCGGCCTCTCCGGGCGGCGCTTCGGCGATGCGGCGAATGCGCCGGCCCGCTCGCTCGGCGAGCATCCCTCGGGCGGCGCCGTGACGCTGCGGGCGGGGCGCTACGGCCCCTATGTCAATCATGGCAAGGTCAATGCGACCTTGCCGAAGGACGCCGACCCCACCACATTGAATCTCGAAGGCGCGCTGGCGCTGCTGGCGGCGAAAGCCGCAGGCGGCGGGGGCGGTTCAGCCCAAGGGCGCCTGCTCGGCGAACATCCATCAGGCGGGCCGATCACCGTGCGGGCGGGGCGCTTCGGCGCTTATGTCAATCACGGCAAGACCAATGCGACGCTGAAAGCGAACGCTTCGCCGGAAACGATCACGCTCGAAGAGGCGATTCGCCTGATCGAGGACAAGGAAGCGGCCGGCGGCGGCGCGCGGAAGAAAGCCCCGGCGCCGAAAAAGAGCGCGCCGAAAGCCGCCGCAGCCAAGAAGAAAGCGATTGCCGACGACGACAGTCCGCCGTTCGAGACGACGCCTGCAAGAAAATCAGCCCCCGCGCGCAAGCCGGCGGGCGCTAAAAAACCCGCCGCCAAAGCAGCGGCGACAAAACAGAAAAAGGCCAAACAAGCGTGAACAAACCAGCCGGGACAAAGAAGTCCGGCCCATCTGCGCGGACCGCGCAGCAAGATGCCCGCCCCGCGCCGACACGGGAGGAAATCATCGCCTTCATCGCCCGCGAGCGGGAGGCGTCATCCGAGCAACCAGCCGGCAGGGCGCCGGCGAAAATCAGCAAGCGCGAGATCGCCCGCGCCTTCGACATCAAGGGCGATGACCGCATCGCGCTGAAGCGTCTGCTCAAGGAGCTCGAAGCCGAAGGCGCCATCGAACGGCGCCGCAAGGGGCTGCACAAGACGGGGCTCTTGCCCGCGACCGTGCTGGCCGATTTCTTCAGCCGCGACCGCGACGGCGATTTTCTGGCCGCCCCTGTCGACTGGGATCTGTCCCAGGGCCCCGCGCCCAAGATCGTCGTCGCCATTCCGAGACGGCAGAAGCCCGGAACGCCGGCGCCGGGCGTCGGCGATCGCGCCCTTTTGCGGGTCGAGCCGCTGCCCGATGCGAAGCCGGGCGAACCAAGCTATGGAGGGCGCGTCGTCAAGCTGCTGGAGCGCGCGAAATCGCAGATCCTCGGCATTTTCCGTGCGAGCCCCGGCGGCGGCGGACGCATCGCGCCGATTGACAAGAAGAACGTCAATCGCGGCGAACTCGACGTGCTGCCCGGCCAGGAGGGCGAGGCGCGCGACGGCGATCTCGTCGCGGTCGAGATGCTGCGCACAGGCCGGCTTGGCCTTCCCTCCGCCCGCGTGCGCGAGCGGCTCGGCGCCTTCGACAGCGAGAAGGCGGTGAGCCTCATCGCCATTCACACCCACAAGATCCCGAACGTCTTCAGCCCCGCCGCCATCGCGGAGGCTGAGCGCGCCCAGCCCGCCACCATGGCGGGGCGCGAGGACTGGCGCCGAGTTCCTCTGATCACCATCGATCCGGCGGACGCCAAGGATCATGACGACGCCGTCCACGCCGAACCGGACCCCGACCCCAACAATAGCGGCGGCTTCATTCTCATCGTCGCCATCGCCGATGTCGCGGCCTATGTCCGCACCGGAACGCCGCTTGACCGCGACGCGCTCGATCGCGGCAATTCGGTCTATTTCCCCGACCGCGTCGTGCCCATGCTGCCGGAGCGCATCTCCAACGATCTCTGCTCGCTGCGCCCGCGTGAGGACAGGCCCGCGCTCGCGGTGCGCATGATCATCGCCGCGGACGGGCGCAAGCTCTCGCACGGCTTCCATCGCATCATGATGCGGTCGGCGGCCAAGCTCGCCTACGGCCAGGCCCAGGCCGCCATGGACGGCGCGCCGGACGAGACGACGGAGCCCCTGCTCCAGCCGGTGCTAGTCCCGCTATATGCGGCCTACGCCGCGCTGAAGCAGGCGCGGGACGCGCGCGGGCCGCTCGAACTCGATCTGCCGGAGCGCAAGATCATCCTGGATGAAAAGGGCGGCGTCGATCGCGTCATCGTCCCGTCGCGGCTCGACGCGCATCGCCTGATTGAGGAGTTCATGATCCTCGCCAATGTCGCGGCGGCTGAGACGCTCGAAGCCAAGCATCAGGCGCTGATCTATCGCGCGCATGACGAGCCGACGCTCGAAAAGCTGAATAATCTCGCCGAATTCCTGTCCTCGATCGGCATCAAGCTGGCCAAGGGCCAGGTGCTGCGGCCGGAACAATTCAACGGCATCCTCGCCCAGGTGAAGGATACCGACAATGAGCACCTCGTCAACGAGATCGTGCTGCGCACGCAGGCGCAGGCCGAATATGTCGTCGACAACTACGGCCATTTCGGTCTGAATCTGCGCCGCTACGCGCATTTCACCTCGCCGATCCGGCGCTACGCCGATCTCATCGTGCATCGCGCGCTGATCGCCGCGCTCGATCTTGGTCCGGACGGCCTGCCGCCCGCGGCCCGCGCGGAATTGCCTGAAATCGCCGGCCGCATCTCCGCCGCCGAACGGCGCGCCATGGCGGCGGAACGGGAGACCATCGAAAGGCTGATCGCGGCGCATCTTTCCGACAAGATCGGCGCGAGTTTCGAGGGGCGCATTTCCGGGGCGACCCGCGCCGGGCTGTTCATCCGTTTAAGCGATACAGGCGCCGACGGTTTTATTCCCGCCTCCATGCTCGGCGACGATTATTTCCGCCATGACGAGAAATTGCACGCGCTGATCGGCTCACGCACAGGCAAAATGCACCGGCTCGGCGATATGGTGACGGTGAAGCTTGTCGAAGCCGCGCCGCTCGCCGGCGCCCTGCGCTTCGAGCTTCTCGGCGAGGGGCGTCCCGCCAAGCCAAGCATGAAATCGCGGACGGGCGCCGTAAGGCGCGAACCGGGACCAAAAACCGGACGCCGCAACGGCCCGCGTTGATCGCGAGCCGCAAACAAAAGGGGAGGCAAATATGCTCGACAACGGATTGTTCACAATTCCAAGTACGTTTTCATTCCACGACACGATCAGCCGCTTCGAGGCGGCGCTCGAGGCCAAAGGCGCGACGCTTTTCGCCAAAATCGATCACAGCGCCGGCGCCGTCGAGGCGGGGATGACGCTGCGGCCGACCTTTTTGCTGATTTTCGGAGCTCCCCGCCTGGGTACGCCGCTGATGCAGGCGAACCAGACGATCGGCATCGACCTCCCCCAGAAGGCGCTGGTCTGGCAGGACGCGGACGGCGATGTCTGGCTCACCTTTAACGATCCGGCCTGGCTCGCGGTCCGGCACCGGCTCGGCGACGCGGCGGCCGAGACTGTAGCCGCGCTCGAAAGCGCCCTTGCGACGCTCATGCGCGACGTGACGACCGGCTAGATTGCCCCGCGCGTCAAAAACGCGCATCGTCCGGCGCTTTCTGGAATATTCGCTTACCGGGTCGCGCCAAAAGCCGTATCAATTGAGCCGGAATGCTGGATTGCATGCTGCAATGATCAAGTGAGGACGCGCCATGCCGACCCCCGCGATGGATTTGCCCGCTTTCGCGCCGCGTGCGGATGCGCCGCCGAAGCGCGACGCCTGGCTCGCCATCCGGCGTGGTTTCATGGGGCGCTGCCCCGCCTGCGGCGAGGGCCGGATCTTCGGCCGTTATCTCAAGGTCAACGCCGCCTGTCCGCAATGCGGCGAGGAATTGCACCATCATCGCGCGGATGACGCGCCGCCCTATGCGACGATCTTCGTCGTCGGCCATATCGTCGGCACCCTGATGCTGCTGGTCGAGACGCTCTGGCCTGACGCGCCGATCTGGCTGCACGCGATGGTCTGGCCGACGCTCGTCCTCATGCTTTCGCTGTGGTTCCTGCCGCGGGTCAAGGGCGCCCTGATCGCCTATCAGTGGGCCTTGCGCATGCATGGTTTCGAGACGGCGCAATCGCCGCTCCGCCAGACGAGGACGCTGTAGCGCAAGTGCTTCTGCAAGCTTGCTTGCAAGGTCGCTTGGACGACAGGCGGCGACTTCTTATGTATTGTCTTTAGCGCAGGGGCCGAGCGGAAAAGTCCCCGACTTTTCGAACTTCGCACCTTGCCCACCCAATTGGAAATTTCGACGTGCTTAACAGGCCTGACCGTTCGAGCGGCGGCAAGACGTTCCCTTTCGCCGCCATAGCCTGCGCAATCGCAACCGTCTCGATCGTCGGCGTCGGCCTTTCGCTGACGATCACGCTGATCGCGGTGCGCCTCGGCGAACAGGGTTATTCCGCACGCGCGATCGGCTTCAATACGGCGGCGGCGGGCATTTCGACGCTGCTCAGCGCCGGCTTTATTCCGCGCCTCGCGCGCCGCATGGGCGTGCGGCCGTTGCTGGTCGCCGCCCTGCTCCTATGCGTCGCCAGCCTCGCAAGCATGGCGGCGACCAACGATTACTGGGCCTGGCTCGGCTTGCGCACCTTCTTCGGCGTCGGCCTCACCGTTCTTTTCGTTTTGAGCGAATATTGGATCAATGCCGTCGCCCCGCCGCATCGGCGTGGCTCCATCCTCGGATTCTACGCCGCCAGCGTCGCTCTCGGCTTCGCCGCCGGTCCCCTCATTCTCACCGCCCTCGGCACCGCTGGCCCAGGCGGGTTCCTCGTCGCCATCGCGCTCTTCGCGGCGGCAGGCATCCCGATCATTCTTGGCAGCGGCGCGGCGCCCCAGCTCAAGACCGCCTCCTCCGTCTCCGTGCTCGGCTTCATGCTGATCGCGCCGGTCGCCACGCTGGCGGGCCTGCTGCATGGCGCGATCGAGACCGCGAGCATGGGCCTGCTGCCCGTCTACGCCCTGCGCTCAGGCCTCACGGTCGAGACCGGAGCCGCCTTCGTCACTCTGTTCGCGCTCGGCAACGTCGCTTTCCAGTTTCCGGTCGGCTATGTCGCCGACCTGATGGAACGCGGCAAATTATTGATGCTGATCGCATTGATCAGCCTTCTTGGCGCGCTGGCGCTGGGATTTTCCGCCGCTGGCGGCGGGTTTGGCTTCGGCGCGCTGCTGCTCATCTGGGGCGGCATCGTCGGCAGCCTCTACGCCGTCGCGCTCGGCTATCTTGGCTCGCGCTATGTCGGCGCGGATCTCGCCGGGGCGAACGCTGCTTTCGTCATGCTCTATTCGATCGGCATGCTGGCCGGCCCGCCGGTCATGGGCCTCGGCATGGACGCATTCGGGCCGCGCGGCTTCTTCTTCACGATCGTCGCGCTCATCGCGCTCTATCTGGCGGTCGCCGCGGCGCGGATCGGAAGCCGCCCTCACGCCTCCGGTTGAGGCGGCCCGGCGTCCCTCGCGGCGGCGGAACGCCACGGCCAGCGTCCTTCGATCTCCAGGGCCAGGGTCCAGCTGAGGAAGGTGCGTACGAGAACGAGGCCGGCGAGAACGCCGAGGCTGGAAAAGGTCGGCTCCAGCGCGACCGTCTTGACGATGTCGGCGGCGACGAGGATCTCAAGGCCGAGCAGCAATGTCCGGCCGATGCGGACGCGATAATTGTCATAGGGGCTGCGCTGCGAACGGCTAAGAAAGCCAAGCGTCGCCCAGACGATGCCGAGGACGATGACGATCACGCCGAATACGTCGATCGCCGCGCCGACGATCCGGATCCAGTTGGCGATCGCGGCTTCAAGTGTGACCAGGTCGGCGGCGGTCTGTTCCAAGGCGGCTCATCTCAAGGGCGGCGACCAGGCGGCGAGCGATTCGCGCCGCTATCGTAGCAGTTTCGAGCCTGTTGCGCCGCTTCTTGACAAGCCGGCCGCGATCCGTATGGTCGCCGCTTCCAATCATCTTCGCCCCCCGGGTCCGTTGGCTTGGGGCTGGCGTTGTTTGTCGCGTTAAAGGACTGCTGGAATGGCCAAGGCCGCAATGCTCAAGATCAAGCTTCTGTCCACGGCGGACACGGGCTATTTCTACGTCACCAAAAAGAACGCGCGGACCAAGACCGAGAAGCTGACGTTCAAGAAGTATGATCCCGTCGTGCGCAAGCATGTCGAGTTCAAGGAAACCAAGATCAAGTAGCCCAATCGGCGCGCTTGGCGAGTTCGGCCAGATATGCGCTTCGCGCCTCCGGCAGCTTCTGCCCGCGCGGGGCGAACACGTCTCGGTTGAGAAAAAATTCGGTCAGCCGGAACCCGTCCCTGATGTCGCAAGGGGGCGGGTTTTTGCGTTCCAGCTCGTCGTTCGAGGCTCCCCCGCGCAATTCCTCATGGCGCAGAAAGGCCGGCAGCGGCAGGAGCCGGCCCCGATAAGGCGCGCCGGCGGCCGAGGAGACGGCCCGTCCCGACTTCGGCGACACATAGATAAGATCATGCGTGTCGCCGGTCGCGGCGCAGCTTGAAAGATCGAGCCGGAACCCCGCCTCGCTCAGAATTTCGACCTCGAGCCGCACCATCAGCTCCGGCAGCCGCTCGTCCTCGATATGGTCGGCGATGAGGCACGCCGCCTCGTAAAGCTCAGGGTGAGGGTCGCGCTCGGCGATGAGGCGCAGCAGCGCGCTGATGAGGCCGATGGCGTGCAGCGCTTCCGCGCTGGCCATCAGGCGCGCCGTGCGAAGACGCGTCGGCTCGACCGCGAAAGCGCCAAGATGCTCGTCGAGACGGGCGCGCCAGACGAGTTCGGCGCTGTTGCCCGCCTGCAGGAAGGGCTGCATCCGGCGCGAGCGGCCGCCTTTCACGAGGCCGAGATGGCGGCCATGCGCGCGCGTCATCGCCTCGACGATGACGCTCGTCTCGCCATATTTCCTGACCCCGATGATGAGGCCCTCGTCGCGCCATTCCATGAATGAAGTCCCGGAATGATTCCCGCTTCGATTCTCGCGCATTTTCGGGCCACGCGGAACCCGCATGGCGGAAACGATCCAAGCCGCAAGTCGTCCGATTCGAGGCGCGAACCGATCAAAAACCCGCTTCGCGCGAAACAAGCATCACGGAATGAGCACCATCGAACCGGTCGTCTCGCGGCTTTCGAGGGCGCGATGAACGCTGACGACATCCTCCATCGGATAGGTTCCGTGCAGGGGGATCGTGACGTCGCCGCTCTTGACGACGCGCAGCAGATCGCGCGCCATTTTGGCGTAATCCTTATGCTTGGCGGCATAGGTGTTCAGCGACGGACGCGTGGCGAATAAAGACCCTTTGGTCGACAGGAGCCCGATGTCGAAGGCCTCAATCGGCCCCGAGGCCGAGCCGAAGCTGACGAACAGGCCAAGCGGCTTGATGCAATCGAGCGAGGCCGGAAAGGTCGCCTTGCCGACGCCGTCATAGACGACGTCGCAGAGCGCGCCCTTGGTGATTTCCTTGACGCGGGCGGCGAAATCTTCCTCGCGATAGAGGATCACATGTTTCGCGCCAGCCTTTTTGGCGAGCTCCGCCTTTTCGGTCGAGCCGACCGTCCCGATCACATTCGCGCCCAGCGCCTTCGCCCACTGGCAAAGGATGAGGCCAACGCCGCCGGCGGCGGCATGGACGAGGATGGTGTCGCCCTGCTTCACCTTGAACGTCTGGCGCAGCAGATATTGCGCGGTGAGGCCCTTCAGCAGCATGGCCGCCGCGACCTCGTAGGGAAAATGCTTCGGCAGCTTGATCAGGCGATCCTCCGCGACCACGCGTTCCTGCGCATAGGCGCCGAGGCTCGCCAGATAGGCCACCCTGTCGCCGACCTTGAAGTCCTTGACGCCCTTGCCAACCTCGATGACCTCGCCCGCCCCTTCATTGCCCGGCGTGAATGGCGTCGGCGCGCTATAGTGGCCCTTGCGGAAATAGACGTCGATGAAATTGACGCCGATTGCGTGATTGCGGACGAGGACCTCGCCGCGCCCCGGCGGCGGCAACTCGATCTCCTCGATTTGCATCGCCTCGGGCCCGCCCGTTTCATGAACGCGAACAGCCTTGATCATATCTTCCCGCCTCCTGCGGCTCCGACGCCGGCGACATAGGCGCCGCGCGGATCGGTGGCGCGGGCCGGATTTCGACGCGCGCCTTTGAAATCGCTTGATAAGTCCATTTTTCTAGTATAAAAGTGCATTGTGATCGAGCGAACCGTTTTCGCCTGCATCAGTTGACTGGCAATCCTTCTTCGACTTAAGGCGGCTTCACGAGCCGCCTTTTTTCGGCATGCCGCCCGGTCACGCCTGCTCCGCTCCACCTTCGACCACCATTGCCGCGATGTCGGCCTCGCAGACGAGGGCGCCGTCGACGAGCGCCCGGCCGGAAAACCACCACATGTTGCGGCGATGGCTGGTCCGCGTCATATGGAATTCAACGCGGTCGCCCGGCAGCACTGGTTTGCGGAACTTCGCCTTGTCGATGCTCATGAAATAGACGAGCGGCGGAACCGCGCGGTCGCGGGAATGAGCCCGGATGCAGAGCGCGCCCGCCGTCTGCGCCATGCCTTCGATCAAAAGCACGCCCGGCATGACGGGGCGGCCGGGAAAATGCCCCTGAAACTGGGGCTCATTGAAACTCACATTCTTGATCCCGACGCCAAATGAATCGCCCCGGGCCTCAATGATCCTGTCCACCATCAGGAAGGGATAGCGATGCGGCAGATATTTCAACAGCTCCAGAATATCGAATGATTCAATCGTCGCCGCCGCATCGTTCATCTTTGCGCCCTCTTGATTTTCTTCGCCGCTCGCAACTCTTGTTTTCGCCGGGCGAAGCGCACGTCGCGCCGTCCGCCGCACACGTCACATCGCATTGGTCCGTTTGAGCATTTTCCGGCCAGACGGATCAAGGCGACGGCCCTGAAAAAGTCAATCGCCACCCGCGCCGCGCGCCTCGACGAAGTCGAAATCCTGAAGTCTGGTCGAAGGGCCGAGCGAGGCCTGCGACAGGATCTTGCACTTGCGCCCGACCATCGCATCGCAACCGATCTGGACCAGATTGCCAATTCTGCTGCCCTCTCCGATCACGGTATCGCGGCCAAAGCCGCGATCGATGGTCGTATTCGCGCCGATCTCGACGTCATCCTGGATGATGACGCGACCGATGTGAGGCGCGGACGCCTCCTCCCCTCGTCCGCCGGAAACGCCCTCATGCAAACCGGCATGGCCGATGCGCACGCCTGCGTGCAGCAGGATGCGGTTGCCGAGCAGCGCATTGACGATCGTCGCATGCGCCCCGATCGAGCATTCCCGCCCGATCCGCACGCCGGGACCGATCACGCTATTGGCGCCGATGATCGAGCCCGACCCGATTTCCGCTCGCGGCCCGATCACCACCCCCGGGTCGATGACGACGCCGGCTTCGAGCCGCGCTTCGGGATGGATCGTGGCCCCTGGATTGACGCCTGTCGCCGCAAAAAGCGAACCCGGGCGCAGCGCGGACGGATACATCCTTGCGATGGCGAGGGCGAAGGCGCGGCGAGGGCTATCCGTCACCAGCGCCGTGCTGCGCGCCGGAAGCCGTGACGCAAAGCATTCGACGACGAAGCAGGCGGTGGCGTTGGTCGCCTCGAGAAGATCAATCTGGTTCGGATCGGCGAAATAGGCGAGATCGCCGGGTTCGGCTTCATCGATCGGAGCGCCGCCATAGACGCAGGGCGAGAGATCCGCCCCAAGGGGCGCCTTCGCGCCCGTCAGGGCGACGACATCCGCGAGCGAGAGTTGCGCGTCGCGTAAAAAGAAAATCGGATCGCTCATTCAGCGCAGGCCAAATCGGGAGCAAAATGGGAAAATCGGGCGATCCGCCACATCTGGCAAGTCCCCAATGTGAGGGGGCCCGTTTCGCTCCAGGCGCGCTCGCATTTCGGAGCCCCATGCGCGCAGGCGCGACGCGGCTCAACCGCGAAGGCTCCGAAGCAGGACCCCACGCCCGCAAATCGCCCCGGGAACATCCCCCGGCGGCGCAATCATTCGATCGCGCCGCGCTAACTCTGATCAGAAGGTCGTGCCGCCCGTGAAGCGGAAGAACTGCGTCTGATCCGAGTCGCTCTTGGTGAGCGCTTTGGCGAAGTCAAAGCGGATCGGACCAAGCGGAGAGGCCCAGATGAGCGAAGCGCCAACCGACGAGCGAATGGTCATCGCATTGCCGCCAAGCTGTATGCAGGTTCCCTGCGTGTAGAGGGGCCAAGTGTTATTTGCCGTACAGACCCCGTTCGAGCTGAAATTGGTCTTGCCAGTATAATTGAACAGGCTACCGGCGTCGGCGAAGAGCGCGCCTTTCAGGCCGATATCGCGCGGCAGCCCCCAGATTGGAAACTGCACTTCGACGCTGCCGCCAAAATAGCTGGTGCCGCCAAGCGGATTGCCCTGATTGGAGTTATATCCCGCGGAGATGTCGCGCGGTCCAATGCCGTTCGGCTGGAAGCCGCGCACGAGGCTCGGCCCGAGGTTGAAATTGTCGACGATGCGAAGCTTGTTGCCGCCATAGCCGAAGATCTCGCCGCCCTGCACGTGAACGATGCCGACGACCTGATCGATGACTTCATGGTAGTAGCGCAGATCGCCGGTGGTGCGGATGAATTGCGACTGGCCGCCGGCGCCGGCGATGTCCTGCCGCAACTCCGCGAAGATGCCGCTGGTGGGGCTCTTGCCATTGTCGAGCGTGTTATAGGACATCGTGTAGCCGAACATCGAGGTCAGCGTGTTGCCCTGGGCCTGCTTCAGCGCAAGCGAAGCCTCGCCGTTGCTCAAGCAGCTGTTTCCATAAATAACTTCCGTCCCGTTGTAACCCGGCGTCGTGCCCCAGAGCGGATAGGTACAGTCGTTATAGGGGTGGGACGAATTATTCGGGATCGTGATGTTGGTATTGTAGAGCGAATAGCGCGGCGAGAAGGTGATCTCGTCGGTGATGGGCAGGCCGAAGCGCACCGTGCCGCCAGTGACGAAGTTGCTGTAATAGGAGTACTGGCTGACGCTGTTCTGCTTGGCGTAGATATCGAAGCCGGCCGCCAGACGGTTGCCGAGGAAATAGGGCTCGGTGAAGCTGAACTCGACGCCGCGCGCATATTGTCCCTCGGAGACCGAGAGGCGCACATATTGACCGCGTCCCATGAAATTCGATTCCGAGACGGCGACTTCGGCGATAAATCCGTCCGCGGTCGAATAGCCGCCGGACACCGACAGGGAGCCGGTCGGCTGATCCTCGACATCGACGACGACGATGACGCGATCGGGCGCAGAGCCCTGCTCGTTGGTGATCTTCACCTTCTTGAAGTAGCCGAGGCTGTTGAGACGCCGTTCGGCCTTGTCGATGAGAGCCTTGTTATAGGCGTCGCCCTCGCCGAGCTCGAATTCGCGCCGGATCACGTAGTCGCGCGTGCGGGTATTGCCGCGGATGACGATGCGTTCGACATAGACGCGCGGGCCTTCCTCGACGACGAAGGCGATGGCGACGGTGCGGGCGGCGGGATCGCGATCGCCGCGCGGCCGCACCTGCGAGAAAGCGTAGCCATGCTTGGCCACTTCCCGCGTCAGGGCGTCCGTCGTCTTCTGGACCTGGTCGCCGTTATAGATCTCGCCCGCCGCGAACCGGAGGAACGGACGCAGCGCGGCGGCGTCAAGGCTCGGCAGATGGGATTCAACGTCAACCGACGAGACCGTATATTGCGGCCCTTCCTCGACGGTGATGGTGATGATGTAGCCGCCGGCCTGCGGGCTGAATTGCGCGTCGGACCCGGTGACGCGGAAGTCGGCGTAGCCGTTTTTCAGATAGAAGCGCCGGATCAGTTCGAGATCCGAGCCGATCTTGTCCGGATCGTAAACGTCGGACGTCTTGAAAAACGACATGAAGTTCATCTCCGTCGTCTGCATGAGATCACGCAGCTTGTCGGAGGAATAAACCTGGTTGCCGACGAAATTGATGGTCTTGACGCCGGTCTTGTCGCCTTCCGTGATGGTGAACACGACGTCGACCCTGCCATTGGGAAGATCGACGATTCGCGACGTCACCGTGGCCGCGGCGTGGCCCGAGCGGCGATAGGCGTCCTTGATCCGCTCGATATCCGCGTCGACCGTCGCCTGGCTATAAGGCCCGCGCGATTTGGACTGAACCTCGGCGCTCAGCGTTTCGGTCTTGATCTTGCTGTTGCCCTCGAAGGCGACGCGATTGATGATGTTGTTTTCGGTGACGACGATGACGATGCGGCCGCCTTCACGGCTGACCCGCACGTTTGAGAACAGCCCGGTGGCGTAGAGAGCCTTCACGCCCCTGTTGACGGCGTCCTCATCGGAACCGGAGAAATAGGATTCGATGGTCTCGGTGTCGACGCGATGATTGCCGCTCACGGCGACGCCCGCGGCGAAGGCTCCCGGCGCGATGCCGATGAGACAGGTGAAAACCAAGGCTGCGAGAAAGAGCCGGTTCAGATAGCGACGCATTGATTGCATTTACGACCGGTCTCCAGTGCTTTGCCGCCGGCCGCTGCCCGGGCGCCAGATAGTTGTTCCAGCTGGCCTATCGGGCGTGACAGCGGTTGACGCGCAAATCCCTAAGCTTTGCTTCTACTAGGTTTGCCCCTACCTGCAAATCAAGATTCGCCCGAATTCGCCGTTTTGAAGCGAGCGTGGCGGGGAAGTCACGCTTTGCGGTGATTAGAAGGTTAAGGGTTAAAGTTAATGTTTTACATCAAGCCAGGCGGCGCGCCTCAACCCCAGCCCATCAGTTGCCGCGTCAGACGTAAAATGTCGTTGTAGGTCGCAAAGATCATGAGGCCGGCGACGAGGGTCAATCCGATCCTGAAACCGAATTCCTGCGCTTTTTCGCCCATGGCGCGGCCCCGCGCGGCCTCCACCGCATAATAGAACAGGTGTCCGCCGTCGAGGAGAGGAATGGGCAGAAGGTTCAACAGCCCAACCGAGATCGACAGGATGGCGGTGAGATTGAGCAAAGCTGCGATGCCGATCTTGGCCATTTCGCCTGAAACCTCGGCGATCCGGATGGGTCCCGAAAGCTGATCGGCTGATTCCCGCCCCGTCACGAGACCGCCGAGATAGGAACCCGTGCGCGCCACGACATACCAGGTCTCGGAAGTTGCGCGCGTAAACGATTCGGCGAGCCCGTACCGCTGCACGCGCCAGTTTTCGGGCTTGGCGCGGGTCTCGACGCCGAGAACGCCGACGCTGGTGGTTCCGAACGGCGTCTTGATCTCCCGGCGGCGCGGCGTCGCGACGAGTTCGATCGTCCTGCCCTGACGATCGACCGCGAAGGTCAAAGCGTCGTCGCTCGCCGTCTGCACGACGCGCTGCATGTCCTCGAAGCTCTCGATTTTCCTGCCGTCGATCGAAAGGATGAGGTCGCCGGGTTCAAATCCGGCCGCCTCGGCCGCGCTGCCGGCCGAGACATTGTCCACGAGCGGCGCCAGCATGCCGCGACCGCTGACGTAAAAAATGCCGGTGAAGATCACGATTGCGAGCAGAAAATTGGCGACCGGACCGGCGGCGACGATGGCCGCGCGTTTCCAGACCTTCTGCGCGAAGAAACTGACCGCCCGATCCTCGCTCGACATCACAGCGGCGGCGTCGACATCGGTCATCGAGGCGCCATTGGCGTCGCCATGAAACTTGACGTAGCCGCCGAGCGGCAGGGCGCCGATGCGCCAGCGGGTGCCGTGGCGATCGTTGAAGTGGCAAATCTCCGGCCCGAAGCCAAGCGAAAAGGCGTCCACCTTCACGCCGCACCAGCGGCCGACGATGAAATGCCCGAATTCGTGGAAGAACACGACGAGGCTCAGCACGAAAATGAACGGGACAATATAGGCGGCGACCGACCAGATATGCGTGAGAATCGTCATTTCAACTCCTTGGACGCACGCCGCGCATCAAAGCGACCGCGCCCGTTAACTCGATCTCCCCCGCCGAAAGGGATCAATTCCGCCGCAACGCCGCGCGCGCCCGTTCACGCACCGCGCCATCTATGGCCAAGGCCTCGGCGACCGAGTCCGGCTCCCGCGCGACGCCGTCGGACAGCGCCGCATCGCAAGCTTCCTCCACCATTCGGGCGATCTCGTGAAAAGAGATGAGCCTTTTCAGGAAGGCCTCGACGGCGATCTCGTTGGCGGCATTCAAGACAGTAGGAAGGCCGCGGCCCGTTCGCAAGGCGTCGAGCGCCACGCGCAGGGCCGGAAAACGGTCGAGATCCGGGCGTTCGAAGGTCAATTGGGCAAGGGCGGCGAGGTCGAGGCGGCGCGCCTTGGTGGCGATGCGGTTCGGATGCGACAGGCAATGTGCGATCGGGACTTTCATGTCCGGCGCGGCAAGGCCCGCCGTCACCGAGCCATCCGTGAAGGCGACGAGGCCATGAACCACGGACTGGGCATGCACCAGTATGTCGAGCCGCGCCGCCTCGATGCCGAAAAGATAATGCGCCTCGATGATCTCGAGGCCCTTGTTCATCAGCCCGGCCGAATCGATCGTGACCTTCGGCCCCATCGCCCAGTTCGGATGGTTCAGCGCCTGCTCGGGCGTCGCCGCGGCGATGGCTTCCCTGGTCCAGGTTCGAAACGGTCCGCCTGAAGCCGTCAGCGTGATCATTTCGATGGAGGCCGGATCGGCGTCGCCCATCGCCTGGAAAATCGCATTATGTTCGCTGTCGACCGGCAACAACCGGGTGCCCGAAGCCGCCGCCTGACGCATGAACGCCGGTCCGGCGCAAACGAGGCATTCCTTGTTGGCGAGGGCGATGGTGCGACCGGCCGAGAGCGCGGCGAAAGTCGGCGCGACGCCCGCCGTTCCGGCGATGGCGCCCATGACGATGTCGGAGGGCTGCAAGGCTGCTGCGATGACGGCTTGTGGCCCCGCCGCCGCCTCGATCGAGGTTCCAGCCAGCCCTTCCTTGAGGTCGGCGTAACCCTCAGGGTCGGCGAGCGCGGCGAATTTGGCGCCAAGGCGACGGGCGACGCGGGCGAGCGCCGCGCCGTCACGGCCGCCAGCGACCGCCTGAACCGTGAACGCGCCATTCGAGCCGGCGATGATCTCGGCGGTCGATTGCCCGATCGAGCCGGTTGCCCCGAGCACGACGACGCTGCGTGAGCGGATGTCTGTGGTCGCGGACTTCCGCAATTGAACGATTTGCTCCAATGCCGCCCCGTCTGTCTGTCGTTTCCAAGGAATGCGCGCCCGCCGCATGATAGAACCATGCGCGCGAACACTCGAATAGTCTGGAGGCGCCGGCAAATGCAATGAAACGGAACGAGCCCCGTTCGAACAATCTGCAAATGATCCGGGGCTTTTCTGCGGCGATCGCGACCCACGCGCTGGAGCGCGCTTCGAGCCGGTGAAATCGGAAAACATCCCAAGTTTTTGTTTCGGCGCGCTTTCTTGACGCCAACCGGCATCGGCTTCGCGCAAAACACTTTAGAAACGGAGGAACAGGCTTGGCGTCGCCGACGCAAGCCCGTGCAGAACGGCGAAGGCGGCGGCGAAGGCGGCCGCGGCGAGAAAACCGTCAAGCCTGTCCATGAAGCCGCCATGGCCGGGGATCAGGGAGCTCGAATCCTTGGCGCCGAAACGGCGCTTGACTTTGGATTCGAAAATATCGCCAGCCTGGGACACCAGCGCCGCGACCACCCCGAGCGCGAAGACCGGCGCGGCGAATCGGGCGGCGTCGAGCCCCTGCACCCCGACGAGAGCGCCGATCAGCGCGCCGGCGAAAATTCCGCTGAGCGTGCCGGACCATGTCTTTGAGGGCGAAACCCGTGGCCAGAGTTTGGGGCCGCCAATCAGACGGCCGCCAAAATAGGCGAACACATCGGCGCCCCAGACGGTGGCGAAAAGCCAGAACATCGCCCGCGGGCCGAAGCCAGGCGCGGCGTAAAGGGCATTGACCGAGACGATCAGCGATCCGGCGTAGATGAGACCGCCGAAGGCCCAAAGCCGCCGTCCCTGTCCCGCCGCGAGCGCCAACGCGGCGGCGCCGAGACCAAGGACGCCGCACGCCGGGACCAGCGCGCCCTGCGCCGCGAAATAGGACGTCGCCGCCAGCGCCGCCGCCGCGACGAGAAAGCGCAGGCGCGGCCGGAGGGCGCCAATCAGATTTTGCCATTCGAGACCGACCGCGGAAGCCGCCGCGAACCAGGCGACGGCGAAGACGGCGCCGCCCCGCCACACGGAAACGAGCGCCACCGCCGCCAGCACGAGCCCGGAGGCGACCCGGGGCAAAAGGTCGGCGAGACGACGCCCGCCCGGACGCCCCTTGGCGCCCGCGCCAAGGGGCGGCGGCGGGTCATTGCCGGGAGGATGGGCGGCGCTGTCATTCAGCATCGCAACGGGAACCGGCGTCTGGAGAAAGTGGCTCATGTCCTCGCTTTGCCGTTTTCGGCCGCCGCGGCGACGCCGCCGAAGCGACGCTCGCGGGAGCCGAATTCAGCGAGCGCGGCGGCGAAGGCTTTGCGGTCGAAATCGGGCCAGTGCATCGGCAGGAAGACGAATTCGGAATAGGCGGCCTGCCACATCAGAAAATTGGAGAGCCGCTTTTCGCCCGAAGTGCGGATGATGAGATCTGGATCTGGAATGCCCGCCGTGTCGAGCCGCTGGGCGAAGGAGACGTCGTCGATGTCGGAGGGCTTGATGCGTCCGGCGGCGACGTCTTCGGCCAGCGCCCGGGCGGCGGCGGCGATCTCCTGCCGCGCGCCATAATTGAAGGCGACGATCAGGTTCAGTCCCGTATTGGCGCGCGTCATCTCCTCGGCCTCGACGAGAAGGTTGCGAATATCTGGCTGAAGATCGGCGCGGCCGCCGATCACCTTGACCTTGACATTCGCGTCATGGAGCTCGCGGAGATCATTGCGGATGAAGCGCTTCAGCAGGCCCATCAGGTCGGCGACCTCCTCAAGAGGCCGGCTCCAGTTCTCCATCGAAAAGCTGTAGACCGTCAGGTAGTCGAGACCGAAATCGATCGCCGCCCGGACGGCGCCGCGCAGGGCTTCAAGACCGCGCCTGTGCCCCTCGATGCGCGGCAGCCCGCGGCTCGCCGCCCAGCGCCCATTGCCGTCCATGATGACGCCGACATGCGCCGGAACGCCGCTCGGGCGCGGTTCGGCCGCGACGACCGGCCTGTTCGAGATCATGCTCCGCATGACGATGTCCTGGTCGCGAAAGGTCCGCGGCGGCCTTGCCGGCGACCCAGCTTCTTAAAGCAGAATTTTAGGGAAAGTCCCAATCTCGACCGCCTTGAAACAATAAAACCCGAAATCGCCGCGACGCGCGCATTTTCCGATGTCGAGGAGAGTGAGAATATCCTCGATCGTTAGCGTCGTTGCGTTCGCCGGGAGGAGACGGCGTCGGCTTTGCGTCCGACAATTCAAAAGTGGCCATCCCGGCGCGTCCTGACGCAGCGTCTTATACCAGAAAGGCGCCACTTAAACCTGCATGATTTCGCGCTCTTTCGCCGCCAGCGCGCCATCGACCTCGCTGACGCACTGGTCGGTCACCTTTTGCACTTCGCTCTCGTGCCTTTTTTCGTCGTCCTCGCTGATCGCTTTGTCTTTCAGCAATTTCTTCAAAGTGTCGAGACCATCGCGGCGCACATGCCGGACCGCGACGCGCGCGTCTTCCGCGTATTTATGCGCCACCTTGACCATTTCCTTGCGCCGCTGCTCATTGAGTTCGGGGATGCGGATGCGCAAAATCTGGCCCTCGATCGTCGGCGAGAGCCCGAGATTGGAATTGCGGATGGCTTTGTCGACGGCGGCGACCATGCCCTTGTCCCAGACCTGAACCGAGAGCATGCGCGCCTCCGGCACGCTGATCGTCGCGACCTGGTTCAGCGGCATGGACTGACCATAAGCCTCGACCTGAACCGGCTCGATGAGGCTGGCCGAGGCGCGGCCCGTGCGCAGTCCGCCCATTTCATGCTTCAAGGTCGCGATCGCGCCCTGCATGCGCCGTTTGAGGTCTGAAAGATCGAATTCTGCGCTCATCCCTGAAACCCTGGTTCCTGTCCGCGCACGGCTCCCTGAATGACCGGCATGATCCCGGATTGAATCAATCCCGAATCATCGTGATCCATCCCAACTATCAAGAGCGCCCGGAAATGCGATAACGCCGCCGGAAGTGGCTAAACGCGAGATAGCCCGACTGAAGCCGATCGGCAAGCGCCGCGCCTGACCGCTTCACGACTCGCGCCGCTCACGGCGAAACAAGGCTGAACTTGCCCTCGCCCCGCAGCGCCCGGCAAATCGCTCCCGCTTCGCGGATGGAGAACACGATTATCGGAATCCGGTTCTCGCGCGCAAGTGCGAAAGCCGCGGTGTCCATGACCGCGAGGTTTTTCGAGATCGCTTCGTCATGGGTCAGAGTCTCGTAGCGGGTCGCGGCCGGATCGCGCTTCGGATCGGCGGAATAGACGCCATCCACCTGCGTCGCCTTCATGATCAGATCGCAGGACAATTCCGCGCCGCGAAGCGCCGCCCCGGTGTCGGTGGTGAAGAAGGGATTGCCGGTGCCCCCGGCCAGAACGACGATGCGCCCTTTGGCGAGGTGATGCAGCGCCGCCTGCCGCGAAAAGGGTTCGCAGACCGAGGGCATCGGCACGGCGGAGAGCGCGCGGGCGCTCTTGCCCTGCTTCTCGATGGCGTATTCGAGCGCGAGCGCGTTCATGACGGTTGCGAGCATGCCGATCGAATCGGCGCGGGCGCGCTCGATTCCCTTGTCCGCGCCGGCGATGCCGCGAAAGAAATTGCCGCCGCCGACGACCACGGCGACCTCGACCCCGAGCGCCGCCGCGCCCGAAAGATCGGCGGCGATCCGTGTCAGGGTTCCCATGTCGAGGCCATGGCTTCCAGCGCCCATCAGCGCCTCGCCGGACAGCTTGACGACGACGCGGCGCCAGGGCGACGGGCGCGCCCCGCCATCGGCCCCGGGACGGGACTCGCAAACGGGCGCAGCTTCGGTTTGGCCGGGTTCGGTCATGGCGCCGCCATCCTTGGAAAGGGGATCTCTGACGCCCGGCCAGAACGGGAGACGCCAGCGTCAAAACTGCCGCTATCGAAAAACGGCGCTACTTCGCGCATGCCGCTTCGCGCCGTCAAGTGATATGCATTTTATTGCGACAAATCCGTTAACCGGGCATAGGAGGCGACGCGCCGCCGCCGCGGCCTGTCGCCGCGACCCTGCGCAGGAATTCAAGCCGACCGAAAAGACGCCATGCCGCACCAGACCGCGCAGAACTCGATCAGACTGCGGCTGATTCTCATCCCGTCATGCATCCTGGCGATTGGCATCGCAACGGCGGTCGGCGTCACCTTTTACGGCGCCAAAAGCCGCATTGCGTCCGAAATTGCTTCCGGGCTGACTCTCGGCGACCATTTCATCCGCAATGCGCTGGACGATCTTGGCGCCGCCAGGAATTCCGACGCCGCGATGGAGGAGCGCGCGCTGCGGCGCCTTCGCGAGGGGCTCGCGCATGTCCGCCACATCAAGGTCGCCTTCCCCGCGGCGTCAGCTGGCGCCGGCCCGCGCGAGCCGGACGCGCCGGCGCGGCCCGCCGCAGAAGCGCCGGCCTGGTTCGAGCGGCTGCTGCGGCAGCCGCCGATCGTGAAGTCCTATCCGATCGTCGCCGCCGGCGTCGAACGGGGCGACATCGTGATGGCGAGCGAGGCGGCCGACGAAATCGCCGAGATCTGGTCGGGCCTTTTGTTCCTGACCCTGCTGCTGACTGCGATTTCGGTCGCCATCGTCACCCTTATCCTGCTGACGGCGCGGCACACGCTCGCGCCCCTGCGCCAGGTGGTCGAGGGCCTCGACAGGCTGGGGCGCGGCCAGTTCGGCCGCGTCGCCGAGATCCGGATCGCCGAACTGCGCCGCGTCGGCGAGCGCTTCAACAATCTCGCGGCGACGCTGGCGCGCTCGGAGGCCGACAATCACATGCTGATCGATCGCCTGCTTTCGATCCAAGACGCGGAGCGCAAGGAACTCGCCCGCGAACTGCATGACGAGTTCGGCTCCTCGCTGTTCGGCATCCGGGCCGCCGCCTCCTGCATCGTCGAGGCTGCGTCGTCGGTCGCCGCGGGAACCGCGCAAAGGGGGGAGATCATCGACCGGGCGAACACGATTTCGGCGCTGGCCGACGCGATCCAGAAGCAGAATTACCGCATCCTCGAACGCATCCGGCCGGTGATTCTGCACCAGATGGGCCTTCCCGACGCATTGCGGCAACTTGTCGACCAGTGGCGGACGCAGCACCGCGAGTTTTTATGCGAAATCGAGATCGCCGGGGACAAGACATTCAGCGAAGAAGTCAGCCTGACGGGTTACCGCATCGTGCAGGAATGTCTCACCAATGTCGCGCGCCATTCGAGGGCGAGCGCGGTCCGGGTCAGCATGGAGATCGGCGCCGCAGCTGCTGACGGCGCGGAAAAAGGGGGATTGGAAATGCGCCTGCGCATCGAGGACGATGGCGTCGGCCTGCCGCCTGATTTCCGATTCGGCTTCGGCTTCCTTGGCATGAGCGAAAGGGTGCGCAAACTCGACGGAACCCTCAAGATCGGCGCCTCGCCGCTGGGCGGCGCCGCGATCGAGGCGCGCATTCCGATCAGCCGGGAAGAGACCCGGGACTCCGAGGATCAAAGCACGGACGCCATGCGAGCGGAGGCGACAGCCGGACATGACTGAAAGCATCAAAATCCTGCTGATCGAGGATCATCCCATCGTTCGCGACGGCTGCTTGCGAATTCTCGCGCGGCGGCCGGATTTCGAGGCCATGGAGGCGGACACCGCGAGGGCCGGCCTCGCTGCGAACCGCAGCTTCCGTCCCGACATCATCATCCTCGACCTCGAATTGCCCGACATCGGCGGCCTCGAGGTCATCAGCGAACTTCAGCGCGACAATCCGGCGACGCGGATCATCATTTTCAGCATGTATGAAGCCGCCACTTTCGTCACCCGCGCGCTCGAACGCGGCGCGCGCGGCTATGTGACCAAGAATGACGATCCAAATGCGATCCTGCACGCGATCGACAAGGTTTTGTCCGGCGCCGTCTTTCTCTGCCAAGCGGTCGCGCAAAACCTCGCCCTGGCCAATCTGGAGCCGGCCGAGGACCCGCTGCGGAGTTTGAGCGAACGGGAAAGGCAGGTGGTGACCCTGCTCGGCGAAGGCAAAAGCCTCACCGAAATCGCGAGCGCTCTGGCGATCGGCTACAAGACGGCGGCGAACATCGTTTCCGCCGTCAAGCAGAAGCTGCGCATCGGGACTAGCCCGGCGCTGATCAAATTCGCGGTCGAGCTAAAAAGCAAGCCCGGCGCATGATCTGAACGGATCAGATCATGCGCCGGGGGAGAAATCCGCCGCTCCGCGCCGCGAAGATTATGGCTTGGCCGGAGCGGGAGCAGCGGGCGCCGCAGGCGCAGGCGGCGCAGCGCCGCCAGTGGCGTCGGGCTTCGCGGCTTCGAGTTTCTTGCGCTCGTCTTCCGCGCGCTTTTGCAACTCCGCCTGCAACTTCTTCTGCTGCTCCTCAAGCACCTTCGGATCGACCGCCGGCCCGTCGAACGCCTTGTCGAAGCCGGCGAGCGGCACCGCGAAGGTAACGAGGTTATTCGCCTGATTCTTGACGTCGACGTTCAGCGTCGTGCCCTTTTTCAGTTCGGCTACGTTCGTTCCCTTGACGCGGGCTTCCGCGAAACAGCCGTTCGGAAAGCAGATTTCAAACGCGCCTTCCGTCGGCGCGCCGGCATCCACGGAAAAGCGGAAACCGGGCCGCAGCATGAGCCCGACCGGCATCAGCAGGCGGACGACGCGGGTGTCTTCGCCTTTGATGTCGTAAACCGCGAGAGCGAGAACCGGCGGCTGATCTTTCTGCGCGCTGAAATCGCGAGTCGTATAGCAGATTTCTTTATTGGCGGCCTGATCCTTGCCGCAAACCTTGGTCCAGTCATTCTGGGTCGGCGTCAATTCGACCTTCATCGGACCCTGCTGCGGCGCCGGCTGCGGCGTCGGCGATCCGGCCGCAGGCTCGGCGGGCGCTGCTTGAGCAGGCGCCGCCTGCGCGGGAGCCGGCTTCGCGGGCGCCGGCTTTTTTGCTTGCGCGAAAGCTTCCGCGCCGGCAAGCAAGAACAAGCCAGCCAAACCAGCCGCGCCAAAGCGTTTCAACCAGAAAGACATTAGAATTCCTTTCAAATGATCGGCTCTTATAGTTCAGGCTTCCGGGAAAGACATCCCCGCCGGAGCGGCTATTTGCATCCGCGACGCCGAATTGCCCCGCCGCAGACAAAACCGACATTGCGCGCGCCGTCAAGGATGGCGCCGCGAAGAGTCGGCCCTTATGTCTTATTTTTGCTGCGCCGCTGGGGTTAATCAACATGCGCGCGTCTGGCAAGCCCGCGTTCCGTCGTTACCCCCCGGCCCGCGGCCCCGGCGCGCCTCTAGATCCCCGCCACACGAAGTTCGAATGGTCCAAACCGCAGCGATGACGAAGATCTTGGCCCGATTCGCCGCCGCCGCGGCCCTCGTCTGCGCGCTTCTTGGCGCGGTTTCGGCGTGGGCGGACCCCGCCATCGCTATGCACGGCGCGCCGGCTCTCGCCGAGGGTTTCGATCATCTTCCCTACGCCGATCCGGACGCCGCCAAGGGCGGCCGCGCGTCGATCGGCTTTCTCGGCGCCTTCGACAGCCTCAATCCCTTCAACCTCAAGGCTGGATCGACGGCGCAGGGATTGAACGGAAATGTCTTCGAGACCCTGATGACGCGCTCGCTCGACGAGCCGTTCACCCTTTACGGGCTGATCGCAAAGTCCGTCGAGACCGACGCCGACCGCAATGTCGTGACATTCAGGCTCGACCCGCGCGCGCATTTCTCCAATGGCGCGCCGATCACCTCCGACGACGTTCGCTTCACCTTCGAACTGCTCAAGACGCGCGGGCGGCCGCAGCACCGGGCCGCCTTTTCGCTGGTGAAATCGATCGAGACGCCGGACCCGCTCACCGTGCGTTACGAGATCGCCGCCGGCGGCGACCGGGAAATGCCGCTGACGCTCGCCCTGATGCCGGTCTTGCCGCGCGGCGCGGTCGATCTCGCGAAATTCGACGACGCCAGCCTCGACATCCCGATCGGCTCGGGCCCTTACAAAATTGCCGAGGTCAAGCCGGGCGAGCGCCTGATCCTGAAGCGCGATCCCAACTATTGGGGCAAGGATCTGCCGGTGCGCCGCGGGCTTTTCAATTTTGACGAGATCGACATCGAGTATTTCCGCGACGCGAACAGCCTGTTCGAGGCCTTCGCCGCGGGTCTGCTTGATTTTCGCGAGGAGACGAATCCTGTAAGATGGCTCACCGCCTATGATTTTCCGGCCATGCGCGATCATCGCGACATGCGCGAGGCGTTGCCGATCGGCGGCCCGAAGGGCATGGAAGGTTTCGTCTTCAATCTGCGCCGGCCGCTTTTCGACGACGTCAGGGTGCGCGAGGCGCTGAGCCTGATGTTCGATTTCGAGTGGATCAACGCGAACCTCTACGGCGGCCTTTACAGGCGGACCAAGAGCTTTTTCGATGAATCCGAACTCGCCTCCACCGGGCGCCCGGCCAGCGCCGCAGAGCGCGCGCTTCTTGCGCCGTTTCCCGGCGCCGTCCGCGAAGACATTCTCGAAGGCAGCTGGCGCCCGCCCGTGACCGATGCGACCGGCAACGACCGGACGCTGCCCAAGCGCGCCCTCGAACTGCTTGAAAAGGCCGGTTATGCGCTCGACGATGGCCGCCTCGCCAAGGATGGCCAACCGCTCGCCTTCGAGATCATGGTGAAGGATCGCAGCCAGGAGCGCCTCGCCCTGAATTACGCCGATTCGCTGGCGCGCATCGGCGTCGCTGCGAAGGTGAGGCTCGTCGATGAGGTGCAATATCAGCGGCGGCGGCAGAAATTCGATTTCGACATGATGATCGGAAGCTGGCTCGCCTCGGCCTCGCCCGGCAATGAGCAGCGCTCGCGCTGGGGCTCGAAAAGCGCCGGTCAGGAAGCCTCCTTCAATCTCGCCGGCGTGCAGTCGCCGGCGGTCGATGCGCTGATCGGCGCGATGCTCGCTGCGCGCACGCGTGAAGAGTTCGTCACCGCCGTGCGCGCTTATGATCGCCTTTTATTATCAGGCTTTTACATCGTCCCGCTGTTCCATGCGCCGGACCAATGGGTCGCGGCCTCGACGGCGCTTGCGCGGCCGAAAGCACTCCCCCATTACGGTTCGCCGGCCGGCAGTTCGACGCTCGACACCTGGTGGCGAAAGCGCCCCTGAGACGGCGAGAAGGGCCTTCAAACCGATGACCGCAGATTTCACGCCGCTCATTTTTTTGGCCGTGGCCGGCTTCATCCTTCTTTCGGGTCTGCGCATCGCCAACCAATATGAACGGGCGGTGGTTTTCCGGCTCGGCAAATATCAGCGCACCGCTGGTCCGGGGCTTTATTACCTCATTCCCATCTTCGATAAGGCGCAGACCGTCGATCTGCGCACGATGACGACCGAGGTCGCCCAGCAGGAAGCGATCACCAAGGACAATGTTCCGGTCAAGATCAACGCCGTTATCTGGCGCCGCACGATCGATCCGAAAAGCGCCGTCATCGAGGTCATGAATGTCGGCGACGCCGTCATTCAGGTCGCCGTCACTTCGCTGCGCGGCGTCATCGGCCAGCATACGCTCGATGACGTGCTGAAGGAGCAGGAGGCCATTTCGGCGGCCCTGCAGGGCTCCATCGATCGCGTCACCGAGCCCTGGGGCGTCACGGTCGAACGCGTGCAGATGCGCAATGTCGAGATCCCGGAATCGATGCAGCGCGCCATGGCGCAGGAAGCGGAGGCGTTGCGGGAAAAACGCGCCCGCAAGATCAAGGCGGAAGCCGAAGTCGAGGCCGCGGCCCTGCTGCGGCAGGCCGCGGAAATCATCATGCACAGCCCCGCCGGTCTCGAATTGCGGCGGATGCAGATGATCACCGAAGTCGGCGCCGAGCAGAACACCATGACGATCATTATGATGCCGAGCGAATTCGTCGAGATGGCGCGCGCCTTCGCGGGACGAGCCGGCTGAACCCGCGCGCCAGGACAATTGCGTGCTTGGACAATATGTCCATTCTTTACACGTCCGAGTTGTAGCCCTCGTCAGACGACGCTTGATTGGTTAGTGCCCTGCCGATATAATCCAAAATCAGTTCGTAAATTGGCGAACCGGCTTTGGCGCTGCGCAGCGGGATCAGAATGTGCAGAACCGCTTTTCCGCCCCATTCCGCGATGAACCTATGGCATCGATCGCGATGATTCCGGATTGATTCAATCCAAAAACATCGTGATCCAGTCGCACGCCTGTCATGGTTTTTGACACAGGGTCTGGGGCTTCGCCTAAGGTTGGGAATTGAAGCGCGCAAGGTTGGACGCGAGCCCAGTAGGAGCCTTGCATGAGTGCAGCTGAACCGCTGCAAATCCCGGTCGACCTGATCGGCGACGTCGCGAGCCCCGAATGTCTCATCGGCTTGCATATGATCCGCACTGTCGTCGCATCGACGCCAGGGCTTGCCGTCGACATCCGCTGGCATCCCTTTCAGATCGATCCCGATCTGCCCCCCGAAGGGCTCGACCGCGGCGTTTATCTCAAGGAGAAATACGGTTCCGCGAATGAGGCGCGTGAAGCGCTCGCCGGTCTCGCTGAAACCGGGCGGGAATTCGGACTCGCCTTCGCCTTCGACAGGATCAGGCGGCAGCCGAATACGCTTGAGGCGCATCGAATCGTCCGCTTCGCCCGAGATTTCAACCTCGGAATCACGTTGGTGGAGGCCCTGTTCGGCGCCTTCTTCTTCAATGGTCAGGACATTGGCGACCGCGCCGTTCTCCTCGCCATCGCGACAAGCTCCGGCCTCGATGCGCGCCTCGCCGCGGATTTCCTCGCCGGCGCGGGGGACCTGGAAGGGCTCAATCAGGAGTTGACCGGGTTTCGCGCCCTTGGCGTCGAGGACGTGCCGCGATTCGTCATCGCCGGCAAGAAAACCATAAGCGGCGTTATCCCGGCGGAGGATTTCGCCGACGCATTGTTCGGCGCCATCGAGGACGAGTGAGCGCGAGCGCCCGCGCCGCCAAAGGCGGGTGTCGGACATTAAAATCCCGATGTGCACAGATTATCGAGGAAGACGCCTTGCGCCCGCCGCGGCGCCTGCGCCGTAATCTTTCGGTCGCGAATCGCGCGTCTCGCTAATTTCGGTTAACGAAAAGCTAACGTCTTGCGTAAACATTCAATCCCGGCGGGATTTTCCGCGGGCCGCAGAGGCCGCGCCAAAACCTTGGTCCCATGAAATTCACCAAACTCCGCATCGCGGGCTTCAAAACCTTCGTCGAACCGACCGATTTCCTGATCGAGCCGGGCCTTACCGGCATCGTCGGACCAAATGGCTGTGGCAAGTCGAACCTCGTCGAGGCGATGCGCTGGGTGATGGGCGAAAGCTCGTCAAAAAACATGCGCGCCTCCGGCATGGACGACGTGATTTTCTCCGGCGGCGGCGGCAGGCCCGCGCGCAATATGGCCGAGGTCGCGCTGATCCTCGACAATGGCGCGCGCACAGCGCCCGCGGCTTTCAACGACGCCGACATTATCGAGGTCTCGCGCCGCATCGAGCGCGAATCGGGCTCCGCCTACCGCGTCAACGGCCGCGAGGTGCGGGCGAAGGACGTGCAGCTTCTGTTCGCCGATGCGTCCTCCGGGTCGCGCTCGCCAGCGATGGTGCGGCAGGGCCAGATCGGTGAAATGATCTCGGCGAAGCCGCAGGAGCGCCGCCGCATTCTCGAGGAGGCCGCCGGCGTCGCCGGGCTGCATTCGCGCCGGCACGAGGCCGAATTGCGCCTCAAGGCCGCCGCCGACAATCTGACGCGTCTCGACGACATCCTTCAGCAGCTCGACGCGCAGTCCAAGGGGCTCGAGCGTCAGGCCCGCCAGGCCGCGCGCTATCGCGACCTCGCCGGCTCCATCCGCCGCGCCGAGGCGCTGCGCGCCCTGATCGATCACCGGGAGGCGACCCAGGCGCTGGCCGAAGCCGAGGCGCAGTTCGAACGGTTCGGGCGCGAGGTCGACGAGCGCACGAGGCTTCAGGCGGACGCCGCGCGGGATCAGGCGGTCGCCGCCCACGCCCTGCCGCCGCTGCGCGACGCCGAACTGGCGTGCGCCGGCGATTTGCAACGGCTCATCATCGCGCGCGAGGCGCTCGACGGCGAGGAAAAGCGCGCTGCAGCGCGAAGCAGCGAACTGGCGCGCCGAATCGCCCAGATGAGCAGCGATCTCGCCCGTGAACGCGCGCTGATCGCCGACGCCGCCGGCGTGCTCGAACGGCTCGACGCCGAGGCGCTGGAACTTGGCGAAGGCCAGAGCGCGGAGGGCGCGTTCGAGGCTGAAATGCGCGAACGTCTCGCCGAGGCGGAGGCGGCCCTTGCCGACGCCGAGGCGGAACTGTCCGATGCGCAGGAATCCCGCGCCGGCGTCGAGGCGCGCCGCACGGCTTGCGAAAGCGCGGTGCGCGAGGAGCGCACAAGGCTCGCCAGGATCGAAGCGGAACTTGCCAAGGTTGGCGACGAGCGCGGCGCGCTGCAGGCGCGATGCGGCGCCGGCGAGGATCGCGCCCTTTTGCAGGAGGCGCTCGAACAGGCGATCGAGGCGGCCGCCACGTTCGAGGCGGAAATTACAGAGCTGGAAGCGGCGCATGCGGAGGCTCGATCGATCGAAGCCGAAGCGCGTGCAAAACTGACGGAGTCCGAGCGCAAGGCGCAAAAACTCGGCACGGAAGCGCAAACGCTCTCGAAGCTGCTCAACGCCGCGGGCGGCGGCTTCTGGCCGCCGGTCACGGATGAGATCACTGTCGCCAAAGGTTTCGAGGCGGCGCTCGGCGCGGCGCTCGGCGATGACCTCGACGCCTCGACCAATCCGTCGGCGCCGGCGCATTGGGCGGAAACTGACAGGCGCGACGATCCGCCGCTGCCGGCCGGCGTCGAACCCCTGTCCGAACTCGTCACCGCGCCGGCCGCCCTCGCCCGCCGCCTGAACCAGATCGGCCTCGTTTCCCGCAGCGAGGGGCGCGCGCTCGCGCTTCAGCTTAAGCCGGGACAACGGCTGGTGTCCAAAGAAGGCGATCTCTGGCGCTGGGACGGGTTCGTTCAGGCCGCCGAGGCGCCGACCCCGGCGGCGCGCCGCCTCGCCGAAAAGAACCGTCTCGGGGATCTTATCATCGAGGCGGAATCCGCGCGGGAGGCCGCCGACGCGCTGAAGGCCGAGGCGGATGCCGCGCAAAGCCGCGCCGCGGCTTGCGCCGCCGCCGAAAGCGACGCGCGGCGCAGCCACAAAACCGCGCTGCGCGACGTTGAGGCGGCGCGCGAAAAGCATGCCGCCGCCGAACGCGCCGAGGCCGCCGCCGCCGCGCGGCTGTCGGCGCTCGATGAAGCCGTTCAGCGTCTGACCGTTGGCCGCGACGAAGCGAGGGAGAAATTCGCCGCCGCGCAAGCCGCGCTCGACGATCTCGCCAACCCCGCCGAGCTGATCGAGCGGCTTGAAATCTGCCGCGCCCATGCCGGCCGCGAGCGCGCCGTCGCCGGCGAAGCGCGCGGCGAATTGCAGGCCCATTTGCGCGAGGCGCAGGCGCGCGCGAAACGGCTCGACGCGATTGCGGGCGAGCGCGCATCCTGGTTGGCGCGCAGCGACGGCGCCGGCGGCCAGATTGACGCTTTCGAAACGCGGATCGCGGAAGCGAACGCGGAACATGAGAGCCTGGCGGATGCGCCGGACGCTTTTCTCGCGACCCGGCGCACCTTGATGAATCAAATCAGCGAGGCGGAAGCCGCCCGCAAGGAAGCTTCCGACCGGCGCGCAGCGGCGGAAACGACCCTCGCCGACGCTGATCGCGCGGCGCGAGCCGCCCTCGACGCGATGAGCGCCGCGCGCGAGCAGAAGGCGCGCGCCGAAGCCCGGATCGACGCAGCGCGGGCCCGCCGCGAGGACGTCCTGCGGCAGATCGGCGTGGAGCTCGATTGCGCGGCCGAGGAGCTTCCGACGCTCGCCGGCGTCGGCCTGAACGATGAATTGCCGGCGATCGCCGACGTCGAAAGGCGGCTTGAGGGCCTGAAACAGGATCGCGAACGCCTTGGCGCCGTCAATCTCCGCGCTGAAGAGGAACTCAACGAGGCGGAAACGTCAAAGGCCAGCCTCGCCGCCGAACATGCGGACCTGACTGAGGCCATTCAGCGCCTGCGCCAAGCCATCCAGAGCCTCAACAAGGAAGGGCGCGAGCGCCTTCTGGCCGCATTCGAAAAAGTCAATGCGCACTTCAAGGAGCTGTTCACGACGCTTTTTGGCGGCGGCTCCGCCGAATTGCAGCTCGTCGAATCGGACGATCCCCTTGAAGCAGGGCTTGAAATCATCGCCCGGCCGCCAGGCAAGAAGCCGCAGGTAATGACGCTGCTCTCCGGCGGCGAGCAGGCGCTCACCGCCATGTCGCTGATTTTTGCGATCTTCCTCACAAATCCTTCGCCGATCTGCGTGCTGGACGAGGTCGATGCGCCGCTCGACGACGCCAATGTCGAACGCTTCTGCGATCTGCTTGAGGAAATGCGCCGGAAGACCGAGACGCGCTTCATCACCATCACGCATAATCCGATCACGATGGCGCGGATGAACAGGCTTTTCGGCGTCACCATGGCTGAACGCGGGGTCAGCCAATTGGTCAGCGTCGACCTCGAAGACGCCGAACGTCTGCTCGACGCCGGATGAACCCGCGCGCGACATCCTGTCCGGGATTCTTTGGCGGATAGTTTCAGCTTTCATTTCAGATGCTTAGCTTTTTAGTCTAAGTCTTGACAGGGACCGTTCGCGCCCATATGTTGCGCCGGCTTCCAAGCGCTTGCCTCGCTGCAGCCTCAATTTCTCTCGCAGCCCACCCCGAAGCCGCCGCCTTGTCTCGCTTTTCGCGCGGAGGCGACCTATAAATCGCTTCCAAACCCGCGTCATCGGCGCGGAAGCGACAGGGGAGCAGGCGCAGGTGGGCGAGCGCGAAAAGCCTGAGAGGCGACATCCTCTTGGCGAGGAACAAAAGCGTGCGGACGCTTCAGGCGAAGCGGACCGGCGCGATAGCGCAGCGTTGCGGTCACGGCTCGACAAATTGTCGGCGGATCTCGGCGCCAGCAAGAATTTGGGCGCCGGGAACGGCGAGGAGGATCCTGGCCTTTCGGCCAACTCCCTCGGGAGCGCGATGAACCTCGGTTTCCGCGTGCTTGCGGAATTCGTGTCGGCGGCGGTCGTCGGCGCGCTGGTTGGGTGGCAGCTCGACAAGTGGTTCGGGACGTCGCCGCTATTTCTACTAGTCCTCCTCCTCCTCGGGACGGCGGCGGGATTTTGGAACGTGTATCGCATCGCGGTCAAACCTCCGGGACGCAAACCCTGAAGGCCTGGCGGCGCAGATTTTGACTCTAGGCGAAGAGGGACGGCGCGTGGCGGAAGCAATGGATCCGATCCATCAATTCAACATCGAACCGATCGTAAAGCTGCATCTGTTCGGCCTCGACGCGTCGTTCACAAACGCTTCGCTGTTCATGCTGGTCATCGTTCTCGCCGCGTGCGCGCTGATGCTCTTTGGGACGTCGAAACGATCGATTGTACCCAGCCGGCTCCAGTCCGCAGCCGAAATGGCCTATGAATTCGTCGCCAACACGGTCCGCATGTCCGCCGGAAACGAGGGAATGAAGTTCTTTCCCTTTGTCTTCTCGCTGTTCCTGTTCGTCCTGTTCGCGAACCTTATCGGCCTCATTCCCTACACGTTTACGGTGACCAGCCAGATCATCGTGACCTTCGCCTTCGCCGCTCTCGTCATCGGCCTCGTCATCGCCTATGGCGTCATCCGCCACGGCGCGCATTTCCTCGGACTGTTCGTGCCCTCGGGCGTCTCGATATGGCTGCTGCCCTTCATTGTCCTCATCGAGGTCATCTCGTTCATCTCGCGGCCGATCAGCCTTTCGGTGCGTCTGTTCGCCAACATGCTGGCTGGCCATATCACCCTGAAAGTCATGGGCGGCTTCGTCGCGGCTTTGCTCGGCGCCGGCGCCTACGCCATCATCGCCCCGCTGCCGCTCGCCGCGATTGTCGCGCTCACCGCCTTCGAACTGCTGGTGGCCGTGCTGCAGGCCTATGTCTTCGCCATTCTAACTTGCGTCTATCTGAACGACGCAATTCATCCGGGCCACTGAATAAATATCAACAACAGATCGGGGCCCGCTTCCGCAAGCCTAGGAGTAAAATATGGATCCCGCAGCAGCTAAATTTATCGGCGCCGGTCTCGCCGCCATCGGCATGGGCGCCGCCGCTATTGGCGTCGGCCTGATTTTCGGCAACTTCCTCTCCGGCGCCCTGCGCAACCCGACAGCTTCGGACGCCCAGTTCGGACGCGCCTTCATCGGCGCGGCGCTTGCGGAAGGCCTTGGCATCTTCGCTTTCCTCGTCGCGATTCTTCTGCTCTTCGTTCTTTGACGCAACCTGCGATGCGCCCGAATCATCGCGGGCGCATCGTTTTCGCAATCATCCACCGCGCAGGATTTGACCATGGCTAGCCCAACTCCCGAAGGCCACACCAGCGGCACGGTCGAGCCGGCTGACATCGACCATGGAGCGCACGCCTTTCCGCCGTTCGATTCGTCGCATTTCGCCTCGACGCTCATCTGGCTCGCAATCAGTTTCGGCCTGCTCTACTACCTGATGTCGAAGATCGCCCTACCGCGCGTCGAAGGCATTCTGAAATCGCGCGCGGACAAGATCGCCTCGGATCTGCAAAGCGCGAACGCCGCCCGCGAAAAATCCGAGCAGGCCGCCGCCGATCACGACAAGACGATCGCCGACGCGAAGGCCAAGGCGCAGGCGCTCGCCCAGCAGACGCAGGCCAAAATCACCGCCGACACGGACGCCAAGCACCACGCGCTGGAAGCCGAACTCAACGCCAAGCTGGCCGGCGCCGAGAAGCAGATCGTCGAGACCAAGAAGACAGCGATGGCGAGCGTCGAATCCATCGCCAAGGACGCGGCCTCGGCCATCGTCGAGCGCCTGACCGGGCGTCCCGCCGACGCCAAGGCAGTCGCCGCGGCCGTCGCGAAAGCCAAGAGCTGAAGTCTGGAGCAGACGCATGTTGAACGCTGAAACCTTCGTCGCCTTTGGCTTTGTCCTTTTCGTCGGCCTGCTCGCCTATCTCGGCGTTCACAAGACGCTCAACGCCGCTCTCGACAAGCGCGCCGACCGGATCAAGGGCGAACTCGCCGAGGCCGAACGGCTGCGCGCCGAAGCCGAAGCCGTTCTGGCCTCCTTCGGCAAGCGGCTTCAGGAAGCGGAAGCGGAAGCCGCCGCCGTCGTCGCCCAGGCTCATGCCGACGCGGAAATCCTCGCCAGCGAGGCCGCTGCACGCCTCTCCGATTTCATCAAGCGCCGCACCAAACAGGCGGAAGAAAAGATTGCCGCGGCCGAGACCCAGGCGACCGCCGACGTGCGCGCCGCCGCCGCGGACGCCGCGACCAAAGCCGCCGCCACGGTGCTGGCTGGCGAGGCCAGAGGATCATTCGGCGACGAACTCGTCTCAAAGAGCATTGCCGACCTGAAATCCCTGCTTCACTGAGTTCGTCCAAGCGGCGCGGAGCTTAGTCCGGCCCGCGCCGGAAATCGGACGAGGATGGCGATGCCTCCTCGTCCGTCGTCTGCCGGAAATCGTCGAAACTGGCGCCAATCGCCAGAAAAGGTTCCGGCGTCTAGGGGCAGACCAGAGCCTCTGCCTCCCGCCTCAGATCGTCGACGGCATCGGCGGCGGCGACGCAGATCGGCAGCACCAGTTCTTTGGCTTGCGCGCCGCTCACTTACCGGTCGAGGCGCCCGATATAGGCGACGATATCCGCGATTTCGCTGCGTGAGAGATTCATGTCCGGCATCTTGGGATGCGGATCCGCGAGGAACGCCCTGAGCTTTTTCGCTCCCTCATGCCGGCGCGCGATGGCGGCGAAAGTCGGCGCGTCCGAACTTGCGAGCGTCTGATCGGGCGCGACCACGTGGCAGGCCGCGCACCAGCGCTTCGCAATTATTTTGCCCCTCGCGGCATCGTCCGCGAAAGCGCCCGGCGAGAAGGCGGCGAGGACAAGCACCGCCAATGCGGCGCGAATCACGCGGCGATTGTCGAACAGTGTGGGCAGAAAATTCCGCCAGGGTTGTTCGGGCATGGATCAGCTCTCTTTGCAATAACCGGCAGGAAGGCGAGCCTATGTCCGCGCGCCGCCTTCCGCTTTGCGCCAGGACAACAGTTGCGATCGGGACGCGAGCCCGGTCGGAGCCGACGGGTTTCGATATTGGCTTCACGGCCCAATCAGCGCATTGTCGCTCCGCTCGCAAGTCAGCGTCCACCCCTCTTTGCGGGACTCCCTCCCCCGATGTCCGATCTCGGCCCCGTCCTCATCACCGGCTGCTCGAGCGGCGTCGGCCGCGCCGCCGCGCTGGCGTTCCGCACCGCCGGCTACCCGACTTTCGCGACGGCGCGAAACCCCGCGGCGCTTGAAGAACTCGCCGCCATAGGTTGCGAGACGCTCGCACTCGACGTCACCGACGAGACGGCGCGGCGCGCGGCGGTCGAAGCCATTGAGGCGCGCTTCGGCGCAGTCGGCATTCTCGTCAACAATGCGGGCTACGGCCAGTATGGCCCGATCGAGGAGATATCGCTCGACGCCATGCGGCGCCAGTTCGAGACCAACGTCTTCGGCGCAATGCGGCTCGCCCAGCTCGTGCTGCCGGCGATGCGGCGCGCCGGAAAGGGACGCATCGTCAATGTGAGTTCGGTCGCCGGGCGCGTCAGCGTGCTTGGCGGCGGCCCTTATCACGCCGCCAAATTCGCCCTGGAGGCCATCGCCGACGCTCTGCGCCCCGAGGTCGAGCCCTTTGGCGTCGACGTCGTCAACGTGCTTCCCGGGCCGATCGCGACGCATTTCGAGGCGACCTTGTTGAAGACCATTCCGGAGCTCGACGCGAATGGCCGCCCCTACGCGGCCTTCAAGAGAAACCTCGCCCGCCGGATGCACGCTTTCCTGACCCCGGGCCACTTTGGCGTCATGACCGCGGAGCATGTGGCGCGCGTCGTCTTCAAGGCGGGTGTGACGAAGCGGCCGCGCACGCGCTACAGCGTCGGATTCATAGCGCGATTTGGCCCCCTCGGCCGCGCGCTCGCGCCCGACCGCGTGGTGGATGCGATGACCCGCCGCGATATTTCAAGCATGGGCGATTAAGCTGCGGCGGGCCCGCTCCGGCGCTAACTATCCTCGCTGACCGCGCGCGCGTCGGCCTCTTCCAGAAATGCCCTGGCGTCGGCCTCGCTGTCGAACAGGACGGTCCGCCCTTGCAGATCGGCGACCAGGACGCCGTGCAGATAGGCGCACCATTTTCCATCGCCTAGCCTGACGACTTGGTCGCGCGCGCTTTTGATCTTCTCGTCCATCGCCGCTCCGCGCGTTCCGTTCTTTCGCCGTGACCGCAGCCGGCTCCAACGCAGATTTGACTGACGCCAGCGCAACGCAAAGCCTCCCGAAAAGTTCGCCCTCCAGAGAGCAACGCCGCCGTTCAGAGAACGCCTTCCGTAAACGAGGACCGGTGCGCCCGGGCGCGTGGCCCGTAGCTTGCTCATTAAAAGCGAATCGATCCCTTCCAGGCGGATCGCTCGCCTCACGCCGATATTCACAGCGCGAAAGTCCCGAGCATGATCAAAGTGGAGATTGAACGGCCCTTCATCGAAGCGATGATCGAGGAGTTCCCCGATCTTATCGCTTTGAAGGAACAGCTGCGCTTCGGCGACAAGGTAGAGGTGGCGTTCAGCCAATTGTCCGACGCGCAGCTCGGCGCTCTTGGAAATCTGTACCGCCAAGCGGGCCCGGGAATGCAGGTTCGCGCGGCGCAATTGTCAACTTTACGACAGGCATTGAAGGACAGCGGTGTCCGTTTCGGCGCCAATGATCTCGAAATGGTGCTGCCGGCCATCGTCCGCTATCTGTTGACGGACGCCATCAGGGGATGGGTTTTCACCGCGAATGTGGCGACGAAGCCCCTGCCCTACGTCATCACGCGCCTCGACTTCACGCCCGCATCCAACGATGAGGCGGCGCGACTTTTCATCGAATTGAAAGCCAACGCCAAGGGCGCGCTGGCGGTCAATACGGTGCGCGTGACCAGCGCCGATATCGACGGCAAGTCCATTGGCGAAATTTTTGCGGCGAAGGGGTTCCTGAAAGAAACGCCGGAGCTGATCGCCACCTATGATGAAACGATCGAGCGTTACTTTGATTGGCGCCCACAATATGGCGCGCAATTCGCGGGCCGCGGCACGGGATTTTACGCCGAGGATCCGAACTCATCCCACCGGGAAATGGATTGGTCGCGCAAGGATATTGTGGTGCTTTCAACGAGCGGCGGAGCTGCTCGTCTCGTCAATGACGAGAGCATTCTGACATCCCGCGCCCTGACCCTCGACGTCCCGGGCGAAATCCTCGGGCCCTATCTGCGCCGGGCGTCAAAAAGCAGCAAATTCGACGCCGAGGATGAGGTCAAGGAATTGCAGGAGGGCTTGCCCGAAGGCTTGTTCACCAAAATTCCGATCCACGCCTTCATCCTGACCTTCCATCTCGAACTGCATCATTACCTTTGGGTCCATGTCGATGACATGGAGCCCTATCAGTACAAGCCCGCGCTGAAGCAAAAGCTTGTCCTGCCGGCGGAACAGACGGATCTGATCGACATCCTCACGGCCGAGATGGATGTGCTGATGGACGACATCGTCGCCGGAAAGTCGGGCGGCACGACGGTGCTCTGCGCCGGACCGCCAGGCGTCGGCAAGACCCTCACCGCCGAGGTTTATTCCGAGATCATCAAGCGCCCTCTCTACAGGGTGCATTCGGGTCAGCTCGGCCTGAATGTGGCCGCGATGGAGAGCGCACTCAAGGAGATTCTCACCCGCGCCCAACGTTGGGGCGCCGTCATGTTGATCGATGAAGCGGATGTCTACATCAAAAGGCGCGACGACAACATAAATATGAACGCCGTGGTCGGCGTCTTTTTGCGGGTTCTTGAATATTTCAATGGCCTCCTGTTCCTCACCACCAACCGCGTCGACGACATCGATGAGGCGATCGTCTCCCGCTGCATCGCCCTGATCAAATATTATCCGCCGGACTGCGCCGCGCGCGGCAAGATCTGGAAGGTGATGGTCGATCAGTTCGAGTTGGATGTGGATGAAAATTTGATCGGCCAGCTTGTTGATCTTTTTCCCGCCGCGACGGGACGCGACATCAAGGGACTGGCCAAGCTCGTCGGGAAGTTCTGCCACCAGAAAAAAGAGAAGCCCTCCCTCGAGGCTTTCAGGCGATGCTCCATCTTTCGCGGCATGGACATGAGCGACGCAACAGCGCCATGACCGAATGGCCCGTTGGTCGGCGGGGCGATTATGGCGCAGGCGCGGCAGCCGGACGCCGGCGGCAGGAATCGTCCACCACCTCGCCATCGGCCGGCTGCAATCCGATCCAGTCCTCGACCAGCGCCATGTCGAAGCCGGCCTCGCAGCGTTCGCCGACCTGCATCAGGGGACGGCGGATCAGCAGCTTGTCCTGCAGCATCAGGGCGAGCGCCTCCGTCTCCGATAGCGCCTCGGGCCGCACCTCGCCGGATTTCACGCGTGGCGATGCACGATTGAACCACTCGGCGACCGGACGAGCGCCGAAGAACGGGCGCAATCGCTCCGCCGTCCATGGCTCGGCCAGGAGATTGCGCGCGACAATGGTGTGGCCGGAGGCGGACAGCAGCGCCTTTTGCCGCGCATTGCCGCTACAGCCGGGCTTTTCCCAAAACAGAATAGTCGCCATTCCGATCGATCTCCAAAGTTGACCTGGCGCCAGCAAGAATGGGCGCGAACGCGCCGGAAGGCAACGCGCCTCGAGCCGAGGCGCGCATCCACGGCTTCGACCTCTTTGAGGCTGCGCGCCAGCCTCCGCGCCGCTGCGAAAATCTCCCCGTGGCGACATGGCGCGCTTCCAATGCTATATTTGAATATATATAGATTGCAAGGCAACGGAATTCGGCCGGCGAAGGACCAAAGTGGTAAAGATGCGGATCGGACTTTTTTGTACTTTCGAGAACCCGCAGCGTGATTATCGTTCGGCCTATGCCGGGCAGATCGCGCTTGTGCAGCTTGTCGAGAAGCTTGGCTTCGACGAGGCCTGGGTCGCCGAACATCATTTCAACCCGGACGCCGCGAGCCCTTCGTGCCTCTCCATTCTGGCTTATCTCGCGGCGCGGACCGTGCGTATCCGGCTTGGCTCGGCGGCGTCGCTGTTGCCGTTTCACGATCCAGTTCAAATCGCCGAAGACGTGGCGACGCTCGACATCCTGTCCGATGGCCGATTCGATTTCGGCGTCGCCAAGGGCGGCCCGTTTCCGCACCAGAACAAGCATTTCGGCGTCGGCGGCGAGGACAGCCGCGCGAAAATGCTCGAAGCCTTGAACCTCATCGAAAAGCTCCTGACCGAGGATAGTGTAAGTTTCAAGGGCCAGTTCTTTCACGTTGACGATGTGAGCCTGACGCCAAAGCCGCTGCAACAGCCGCTCCCGACCTTCATCGCAACGTCAACCGCCGATATGGTGAAACTGGCGGCCGAGCGCGATTATGGCGTCATGGCCGGGCCGCCTTTTCCGCTGGACCGCGTTCGCGAAACGCTTCGCCTCTATCGCGACGAGGCGCCGCAGCGCGATCCGAAGCTCGTGCTGGCCCGCTTCTATCATTTGGCGCCCACACGGACGCAGGCGATTGAGGAGGCGGCGGTTCTTCTTCAGCCCTTTGTCGAACGCATGAAGAAGACGACCGCGAGCATGCAGCCAGCATGGACCCCATGGTTTGAATTGAATCGCGTGATCGAGGATTCGCTGATCGGAACGAACGCCGAGGTCCGAGAGAAGACGCTGCAAATCGGGGCTGATCTTCAGCCCCGCAGCCTGATCCTGAAACCGATCAGTCCCGACATCGCGAAACGGCGCGCTGATCTTGAATCCTTCGCGGACTCAATTCGGCCGCGCGCGGCCCGCCAGGCCGGATGACGATTGGCGGCGATCGCGGTGGCTCCGTTCAGCCCTCGATTTTTCCAGCGCGCGCACCTCGCCTCGCCGCCTGACGCGCCGAACGGAGGCGGATCGCCTTTACGGTCGCGTCTGCGATTGCGCGCCCTCTCTGGTCCGATCCCGTCCAGGTGGCTGCCCGCCCGCGCGGATCAATTTCCAGAAGCTTGACCCCTTGGGGCACAAATGTCGCGTCACGGGCGATACCCCGCAGATAGCCGTCCATCGATGCGTAAATGGGCGTTCCGTCATGATTGCCGAGCATCATGCCCTTGAAGATGCGCATGCCGATATCGACCGCCGTACGCCAGATTCCGTGGCGGTTCGAATAAACGAACCTCTCCTTGCCGACGCCGCCGAGATCGCGCGCCACACCGTCGGCTGGGTCGGTCGTTCCTTTCTCTACCAATCTTCCGGTCTTGGCGGGATGCGTTTCAATGGCGATGTCGCAATTGAGCCCGACCTCGAAATTTGGTCCGAAACCGACCGTAAGCCGGGAGATCCCACGCAGGTCGGGCGTGACGCGATATTTCTGCATGCGGGCGTCGATAAGCGCGTCCGGCGAGCGCATCGCCAAGAGGTCGGTCAACTGCAGCGGCGTGACAACGACATGTCCGGGTTTGGCGAGGACGTCGGCGATTTCCACCAATGTCTCCGCCCGCTCCCCCGTGATGCCATCGACCTGCGCGCGATCCTCGAAAAGGGCGTCGTGGAAAGCCATCCCGCGCCGGATCACGGGCGGAAAGGGATCATGGCTCAAGATGACGAGATTGCCTTCCCAGCTCAGCCTTACGGCGGTGGCCGAGGCGATTTCATTCGTCCCCAGAATAATGGCGAGAGGCCGCGCCTCGGTCAAAAACAGGGGTGCGAACACGACGTCATGCATTGCCGGACTCCTCTTGGCTGGCGCTCGCTTAGCAAGCTTCGAGCCACGCCCGTCTTGATCTAAAATTACCCTTGAAATCAGCTATTTAAGCTGGCTACACCGGGCCTGGACGCAAGTTTTTATTCGCGCGGGTCCCCAATTGTCGCAAACCAGACTTGGCTTCCATCCTATATTGTAACAAACATAGCAAAGCCGAGAAGGACAGCTATCCCTATCGGCCGTTGCGACGCGGGTGCCAAGCGCAGCTTCAGCGCTGCCCTGAAGCCGGGTTGATTTCGGATGGATCGCATGGAGGGGTTGCGGGCAACGTGCGGAAAACCCGCCTTCGGATTTCCCTTTTCCGCGCCAAAACATCCTCCGATCCGCTGGAGGTCGAAGGATGTCGCTGATGTTTTAGTTTATCGCGCTTCTTCACGCGGATCGGGTGCCCCGCTCCGCGTGACTGCGCCCTAATAATCCGATTGAATCAGGACTTCGGGAATATTGTCTTCTTCGACATAAGTGAAGGGATCGGGGATTCCGTCATCCTCGGCCAGCTTGACGCCGCAGAGGCAGATGTCTCCGTCGATCTCCGTGACCGCAATCGGCTCGAGGCTTTTCGCTGAACAGGGTCCATCGATGCATAGTCCGGAATCGATCTCGAATTTCGCGCCATGCAGGCCGCATTCGAAATGTTTCCGGTCCTGACTGAGAAATCCGCCGGCGGCGCTGTTGAGGAGGCTGCCTTTATGGGGACAGGCGTTGACGTAGCCGATAAAGCCGTTCCTGATTGTGTGCATGATGAAGATCGGGAAGGGACGGCTTTCGCCGGCCTCGTCAATTCGCGACAGCATGAAGGCCTTGGCCTGGCCGGGCGCGACGGTCCCCGCGGAGCAAATTACGAAGACATCGATTTTATCCGCCATGTCTTTAACCTCTGCGAAAACGCCTTGATTGGAACGGAACCTGCTCCGGCCCGCCGGTCGCAGGCCATTCATTCCAAAACCCTGGCCGAACGTAGCAGGAAGCGTGCCGATGAGGGGCGAAGGATCCGGTCAAGGCGTGCGCCGGGGCGCCGATCGAAGGCTGGCGCCGCAATTGCCTCGTCTTGCATCATCCGGCCGCGTACGGCCGCACGTTCATCGAGCAAGACGCCAAATGAAGTTCTATATGACGCCGGGGTCCTGCTCCACGGGCATTCATATTCTGCTTGAGGAAGCCGGCCTCGTTTTCGAGGCTTATATCGTCAACCTCGTGAAGGGCGATCACCTGAAGCCAGAATATCTCGCCATTAACCCAAATGGCACGATTCCGACATTGGTGCGCGACGATGGCGTCGTGCTCACCGATTTTGTCGCCATTGCGACATGGCTTGCGCAAGCCTATCCGCGCCGGCAGCTGTCGCCGCAGGACCCGCAGCTCGCCGAGGCGGCGGAGGCGACCTTGAGGTTTTGCACCCACCATATTCACGGCGACGGCTTCCGGCGGATTTTCACGCCAGAGCGATACGTCACAGCGGCGAACCCGATCGATGCGGTCAAGGCCCAAGGCCGAGAGATCGTCCTCAAGGCCTTCGAGACGGTGAACGGCGAACTGGACGGCAGGGATTACGTCGCAGGCGCGTTTTCCATCGCCGACGCGGCGCTCTTTTACGTCGAGTTCTGGGCCGACAAGACCAAGATGGACCTGCCGCCCAATTGCCTCGCGCATTATCGCCGCATGCGGGAGCGTCCCGCCGTGCGTCAGGTGCTGGCCGAGGAGGGTTATCGATGAGGACGTCCGGCGACGCAGCGCGCGCCCCCTGTCACGTCGGTTTGCGGCCCTTCTCCATGTCCGCTTTGTCCGACTCCCTCCCGATCCAGGTCTAAATGAACGCTCCGCTTCAAAATCGGCAAGACGACGGATTGCCGGAGGATATTCGCGGCTATCACAAGCGAACCAAACACGCGCCGAACCGCTACGCGCTCGGGCCGGCCTTTCTCGACTGGACGTCGCAGCCTTCGCCCTATCGCCTGTTCGAGGGGAGCCGGCAGATCGCCTTGCCGCTGCTCGACACCCTCGGGCCGGCGCCCTTTCCCGGCGGCGCGACGCAGGCCGCCGCGCTTGACCAGGACGCGCTCGGCCTGTTTCTGGAGCTCGCCTTCGGGATCAGCGCGTGGAAGAATTTTGACGGCTCGACCTGGGCGCTGCGCAACAACCCCTCAAGCGGCAATCTTCATCCGACTGAAGCCTATCTTGTCCTCGACGCTTTGGCCGGCGTCGGCGACAAAACCGCGCTCTATCATTACGCGCCGCTCGCTCACGCGCTGGAGGAGCGGGCGATCTATTCCGGTGCCGTCGATCTCCCCGCCGGCGGCTTTCCGTTGGCGTTGAGTTCAATCCCCTGGCGCGAGGCCTGGAAATATGGCGAACGGGCCTTCCGCTATTGCCAGCTCGACGTCGGGCACGCCATTGGCGCCGTCGCTCAGGCGGCCGCGGCGCTCGGCTGGCGCGCCTGCGCGCTGCCGGAGCCGTCCGACGATGACATCGCCGCCCTCCTCGGCCTGACGCGGGCGGACGCCGCGCACCGGCGCGAGGGCGAGCATCCCGACCTGCTGCTATGGATCGCGACCGACGCAAAGCCGATCGCGGCCCTTGACGCGCGCACGCTGATCGAGGCGCCGCGCGAATGGAAGGGAACGGCGAACCGCTTGAGCGAGGACCACGACGGCTGGCCGCTGGTCGATTCAGCGGTTCGCTTCTGTCGCAAACAGGGTACGGACGCGCTCGCGCCGCCGTCCGCTTCAAGGCCAACGCATCACCCCGTCAGCGCGCGCATCGCCGATGTCGTACGCCGGCGCCGGAGCGCGCAACGCTTTGACGGTCAGGCCATCCTGCCTCGCGCGTCCTTCAGCGCCATGCTGGGGGCGACGATGCCGAACGCCGCGCCGCTGCTCGCCGCCTTTCCCTGGGCGCCGGCGCTGACGCTCGTCCTGTTCGTGCACCGCGTCGAGGGCTTTGAGCCGGGGATTTATGCGCTGGCGCGCGACGCGGAGCAGGCGGGGCGGCTACGCGCGGCCTCAACGGACGCCTTCGAATGGACGCCCGCCAATCTCGATGGATTGCCATTGTTTCGCCTGCGCGGCGGCGCGGCTGAACGGGAGGCCACACGGCTCGCCTGTCTGCAGCCGATTTCGGGCAAGGGCTGTTTCAGCCTCGCCATGATCGCCGATTTCAACCGGACGCTCGATGCGGAGGGCGCGTTCGCGTACCGGCGGCTTCACTGGGAGGCCGGCCTCATCGGCCAGGCGCTCTACCTCTTCGCCACGGCCTCAGGGATGGCCGGAACCGGCATCGGCTGCTTCTTCGATGACGAGGTCCACGCGCTTCTTGGACTTTCAAACGAAGACTCGCAATTCCAGGACGTCTATCACTTCACGGTCGGAGCGGCGATCGAGGATGCGCGCGTCCTGACGCTGCCGCCCTATCCGCAGGAAAGACGGATAGGGCGCTAACCTAACTCACACCTTCGGCACGATGATCAGGCGTTCCACCGGATTGCCTTCGACGAAATGCGATTGGATGATCTCGTCAATGTCCTCGATCTTTTCCGGGTGATACCAAATCCCCTCGGGGTAGACGACCATCAAAGGTCCGGCGCGGCAAAAGCCGAGGCAGCCGGACGCCGTGACGCTGACATCGGCCAGCTTTTTCGCCTCTACCTTTTGCTGCAGGCGCTCCCAGAGCGGCTGCGCGCCACTGTCCATGCAGCTCCCGCGCGGATGGCCCGGCGGCCGCTTCGTGAAGCAGGCAAAAACATGATATTTGAAGACAATCGGTATTTCGAGCGACATGAACCCATTCCTGAGACGGCTAAGCTGCTGGGCAGCTATTCAATTCCCATGCCGCATCGCTTACGCTTCATCGCGATGGTTGCGCCGCATCACGTCAACCTCGCGCAACAGGCGCGTCGCACCACGCGGACCAGCTTAAGCGAAGAGCGCCGGGAACTTCCACCTCGGTTTCGCCGACAGCGCCTCGCGATGCGGAAGCACGAGACCGGCAACCATGCCGGAACCCACGCGGGCACGGCGGGAAGCGCCGCAAGTGGATGCCGCGCCGCGGGTCCGCGACAATATGGATTCCGCGTTATTGGCGGTCTCGGGCCTTGCTGTTAAGTTGGCGTCGCCGATGCGGGCAAGCCGGGGCTCGCGTCGACAAGCGATAGAACGCCGCCTTCCCGGCGACGCCTCCCTTTGGTCAGGCCATTCGTCAAAATAGCAAAACGTCCCTGAATCAGATCTCCTGAGGAGCGCCTTCCTCGACGCGAAACAGGAACCGCCGGGAAATTCAATCTCCTCTCCCACAGTCGTCGTCCCTTCCGGCCAGCCGAGATGTTGAAATGAACGGCGGGGCCTAAGCCTCCCACGATAGCCCAGAGTGAAAATCCATGTCCGACACGCCTGCATCGGTCATCCCGCATCCACCGCTCGCATTTCGACTTGGGGTCACAGGAACGCGTAGTCTTGACCCCGGGGCCATGGAGCGGCTTCGCCCGGCGGTGGCGCAAATCCTGGGCTTGATCGCGCGGGAACTGACTCGGCTCGCGGACGATCCGGAAGCGCAGCTTGTATATGCACGCGCCGGCGCGGGGACGCCCCCCGTCAAGCTGCGATTGGTTTCTCCTTTGGCCGAAGGCAGCGACCGTCTCGTCGCCGAAGAAGCTCTCAAAGCCGGCTACGCGCTTTACGCGCCATTGCCCTTTCCGCGCGCCGAATATGAAAAGGATTTTCCAGATTCCGTCGACGCTTTCCGCGCGCTGCTGGAACGCGCCGAGACGCTGGAGCTCGACGGCGCCCGCGGTGATCTGGAGAGTGAGAGCTACCAGGAAGTGGGGCGTTTCGTCGTACGCAATTGCGATCTGCTGATCGCCATCTGGGATGGCGAGCGCGAACGCGGCCCCGGCGGCTCCGCCGAAATCATTCGCGTCGCGGCGCGAACTGGTCTCCCTGTTTGGTGGATCGACGCCAATGGGACGAACCCGCCGAGACTTATCGAGACGCCGGCTCACCTGCGCCGGCCCGAACTGGCGCCAGCTGGAGAAGAAGCCGCGACCGTCCTGACGCAATATCTCGGGAGGACGATTCGTTCGCCATTGCTTTCCGATCCGGCGCGGGCCGGCATCTTTGGCTTCGCAGCGCACCACCTCAGCCGGCTGTTGGCGTATGACGCCTCGCCTCTATTCGCCTACCTCAACGAGAAGCCGCTTTCCGCGTGCTTTCTCTGGCGCAGCTACGCCTGGATGATGGACGTGGCGGCCGCGAGACCCGGCGATGAAGCGCTCAGTCTTGCCGCCACGGCGAACCGTCCGGAAAACTGGTGGGTGCAATATTACGAACCCGCCGACCAGTTTTCGATCGGCTATGGCGAACGCTACCGCTCATCCTATGTGCTGATCGCGATCCTCGCTTTTCTCGCGCTGGCGGCGGCGGCGCTCGACGGCCTGCTGCCGGAAAGGCTCGAATGTTTCGTCGGAATCTTTGAGATCTGCGCTCTTGCAGGAATCGCGGTGCTGGTCCTCGCGAACCACATGCATCGTTGGCATGAGCGATGGATTTCCTATCGACTGCTGGCGGAATTATGCCGAAAACAATATATGCTGTCGTCGATCGGCCAGACGCTTCCGGGCTACGAGGTCTCCCGCATTTCTCTTGACGCTGAAGAGCCGCGCGAAGAGGACGGCGCGCGAGAGAAATTGCCGAGAGAAGCATGGGTCGCGTGGTATTTTGCAGCGGCGTTGCGCGCGGCGCCCTTTCTGACGGGAAGCATGGCGGTAGAGAAGCCGCAGGCGCTGGAGCTGGCGCAATCGCTCATATCGCAGCAGAATGGCTACCATAGCGCGCGCCGCAATCGCGACAACGCCGCCAGCCGGCGCATCGAGAGATTCGGCGAAATATGCTTCTCGCTCACGGTCGTCCTGGTGTGCGTAAAGGTTGTCTCCTTGTTTGCTGGGCACTCGACGACGCTCGTCTGGAGCGCGATGCTGGCCGCCTGCTTCACCGCGGCCTCGGGCGCGTTCGTCGGCATCAAAGCCTATTCGGAGTTCTCTCTGCTCGTGCAGCAGTCAACGCATATGCTGCGCACTTTGAAAGAAGCGCGAACGGAGCTCGGCGCGATTGACATCGATAAGCCGCTGGCCTCGCGCGACCTTGGGCGGGCGATGTTCGGGTTCGCCACCGCTATGATGCATGATGTCAGCGGATGGGCGCAATTGTTCCGCATCAAGACGCTGGAGGCGGGTTGATGCGGAATTGCGCGCGCGCAATGGTCGAGCGGATATCGAATGTTCGATCGTCGTGGAGCCCGCGTTTTCGATACTCATGTCACCAACGATAAACTTCGGCGACGGCGCGACCCCCTTTTTGGTGCGATCATGACCAAATCCGTATGTTTCGTCTTGATGCCCTTTGGCGTGAAACCGGATTCCTCTGGCCGCTTGATCGATTTCGACGTCGTCTACCAGACGATTTTCAAGCCTGCGATCGAACAGGCCGGCCTACTCCCTATCCGCGCCGACGAGGAGCAGTCGCACGGCTTCATTCACAAGCTGATGTATGAGCGCCTGCTGCTCTCGGAATACGCCATCGCCGATCTCACAACGCTCAACGCCAATGTCTATTATGAACTCGGCGTGCGGCACGCGGCGCGGCCTTCGACGACAATCATGACCATGGCCGGCCAGACCGGGCTTCCGTTCGACGTAACCGGCTTGCGCGCCTTCCCCTATACACTCGACCACAACGGCAAACCCGTCGATGCAGCCGGCGCAAGCGCATTGCTCGCCGAGCGGTTGCACGGCTGCATTGCGCGCGATCTCGTCGACAGTCCTCTTTATCAACTCGTCGACGCCTTGCATCCGCCGCCGATCGACCGCGAGCGTACGGATGTCTTTCGCGAACGCGCCGCCTATTCCGTGGAAGCGAAGACCCGGCTCGCCCGCGCGCGCGACGATGGCAAAATCGAGGCGGTAAAGGAGGTGGAGGACGCCTTGGGCGAGGCCTCCGGTCTCGAAGCCGGCGTCGCAATCGACTTGTTGCTCTCCTATCGCGCCGTCGAGGGCTATGAGCGGATGATTTCTCTCGTTCAGCGCATGGATCGCAGTTTGGCGCAAACGGTTTTGGTGCAGGAGCAACTCGCCTTCGCGCAAAATCGCTTGGGACGATCGCTGGATGCGGAGGAGACGCTGACGCAAATCATCGCCGCCCGCGGCCCGTCCAGCGAGACGAACGGGCTGCTGGGACGAGTCTACAAGGATCGCTGGGAAAAGGCGGCGAAAGCCGGGGACGCTTTTGCGGCGAGATCGCTGCTGAAACGCGCGATCGCGACCTATCTTGAAGGGTTCGAGGCCGATTGGCGCGACGCCTATCCGGGGATCAACGCCGTGACCTTGATGGAGATTGCCGACGATCCTCGCCGTCATGCACTCGTTCCGGTTGTGCGCTATGCGGCGGAGCGGCGCCTCGCCCGGCAAGGACGCGCCGATTATTGGGATTATGCGACGCGGCTTGAACTGTCCATTCTCGCCGATGACGCGAATGGCGCCGCGGACGCCCTTGGCGACGCGCTGGCCAACGTCCGTGAGAAATGGGAATTGGAGACGACGGCGCGAAACCTGCGTCTCATCGCGGATGCGCGCACGGCCCGCAACGCCGACGCGACCGGCGTCGCCCCCGTGTTGGCGGAACTAACCAAGCGGATCGGAAGCTGGGCTGGGAGATAACGGGATCGTTACCCTATCCGAGTCCCCTCTTTCATCCGAGGTTAAATCGCGCGACAGCATTGACAATGCGGCGCCGCACCCCAATAATTGGGGTGTCAAATAGATACCAGCGGAAGAGTCCGAATCGAGCGATCGTTCGCTTCGGCGCCGAAGGCGAAACCGCCCCGGAAACGCTCAGGCCCATGGACCGCTGGAAGATGACGCTCTGGAAAGCGATTTTTCGCCGTATGCGGAAAATCCACCGACGGAGGTAGTCCCGTTCTGGCTTTCGGCTGATGCGCCGATGGTTGTGCGGGAGAAAACTCTCAGGTCACAGGACAGAGGGGGCAAGGCCTTGCGCTCAGGTAGCGTTGCGTCTTTGCGTCCGTCCGACCGAGAGAACCAATGTCTGATGATCCAGCCGTCTTGGCGCTTCGCCTCGCCCACACGCCTCTGTATGAATTGCATCAAGAGCTTGGCGCACGTTTCGCGCCCTTCGCCGGCTACGCCATGCCGGTGCACTACCCCGCCGGCATTCTGAAGGAGCATCTGCACACCCGCGCGAGCGCAGGCCTGTTCGACGTTTCCCATATGGGACAAGCGATTCTTGAGGGCTCCGCCGCCGCCCGCGCTCTCGAAAGCCTCGCGCCGGGCGACATCGAATCGCTGCGTCCGGGACAAATGCGCTACACGCAATTGCTCGACGAACAGGGGCATATACTCGATGATCTGATGGTCACGCGCCTCAACGACGAAAACGGGCGGCAGCGCCTCTTTCTCGTCGTCAACGCCGCCGCCAAAATCTCCGATTTCGCCAAAATCGCCGACGCCTCTCCCAATTGCGAACTCACCATTCTGGACGACAGGGCCATGCTCGCGCTGCAGGGTCCAAAGGCGGCGGCGATTCTGGAGCAGCGCGTCGCGGGCGTATCGGAACTCGCCTTCATGTCCGCGCGACACTTCGACGGCGAGAGCGTTCCTCTCCAGATATCGCGCTCCGGCTATACCGGCGAGGACGGCTTCGAGATTTCAATTCCGGCCGCAGAAGCGATGGATTTCGCAAAGAGCCTCCTCGCGGACCCCAATGTGCTTCCGATCGGTCTCGGCGCCCGCGACTCGCTTCGGCTCGAGGCGGGGCTTTGCCTTTGCGGCCATGACATCGATGCGACGACCGATCCCGTCGAGGCCGGTCTCTTGTGGTCGATCTCAAAACGGCGGCGCGAACAGGGCGGCTTTCCCGGCTTCGCCCGCATCGCCGAAGCGATCGCACATGGCCCATCGCGACGACGCGTCGGCTTTCTCGTCGAGGGCAAGGCCCCCGCGCGGGAAGGCGCCGACATCGAGACGCCGGAGGGCCGGCGCATCGGGCGCCTCACCTCGGGCGGTTTCGCGCCGAGCCTCGGTCGGCCGATCGGCATGGGTTACGTCGAGGCCGGCGCCGCAAAGACCGGCGCTTCGGTCAATCTCATCATTCGCGGCAAGGCGGCGCTGGCGAGGATCGTAGCTATGCCTTTCGTGCCGCATGCCTATCACAGGGGAGCCTGATGCCGACAATCCGCTACACCAAAGACCATGAATACATCCGCCTTGAAGACGATGGAGCCGTCGTCGGCATTACCGATTACGCGCAAGGGCAGCTGGGCGACGTGGTTTTCGTCGAGCTTCCCCCATTGGGCAAGCGCCTGAGCCAGGGCGCCGAAGCCGCAGTGGTCGAAAGCGTCAAGGCGGCCAGCGGCGTCAACGCCCCGGCGTCGGGCGAGGTGCTGGGGGTGAACCACGCGCTGGAGGAAACGCCCGCCCTCGTCAATGAAGATCCGGCCGGCAACGGCTGGTTCCTCAAACTCAGGCTCTCCGACCCCGCCGAACTCGATGCGCTCATGGATGAGGAGGCCTACCAGGCTTACGTCCAGACGCTCGCCTGAGCGACTTCTACGCCATCTCCCGCGCGACCACCAAAGATCGTAACCCGATTGGAACTCCATGCGCTACCTGCCACTGACCCCGGACGATCGCATCGACATGCTGGCCCGCATCGGCGCGCCTGACATCGACGCCCTGTTTGCTTCAATTCCAGAAAACAAGCGGCTTGCCCAAGACCTCGATTTGCCGAAGCGCAAAACTGAGATCGAGGTGCAGCGGCTCCTGTCGAAAATGGCGGCGAAGAATGTCGTCGCGGGATCCGCGCCATTCTTCGTCGGCGCGGGCGCCTACAGGCACCATATTCCCGCCAGCGTCGATCATCTGATCCAGCGCTCGGAGTTCATGACGAGCTATACGCCCTATCAACCTGAAATCGCGCAGGGCACGCTGCAGGCGATTTTCGAGTTTCAGACCCAGGTTGCGGCCTTGACCGCCATGGATGTCGCCAACGCCTCGATGTATGATGGCTCCACTGCGACGATCGAGGCGGTGCTGATGGCCCATCGGATCACCAAGCGCCGCAAGGCGGTGCTTTCGGGCGGCCTCCATCCGCATTACGCCGAGGTCGTGCGCACCATTTCGCGCATGACGGGCGACGACGTTGCGAGCCTCCCGCCCGACGTTCTCGCGCAGGAGAATCTCGCCGGCCTGATCGACTCAGACGCCTCCTGCGTCGTCGTGCAAAATCCTGACGTCTTCGGCAATCTGCGCGACATTTCCGGCCTTTCCGCCATATGCAGGGCGAAAGGGGCGCTGCTCATCGTCGTCTTCACCGAGGCGGTATCGCTCGGCCTCGTCAAGGCGCCCGGCGAAATGGGCGCCGACATCGCGGTCGGCGAAGGGCAATCGATCGGCAACAGCCTGAATTTCGGCGGCCCCTATGTCGGCCTCTTCGCGGCGCGGTCGAAATATCTGCGGCAGATGCCGGGGCGACTCTGCGGCGAGACGATCGACGCGGATGGACGTCGCGGTTTCGTGCTGACGCTGGCGACGCGCGAACAGCACATCAAGCGCGAAAAGGCGACCTCCAACATCTGCACCAATTCAGGCCTCTGCTGCCTCGCCTTCAGCATTCATCTGACGCTGCTCGGCGAGACCGGGCTCAAGCGGCTCGCGCGCATCAATCACGCCAATGCCGTCGATCTCGCCAACAGGCTCGCGCGCGTCAGCGGCGTCGAAGTGCTCAACAAGAGTTTTTTCAATGAATTCACCATTCGCATCCGGGGCGACGCCGACGACGTGATCGAGCGTCTGGCGGCGCAAGGCGTGCTCGGCGGCGTGCCCGCATCCCGCCTCTCGCCCGGCCAAGGACTAGACGATCTCATCATTATCGCCTCGAGTGAACTCAACACCGATGAAGACCGCGCGGCTTTGGCGTCGGCGCTGCAGGGAGTCCTTTGATGATGAATCGACCGGAACACCCGATCCAGACGAAGGATTCGGCGCGCCTGCGCACAGGAGCCTTCACCTCCAATCGCGGCTTGCAGATCGAAGAGGGCCTGATCTTCGAGACGGGGCGGCCAGAAGTCACGGGCGTCGATCTTGACGAGCCGGCGCCGTTCCAGCCGAGGCTCGGCGGCCTTGAGCGTGAGGCGCCGATCGGACTGCCCGGCCTCAGCGAGCCGGAGACGGTCCGCCATTACGTGCGCCTGTCGCAGAAGAATTATTCCATCGATACCGGGCTGTTTCCGCTCGGCTCCTGCACCATGAAGCACAATCCGCGGCTCAACGAGGCCATGGCGCGGCTGCCGGGCTTTGCCGACATCCACCCGCTTCAGCCGCAATCGACCGTGCAGGGCGCGCTGGAGCTGATCTGCGAACTCGGTCGCTGGCTGATGGAGATGACTGGCACGATGGCGGTCGCGTTATCGCCGAAGGCTGGCGCGCATGGCGAGGCGTGCGGCATGATGGCTATCAAGGCCGCCATCGCGGCCAAAGGCGAAGGCGCGACGCGGCGGATCGTCCTCGTGCCAGAATCAGCGCACGGAACCAATCCGGCGAGCGCCAGCCTGATCGGCTTTGAGGTGCGGGCGATCCCGGCGAAAGCCGATGGCGCCGTCGACTTCGAAGAACTCACGGCGCGGCTGGGACCGGAGGTCGCCGCCATTATGTTGACCAATCCGAACACCTGCGGTCTGTTCGAGCGGCAGGTTGTCGAGATCGCCGAGGCGGTGCATGCGGCGGGCGCTTTTTTGTACTGCGATGGCGCCAATTTCAACGCGATCGTCGGCAAAACGCGGCCGGGCGATCTCGGCGTCGACGCCATGCACATCAATTTGCACAAGACCTTCTCGACGCCGCATGGCGGCGGCGGCCCAGGCGCCGGGCCGGTCGTGCTGTCGGAGCGGCTGGCGCCCTTCGCGCCCGTCCCATTTCTCCGCGCGGACGGCGACGAGTTGCGCCTCGTTGAGCACACGTCAGAGACGCCGCAGTCCTTCGGCCGCATCGCCGCCTTCCACGGCCAGATGGGCATGTTCGTGCGGGCGCTGAGCTATATGATCTCGCATGGCGCCGATGGCTTACGGCAGGCCTCCGAAGACGCCGTTTTGAATGCCAACTACATTCGCGCCAGTCTCTCCGATTTGATGTCGCAGCCTTTCGGCGACCAGCCTTGCATGCATGAGGTTCTGTTCGACGACGCATGGCTGAAACCGACCGGCCTGACCACGCTCGATTTCGCCAAGGCGATGATCGATGAAGGCTACCATCCTATGACAATCTACTTCCCGCTCGTCGCGCATGGCGCCATGCTGATCGAGCCGACCGAATCCGAATCCAAGGCTTCGCTTGATCTGTTCATTGCGACCCTGCGTGATCTTGCACTGGCGGCCCTCGGGGGCGATGCGGAGCGCTTTCTCGGGGCGCCATTCGACGCGCCACGCCGGCGCCTCGACGAAACGCGCGCGGCGCGGAATCCGATCCTTAAATGGATGCCGCCGGCGCCGCGATAGGCGGCGCCACGGAAAAGTGGGCATCCGATTGGATTTTGACGCGCCGACAAGGTTCGATAGAACGCCCTCTGATGCCACGTTTCTCTATTCGGGAAGCGACAACCGATGACCCATGTCGCAACTCTGGTCAGCGATCCGCGAGCTCCGGTTCTGACGGATGCGCTCGCGCAGCGAGCGCTGCTGGCGTTGCCGCGGCCGCGCGCGCCGCGCTGGCTTGATCCGGGAATAGCCGTCGACATTGCGTTCACGCCGGGTGGTCAAGATAATCTCAAAGCGCTCGAAGCAGCAGTGCGCGCGGCCCTGGACGGCGCGCCTGTCGACGTCATCGTACAACCGGAACAAGGACGGCGCAAAATGCTTCTGACGGCGGACATGGATTCCACCATGATCGGTCAGGAATGCATCGACGAACTCGCCGCAGAGGTCGGAAAAAGGGACCATGTCGCGGCCATCACCGAACGCGCCATGCGCGGCGAAATAGAGTTCGAAACGGCATTGCGTGAGCGCGTCGCATTGCTCAAGGGCCTGCATGGAAGCGTGATCGCAAAGGTGATCGAGAACGCCATCTCGGTGACGCCGGGCGCGCGCACGCTGATCCGGACGATGCGCCGCCATGGCGCGCATACCGCGCTGGTGTCTGGTGGATTCACAGCCTTTACGAGCGCCGTAGCGCGGGTCATCGGCTTCGACGCGCATTACGCCAATCAACTGCAGATCGACGCCGCGGGGTTTTTCACTGGCGAAGTCGCCGATCCCGTGTTTGGAAGCGACGCCAAGGTCACGACGTTGCGGTGCTTGCGGAGCGAGCTTGGACTCCAGATCGCCAACACCCTCGCTGTTGGCGACGGCGCCAATGATCTTCCGATGTTGCGGGAAGCGGGTCTTGGCGTCGCCTTTTACGGCAAGCCCGCCGTTGCCGCCGGGGCGGATGCTCGTATCGATCATGCCGATCTTACCGCCTTGCTCTATGCGCAAGGCTTCGCGCGCAATGATTTCGTCGATGACGCGAGCCAAAGTGGCGCGGAAGAGTGCGCATCGTGAGCGCGGGGCGTCGATCCAGACTTCAAACGTGTGGCGGCGTCAAAAATTCAGCGCCTTGACTTCTTTGACCCCTGGCAGCGCCTCGACATCGGCGAGCACTGTTTCCGGCACCGCGCCATCTACCGCGACAAGGGCGACAGCCGAACCGCCCTCACGGTCCCGGCCAAGCGCGAAGGTCGCGATATTGATGTTGGCTCCACCGAGAACGCTGGTGAACCGGCCGATGAAACCCGGCTTGTCTTCATTGCTGACGTAAATCATCGTCGGCGCGACGAGCGTATCGACTTCGATGTTGTTTATCGAAATGATGCGGGGCTTTCCGCCGTGAAATACCGTGCCCGAGATGCGCCGCTCGGAGGCCTCGGTTTCGACCACCAGAGTGATAAGAGATTCAAAGTCGCCATCCCCGGCGCGGGTCACTTCATCGATCACGATGCCGCGTTCCTTTGCAATCGCCGGCGCAGCGACGACGCTGACGTCCGCGAGTAAGGGACGCAGAAGTCCGGCGATCACGGAAGCCGTCAGCGCTTTCGTCTTTAATGCGGCGACGGCCCCTTCGTAAATGATGGTCACCTTCGTTATGCCGCTGTTGACGACTTGACCGGAGAAAGAGCCGAGGTGCTCGGCAAGCGCAATGAAAGGCGTGAGCTTCGGCGCCTCCTCGGCCGTGATGGAGGGAAAATTAATGGCGTTCGAAATTGCGCCTTTGGTCAGATAGTCCGACATCTGCTCAGCGATCTGCAGCGCGACATTTTCCTGCGCCTCATTTGTCGAGGCGCCGAGATGGGGCGTGCAAACGACATTGGGGTGGCCGAACAATGGATTTTCGGTCGCAGGCTCTTTGACGAATACGTCGAAGGCCGCCCCCGCGACATGATCGGAATCGAGTAGAGCGCGCAAGGCCTGCTCATCGACCAGTCCGCCGCGCGCGCAATTGATGACGCGCACGCCCTTTTTGGTCTTGGCGAGGGCCGCGGCCGAGAGGATATTTTTCGTCTGTTGCGTCATCGGCGTGTGCAACGTGATGACGTCGGCGCGAGCCAAAAGGCTGTCAAGATCGACGCTTTCGACGCCAAGGTCGCGGGCCCGTTCGGGCGAAAGAAAAGGATCGTAAGCGATGACATGCATGTGCAGGCCGAGAGCGCGCGCCGCCACGATCGAACCAATGTTGCCGCATCCGATGACGCCCATCACTTTGCCGGTGATCTCGACGCCCATGAAGCGGTTCTTCTCCCATTTGCCGGCCTGGGTGGAGGCGTCAGCCAAGGGGATCTGCCGCGCGAGCGCGAACATCAACGCGATCGCATGCTCAGCGGTGGTGATCGAATTGCCGAATGGCGTATTCATCACGATCACGCCTTTGGCGGTCGCCGCCGGAATATCGACGTTGTCGACGCCAATGCCGGCCCGCCCGATGACTTTCAGCCTCGACGCCTTTTCAAGAATCTCGGCGGTGACTTTCGTCTCGGAGCGAATGGCCAAACCGTCGAATTCGCCGATCATCGCAGCGAGTTTCGCCTTGTCCTTGCCGAGACCGGGCTGAAATTCAACCGCAAGGCCCCGGTCTTTGAAGATGGCGACGGCCGCAGGCGAAAGAGCATCTGAAATCAGGACGCGCCGGGGCATGAAGTTCTCCGTTCCAGGTTTGCAGATGGCGCCCCCGTCCGCGATCGGCATTCCGAAAATACCGCGGGCAGGCGCTCGCCAAAGGCGCGCTCCGCTTCGGCGGGCCCATGGCGATCGTAAAAGAGCGTCACAACGTCAACCGGGCTGGCGGTTAGGGCCAGCTGCAATCAGCATGTCCGCGCCGCATTCGCCAGCTCACGTGGCCTCGGACAACTCGCCCTTCACTTTACTAAAGGCGTAGTCGAGCCAATCGGTCAGCGCTTCGATATCGCCTGTTTCGATCGTCGCGCCGCACCAAATGCGCAGACCCGGCGGCGCGTCGCGATAGGCGCCGATATCGTAGGCGACCTTTTCTTTTTCAAGCAGGTTCGCGAGAGACTTCGCGAAATGTGCTTGTGCGTCGAGCTTGAGCGCTGTGATCGCCGGATCGATGACCTTGAGGCACACGCTGGTATTCGATCTTATCGCCGGCTCCCTGGCGAGAAAACCGACCCAGTGACTCTTCTCGACCCAGTCGGCGAGCGCTTTCACATTGGCGTCGGCGCGGGCGACAAGGGCGGCGAGTCCGCCCAGCGATTTGCCCCAAAGGAGAGCGTCGATATAATCCTCGACGCAAAGCATCGACGGCGTGTTGATGGTTTCGCCTTCGAAGATTCCCTCGATCAGCTTGCCGCCGCTGGTCAAACGAAAAATCTTTGGCAACGGCCAGGGCGGCGCGTAGCTCAGGAGCCTTTGGACCGCGCGCGGCGAGAGGATCAATACGCCCTGCCCTGCTTCCCCGCCGAGCGCCTTTTGCCAGGAGAACGTGACGACGTCGAGCTTCGGCCAATCGAGATATTGCGCGAAAGCGGCGGAAGTCGCATCGCAGATCGTCAGGCCCTGGCGGTCTGCGTGGATCCAGTCGGCGTTGGGCACGCGCGCACCCGAGGTTGTTCCGTTCCACGTGAAGACAATGTCATTGTCGAATTTGGCGCTCGCGAGATCGACGATATCGCCATACCCCGCCTTAAGCACGCGAACATCGCTCAGCTTCAGTTGCTCGACGATGTCGGCGGCCCAGCCATCGCCAAAGGATTCCCAAGCGAGCACGTCGACGCCGCGTTGACCAAGCAGCGACCATAGCGCCATCTCGAAGGCGCCGGTGTCCGAGCCGGGCACGATTCCGACGCGATAATCTGAAGGAACCTGCAAAATCTCACGGGTGAGATCGATTGCGAGCTTCAATTTCGCCTTCGCATCCTTCGATCGATGCGAGCGTCCCACCAGCGCGTCGTCGAGATTCTGCGTTCGCCAGCCCGGACGTTTGGCGCAGGGACCGGAGGAAAAATGCGTGCAGGCCGGCCGCAAGGCAGGGCTAATTACAGTCATGACGAACCCGCCCAATGTCGAGCCATTCAGGCGCGAGGGGAGCCAGAATGCATGACGATCCCGCGCCGCTCAAACGGCCTTCAAGACCGAAGGTTCAGTTGTCTATAGATAGGACCTATCAATATATTGACTATTTCAATAGCTCCGCTCCGTATCGCCGTCAAGGTGGCCGCTCTATCCACATCCGGCGCCACTGTCTCCACGCGGGCGGCGTCGGCTCAAATCCAGGCTCCGCAAAATCGCATAGTTGGGCCTCGCGCCCCGGTATAGGGTCAAGGCTGTGAATGGCATTTCGATTCGCGCGCTCCACGGGAAGAAAGAAGGCAAAACGGATGCAGTTGAACCTCTTTGCCGGGCTGCGCCCCTTCCGGATCGGAGCCGCGGCGCGCGACGCCCTGGCGGGCGTAACGCTGGCGTCGATGAACATTCCGCAGGTGCTCGGCTATACCCGCATCGCCGGCACGCCCGTCGTGACCGGCCTCTACACCGTGCTTCTGCCGATCATAGCCTTCGCCATCTTCGGCTCCTCGCGTCACCTCGTCGTCGCCGCCGACTCGGCAACTGCTGCGATCTTCTCTACCGCACTATCCCCTATGGCGGCTCCGGCAAGCGAACGCTATATGGCGTTGGTCGGTATGGTTGCGTTGCTGACAGCAGCGATGCTCTTGCTGGCGCGCCTGTTCAGGTTGGGGTTTCTCGCCGATTTCCTGTCACGGACGGTGCTGGTTGGATTCCTCACCGGCGTTGGTTTCCAGGTTGGAATCGCAATGCTGGGAGGGATATTCGGGTTGCCCGCTGCTTCGCACCGCAGCCTCGTTCAGCTATGGGAAGTTGTTCAGGGCCTGCCTAGGCTCAATCCTCCAACGCTATCTCTGGCTGGGCTGGTCATCACTGCAATTCTGCTTGGCCATCGCTATTTTCCGCGCATCCCCGTGGCGCTATTCAGCGTCGTCGGAACGATCGCCGCAAGCATTCAATTCGACTTCGCCGACCGTGGCATCGCAATCATCGGCCCCGTTCAGGGGGGATTGCCATCGATCGCCATTCCAGACGTGAGCTGGAGCGAAATCGTCGCGATTTTGCCGATCGCAGCGTCCTGCGTCGTGATGATCATCGCGCAAAGCGCCGCGACATCTCGCATTTTCGCCTTGCGCCACCACGAACGCGTCGATGAGAACGCCGATATTCTCGGCCTCGCCGCCGCCAATGCGGCCGCGGGCCTCAGCGGAACCTTCGTGGTCAATGGCAGCCCAACCCAGACGGCCATGGCTGATGACGCCGGCGCCCGCAGCCAGGTCGCACAGCTCGTCTTCGCCGGCGTTGTTTTGCTGGTGCTATTATATCTAACGGGACCGCTGCAATATCTGCCGCGATGCGTGCTGGCCGGCATCGTCTTCACGATCGCGATCGAGATGATCGACGTCAAGGGACTGCACGCAATCCGCCGCGAAAGCCCGGGGGAGTTTTATCTTGCTCTCACCACCGCCGCGGCCGTGGTCGCCGTCGGCGTCGAGCAGGGGATTTTACTGGCGATCGTATTGTCGCTGCTGCGGCATGTCCGCCACAGCTACCGTCCGCACACAATGGTGCTCATGCCGGACGCGGCTGGCCGCTGGGAACCCATCGTCGCAACGCCGGGAACGCAGACTGCGCCGGGACTGATCGTCTATCGCTTCGACGCCGATCTATTCTACGCGAATGACAACCGTTTCGCGGACGAGGTTCGCGCTTTGGTCGAGCAAGCGCCAAATCCGGTCCAATGGTTCATCATTGATGCTGGCGCGATTACGGATATCGACTACTCCGCAGCGCAGTCCGTTCGCGATCTTCTCCGCGAACTGGCCGTCCGAGACGTCAATGTGGTCTTCGCCCGCGTCAACGCGTTCTTGCGATCCGACCTCGACCGGCATGGTGTAACGGCCGCAGTCGGCGAGGCGCGGCTCTTCAACACGCTTCATGAGGCGATCGACGCGGTGCAAAGCGGCGTCCTTCAAGCGGACGCCGATCGCCCCCTTCAAAACCCTCGCGCGGACAAAGGCGCCGCGCCGCGGCCCGGATCTTAGATCAAAAGGGTCCCGCGCTAATTCTCTTCTGTTTTCTCCTCCTGTCGCGCCGCGTGGTATTTCCTCTTGATGTCGGCGAGATCGACGGTCGGCGGCGGGTACGCCATGTGAAGGTCGTCCATGGCGTCAGCGGCGATCTGCGATACCGCCAGATTGCGGAACCATTTATGATTCGCAGGGACCACGTACCAGGGCGCATCATGCGTGCTCGTCGCGCTCAACGCCTCCTCGAATGCGAGGATGTAGTCGTCCCACAGCTTCCGCTCGCTATAATCCGATTCGCTGATTTTCCAGTTTCGCGCCGGATCATCGAGACGCGCGGCGAATCGCGCAAGCTGCTCCTCCTTGCTGATGTGCAGAAAAAACTTCAAAATCGTCGTGCCATTTTCAACCAATTCCTTTTCGAAATCGCGGATGCGCTGATAGCGCGCGGTCCAGGTCGCCTTGTCGATCATTTTGTGCACGCGGGTGACGAGAACGTCTTCATAATGCGAGCGATTGAAGATCGCCACTTCGCCCTTGGCCGGAGCGTGAGGGTGAATGCGCCAGAGAAAGTCGTGGTCGAGTTCGAGGGGCGTTGGTTGCTTGAACCCCGTGACGTTGGCGCCTTGCGGATTGAGGGCCGCGAAGACATGATCGACCGTCCCGTCCTTGCCGCCAGCGTCGAGCGCCTGAAGGACGATCAAGACCGAGTGTTTTTTCTCGGCATAAAGGAGTGACTGGCGGCTCGCGAGCTTGCCGCAATAATGCTCTGTTTCCGCAGCCGCGGCTTCGGCGTTTTCGTGACGCCCCTTGAACGCGGGATCAAGGTTCCTGAGTTTTAGCGGCTTTTGGGGATCGACGAAAAACATTTCGCGATAGTCCATGATCAACTCCCAACCCTCGAGCGAATTTAATGTGCATTCGGATGCAGCGGCTGGTTCACGATGGCGACGCTCTTGCGCGCCCGGACGGTGCGGTTCTCGATTGAGGCGTCGGCGATCAGGCGAATGACGCCGAGCGCGAACATCCACACGATATTATATGCCCAGACCCATCCAATAAGGCGCCAGGAAATCGGCTCGACCAGCCAGCCGAATGCGCTCATCAGGATCGCGATGACCTGCGTCAACACGATCGCCAGAAAGAGCGCCGGAGCCGGAAAGGGCGGCCTCAGAAACCAGCGCTCGGTCCGCGTGACGAGGAGGAGCAGATGGCCTCCAGCGACCAGTTGCAGGAACATGGCGGTCTGCAGCTCGGCTGACGTCGAAAATCCGAAGAGAGCCTGCGCCTGCGGATCACCCAAAGCTTCGATGCCAGCCAGCAACATCCCGAAAGACTGGACTACGGAAAACAGGCCCAAAATGCTGGCGATGCCGAGCACCTTCGGCATGTTCCAGCGGATCGGCTGCTCGCTGACCGGCGTGTTGTCATAAGCGATGGTCATGATCGGAATGTCATCCAGCAATGACATGATGACGATCATGACGGCGGTCAAAGGCCTGAAGCCGAGGAAGATGGTCGCCAGGACGACGAGGAACATGATGTCCATGGTCAAGGCTACGCGGTAGATCGTGTAGCTTGTGATGCGTCCGAAGATTCGACGCGCCTCGTCGATGGCGCTGTTGATGACCGAGAGGCCCGGCGCGGTCAGAATCAGCGCGGCCGCGCTGCGCGCGGCGTCCGTCGCGCCCGAGACAGCGGTTCCACAATCGGCTTGTTTCAGCGCCGGCGCATCATTGACGCCGTCGCCCGTCATCGCAACGAGATGGCCACGCGCCTGCAGCGACTTTACGATCGCATATTTATGCTCGGGGAACACGCGGGCGAAGCCGTCCGCCCGCTCGATCGCGTCGGCGATGGACGCCGGGACATTGTTCGGATCCATATCCTTCGGGAAAGCGTCCGCAGCGGGGATGATGTTCGTGCCAAGTCCAAGCTGGCGCGCCGTTTCGCGCGCGATCGCCGTGTCGTCGCCAGTGACCATCTTCACCTGCACGCCCTTCGCCATCGCGTTTTCAATCGTCGTCTTGGAATCATCGCGCGGCGGATCGAACATTGGCAACACGCAGAGCATCAACCAGCTTTTCCCGTCGTCCGCCGAACGAGCAATCGCGAGGGCGCGAAAACCGCGCCCGGCGAGATCCTCGACAGTGCTTTTGATCTTGCCGGCGATATCGGCTGGCGGCTCCGCGAGATTGACGATCGCCTGCGGCGCGCCCTTCGCGACCCGCCACGATTTTTCCGCATCGTCGATGACCACGGCTTCGGTGCGCTTCGTTACGGGATCGAACGGGATGAACTTTTGCACCCTGAACTTCTTCAGGTCATCCTTGTCTTTCAAGGCGTTGATGACCGCCGTGTCGATCGCGTCGCGATCCTCGATTTTTGACGCAAGCGCAGCCGCGAGGATGCAGCGCTGCGCATCCTCGCCCGCGAACAAGATCGGCTCGCCGATGGTCAATTCGTTCTTGGTTAGTGTGCCTGTCTTGTCCGAGCATAAAATGTCGACGCCAGCCATTTCTTCGATGGCCGACAAGCGTGAGACGATCGCCTTTTCTTTCGAGAGGGCCAACGCGCCCAGCGCCATGGTGATCGAGAACACCGCCGGCATCGCCACGGGAATTGAGGCGATGAGCAAAATGAGAACGAATTGCAGGATGTCGAGGAGCGCCGCGACGCCCCATGTATGGGAGACGACGACGTCGCGATAGACGCTGACGCCGACCATCGCGAAAGCGAGAATGAGCGCGATGATGATCAGGAAATTGCCGATCTCGAACATCGCCTTTTGCGCATGGCTCACAGAGCCGGCGCCGGCCACGAGCTTCGCGGTCCTGCCAAAGAATGTATCGCCGCCCGTGGCGATGACGACGCCTTCCATTTCACCCTGCTTGACGACGCTGCCGGAATAGGCCTCGTCGCCAACCCTTTTGGCGACGGGCAAGGATTCGCCGGTCAAAGCCGCCTGATCGATCGACGCTTCATCGCCGCCGATCAGGCGCAAATCCGCGGGAACAATTACGCCAAGGCGGATCTTGACGATATCGCCCGGCGCCAGCGTCGCCGCGTCGACGGTTTCCCACTCGCCGTCCCGCAGAGCCGTCGCTTGCGGCGCGAGACCTGCTTTCAAAGCGGCGAGCGCGTTTGTCGACTTGAAATCCTGCCATAATTCGAGCCCGACATTAAACAGCAGCAGCGCCATGATGATGGCGAAGTCCTGCCAATGTTGAAGGATCGCCGAGACGAGGGCGGCGGCCTCGATCATGTAGGCGATCGGCCCGGTGAAATGCGCCAGAATTTTCCGCACCCAACTCACATGCTTTTCGACGAGAGCATTGGGACCGTATTTGACCAGCCGCTGCGCCGCCTCGGCCGAGCTCAGCCCGAGATCCGCGTTTACCAAGAGCTTGCGAAGCACTTGCTCGACAGGAATTTTCTCGAGATCGTCGGCCGGCGCCGTGGACTGTAACTTTGCTGCCGCGTCCATCCTCGTCTCCTTCCAAGATCCCGCGCATCATGCGACTAAGGCGGGATCCTCGACAATTTTAACTGCGATCCCAACGAGATCGCTTGGGAACCTAACGGCATGCCCGTTTTGGATTTTTCCGCCGACCGCCGTCTTGCCCGGCTCAATTTTGAGCGAAGTTAGGATATTAGATTTACTAACTACGATATAGAGGCGTTGCTATGCAAAAAGTGCGAATATGGATCATGCCTTTTCACGGCTTCAATATTCTGCGCCATATACTTTATTCAACTCTAGCATAGGTGCACCGCATTAGCTTGATCCTGATCAAAATGGGATTCGGGCAACTACGGTGACCGAACTGCTATCGGCCTCGACGGGATCACAGTGTCGATCTTCTTTCGGCTCTGCGGCAAGTTACGCCCGCACGCATCGCCGTTGAGGCCGCGCGGCGGTAGCAAGACCAGATGATCCCGCCAAGGCAAGGGCCGGGAAGCCGCGGGACGACGGCGCGGCGAGATTAACTCTCCGCCTCAGTCTCCATCTTTTGCGTCGTACGCAAAAGCGCTTTTAAGAAATTGATCTTTCGCAAGACTCTCCTTTCAACAAGGGACTAAAAGAGGAAATCGGCAACGGAGCCGAATGAGGCCAACAATGCCCGAGATCAATCCCGACAAGGTCTGCTTCGTCATCGTCAAAGCGCGTGAGTTCGACGTACAGGTCGAGGGTCAGGAGTCCGATGATTCCAACGCCTCAGACGATAATTTCGCGAGCGTGTTCGAAAGCGGAAAGGATGACAGCGTCCGAAAGGAGTTGAAGGCTTTCATCGACGCCATGGATGAAGACGAACAATGCGAACTGGTCGCATTGTGCTGGCTCGGCCGCGGCGATTTTTCCACCGACGAATGGGATGACGCCGTCGCGGAGGCGCGAAGCCGGCGCGAGGGGTCAACTTCTGATTATCTGATCGGGATTCCGCTGGTGTCAGACTATCTCGAAGAAGGCCTCTCGAAGTTTGACCTGTCCTGCGATGGATTCGAGATGGGACGCCTCTGAACTGGGGCCAAAACGAGGGAACATCATATGCAAACGCCACTTGAAATCGCCTTCCAGAATTCCGAGCCCTCGGAAGCCGTCCGTTCGGAAATCGAAAGACAGGCCAAGCGCCTCGAAAAATTCTTCGATCGGATCACGAGTTGCCGCGTGACAGTCATCGTGCCGCAGACGCGACATCGCCATGGCGATCTTTTCAAAATCGATATCCGGATTGCGCTGCCGGAACATAAGGACGTCATCGTCAGCAGAACGCACGGCGACGCGCAAGAGCATGAGCATGTTCTGGTGGCGATCAAGGACGCTTTCGCCGCAGCCCAGCGCCAGATCGAGGATTGCGCCCGCGAGATGCGTAGTCCGGCCAAACCCCTCGTCTAAGAGGGCCATGGACGCGGAAAGATGCCGGTCGCGGTGGATTCAAGGATTTGGCCAAGCATCAAGTTTGGCCAAACTTGTTTTCGCCGCGATCGCATTGCTGGCGATGCCCTTGCTGGACGCGCACGAGCCTGCATCGTCGGCAAGCACCATCTACTTTAATCCGAGCGCTTCGCATGGCTGACTTCCTCGCTTCACAGGCTATTGGCGCCAAGAGCGCAGATGAAACGGCCGCGATAGTTCGCGCTTTCTGCGAACCTGTGCCGGAGCCTGATGAAGCTGGAGATTTCGGACCATTTTTTGACCGTTTCGCCGATGCAAAGGTCGTTCTTCTCGGCGAGGCGACACACGGCACGTCGCAATTCTACAGGGCGCGCGCGGCGATCACGCGGCGCCTCATCGAAAAGCACGGATTCAACATCGTCGCCGTCGAAGCGGACTGGCCGGACGCCGCGCGGATCGATCGCCACGTTCGCCACCATGCGCACGAACCGTCATCCGATGAGGCCTTCGCACGCTTCCCGACCTGGATGTGGCGAAATGTCGAGGTTCATGACTTTGTGGAGTGGCTCCGCGCGCATAACGACGCGCTTCCGCCAAAAGCGCGAACGCAGTTTCGAGGGCTCGACATTTACAGTCTGGGCGCCTCGATCGCGGCCGTTCTCGCCTATCTTGATCGGGTTGACGCGGAGGAAGCCAAAGCGGCGCGGAAGCGCTATGGATGCCTCACGCCTTGGCAGGACGATCCTGGCGGCTACGGCCGCGCCGCGCTCCATCTCGCCAAGTCTCCTTGCGAGGACGGTGTGGTCGCGGAACTGCGCGCCCTTCTTGAGCGCAGACTCGACTACGTGCGCCGCGACGGTGAATCCTTCTTCAACGCGACGCAGAACGCGCGGATCGTGCTGGCAGCCGAACATTACTATCGGCTGATGTACCGCAGTTCCAGCGATTCATGGAATCTGCGTGACCGCCACATGTTCGAGACGCTCCTGAGGTTGCTTGACGCGCGCGGCGGCGACGCTAAAGCAGTCGTCTGGGCGCATAATTCTCACATCGGCAACGCAGCGGCCACAAGCATGGGCTGGCAGGGCGAGTTCAACATTGGCGAGCTGTGCCGCTCGGCCTTCGGAAATTCCGCGGCGCTCATCGGCTTCGGCACGGATCGGGGGAAGGTCGCCGCCGCGAGCGACTGGGATGGGCCAATGGAAGTTAAGACCGTGGTTCCCGCCCGCGCAGACAGCTATGAGCGCGTCTTTCGGCAGACCGGCGTCGAGCGATCACTGACCGACTGGCGGGGATCCCACAAGCGTGAGCTGCGCGATGTCCTGTCGGAGCCCCGGCTCGAGCGCGCCATTGGCGTGATCTACCGCCCGGAAACGGAACTCTCGAGCCACTATTTCCAGGCCGTCCTGTCCGACCAATTTGACGCCTATGTCTGGTTTGAACAGACTAGCGCGGTGACGCCGCTCAGCGGCGGCCGGCCGCACGGCGCGCCCGACACCTATCCGTTCGGCTTATAGACGCCTCTTCGTTCCGGGCGGCCCACCTGCAAGCTCATTTCCCCGCAAGGCTCACGATATAGGCGGCGACGGAATCGGTTTCCTCGGGAGTCAATATGATGTTTGGCATAGATGCGTGCGAAGAACGCAGAAAGACCTTGATCGCAAGTACGGTCATCGAAGTCATCCGGCTGATCTCGACGAAGCTCGGCGCATCGGGGTTGGGACTTTGGGGCGACGCGGCGTCGATCTGGTGACAAACGCCGCAGGTTGTCTCGGCGAGGCGTCGTCCGACGGATAGATCGACAGATTGCGCAGGGGCGGAACAGGAGAAGACGAGCGAGGCGATCAGGCCAGTCGCTGTGACCACGAGTTTCATCATTGACCAGATCCCAGGAGTTGCTGGCGAAGCAGCGTGAAGACGACATTGAAGCGCTTCACAAAGCCAGTCGCACATTGCCTACAGAGGCTCTCGGCCAAAAGCGACCGCGAAAGACCCCTTCTATATCAAGATTGATGATGGCCGTGCACGAGTCGATGGATAAATCAGAGATCATTCCGGTAAACGCGTCAACGTCATAGGCCTCCTCGACGGGAGCCGCGCCGCGCCTCACGCCGCGGGACTCGACTGTTTCGGCGGGAAGCGATGAAGAATGGAGATAACTTCATCATCACTCACCTGTCGGAAGTCGTCGTAGAAATATCCGATCGCGCCAAAGATCGCTGGCGTCGCTAGACAAATCAAAGCATCGACCTCCCCGCGCAGGTCCTCGATCGTCTCTGCTGGAGCGACGGGAACTGCAAGCACCAGCTCCTTTGGCCCACGCATGCGAATTGCCCGCAAAGCGGCCTTCATTGTGGCGCCAGTGGCGATGCCATCATCGATGACGATCGCCGTCTTCCCCGCAATCTCCACCCGGGGACGGTCCCCGACGTAGCGTTGTCGCCGGCGTTCGATCTCCGCGAGCTCCATAGCGCACACCGCATCGAACTCATCTGCAGCGACGCCGGCGCAGAGGATCACGTCATTGTTGCGAACGACGATAGGCGCGCCGCCATCGACGACCGCTCCCATCGCCAATTCGGGCTGGGATGGCAAGCCGATCTTGCGGACCAGAACAAGGTCGATGGGGGCGTCTAGGGACGACGCAACCTCGGCGGCGACCGGTAGGCCCCCGCGCGGGAGCGCGAGAACCACGGGATGCCGATTCCTGTAGCTCAAGAGGGCTTTGGCCAACCGGCGGCCAGCGTCCTGTCTGTTCGCAAACAAGCTCATGATTTCCCGCCTTCATCAGCTTCGAGGCTTTCGACCCGGCTCGCCGTTCTCGGTGAGGAGGCAACGTTCGAACCACTGGGCGGCGAGCTCCACGACCTCCTCGAGCGCACCCGGTTCGGGAAATAAATGCGTCGCGCCTTGCACGACGGCAAGGACCTTTTCGCATCGGAGGCGCTCCAGAGCCGATCGATTGAGTTCGATCACGTCGAAATCGCGCCCCCCGACAATCAGAAGCGTTGGCGTTTTGACCAGATCAAGCGCGCCGTCGGCGAGATCGGGACGGCCGCCGCGGGAAACGACGGCTCCAATGCGCGTTCCAAGCGAAGCCGCTGCGACGAGAGCAGCGGCTGCGCCTGTGCTTGCCCCGAACAACCCGAAGGATAGCCCCGCGACATCGGATTCGCTTTCAGCCCAGCGCACCGCGTCAACCAGCCGCTGCGCGAGAAGGCGGACGTCGAAGACGTTTCTGCGGTCTTTGTCTTCGCCGGGTAGCAAAAGGTCGAACAGAAGCGTCGCGATGCCGCGCCGATTTAATGCGTTCGCGACTAGCACATTGCGCGGACTGAAACGGCTCGAACCACTGCCGTGCGCAAAAATGACCAAAGCCCCAGCATCGACCGGTCGGCTCAAGACGCCCGCCAAGCCAACAGGCGGAATCAGCACTTCCCTTTTGCTCGGCGCAATAAATTTCTCGCACTTTTCAGCGCCGCTATCGCTTTGGACGAACGACATGGCCAGCGATCCTTTTGAGAAGCCTCGAATTGTCGTCCAGTTCAACAGACAATCATTGATCAGCCTCAATAGCGCCTCGCCCCGCCGGAGCACGCTGCCCGCTTCGCCTTCTTGGCCGACCCGCCGATGGTGGCGGCGCTTTTCTTACAGGGCGGCGCCGGGAAACATGACGGATCTCATCGCGCGCTCCAGGCTGCTGCGATCGCGCGCACCAGCGGCTTGAGGTGAAAACTGCTGTCTGGACACAGAATATTTTCGACGCCATGGCGGCGCAGCGTCTCCTCGACGACCGGCCCGACGGCGGCCATGCGGACGCGCGCGAAGACTTCGCCCAATTGAGCCTCAAGCCCGGCCTCGCGCGCGACGGCGACGAGCCGCTCGACTTGCGGCGAACTCGTGAAGGCGATCATGCCGATACGGCCTGCCGCCAACATGTGGATCGCGTCCACGATCTGCCCGGCTTCGGCCTGCGAAGCGTAACGATAGGGCGTAACGGGGGACGGCTCGGCGCCGCGGTCGCGCAAGCCCGCGATGAGCGAACCCGCATCGCCGGGATAGAGCTGCACGCCGATGGAGCGGCCGCGGATGTCCTCGCCGGCCAGCGCGTCGAGCACGCCTCGCGAGGTTGGCGTCTCGGCTGCAAGGCCCACCTGAAGGCCGAGTTCGCGCAGGGCGCGGACCGGCTTGGGGCCGCGGGTGATCATGCGCGCGCGGCCAAGCGCCTCGACGAACGCCGCGCGGCGTCCCTTGCGCTCGGCGATGGGCGCGAGGCGCCGGAGACCTTCGCCAGTGAGCCAGATCACATCCTGAAACGCCCCGGCGATGACGCGTTCGATCCAGGCTTCGGCCTCGGCGGTTTCCTCGAGATCGAGGATTTGCACCAGCGGGCAGCGCACGGCGGCGGCTCCTTCCGCCTCCAGCAGCCGCACGAAGAGATCAAGCTCCCGGCTTTCGGGCACCAGAATTGTCAGTCCGTCGAGCGGGCCTGTCACGTCACGCCGCCTTGAAGAGCCGGGCGGCGTCGGCCGCGAGCAGCTTGTTGAGTTCGGGAACGCAGGAGCCGCAATTGGTTCCAGCGTGGAGGACAGCGCCGATCTCGGCGGCGCTCGCAAGCTTTCCTGTTCGGATCGCGCTGCGGATAGCGGCCTCGCTGACCGAGAAGCACGAGCAGACGATATCGCCGCTTTGCGCGGCGCCCGGCTGGAGGCCGGCCAGAAGCGAAATCCGTGCGATCGGATCAAGGGCTTCGCCGAGCAAACGCGATGCCTGTTCAGCCTCCGGGAAGGTCGCGCGCGGCGCGGCGAAGAACACACAAGCCTCCAATCGGTGGCCAACCAGGGCCGCATAGCGGAACACCGCCCTTTTCGGGTCGGAATAGGAGACGAGTTCAGCCTCTTCGGGTGCCTGAAGAAGGTTCCGCAGAGCCTGTTCAGAATAGACCAGCTCCACGAGCGGCGTCCAGCCGGACATTTCGTAAGCGAAACCGGCGGCGACCGGCGCCTTGGACCAATGCGCCGAATCGCCGAGGGTGGGATCGCTCGTGGCGCGGCGCAGCAGCAACCCGCGCCACGCCTCGGCGACGGCCACCGCCTGCACCCTGGTCCCCTTGAGGTCTGGCTGGCCCGAGACGGGATCGGTTGCGGCATGCACCAGCCGATCGATGGGACCAGAGGATGAGAACTGATCCGTCCAGTGCATCGGCGCGAATGCGTCGCCGACGCGCATCGCGGCGTCAATGCTCACGCGCAGGACAGCGCTCCCATGCGGGCTTTCGATCCGCGCGAGGCCGCCGTCTTCAATCCCCCGCCGGGCGGCGTCGAGCGGATGCAGCGCGAGGCGCGGCCCGGCGGCGTGCTTCATCAGATGCGGCACGCGGCCGGTGCGGGTCATCGTATGCCACTGGTCGCGTACCCGGCCCGTGTTGAGAGTGAGCGGGTAATCGGCCTGGCGCTCGCCACACGGCGCCGCGAGCGCGAGCATGCGCGCCCGGCCATCTGGCGTCGGGAAGCCGCCGCGCGCGAAAAGGCGCGGTCCCGACCGGCCCCGGCCCGGTTTCGGGCAAGGCCATTGCACGGGCGCCAGCGCGTCATAGGCTGCGTCATTCAGCCCAGCCAGCGCGCCGATATCGAATACGCGGGCGTCCTCGTTCTCAAACGACGACAAGGCCGCGTGCTCACGAAAGACGTCGGCGGCTCCCGCAAAAGAAAACGCTTTCTCCCAGCCCATGCGACGCGCCACTTGCGCGAACATCCACCAGTCGGGCCGCGCATCTCCCGGCGCGGCGCGGAAGGTGCGCTGGCGCGAGATCCGCCGCTCGGAATTGGTGACAGTTCCGTCCTTTTCGGCCCAGCTCGCCGCGGGCAGCACGATATGGGCGAGAGCGGTTGTGTCGGTCGGCCAAGCGTCGGAGACGATCACCAGCGGACATTTCGCCAGCGCCTCGCGCACGCGCCCGGCGCGCGGCATGCTGTCGGCCGGATTGGTCGCGGCGATCCAGATCGCCTTGATGCGGCCATCCGCGACGGCCTCGAACATATCCACGGCCTTGTGGCCGGGCCGCGTCGCGATGCGCGGCGCATTCCAGAACCGGCGCACGCGATCGATGTCTTCGGGGGCGAAGGCCATATGCGCAGCGAGCTGGTTGGCGAGGCAGCCGACCTCGCGCCCGCCCATCGCATTGGGCTGTCCGGTCAGCGAGAACGGCCCCATGCCAGCGCGCCCGATCCGCCCGGTGGCGAGATGGCAGTTAAGGATGGCGTTGACCTTGTCAGCGCCGTTCACGGATTGATTGACCCCTTGAGAATAGAGCGTCACCACGCGCTCGGTGCGGGCGAAGCGGTCGTAGAACTGGCGCACATCTTCGGCCGCGAGATCGGCGGCCGCTGCGACGGCCTCAATGGAAGGCGCTGATCGCCGCGCGGCGGCAAGCGCGGCGTCGAAGCCGGACACATGAGCATCGATCCAACCACGATCCAGCGCGCCAGCGTCGGCGAGATAGGCGAGCAGGCCGTTGAACAGCAGCGCGTCCATGCCCGGGGCGAGCGGCAAATGCAGATCGGCCATTTCGGCGGTGACGGTGCGGCGCGGATCTATGTTGACGATCTTGGTCCCGCGTTTCTCGCGCGCCGCCATCAGGCGATGATAGAGCACGGGATGGCACCAGGCCATGTTGCTGCCGACCTGGACGACGAGATCGGCTTCCTCCAGATCCTCGTAGCAGCCGGGCACGACATCCTCGCCGAAGGCGCGCACGTGACCCGCCACGGACGACGCCATGCAGAGACGCGAATTGGTGTCGATATTGCCCGAACCAATGAAGCCCTTCATCAGCTTGTTGGCGACATAATAGTCTTCGGTGAGGAACTGGCCGGAGACATAGAAGGCGATCGCATCCGGCCCATGCGCATCGCGGATGCGCATGAACTCCGCCGCGATGAATCCGAGCGCCTGATCCCAATCCGCTTGCCGGCCGTGCATCATCGGCGTGGTCAGACGGTCCGGCAGCGCAAGCGTATTCCCGAGCGCCGCCCCTTTGGAACAGAGCCGCCCAAAATTAGCCGGATGATCGCTGTCGCCCCGAGGCGCCCCGTCAACTACGGAAACGCCACACCCGACCCCGCAATAGGGACAGGTAGTCCGGAGCGCCGTCACGCTGCTTCCTCGGCGGCGAGCGGCAGCCCGACATGAACGTCGCCCGCCACGATCCGGACCGGTAGAGTCAGCGTGTCGCCCTCGTCCGGCGCCAAGGCCAAGCCACTCGTCAGATCAATCACCCAATTATGCAGCGGACAGGTGATCGCATCGCCGGATATGATCCCTTCGGAGAGCGGGCCCTTGCGGTGGGGACATTCGTCGATCAGCGCGAAGATTCGGTCCTCGCCCGTGCGGAAAACAGCTATCGGCCGGCCGCGATAGCCGAAGCAGAGCCGCCGCGCGCCCTGAACGGGAATGTTGTCAAGCGGGCCGATGTTCTTCCAGACGAGATCCATGTCACGCCTCCACGAGCGCCGGCAGCGGGGCGAATTCATGAGCTTCCGCGCCTTTCGCGCGCTCAGCCCAGGGATCTTCCTGTACGAAGCTTTGGGAATGCAGGAAGCGCGCGTGAAGAGCGCGCCGGCCCTCGGCGTCATCAACCAGCCGCTTCTTCACATAGGCGACGCCGACCCGGGCGATCCAGGGCGCGGTGCGCTCGAAATAATGCGCCTCCTCGCGATAGAGCTGGAGAAAGGCGCCGGCATGCTCCAGCACCTCCTCTTCCGTGCCCACGCGAACAAGGGGATCGGTGACGCGCACCTCAATGCCGCCATTGCCGCCGACAAGAATGTCGTAACCGGCCTCGACGCAGACGACGCCCAAATCCTTGATCGTCGCTTCGGCGCAATTGCGCGGGCAGCCTGACACCGCGAGCTTGACCTTGTGCGGCGTCCACGAACCCCAGCACATCTTCTCAAGCTTGACGCCGAGGCCGGTCGAATCCTGCGTGCCGAACCGGCACCATTCGCTGCCGACGCAAGTCTTCACCGTGCGCAGGCCCTTGGCGTAGGCATGGCCCGAGACGAGGCCCGCCTTGTTGAGGTCGCCCCAGACGGCGGGCAGGTCTTCCTTCCTGACGCCTAGCAGGTCGATGCGCTGACCGCCAGTGACCTTCACCGTCGGAATGTTGAACTTTTCCGCGACCGAGGCAATGGCGTGCAGTTCGGCCGGCGTGGTGAGACCGCCCCACATGCGCGGCACCACCGAATAGGTGCCGTCCTTCTGGATATTGGCGTGGACGCGCTCATTGACGAAGCGCGAGCGGGAATCATCGCGATATTCGCCAGGCCACGCGCAAAGGAGATAATAGTTCAGCGCGGGCCGGCATTTGTGACAGCCCTCCGGCTTTCTCCAGCCGAACGCTGCGCGCACAGCCTGCATCGTCTTGAGCTTCTGCGCAAGTATCGCTTGGCGGATTTCATCGTGGCTAGCGTCGGTGCATTCGCATAGCGTCTTCCTGGCCGGCCTGGCGGCGACGCCTGCCGCGAAGGCGAGCAGACCCTCGACCTGACAGGTGCATTGGCCGCAGGACGCCGACGCCTTGGTGTGAGCGCGCACGTCCGCGAGGGAGGTCAGTTTCCTGTCCCGTATGGCGCCGACGATGGCGCCTTTCGACACGCCATTGCAGCCGCAGATCTGCGCATCGTCCGGCATGGCGGCGAAGTCCGGTCTGGCCGGTTCGCTGCTTCCGGCTTCGGCGAAGGCGCGGCCGAAGACGAGGCGTTCGCGCAGCTCGCTCACATCCACCTTGTCGCGCATGAGGTGCAGATACCATTGCCCATCGGCCACCTCGCCGTAGAGCACTGCGCCGACGAGTTTGCCGTCGCGCATGACGATCTTCTTGTAGAAGCCCCGCGAATCGTCGCGTAGGGTGATCTCGTCGTCATTCTCGTCGGCGGCCATCAGCGCCCCGGCCGAAAAAACATCGACGCCGGTGATCTTCAGGCTGGTCGAAAGCGCCTTGACGGCGAAGGCGGCCGTCTCATCGCCGGCGAGCTGCGCGGCGCAGACCTTCGCCTGATCCCACAGCGGCGCAACGAGGCCGAAGACCTGGCCGCGATGTTCGACGCACTCGCCGACGGCGAAAATGTCCGGATCGCTGGTGCGCATGTCGTCGAAGACGGCGATGCCGCGATTGACGTCCAGTCCCGCCGCTCGCGCGAGATCGATATTGGGGCGGATGCCGATAGCGAGGACCACGAGATCGGCGGGAACGAAGCGCCCGTCGGCAAGTTGGACGCCCTCGGCGCGCTCGACGCCGAGGATCTCCTCGGTCTGCCCGTTGGTGAAGAACGCGATGCCGCGCCGGTCGAGGTCGCGTTGCAGCAGTTGTCCGGCGGAGGCGTCGAGTTGGCGCTCCATCAGCGTCGGCATCAGATGGACAAGCGCCACCGACATGCCGCGTTGCTTGAGACCCCAGGCCGCTTCGAGGCCGAGCAGCCCGCCGCCGATCACGACGGCGCGCTTGTGGGTGCGCGCGGCCGCCAGCATCTTGTCGACATCGGCGAGGTCGCGGAAGGCGCAGACGCCCGGCAGGCCGAGACCGGGAATCGGCGGCGCCACGGGCCGCGAGCCGGTGGCGATCAACAGTCGGTCATAAGGCGCGGTAAGGCCGCTCGCGGCGACGACGGTCTTCGCATTGCGGTCGATCGCCGTGACGGCGTCGCCGCTGAGAAGACGAATGTCGTTGTCGTCATACCATTCACGCGAATTGATGATGATCTCGTCGAAGCTTTTATCGCCGGCGAGGACGCTCGAGAGCATGATGCGGTTGTAGTTGACGTGCGGTTCGGCTCCGAACACGGTGATGCGGTAGCGGTGGCCGGCCTCATGCTTCAGCAGCTCCTCGACCGTACGCATCCCGGCCATGCCGTTGCCGATGACGACGAGGCGTTCACGCGGATCTGAAATCATGTTCATGTCGCACCCTCCTCAGACGCGGACGCCGGCGGGAAACGCGGCGTCCTCCCGCCAGCGAAGGCGCACCGCGACGATCCCGCCCCAGGCCGCGATAGCCATGACCGCGAACACGCCGAAGCCAAGGTCATAGCTGCCGCTGAACTGTTTGGCGTAGCCCAGGCTCGCAGCAAGATAGAAACCGCCGATGCCGCCGGTCATGCCGACCAATCCGGTCATCAGGCCGACATCTCGCCCGAAGCGCTGGGGCACGAGCTGGAACACCGCGCCATTGCCCATACCTAGCGACGTCATAGCGACGACAATGATGCCGAGCGTGCCGAATGCAGGCAGGAGGCCCTTGGCCACCGTCAACAACGTGACGGCGACGACGGCGTAGATCACAGATAGGGCGCGCGTGCCGCCGATGCGGTCGGCGAGCGCACCGCCGAAGGGCCGCGCGAAAGAGCCGGCGAATACGCAGCCGGCCGTGAAATAGCCCGCGGTCACAGCGGAGAGATGATACTGATCATGAAAATAGATCGGCAGGAAGGACGCGAGGCCGACGAAGCCGCCGAAGCTGACGCTGTAGAAGAACATCAGCCACCAGGCGTCGCTTTTGCGCAACAGGCGCGCATAATCCGCTAAGGTCTTGTGCGGCGGCGATTTGGGGCTGTCCTTGGCCGCGAGGAGGAAAAAGACAAAGACCGCCAGCAGCGGCAAGGCGGCGAGGCCGAGAACGTTGCGCCAGCCCAAGGCGACCGCCAGCGCCGGCGCGAACAACGAGGCGAACACCGTCCCGGAATTGCCGGCGCCGGTGAGGCCGAGCGCAATGCCCTGCTGCTGAGGCGGATACCAGTAGGACACCATAGGCAGAGCGATGGCGAAGGACGCGCCGGCGACGCCGAGCGCGAGGCCCAGGGCGAGAACTTGCGGGAAACTATGCAACCCGAACTGCCACGCCGCGAGCAGACCTGCGATCACGACGAGCTGCATCACGAGGCCGGTGCGTCGCGCATTCCATTGACCAACGAGGATTCCGTTGACCATCCGGAGCAGCGCCCCGGCGAGGATCGGCGTCGCGACCATCAGACCTTTCTGGCCGGGATCGAGATGCAGGTCTTCGGCGATGAAAACAGCCAGCGGTCCAAGCAGCACCCAGACTGCGAAGCTCAGATCGAAATAAAGAAAACAGGCGACGAGAGTGGGTAGATGACCCGCTTTGAGAAATGCGCTTTTCATGGATATGGCTCACAGTTTCAACGCATAGCGCTGCCGGACCTGATCCGGATGCGAACCGCCATTAGCTCGCAGGAAAACTGCATTGTTACGACCGCCGCCCGCCATTACGCGACGATCAATCGGCGCGGTCTGTCCACGCGCTGATGTCTTAGCGAAGCAAGCCCCGCGCCAATTGCTCTGCACCGCAACTGGCACGGAACGGCTACGGCAGGTGTTGCCTTTGATTTATCGAATTTTTCTTTGAAGCGGAGCTGTACGCGCTTTGCTTCGGATGCGCTGGCGTTGCCCGTGAGCGGCTTGGACGAGACGTCCGTTTCTGCTTAAACGTCGCACATTAAGGCTTAAAGTTTGTGCAGCGCAGCTTTGGTGGAGGCGGAGGCTCCGGCAATTGCTTCTGGATTGAATACCCCGCCATCGCAAAAGCGGTCGGCGGGCATATCGATGGGCGTTGGCGCGGCCTGAAGCGACCACGGCGCGCCATGGGCGCCTTCATGTTTCCAATCAGCCAAGGGCGCCGGTTCGCCCAAATGCGCGATGGCGGAGCGATAGAGATCGGGACGATAGACGCGCTCGGCCAGCGCGCGCAGGTCGATGCTCCCATCGACCAATCCCCAGCGCCGCATCTCGCTGAGAAACCACAGTCCGTGGGATCGCCACGGGAAGGTCGCCGCGCCCCGAAAGAAGATGCAGCCCTTTTCGGGCGCCGACGCTCCGGGCAAGCCGGCAAGGATCGCGTGCGAATTGACGTCGAGATATTTGCGCCGCGAAAGGAGGGCTGCGGTGTAAGTCCCATTCTCCGGATTGTCGCAAAATTTCGCGGCCCGCAGCAGAGCGCGGATCGCGCCCGCGAGCGCTTCGGGCCTTTCGTCGGCCCAATGCGTCCGGACGGCGAGCGCCTTCTCCGGCGCATTTCGCCAGATGTCGCGCGAGGTCGCGACCGTTGCGCCAACGCCGGCGCGGCGCGCGACGTCGCCCCAGGGCGCCCCCGCGCAAAATCCTGCAATCTGCCCCGCGATCAGGGTCTCCACGGCGCGCGCCGGGGGAACGACGGCGAGCTTGAAGTCGCGGCCGGCCTCGACCCCGGCCGTGGCGAGCCAGTAGCGCAGCAGAAGATTATGCGTGGAATAGGCGTGGACAACGCCGAGCGTGACGCTCCGTGCGCGCAAGCACGCCCCCAGCGCCTCGACGATCGAAACGCCCGCGCGGTTGGCGCGCTCGTGGGTCTCCTGCGCGAGCGAACGGCTGAGCGTGATCGCATTGCCGCCAGCGCTAATCGCATAGGGGATAATGAGTGGCTGCGCCGTCCCGCGCAAACCCAGTTCGACCGCAAAGGCGAGCGGCGGCACGATCACCGCGGCGTCGAGGACGCCAAAGGCGAGTTTATCCCCGATATTGGCCCAGGAAGGCTCCACTGCCAGTTCGACCTCGACGCCCTCATCGGCGAAGAAGCCGAACTCATGGGCGACAACGACGGGCGCACTGTCGGTTAGGCGCAGCAGACCGATGCGCATACTGGGCGCAGCCCCCTTGCGCGCCGTCGCGAACGAGACCACGTCGCTCATGGCTGTTTCCTCCCCGCCCGCGTCGCCGCATCAGAGCCGGCGTCGTGCCTTTCAATGAATTCCTGCACCACGTGCGCAAGCTTGCGGTTCTCGTTCATCGCCTTCTTCTGAAGCCAGCGATAGGCCTCCGGCTCCGTCATCTTGCGGCCCTGCATGAGGATCGCCTTGGCGCGCTCGATGAGGCGGCGCTCCTCCAGCATCGTCCGCGCGGCGGTCAGCTCCTCCTCGACGCGCCGGTAGCGGCGAAACAGGGCGATGGCGGAGGCCATGATCGGCTTCACGTGCTGCAGCTCGACCCCCGAGAGATTGTAGGAGCAGACGCCCGCGGCGATCGCTTCCTCGGCGAAGGCCGGGTCGTCGCCGCCAGCGAACATGACGATCGGATGCGCGGCGGACACTGCGCGAATGTCCTCCAAAGCGTCGCGATCGGGCAGAGCCATATCGATGATGATCAGATCCGGCTTGGTCCGTTCGACGGTCTCGGCAAGCTCCAGATTGTCGGGCGCACGCAGGATTTCAGCATAGCCGGATTCGGAAAGCTTCTCCTCGAGCGCTCGCCCGCGATTTGGATCCATGTCGATGAGCAAGATCTTGAGAGGCACGAGAACAGTCATATTACGGAACTGAAAGCCCGGCAATTTTGCTCCCTTCGCCAAGTCCGCGATGGAGTTTTCGCCGATGCAGGCGCGCTAAGCTAGGCCAGTCGAGTTGCATCGTTATGCCGCCGCCTTCGGCGACGATTGGGGGCGCTGTCCGCATCGCAGTCGCACCATTTTCGCTGTCCAGGCCAAGCCAGAGATATTATCGAAACCATCTATCGGAAATAATCCCCCAACAAAACCACAAAAACCCTACGCGCATTTAGATAATATCCCGAAATGTGCGCATAATTTCACTAAAATGATCCATGACTGTGACGCCGACGCACTCGTGATCCCGCTTTTTTTACCGGATCGATCTTTGCAGTTGCTCTCTTCGCCGCCGCCGTTACTCTTTCCCGCTGTGGTCGAAGCAGACGTTTGAGAGAGGCAGGCCGTTGACTCATGAAGGGACTAAATTCGATCGCAAGATTTCTCGCGGGGCCACGTCATTTGCAGCCGCCAGGGCGCTGTGCGGCCGCTGAAACGACCGCTCTGGCGCTATTTTACAACAGCGCCGCAAACGACCGGATCAGCAACACTCGCGCCATCACGATCGTGCGGCCGCCGTCGCCGCATGCCGGTTCAAAGGCGATCTTCGGGCTGGAGTGAGCCGCACGCCTTTCGCTCGAGACGGCGGAATGAATAGTTTGTTTTCGATCTTCGCCGTGGAAATATGTTCTCAGGATGCTTGGCCTTTTTCCCTTTGTTGGCGCGCCCGGAACCGAGCTTGGCGCTTCGCCTCGACCAAGCCTCAGGACGGAGGTTCTCCTGTCGATCCAGAGCCGTCTTGTCCTCTCGATAACGCTTGTCCTCCTGTTCAGCCTTCTGGTCGGCTCGGCGCTCACCTACGAGCATGTGCTCGACAAAATTCGCACCGAAATGCAGGCGGCGCTGGCGGTCGGCGCGCATGCGGCTGCGAACGCGGTTGATGATCTCGACGAGGCGATCGACCCCGCCAGGCGGCTGCGGCTCGTTGTCGACGACTTCGTCGGCGACCGTCACCTTCGGGCGACTCTCCGCGGCGCCGATGGACGGATGCTGGCGCAGTCGCGGCTGGTTCCACCCGAAGATCCGGCGCCGGACTGGTTCTACCGCCTGGTCGCCGCGGCTCCGCCTCTGCGCGCGGACCTCGCTCTACCGGCCACGTTTCGCTCTGTCGGCGCCGTGACGCTCGAAACCGACGCCCACAATGAGGTCGCTGAAGCCTGGAGCGATCTTCGCCTCACGCTTACGATCATGGCAATTTTCTTCAGCGCGGTGCTCGCCTTGGTCTTCTGGACCATCGGAAGCGCGTTGCGGCCCTTGCGGGATGTGTGCAACGCCCTCTCCGGGGTCGGCGCCGGCGACTATGGGCGGCGGATAGAGGCAATGCCATATCGTGAGTTCGAGCCGCTGCGGCGTGGTTTCAACGGCATGGCGGAGCGGCTGGAAGAGATGAGCGCGCAAAATCGCGTTCTCCATGAGCAGATCCTGAGTTTGCAGGAAGAGGAGCGCGCGGAGCTTGCGCGCGATCTCCATGACGACGTCGCGCCGTTTCTTTTCGCGGTCGATGCCGACGCCACGATGATAAGGCAATTTCTCAAGACGGGCGCAAGCGAAGAGGTCGGCGCTCGCGCAGACGCCATATCCGATGCCGTCCGCCACATGCAAAAGCATTTGCGGAACGTGTTGCGCCGCCTCGCGCCAGGTGCCCTCCTTGATCTCGGCCTTGCCGGCGCGGTCGACAATCTCGCCGCGTTCTGGAAGGCCCGGCGGCCCGACCTCTGCTTCAGGATGGATGTAACCGACGATCCGATTGGTCCTCCCCTCGACGCAATCGTATTTCGCGTCGTGCAGGAAAGTTTGAGCAACGCGGTCCGGCACGGCCGTCCAACCGCCGTCGACGTCCGGATTAAAAACGCGGAAGGCTGCATCCTTATCACGGTCGAGGATGACGGAGCCGGCTTTCCCGCGGGCTCGCCGACGCATGGCTTTGGCCTTGCAGGCATGAAGGAACGCGTACGATCCGTTGGCGGCGTCGTAACCATTCGCAATCGACCAGGGCGGCGGGGCGTCACCGTTGAAGCCGAGATTCCGCTACCCTCGAAGGATTCCACCATTGAACACGGCAAGGCGAGCGTGCTGACATGAAGATCCTCCTTGTCGACGATCATATCGTGGTGCGCGAAGGCGTCAGGCGCCTCCTCTCGGTCTTCGTCGACGCTGTCGTCCTCGTCGAGGCCGGCGCCACGCATGAGGCGCTTTCGGCGTTTCGCGCCGAACGCCCCGACGTCGTCATCCTCGATCTCAACCTGCCGGGCGCAGGCGGGCTCGATCTCCTGAAACGCCTATTGAACGAAGACCCGAGGGTGCGCGTGCTGATTTTCTCAATGCACACGACGGCGCTCTACGTCGCTCGCGCGCTGCAGGCAGGCGCCAAGGGCTATATCAGCAAGAGCGCCAGCGCCGACGAACTCGTGGAGGCAATACGCCAGGTGATGGGGGGCGGGCGCTACGTCGAGCGCGACCTCGCCGCCGATCTCGCGCTGAATGTTTTCGGCTCCGAGGATCCCGCAAAATCGCTCTCGGCCCGAGAACTCGACATCATGCGGCAATTGGCAAAAGGCAAGAGCCTCTCCGCGATCGCGGACACCCTCGGCATTTCGTACAAGACCGTCGCCAATGCTTGCACTGCGATCAAACAGAAGCTTCTCGTGCAACGCACGAGCGACCTCATCCGGCTCGCCGTCGAGATGCACGCAAGCTGAAGCGCGCATCCGGCCTCGATCCGTCATGGCTTGATCGCCAGGCCCCAAGGCAGGCGCCCGACCGGCGTCGACCGCAGCACTTTCAGGCTGGCGACGTCGATAACCGAGAGATCATTGGTCAGCCCGTTCACGGCGTATAGGGTCTTTCCATCCGGACTGAGGGCAAGCTGCCAGACGCGATCGCCGACAAGCAGATATTTCGTCACCTTCAAAGTCGCCACATCGACGACCGCAACCCGGTTGGCGCGCCCAAGCGCAACGAAGGCGCTCGCGCCATCAAGACTGAACTGGAGGCCAACCGGAGAAATCAGCTCCTTGCGCACGCCCGGCAGATCAAAGCCTATTTTCGCTTTGACCTTATGCATTGAGGCGTCGATGATCGCCACCGTCCCGCCGATTTCCGACGTCACCCACACGTCTTTGCCGCCCGGCGAAAATGCAGCGACCCGCGGACGCGCATCGACCAGCACGTTGGCGACGACGGTCCGGGACGGAACGTCGATAAAATGCGCCATGCTGGTCGATTCCGAGACATCGATAACGGTCTTGCCATCCGCGCTGACGGCAAGACCTTCAGGCTCGATTCCAACAGGAATCTTCGCGAGAACTGCGCCATCCGCTCGCGCCAGCAACGTCACCATTGAATCATCTTCATTGGAAACATAAACGGTGTCGCCATCCGGCGACAGCGCGAGCGTTTCGGGATCTGGACCCGAATCCAGCCTCCGCGAAACCTCAAGACGCTCCACATCAATTACGGAGATATCGCCTGAATCGCCGTTGCACACCAGAACCTCGCGATGATCCGGCGTGATGACGATGCCGCGCGGGCGAACGCCGACGGGAATTGTCTTGATGATCGACAAGGTCGCGCCATCCAGCACCGTAACCGTGTTGTCGCGCTCGTTCGATATGAAAATCTGGCTTGCGTGGGCGACCGCGCCATCGGCGATCAGCGCCGCGACGAAGATAAGGGCGGACGTCAGCCTCATTGCGTGAATCGACATTTCGTCTCCGGCTGGTCAATCCCAAGAGTGTCTGTCAGGAACCTTGGATGCAGAAATCCCTCCTGCGGCGACATCGAGACGACCATTAGCGGAGTGGCGAGAAGCAGAGGCTGACGCAATTGCTGATCCCATTTGCGGAAGTTCAGCGCCTGTCCCTTGAAGCCCGCGACCCCGAAATCATCCCCGCGCAGGAAATCTCCAAGACTTTTCGCCTCCGTCCGCCCGGATCTTATCACCGCTTCGCCGATGATGCGGACGGCGAGCCACCCCTCGTAGTCGCGTTCGGTCATCGGACGATGCGCCGCGATCTCGAAGCGATGCTGCATCTGCAGCGCGGAATATTCCTGAAACGCCGGATGCCACGCAACGGGAGCGAGGCCCTGCGTGCCGACGACAAGACGCGACTCGGATGTGTTATAGGGCAGATAGTCGCCAAAGAGGTCCGCCGCATCGGCGACCGCGACAACATCATGCGGCGGCGCGCTCGATGTCGCGAGCGGCATCTGCCTCTGGATCTGTTGGTAACCGGTATCGACCCGGCGCGCTCCCACGTCATAGGCGTAACGCCGGTCTTCGACGATCTTGCCTCCAAATCGCGCTGCGGAAAGACGAATATCGTCGGCGAACGCCGCGTCCGCCGCCGCCGGTCCACGCAACAGCAGCCACCGGCGCCAACCCTTCGCGACAAGAAATTGAGCCAGGGCGTCGGCCTGCATCGCGGTGCTCGGCGGCAGATGAAAGACGTTTCGCGCGCATTGTTCCTGACGCAGGAAATCCTCGCTCGTTCGCATGTCGAGGATGACGGCGTCTTTCGCTTCCGGCGTTTTCGCCAACGCCATCAGATCCGGCGCCGCTAAATTGGCGATCACGAGATCAAACTTGGCCAGCAGGGGCTTCGCCTCGGCGGCGACGTCGGCGCCCGGCTTCAGGCGCACGACGTCCAACGCATATTGGCGGCCGACAAACCTGCCTGTCAGATTGATCTCGTTCAAGGCGAGGCGCGCGCCTGCCTCGCCATCATCATCCGGTTCCGTCTGCAGCAACGACAGATATTGCGCCTTGGGGTAAGCGCCGGCGAGATAAAGGATAGCCAGCGGAGCGCCGCTCGACTGCGCCGCCGCAGCGAAAGCGGAGGAGACCGGCTGGAGCACCAGCACCCAGAGCAACCCTAAGGCCGCTCCAGCCGCGCTTCGGAGCCTGCAACGCATCAGATTACCAATTGATTCGGTCCGGAGCGCCTTTGTAGAGTGAACGGATGTACGCGAGAATCTCGTACAGTTCCTCATCGCTTTTGAGAAGCTCCCCGAAAGGCGGCATCGGCCCGACAATATTCTCCATGCCAATGCGCACGAATCCCTTTTTCTGCAGGCCTTCCGAGCCGAGCGTGATCAGGCGGAACAGCGTATCGTCGTCGCTGCCGTAAATCCACACGTCGTTCGTAAGCGGGGGGCACATGCCGCCCCCGCCATTCCCTCCATGGCATCCGGGGCAACCCTTGCCCTGGAACGCGGCCTTTCCGGCCTCGATTTTATCGGCCTGGCCGGTAAAGGGATTGTTGATCGTCGCCAAAGGAGCTGTCGCCGCCACGTCAATCGGCGACTTGCCGGTGACCGCCGACTTCGGCAGCAGAGCTGAGGGGCTTTTCGAAAGATCCGACGCCGAAGGTTGCCGCTGGTTGACCGGCGCGCCTCCGGAAGGATCGGCATCCGCCATTGTACAAACCGCGAGCAAAGCCACGGCGATTATAAGCGCCCTTCTCATCATCTGTTCCGTTCCTCTATTGATCAGGAGATTCAACCCGCGGAGCGCGGTCGCTGCAAGGCGTTGCGCCGCAATCGAACTGCGTCATCGCGCCGACGACTTCGCAAGCAAGTCGAGCATGCGCGTCGCCGATCCGGCCTCATTCTTGGCGGCGGCGTCGCGTGCGGTCTCGCCGGCGGCGTCACGCGCGTCAGCTTTCGCTCCAGCCTGGAGCAGAAGGCCGACCATCGGCGCATTGTCGTGAGCCGCTGCGATCATCAGCGGCGTCACGCCATCCGCGCTCGCGGCATTGACATTCGCGCCCTTCGCAAGAAGCTCGCGCGCGACGTCGATCGCGTTTGAGCCTTGCGTCAGCTTCGCGACGGCGCTCCCCGGCTGCGGGTCGCTTGCGGCGATCATCAGCGGCGTCAGCTTCCTGGCATTGACCGGCTCGTCGATCTTCGCGCCCTTCGCAATCAGCGCTTTCGCAGCATCATATTTCTTCTCTTCTATTGCGATGGAGAGTGGCGTGTATCCGCCGGGCGCTGGCGTCTCGACGCTGGCGCCATGCGCGAGAAGGGCATCGATCGCGGTCGTATCGTTACGCAGCACAGCATGCAGCAGCGGCGTCCATCCATCGCTGTCGGGATCGTCCACGCGCGCGCCATGATCGAGAAGGAACAGCGTCGTCGGCAATGATCCAAGGCGAACCGACGCCGCCAGAGGCGTGTACCCTTGCGGATCCCTCTTGTTGATGTCGGCTCCTTTCGCCAGGAGATAGTCGGCACGGTCGTTGTCGGCGGCGAGAATCGCATCGTCGAATTCGCGATCGACGTCGGCGCCATCGGCCAGCCAACCGTCGAGCCGCTCGCGCGTCACCACAGGATGTTCGCGATGCAGCCGCGCCATTTCCTCGGCCGAGACCGTTGGCGCCGTGTAAATGCCATGCGCCTTCAAAGGCCCCGAGACAAGGCAATCAGCGCACTCGACCAGAGGGACGCCATAGTCATCGAGGATCTTTCGTATTTCGTCCTTATGGGCGTTGAGCGCATTCTCGATCGCAAACTTCTCGATCGCATCAGTCTTGCGGACGCCGATGGCCATTTCGAACTCCATCGGGATGACATCATCCATCAGATTGGCCGGCTGCAGCTGAATCGGCGCGCCTTTCGCCTTCAGCCATCCCGCGAAGGGTCCCCAGACAGCGGCGACGTCGAGCTTGCCGTCGACGACCTCCTGAACCTGCCACCAAGGCTGGTGTTCCTCCATGAGATCGCCGTCGTGGGTGACTTCGTGCACATGCACGTTGTTGACGACGCCATGATCCGCCAGCGATTGCCGCAACGCGGATAATTCATAGACGCCGATCTGCAGTTTCTTCAAAAGCGGGTCGGCGAGGCCCTTGAAGTCGTATCCGCGGTCCGCGCGGGAGGCGAAGACATAGGTCGTTCGATAGAGCGGAGACGTCGTCAGCGCCGATTCATAGCCGGCGGGGACATCCATGAGGATGTCGCAGTCGTTGGTGTCGAAAGTTTGCCGCGTCATGCCCCTCTCAATATAGGGGCGCCAAAAATAGCTGACGGTGGTTCCGAGCGCCTTGGCGACGACCTCCGCAATCTTGTTCTCAAACCCCTCTCCCTTGATGTTGGAGAAAGGCATGTTGCCTGGATCGCCACAGACGCGGAACGATGAAAAATGAGCTTTGCGCGCGGCTGCTTTTGCCGCATCGCGTTCGATCTGCGTAAAATCTTCGAAGGCCTTATTGTTGGGCGCCGCTTGCGCAAAGGCGGGCCCCGCGGAAGCCATGGCCATCAACGCGCCCAGCAGTGAGCGGCGGGCGAATTTACTCATTGTGCGAACCATTCCGACCGAGTCGACGCGCGCGCCGCTTTCGACTCCGATAAGGGAAAAAAGGCGCCCTGCCGTGTCGGGGAACACAAGCAGGGCGCACGGAGGAACTTGGATGCGCGTTACTGGTTCGCCGCCTGTTTATCAGGCACCCTGAACGTATACAGTGTGCCACCCTGCGGAATTTTGTTGAACCCGCCGACTTTCGTCAAAGCCGTCGAACCGATAGCGCCGAACTTGTCATCAAGATCGAGCCCCGCGACCGCCGGCAGACCGATCCAGCCGCCGATGCCCGCGAAGACAGAAATATATTCATGTCCCTTGATTTTATAGGCGATCGGATTGCCGATAACGCCCGACCCCAGTTTACGCTGCCACAACAGCTTGCCGGTGTTGCGGTCGACTGCGCGGAAGTCGCCGTTGAGGCTGCCATAGAACACGAGACCGCCGTCCGTGTTGAGCGTTCCGCTCCAGTTTGGATAGGGGTCGGGGCTCTCCCACTCCGTCTTTCCGGTCAGCACGTTAAACTTCTTCAGCTTGCCCATCACGCCGGGCTTCTCCGGGTACATATAGACATTCGCGAAGACATAGACCGTGCCTTGCTGCGTATGCGTGCGGGCCTGCGGCTCGTCCTCCATGCACCAGTTGTTGGTCGGCACATAGAAATTGGCGGGGTCCTTCGGATCGACGGAGGCCGGTTGCTGGTCCTTTCCGCCCATGGCCGAGGGGCAGGCCTGCGTGTTGACGCCGATTTTGAACGGCGAATGTTCCGGCACCTTCACCGGACGGCCGGTCTTCAAGTCGACCTTTTCGGCCCAGTTGACCGTGACGAATTTATTGGCGCGGAGCAGGTTGCCATCGGTGCGGTCGAGGACATAGGCGAAGCCATTACGGTCGAAATGAACCAGCCCCTTGACCGGCTTGCCGTCGATGTTCGGAAAATCAACGAGGATATTCTCGTTGACCCCATCATAGTCCCACTGGTCGAAGGGCGTCATCTGATAGGCCCAGACCACTTCGCCGGTATCGACCTTGCGGGCGAATATGGTCATCGACCATTTGTTGTCCCACTTGCCTGAATTGCATTCTGCGTCCGTGTCGGCGCCGCAACGCGTCGTCGGGCTCCAGTTGCCCGGATTGCCGGTCGAGGCGTAAACGAGGCCAAGTTCCGGATCGTAGCTGTACCACGCCCAGGGCGAGCCGCCGCCGCGCTTCCATTCGTCGCCGGGATAGCTCGTCAGGCCGACATCATTGCCATAGACGCCATGTTCCGGATGCGCCTTGTTGGTGTCGGGCGTCAGACCAACATCCTTGTCGGATCCGTTGCTCTGGAAGTTCCAGACCAGTTTTCCGGTCGCGAGATCATAGGCTTCGAGGCGACCCCTCGCTGCGAATTCATCGCCGCCAAAGCCGACGATCACCTTATCCTTGGCGATCAGCGGCGCGCTCGTGACGGTTTCGCCGTGCTCGGGGAAGGCGTGCTTGACGACCCACACTTCCTTGCCGGTCTTCGCGTCGAGCGCGATGAGGAAACCATCGAGCGTGTTGAAAAGCAGCTTTCCGTCCGCGTAATTGACGCCGCGATTAACGACGTCGCAGCAGGCGCGCGGCACGGCGGAGAGATCGCGGTCGGTCCCTTTATTGTAGGACCAGACCTGGACCGGATTGTCGGGATCGGTGAGATCGAGCGCCTGGACGATATTCGGCCACGCGCTGACAAAAAACATCATCGGCTTGCCGTCGACGTCGACAACGACGGGCTGGCCTTCATGTCCGCGCAAGGCGCCCGTCGATTGCGACCAGGCCAGCTGCAGGTTGCCGATATTATCCTTGTTCAGATCTTTGAGATCGCTGTGGCGCTGGAGCCCGAGATTCTGCCCCATGCCCGGCCAGAGGTCCGGGTTCTTGCTATTCTGGACGATCTCCTCGTCCGAACCTGCCCTGGCGCCGATCGCCGAAAACGAGGCCATCGCCAGAATTGCGAACGCTGCCTGGCACAGCAAATTTTTCCGCCAACTCATATATATATCCCTCCCGGCCCTGGTTACATGATCGTTGGGATCGCTTCATTATCGACACTCGACGGCGTCGACGCTGCGTCTCGATCTTGTTGCAGGGGCAACATATCGAATTGAGACCTCGGCGATAGATATGGAATTCCCGAAATACCGGGAGAATCTTCCCGTTCTTCCGCTCCGTTAAAACCGTTGGCGGGCGCCTGATGAATTATCGAATATGACAGCGAAGGCGCAGTCAGAAATTGATATGATCGTTACAATCTTTCTCATTGTTGGCGACATGACGCTGGCGTAATGAGAGATTTTCTAGTTATGTATGGAGTATTACACGATATGTAGGGAGTTTTTCCTGCTTGTGATCGTCTTAGCAAATGCGGCATGATGTTTTGCGCTGTGGTTGTCCGCGCCGCCGGGAGGGCGTGAAAGATGTCGAATTTCCTTCGCGCGCGCGCCTCCTTGCGGACCCGGCTCATTCTCATCCCGTCCGCGCTTCTGGGATTAGGGGTCGTTATCGCCATAGTCGTCACACTCTCCAACGCAAAGAGCCGCATCGATTCTGAAATCGCATCTGGCGTCAGTCTTGGCAGCGTACTGATCGAATACGCGCTGGATAATGTCGCCTCCTCCACCGATCCGGCGGCCGCGTTAAAGCAGTTGCAGTTCGAACTGTCGAAGGTCAGGCACATTTCGGTCAGCTATATCGCCCGCTCCGAAGATCGGCGCGAGGCGCCGCCGCAGGGCGCGACCCGTCCGGATGCGCCAAACTGGTTTTTGAATCTTTTCCAACCGGCGAAACCGCTTAAATCCTACCCTGTCAACATCAATGGCCAGAGGCGCGGCGAACTCCTCATATCGTCGAGGCCCTCCGATGAAGCGACCGAAATCTGGGGAAGCCTCATCTTCCTGACGTGTCTGCTCGGCGCGATTTCAACTTTGATCGTGAGCCTGATCGCATTGACGGCGCGGCAAACTCTCAAGCCACTGAATGATTTGATGGATGGCTTGAGTCGCCTGCAACGCGGGCAATTTGACGATCTCGACGAGATTCGCATCACCGAACTTCGCGAGATCGGCGCGCAGTTCAACAGGCTGGCGCGGGGCCTCGCCCGCACCGAGGCGGACAATCATCTCCTGATCGATCGATTGATGTCCATTCAGGAGTTAGAGCGCAGGGAGCTGGCGCGCGAGCTGCATGACGAGTTCGGCGCCTCCCTGTTCGGCATCAGGGTCGCCGCCGCCTGCATCATCGAGGATGCGACCGCGGAGTCCAGCGAGGAGCGGATGCAGGAAATCGTCACCCGCGCGGCCTCAATTTCTTCGCTTGTCGATACGATCCAGAAACAGAATTATCGAATTCTTGAGCGCATTCGTCCCTTGACCCTGCATCAGATCGGGCTCATCGATGCGATCGGCGACCTCGTCAACCAGTGGCGCGCGGCGCATCGCGACGTCGCCTGCGACGTCGAGCTTCCTTCGGAGCGACTGCTCATCAACGAAGACGCGAGCCTCGCGGCCTATCGCATGGTGCAGGAATGCCTGACAAATGTCGCGCGTCACGCGAAGGCGCGCTCCGTTCGCATCGCTATGCGATGGCTTCATCCAAAAGATGGACGTCCTGCCGGGGCCGGCAGTCAGATCAGCATGCATGTTTCAATCGAGGACGATGGCGTCGGCTTGCCGCCTGATTTGCGATTTGGCTTCGGTCTGCTCGGAATGAGCGAACGGATCCGCAAAACTGGCGGATCCTTGAACGTCCGCGGCGGATCGCGCGCGGGCGCTCTCATCGAGGCCATCATACCTTTAACCGCATCCGCATAGACGCCAACGAAGCGGCGAAGATGTTCAATCGCGAGGATCAATGAATATGAGCGACCAGATCAAGGTGCTGGTAATCGAGGACCATCCGATCGTGTCGGACGGTTGTCAGCGCATTCTCAGTCGCCGCGCTGACATCTTGGTCAGGGAAGCCCCATCCGCGAGGGCAGGCCTCGCGCTGAACCGCACGTTCGCTCCCGATATCATCCTCCTCGATGTGGGGCTCCCCGACGCCAGCGGCTTCGATATCATCCAGCAGCTGATGGACGAAAATCCGCCGGCCAAGGTCATCATATTCAGCATGTATGAGGCGCCTAACTTTGTGACGCTCGCGCTGGAAAGAGGCGCGCGAGGCTATATCACCAAGAACGACGATCCGAACACGATCCTCCAGGCGATCGACAGGGTGAGCGCGGGATCAGTCTATCTCGGACAGGCCGTTGCGCAGGCGCTGGCGATGATCAATGTGACGCCCGTTAACGATCCCTTGCGCGGATTGAACGACAGGGAGCAGCAGATCGTCAAACTTCTTGGCGACGGCAATAGTCTGACCGAGATCTCCAACCGGCTTCCGCTCGGCTACAAGACCGTCGCCAATTCCGTCACGGTCATCAAGCAGAAGCTCGGACTGGCGACGACGCCGGCCTTGATAAAATTCGCCGTGGAACTGAGATCGAGCGCCGGGATCGTCAAGACGGCGATGTGAACCGGCGCCCGGGCGCAGCGAACCGTCAGCCCCGTCGCTCTGCGGCCCTCCCGCCGTTTGGACGGCGAGGCGGGCGATCGTTCGCTCTCCTTCGCCCCGCGAGGCCCCGAGCGTGGCGGATAAGCAACACCGCGGCGAAGTCTTTGTCGCGGCTGGAACAAGCCATCATGTCCCCGCCGGTTCATGCTAGATCGCCGTTTTGCTCCTCCTGACTCACGAGATTTCGACAGGCGCTTTCGCGATGAGGTCAAAGCGTGTTCTGGCGGCGGCCCTCATTGGCGTCTGCGCGACGCTGGCGGGCTGCGCATCCTACCGGCCAGAACCGCTTGACCGGACGCCGAACCTCGCCGCGCGCGCGTCGGATCTAATCGGGGGAAGCGGCAGAGCGATCGCCCTCCCCGACCTTGACCGCCTGGTGCTGCGCAACAACCCGGATCTTCGCGCCGCGCGGGAAAAGCTCGGCGTCGCCGCGGCGCAGGTCGTCGAGGCTGACCTGCTGCCCAATCCCCAGATCGGCGTCTCCTATCCGTTCTATCTCGCCGGCCCCGGGGGATCGGACGCATTCAGCGTCAGCGTCGCGCAGGATCTTAGATCGCTTCTTCTGCGTCCGACCAGGCTCGAGATCGCCGGCTCGGCCGCCGGCGCGATCAACGCATCGCTGCTTTGGCAGGAATGGCAGACGCTCGGCAAGGCGCGGCTCCTTTTTGTCGACATCGTCTCGGGCGAGCGGGCCGAGAAGGCGCTTCAACGCAATCGCAAATTCCTGCAGGAGCGCTTCGACCTCACGTCGGCCGCCATCAAGCAAGGCAACGCGCCGCTGGCGACGCTGTCGCCGGATCTCGTGGCGGTCGGCGACGTAGAGAGGAGCTATGACGATCTCGAACGGCTGCAGCTCAGCCGCCGACATCAGCTCAACGCCTTGCTTGGCCTTGCGCCCGACGCGCCGCTGCCTCTCGCCGGGGCGAGCGAGATCCCGCATGTCGACGCGCAGCGCATCCGCCGGGATCTCGCCAATCTCGCCGACCGCCGGCCCGATCTCGTCGCCCTGCAATATGGCTACAGGTCCGAGGATGCGAAGCTGCGTCAGGCGATCCTCTCGCAATTCCCCAATCTCGTTATCGGATTGGTCGGCGGCCGCGACAGCAGCTCGATCTATTCGTTCGGTCCGCAGGCCTCGTTCGAGTTGCCCCTCTTCAACCGCAATGAGGGCGCCATCGCCCTGGAGCAAGCGACCCGCGAGGCGCTCAATCGCGAGTTCAACGCACGATTGACGGCTGCTGCGGGGGAAATCGGCGCGCTTCAATCGGAACAGGCGCTACTCGCCCGCCAGCTCGCCAGTATAGAGCCGCGCCTGAAAGAGGCCCGCCTGATCGCCGATAAGGCCGAGGCTGCATTCAAGCAAGGCTTGTTCGACGAGCGCGCCTATGTCGACACGCAGGTCGCGCTGCTGATGCGTGAAGAGGAGAAGATCGGCGTGGAGCAGGCCCTGCTCGATGGGCAGGTTGAACTTGCGACGCTGATCGGCGCCGGCATGCCGCCGGCGTCAATCGGCCCGGAACCGCCGCCCGCCGACCCGCTCGGGCTGTTTCAGGCGAGCGCTCGATAAATCAGCCGGACGCCGGGTCCGGGGAGGCGCCCGCGCACCCAGCCGGCGACTTGCAAAAGAAATGCAAATCGGCGCAAAGTCGACCGGGAAAAACTCCCGGGAAAATGGAAAATGTCGTCGGGGAAAAGATCAACCCTTAAACGAGCCGTTCTCCAGGCCGCGCGTGGCGCGGTTCTGACGGCCGCCGCGCTGGGCGCCGGCGCTTATTTGATCTTCATCTTCCAGACGCCGGGATCAAGCGGCTCCCGCAACGCCGACGACGCGCCAGCGGCGGCGCGCGCGACTTCGCCCGCCCGGGAAGAGGCTGTGGTCAAGCTGGATTCCGGCAGCCAGGAAAAGGGCGGGATTGAAACGGCGGCGCCAAGGGCAACCGCCTATCAGGGCGAAACGCGCGCTTATGGCTCGGTGCTGCCGCTGGATCGGCTGACGAGCCTTTACAACGCCGCCCTCACCGCTTCGGCGCAACTCAAATCGGCGGAGGTCAAACTCTCCGCGTCAAAAACGGCGGGCGAGCGCGCCCGAAATCTGCTCAAGGTGTTCCCGACCGCTGTCGCACAGGCGGAACAGGCTGAAGCCGCAGTCCGAATCGACGCCGCCGCGGCCGAGACCGCGCAGGCGGAAGTCGAAGCTGTGAAAAACAGCGCGATCCAGGAATGGGGACCGGTCCTCGGCGAGGCTATCGTCGCGCGGTCGCCGCTGGCGCAGGGGCTCGTATTGCGCAGGCTCGCTCTCATCCAGCTAACGCTGCGGGCGGGGGCGACAGCCCCGGCCCCAGCCCGGATCGGCGTCGCGCTCGGCGGCGGATCGACAGCCGAAGCGGACTTCGTCTCCGAAGCGACGCAGGCCGATCCCAAGATCCCCGCCGTCAGCTATTTCTACACAATCCCCATGGCGCCAGGCGCCTTGGCTGGGATGAACGTTCTGGCCATTTTGCCGAACGGCGCCGCCAGGCCCGGCGTCGGCATTCCCCCATCGGCGGTGATCTGGCAGGCGGGAAAGGCCTGGATCTATGTCCGGGCCGGGTCGGACAGATTCGAGCGCCGGGCCATCGGCGATGATGCGGCTCCGACCGCGGATGGCGGCTATGTGTTGCCGGCGACGAGCCTGCAACATGACCGGCTGATTGTCGTCGCGGGCGCGCAAACGCTATTGTCGGAGGAATCGAAAACGCAGATTCCGTCCGACGAGGATAGCAATTGACGGGAGACGGCGTCTTCGAACGGCCGCGCACCGGGCTCCAGCCCGCGATTATCGGGACGGCGATCAGGTTTCGCCGGATCGTCGTCGCCCTGAGCCTGCTGCTTCTGGCCTATGGCGCCCTCTCCCTCGCCCAGGCGAAATACGACGTCTTCCCCGAATTCGCGCCGCCGCAGGTCGGCATCCAGACAGAGGCGCCAGGCCTCGCCGCCGAGGAAATAGAAGTTCTCGTCACGCAACCGATCGAGAACGCGATCAGCGGCGTTTCGGGCATTCAGATGCTGCGCTCGTCGTCGACCCAGGGGCTGTCCGTCGTCAACGTGACCTTCGATCCGGGCAGCGACATCTACCTCGACCGTCAGGTCGTCGCCGAGCGCCTCGCCTACGCCACGCAGCAGCTTCCCGCCGGCGTGAAGCCGCCCGTCCTGACGCCGCTCACCTCGTCGAGCAGCACCGTCCTCGTCGCCGGCCTGACGTCGAAAACAAAGAGCCTCATGGATCTGCGCACCGTGGCCGACTGGACGGTGCGCCTGCGCCTCCTCGCCGTGCCGGGCGTCTCCAAGGTCGCGGTCTTCGGAGGCGACGTCCGCTCGATTCAGGTTCAGGTCCACCCCGACGCGCTCATTCGTTATGGCGTCGGGCTCGAAGACGTCGTCGCGGCCTCGCGCAAGGCCACCGCCGTCCGCGGCGCGGGCTTTCTCGATACGCCCAACCAGCGCATCGTCTTTCGCAGCGAGGGACAGGCGGTTACGCCGGCGGCGGTCGGACGCACCGTCGTCACGACCAGCGGAGCCGCAAGGGTCGTTCTATCGGACGTCGCCACGATCGCCGATGCGCCGGAGCCGTCGATTGGCGGGGCGACGATCATGGGCCAGCCCGGCGTCGCCTTCGTTATCTCGGCGCAATTCGGCGCGAACACGCAAGAGGTCACGCAGCGCGTGGAGGAGACCCTCGCGACGCTGAGGCCGGCGCTTGAAGCGCAGGGCATAGAGCTCGACGCGACGCTTTTCCGCCCGGCGACCTTCATCGACGTCGCGACGCGAAGCGTCCGCGACGCGCTCTTGCTCGGCGGCGTCTTCGTGATCGTCGTGCTTTTCCTGTTTCTCTTCGACATCCGGACCGCGGCGATCTCCTGCATCGCCATCCCGCTGTCGCTTCTCGCCGCCGTCATTGTCCTGAACAACCTCGGCATGACGCTGAACACGATGACCCTCGGCGGCCTCGCCATCGCCATCGGCGAGGTCGTCGACGACGCCGTCATCGACGTCGAAAACATCGTGCGGCGGCTGCGCGAGAACCGGCACGCGGCGCGGCCAAGACCCGCCGCCAGCGTGGTCCTCGACGCTTCGCTGGAGGTGCGCAGCGCCGTCGTCTACGCGACCTTCATCGTGTTGCTCGTCTTCGTCCCCGTCCTGACGCTGCCGGGGATCGCCGGACGATTCTTCGCGCCTCTCGGCCTCGCCTACATCCTCGCGCTCCTCGCCTCCCTGATCATCGCGCTCACCGTCACGCCAGCCCTTTGCATGATGCTTCTTACAGGACGCGGCGGCGCCGGCGAAGAATCGCGCCGGGCGCCGCCGCTGGTTCGATGGATGCGCGGGCCCTATGAGCGGCTGCTCGGCCGAATCGCCGGACATCCCGCCGCGGCGATGCTGGTCACGGCCGCCCTCACGCTCGGCGGCAGCGCATTGCTGCCCTTCTTCGGCAGCGCATTCCTGCCCGAGTTCAAGGAGGGCCACTATACCTTGCACATGTCGGCCGTCCCCGGCACGTCGATCGCGGAAACCGAACGTCTCGGGCTGCTCGTCACGGACGCGCTCGTCAACGTGCCGGCGGTCCGCTCGATTTCGCAACGGGTCGGCCGTGCCGAATCAGCCGACGACACATGGGGACCAAATTACAGCGAGATCGAAGTCGATCTGCGGCCTGGCCTTTCGGGCGCCGAATTGAGCAGGGCGGATGCTGAGATACGAAAGTCGCTCCAGGGATTTCCTGGCCTCAACTTCTCCTTGAAGCCGTTCCTGACCGAGCGCGTCGAAGAAACGCTCTCGGGCTATACCGCTGCGGTCGCCGCGAACGTCTATGGAAACGATCTCGATCAACTCGACGGCGTCGCCCGGAATGTCGCCGCCGCGCTGGCGAATGTGCGCGGCGCGCGGGACGTACGCCTGCGGACGCCCGCCGCCACGCCGCAACTCACCATCAGATTGCGCGATGAAGATCTCGTCAGGTGGGGCCTCGATGCGGTCGATGTTCTCGACATCGTGCGCACCGCTTACCAGGGCGATGTCGTCGGACAGGCCTATGACGGGCATCGCGCCTTCAACGTCATCACGCTGCTCGATACGGAAAGCCGCAACAGCGTGGCCAAGATCGCCGACCTCCCCCTGCGCACGCGCAGCGGCGCTTATGTTCTTCTGGGGCAAGTCGCCGACATCAGCCAGACAACCGGGCGATATCAGGTGGATCACTTCGGCGCGCACCGCCTGCAGACCGTGACCGCCGATGTCGCCGGCGGCGACGTCGCCACCTATGTGGCCGAGGCGCGCAAGGCGGTCGCGGCAAAAGTCCGGCTACCGCCGGGCGTCTATGTCGAATTCGCCGGCTCCGCCGAGGCGCAGGCGCATGCGCGCCGCGACCTCGTCGTGCATTCGCTGATGGCCTTCGCCGGCGTCCTGGTGCTGCTGTCTGTCATCACCAAAAACTGGCGCAATCTCGTTCTCATCCTCGCCAATATTCCATTCGCGCTGGTCGGTGGCGTGATCGCGATTTATTTCACCGGCGCCATACTGACGATCGGTTCGATGGTCGGCTTCGTCGCGCTCTTTGGCATCTCCTTGCGCAACTCCATCATGATGATTTCGCATTACGAGCATCTCGTCAGCGTCGATGGCATGCAATGGGGCCTGCCAGCAGCCATCAAGGGAGCCGCGGACAGGCTGACGCCGATCGTGCTAACCTCCCTCGTCACCGCGCTTGGACTGCTGCCGCTCGCCGCCGGCATGGCTGAACCCGGCCGCGAGATCCAGGGTCCGATGGCGCTGGTGATTCTGGGCGGCCTTTTCAGCTCCTCGGCGCTCAATCTTCTCGTTCTGCCGACGCTGGCCTTACGCTTCGGCCGCTTCACGCCGCCGGAGGCCGTGCAGCTGCCTTTCGACAAGACGCACGCGGGGGTGACGACGCCTCCATGACAAGGTTCGCCGTCCTGGCCCATCCCGCGCGCTTCCTTCAGCCCGGTTCGACGCCGCGCGCCGCGCGTCCCCGCCCCTCGTAAAGCCAGCTCGCTACGACGCTTCCAAGCAGCGCGAGCAGACCGACAAGGCCGATCGCCAGCGGCGTGACGCCGACGCCTTTGACTTCGCTCGCGCCATTGCGCCGGATCGCGGCGTAGTCCGAGCCGCCATAAACCGGGCTTTCGCGCATGGCGACGACGCGCGGCAACGCAACATCGCCAGAAGCGCCGCTCCCGATCCGCCGCACCGTGCCGCCGCTCGCCTCGGTAAGCGGACGCAGACGCTCGGTGGTGGAGACGACATCCTGAAATTCGCGCGGGTTTTCGGGGCCGACATTGGCGAGCACCGAGAGCGTCCCGTCACCGAGGCGATAGAGGCCAAGCTCGGAAGCGTCGACGCTGGCGCGCCAGAGCCCCGGCTCCGCCGCTGCGAGGGTCACGGTCGTCTCCTTGCCCGAGGGCGCCGTCACTTTCACCGGCGGAACTTCGGCCTGAAGGCTCTGCCGTTCGATCTCGATCTTCTGGCCGCGCACATTGGCGCGCAGCGCCTCCTCCTCGAGTTCGGGCTCCTTCATCAGCCAATGAGCGAGCTTGCGCAAAAGATCGAGGTAAGGGCCGCCGCCCTCGAAACCGCGCGACCACAGCCACATCTGGTCGCTTAGCAGCAGGGCGACGCGGCCCTTGCCCTCGCGCGAGAGCACGAGCAGAGGCTTCTGGTTGGCGCCGTCGAGGACGCTGGCGCCGCGCGTCACCTCCGCATTGACCTGGCGGAACCAGGGGCTCCAGGCCGGCGGCGTCTGGTCGGCGCCCGGCAGGCCGCGCGTCACCGGATGCTTGGCGCCTTCCTTCGAGATCGCTGCGCGGAAGGGGCTCTCAGTCAGGCCGCCATCAGGGCGCGCGGGCGCGATGCGTCCGAGCGGCGAATAATAGAGCCCGTCGGGCCCGGAAAAGTCGGGGCCGGCGGCGAGCAGCAGCGCACCGCCTTCGCGCACGTAACGCACGATATTGTCGAAATAGACCATCGGCAGCACGCTCTGATTGGAATAGCGGTCGAACACGATGAGGTCGAATTCCTTGATCTTGCGGCCGAACAGATCCGCCGTCGGGAAAGCGATCAGCGAAAGCTCGTTGATCGGCGTGCCGTCCTGCTTTTCCGGCGGCCGCAAAATGGTGAAATGCACCAGATCGACATTGGCGTCTGATTTCAACAGGTTGCGCCACATGCGCTCGCCGGCGTGCGGCTCGCCCGAAACGAGCAGGACTTTCAGCTTGTCGCGCACGCCCTCGATGGTCACGACGGCCTTGTTGTTGATCGCGGTCAGCTCATCGGGAAGCGCCTCGACCTCCAGCTCGACGACATTCGGCCCGCCATGCTCGATCCGCACCGGCACGCGCAGCCGCTCGCCGGGCTTGGCGACCAATGTCGCGACGGGATTGCCATCCCGTCGCACTTTCAGAACCACCGGCTCGGGCTGGCCCGCAGTGTCGAGCACGCGCAGTTCAATGGTCTGATCCTTACCGACGATGCCGAAGCGCGGCGCCTCAAGAAGCTCGATGCGGCGGTCGCGCTCGCCCTCATGGCCCGTGATCAGCGCGTGCAGCGGCGCCTTGAAGCCGAGCGCATCCACATTGGCGGGAATATCGTCGACGAGGCCGTCCGTGATCATGAATACGCCGCCGATACGCTCGGATGGCACGTCGGCGAGGCCGGCGTTCAGCGCCGAAAACAGGCGGGTGCCATCGTCCGCCGTATCCATGCGCCCGCTATCGATCACGCGCAGGTCGACATTGCCGAGGTCTTTCAGCTGCTTCTGCAGGGCCGCGCTGGCCTTCTCGGTCTGCGCCTGCCGTTCGCCGATGGTCTGGCTGCCGCTCTGATCGACGACGACCGCGACGACGTCCTTGAGGCCGGCGCGATCCTCCCGCACGAGCGAAGGATCGGCCAGCGCCAGCAGCAGCAGGCCAAGACCCAGCGCGCGCAGCCACGTCCCGCGCCGGCGCGCGTAAAAGCCAAGCGCGACGACGACCAGCGCCAAGACGCCGAAGCCGATCAGAACGGATGAAGGCAGAAGCGGCGAAAAGGACAGGTTGAACTGATTCATCGGCGATTGGAGCCTTGGGGGTTAAGCCCTGCTGGTTTCAGCAGCCTTGCAAGAATTCGCTTGTTCGAGGCCCCCGCCACGCGCCCGATCGTCCGCGCCCTTAGCGCACCGCGTAGTTAAAGCGCGAATTGTGGTCAATTTCAAATCGCGCCGGGGCGGACGAGGCGCCATTTTACAGCCTTCAGACACGTTTTGGCGCGTCAGCCGGGGCCGGAAGGAAGCCCGCCTCCTGCTCCACATCGCCCCGCGCGCCCAAAATGCCCTGGCGCAGCGCCGCGAGCACAAGTTCGATGTCGGAGGAAACGCCAAGCTTGCTCTTGATGAGATAGCGCGTATTCGCGACCGTCTTCGGGCTGACATGAAGAATTTCGGCGATGTCCTCGGTCGAGTTTTCCGCCAGCAGCAGGCGCAGGATCTCGAACTCCCGCGGCGTGAGCAGATCGGTGGCGGCCGGCGTATCCGCGACGCGGCTCAGCGCAAGCTCATGGTCAATGTCTGCGCTGAAGGCGATTTTGCCCTGCAGAACGTCGAACGCGGCGCGCACAAGCGCGTCTGGCGGACTGCTTTTCGTGACATAGCCCCTCGCCCCGGCGCGGATCGCCTGCACGGCGAAGGCAGCGTTCTGATGCATGGTGAAGACCAGAATGCGGGCGTTCTGGTCCAATTGCCGGATGCGCCTGATGGCTTCGACGCCGCCGAAGCCCGGCATGGTCAAATCCATGATGACGAGGTCCGGCTTCACCTGCTTGAACAGACGATAGGCCTCGGCGCCGTCGCTCGCCTCGGCGACCACCTTGAGGCGCGGCTGCTGCTGCAACAAGGCGCGATAGCCCTCGCGTACGATTGCATGATCGTCGACGAGCATGATCGCGGATTGGGTCACGCCGCTTGCCTCGTCTCGCCGGAAAGCCGGTCATCGAGCGGGACGGGAATTTGCGCGCGAAGGATGAGGCCGCTCGGACACGCCGCCTCGATGGTCAATGCGCCGCCAAGCGCGGAGATGCGCTCGCGCATGCCAAGCAGACCCAGGCCTGTTTTGATGTCGCCCGATTTGACCGCGACATCGGCTCCGGCCTTGCCGTTGTCGACGACGGCAAGCGCGATCAGCGCGCGCCGATCCGCGCCGACGGGCTCCTGCATCTCAAGCCGCAGCGTCACCTGCGTGGCCTCCGCGTGTTTGGCCGCATTGGTGATGGCTTCCTGCGCGATCCTGTATAGGCTCGCCGCGAATTCGCGCGGCAGCGCCCCGAACTCCCCGTCCATAGCGATCGAAAAGCGTGTGCGGCCGGCGCAGCGTCCGTTCCATCCCAGGACAAGACCCTCAAGGCTCGCGGCGAGGCCAAGCTCATCAATCTCCGGCGGGCGCAGCCGCAGCAGAGCGCCGCGCAGGGCCTCCATCATATGGGCGGCCGTGCGTGCGATGCTCTGGCAGGCGGGCGCAAGCGCCGGATGCTCCCGCCGCGCGGTTTGATCGGCGGAGGCCGCGACCGCGCCGATGGCGGCGAGGCACTGGCCGAACTCGTCGTGCAGCTCTCGCGCGAGATGGCGCCGCTCCTCGTCCTGGACGGCTATCAGCCGTTGCGTCAGCGCATTGCGCTCGGCGAGCGTCGCCTCGAGGCTGCCGGCGAGATGATTGAACACATCGCCGACAGCGGAAAGCTCGGCGAGGTCGAAGGGCGGCAGACGCGTCGAGAGGTCGCCGGCGGCGAGACGCTGAAGCCCCGCGCGGATCGCACGCGTCGGCCGCAGGGCGTCGGCGAGCGCCGCGTAAACGAGGACGCAAAGCGCAAGAAAGGCGACCGCCATGACGGCGAGGAGGCGGCTCGCCTCGCGCCAGCTTTGCCCGATGAGGCTCTTGCGATCGATCGACGCCACGGCCGCGCCATGCGCCTCCGCGCCATAGGTGACGGGACGCGTGGATTCGCGGCCGGCGCCGAACAGGCGCTGGTAGAGATCGGCGAATAGCCTCGGCGCGGCGGCGTCGCCGGGCGCGGCGCCGCCGCACATCCGCTGCAGGATTTCGCCGCCTTGCGTGCGATAGGCGATGCAAAGCCCGGGCGCCATCAGCGCCGGCGCAATTCTCTGCAAATCGGGGAACCCGTTGGACGAGCCCCGGATCCAATGAATCTGGCCTTGTTGCAGCGCCAACTCCCTGGCGAGCACCTCAGCGACCCTGTCCGCCCGCGCCTGCGCCTCACGATCCGTCGCGTAAAGAACATAAGCGGCGGCGACGGCGAAACAGAGCGCCGCCAGCGCGGCGACGCGCAGGGCGAGCCGAAGCTTGAGATCGATCCGGGACGCTCGCATGGGCGAATTCCTTCGCGGCGGCTTACGATACCGCCGCCCATCCAATCTAGGCACGCAACCGCCCGCAGGGAAGTGGCGCGCCAACGATCGGGCGTTTTGCCCGGTCTCCGCCGGGACGCGCGCGCTTTCGGGCGCCCCGCGATCCGCGCAATGTGGCCTCGAAACAACGGGGATCAGCGACATGCGCCATTTTCTTTTCACCATTCTCGCCGCCGGGCTGTGGCTCGCGCCGTCCGGCGGCAGAGCCGAGGACGGCGGCGCCAGGGCGCAGGGCGGCGCCGTCGCGGTGATCGATTTCGACTATCTCGACACCTCGGGCGAGGCGCGCGACCAGCGCAAGGAGCACGAAGCGCGGCTCGCGGCCTTCATGGCGGCGCTGCGGACCGATCTCGCCAAGAGCGCGCAGTTCAAGGTCGTGACGCCTCTTTGCCAGCCCGGGCCCTGCTCGCTCACCGGCACGATCATGCCCAAACTTCTGGCCGCCTCCCGCGAGGCCGGCGCCGACATCATCATCATCGGCGGCGTCCACAAGATGAGCACGCTGGTGCAATGGGCGAAGGTCGAGGCCATCGACGCCAAGACGGGGCGAGCCCTTTTTGACAAGCTATTCACCTTCCGCGGCGACACGGACGAGGCCTGGCGCCGGGCCGAAGCCTTTATTTTTGAGGAAATTACGGCCCTGCCGCCCTCGTGAAAACCCGACAATACCAGCGGAAATACCAATGAAAACCAGCATTTTCCAGCGCCGTTTGTTCGCCGCCTGCGCATTTGCCCTTTGCGCCGCGCTTCCGGCCCGCGCCGATCCGGCTCCGGTCATGCTTGCGCTGTTTGATTTCGAGCTCAAGGATTTCAGCGGCGGGGCCGGCATCGCGGGCGATCCCGTCGCCGATCTCAAACATCTTGACGACGTCACAAGCATGGCGCGCCAGCTCATCGCGGCGTCCGGGCGCTATGCGCTTGTCAATGTCGCGGGGGCCGAGGGCGAGGGCGTCAAGGACCGCAGCTTGCGCGAATGCCATGGCTGCGAGGCGGCCATCGCCGAAAAGCTCGGCGCCGATCAGTCGTTTCTCGGCGTCGTGACGCGGATCACCCGCACCGATTATGTGGTGAGCTTCCTGATCCGCGACGCCCGCACCGGCGCCATCCTCCTGACGCGCACGAGCGACCTGCGCATCGGCGCGGATTATTCCTGGGATCGCGGCGCCCGCGCGCTGATCCGCGATCATCTGCTCGACGGGAGCTGAGCGCGGTTGCGCCGGGCTCACCCGTTCTGGGCGCTGAGCAGCAAGTCGTGCAGCTGCGCGTCGCGGGCCTCGCATTCGGCGATGTCGCGCGTCAGCCGGTCGATCGCCGCGTCAGTCGCATCCGCCGCCCCTCCCGACTTCAGCTCGGCCATGCGGCGCTTGCGTTCAGCGCATAAGCCGTCGCGGCGATCCCGATTGGCCCGGCGCTCAAGCGCCAGCTTTTCTTCATCGATTTCGATCACGTCTCATATCCTCCCCCGGCGCGCCGGAAGATCGATCAGATCAACAAATGGTTAAGAAAAATATTCCGATTGCCGCATGATGGAGGCCGGCGCCTGCGCGGCGGCGGACGCGCCAAAACGTTCTGGCGTCGTGATGCGGATCGCCGGCGCCGATTATGTGGCGAGTTTCCTGATCCGCGACGCCCGCAAGGGCGCGATCATCCTGACGCGCTCGAGCGACCCGCGCATCGGCGCGGATTATTCCTCGGATCGCGGCGCCCGCGCGCTGATCCGGGACAAGTTGCGTCCTCCTGGACTGAAAGAGCGGGAATCGTTCGAATGCGCGCACGTATCCATTACGGCGCTCGCGCACCCGTGCTAATATGACCCTGAAGCAGAGTCCAGAGGGACGGAAGCTGTCAAGAATACGTTGCACACGCACATGAATCATGTCTCGCCTTTGTACCGCAATCTGGCAATCTGCTCGACACAATCGTAGCGCTTACACATAGCGATGCAGCCAATTCGCCGCTTTTTGCGAAGCCGGGCGGCTTTTCGAGGGAGTTCAAATCCCATGGATAACGCAAATCATGAGCTGCTCACATTGGAGCGGGCGGCCGTCGTGCGGCGAGTGGACGCTCTTTTCCGCGCAATGTCCTCCGATTTCCTGTTGCGTGAACAGTTTGTAACCGATCCGGCGCAGATCCTGTCTGAATATGTCTACGCCAGGAAACTTCCGCCCGATGAGGCGGCGCCAGTCAACCACCTCATCTACTCAATCATGTCGAGCAGAAGCCTGCTGCACTGGTTGCGCGATCGGGCGTTTCAGCCTCGCAGCCAAGCCCAATCCGACCGCGGCTTTCTCCCTGAATTTAGTCGAGCCGTGGTCCAGCATGGCAACCACAACATCGTCTATGCGCTGATTCGAAACTCTGCGGCCAGCGCCAAAGCCATCGCGTTCGATGGAGCGCTGCTGTCGGCGATTCTCAGGACGGTGCTGGGGTTCGAGGACGGCACGGAGCGCAGCACCGGCACCGGTGGAACGCAGCAGAGCGGCACGCATGTCACCGAGCACAGTACGGGCGGCGGCGGAACGCGCGGCTGGGCCGAACGCGCGGCGGAAGAGGCGCGACAAGCCTTTCTGTTGCGCGCCGACGCGACCGAGCACAGCCCCGGCGGCGGCGGAACGCAGCAGAGCGGCACGCATGTCACCGAGCACAGCACGGGCGGCGGCGGAACGCGCGGCTGGGTTGAGGTTGCAGCTGAAGAGGCGCGGCAAGCCTTTCTGTTGCGCGCCGACGCGACCGAGCACAGCACCGGCGGCGGCGGAACGCAGCAGAGCGGGACGCATGTCACCGAACACAGCACGGGCGGCGGCGGAACGCGCGGCTGGGCCGAGCTTGCAGCTGAAGAGGCGCGGCAGGCCTTTCTGTTGCGCGCCGACGCGACCGAGCACAGCCCCGGCGGCGGCGGAACGCAGCAGAGCGGCACGCATGTCACCGAGCACAGCACGGGCGGCGGCGGAACGCG